>ENA-OQLB01001296-OQLB01001296.1-human-gut-metagenome-genome-assembly--contig:-NODE-1296-length-10989-cov-1.835942_pt1 | contig 10989 bp, 12 predicted proteins | sample MGYA00242656_ERZ504813 | MGnify/ENA primary metagenome ERZ504813 (study PRJEB26092, sample SAMD00036388) | human gut metagenome | host: Homo sapiens | study: EMG produced TPA metagenomics assembly of... | reverse complement strand
ATAAATTAGGCATTGAAATGGCTCGGTAGTGAGGTTTCAAACAAACTGTTGGAAGAAGCCTTAGCAATTGCTGAACGGTTAGGTTATCCAGTAGTTGTGCGCCCTGCTTATACTATGGGTGGTGCCGGTGGTGGACTGGTATATAACGTTGAAGAATTAAAAACAGTTGTATCTCGGGGGTTACAAGCTAGTTTAGTTGGTCAATGTTTAATCGAAGAATCTATTTTAGGTTGGGAAGAATTAGAAGTTGAAGTTGTTCGTGATGCTAACAACAACATGATCACAGTATGTTTCATTGAAAATATTGATCCATTAGGAGTTCATACTGGAGATTCATTCTGTAGCGCTCCAATGTTAACAATTAGCCAAGAAGTGCAAGATCGTTTAAAAGACCAAGCATTTAGAATTGTTGAATCAATTGGTGTAATTGGAGGGACAAATGTTCAATTTGCTCATGATCCAGAAACTGATCGAATCGTTGTTATTGAAATTAATCCAAGAACATCTCGTTCATCAGCTTTAGCATCAAAAGCAACAGGATTCCCAATTGCTTTAGTTTCAGCAATGTTAGCGGCTGGTTTGACTATGGAAGATATTCCTTGTGGTAAATATGGAACTTTAGATAAATATGTACCTGATGGTGATTATGTTGTAATCAAGTTTGCACGTTGGGCATTTGAAAAATTCAAAGGGGCTGAAGATAAACTTGGTACTCAAATGAAAGCTGTTGGGGAAGTTATGAGTATCGGCAAAACTTATAAAGAAGCTTTCCAAAAAGCAATTCGTTCATTGGAAATTGGACGTTATGGCTTAGGGTATGCTAAAAACTTCAATAAGTTATCTAAAGAAGAATTATTACATATGTTAACTGTTCCAACTAGCGAAAGACAATTCATTATGTATGAAGCGTTAAGAAAGGGAGCAACAGTTGAAGAATTATTTGAACTAACACAAATCAAACATTACTTCATTGAACAAATGAAAGAATTAGTTGAAGAAGAAGAAAATATAAAATCATACGAAGGTAAAGAATTACCGGCTGAAGTACTAAAACAAGCAAAACAAGATGGATTCTCAGATAAATATTTAAGTCAAATTTTGAATGTTGAGGAAAATGTAATTAGAGAAGAAAGATTAGCTAATAATATTAATCAAGCATGGGAACCAGTACACGTAAGTGGAACAAAGGATAGTGCTTATTATTATTCAACATATAATGCTGAAGATAATAGCGACATTCATCACGATAAAAAGAAAATTATGATTTTAGGTGGTGGACCTAATCGTATTGGACAAGGAATTGAATTTGACTATTGCTGTGTTCATGCTGCTTTAGCATTAAAGAAATTAGGATTTGAAACAATTATTGTTAACTGTAACCCTGAAACTGTATCAACTGACTATGATACATCTGATAAATTATACTTTGAACCACTAACATTAGAAGATGTTTTAAGTATTCATGAAAAAGAAAAACCAGTAGGTGTAATTGCACAATTTGGTGGACAGACACCACTTAACTTAGCTGCTCAATTAAAGAAAAATGGTGTGAATATTTTAGGAACAACACCAGAAACTATTGATATGGCAGAAGATCGTGACTTATTTAATGCAATGATGGAAAAATTAGAAATTCCAATGCCTGAATCTGGAATGGCAGTAAATGTTGAAGAAGCATTAGAAATTGCTAAAAGAATCGGCTATCCATTAATGGTAAGACTTCTTATGTTTTAGGTGGTCGTGGAATGGAAGTTGTTTATGATGATGAAAGTCTTGAACAATATATGAAAGCAGCTGTTGGGGTAACTCCTGATCGCCCAATCTTAATCGACCGTTTCTTAAATAATGCTATGGAATGTGAAGCTGATGCAATCAGTGACGGTGAAACTGTTTTTGTTCCTGCAGTTATGGAACATATCGAATTAGCTGGTATCCACTCAGGTGATTCAGCATGTATCTTACCCTCTAAACATATTCCTATCCGTCATTTAGAAACAATTAAAGAATATACAAAGAAAATTGCTAAAGAAATGAATGTTCGTGGTTTAATGAATATGCAATATGCAATTGCTGATGATAAAGTATATGTATTAGAAGCCAATCCAAGAGCTTCAAGAACAGTACCACTAGTTTCAAAGGTATGTAATATTAATATGGTAAAAATTGCGACAGATATTGTTACTCGTGAATTGACTGGGCGTCCTTCACCAGTACCAACTTTAACAGAAAAGAAAATTCCTCATATTGGAGTTAAACAAGCAGTTTTCCCATTCAATATGTTCCCGGAAGTAGATCCTGTTTTAGGACCTGAAATGCGTTCAACTGGAGAGGTATTAGGAATTGCCAGTTCATATGGAGCAGCTTTATATAAAGCTGAAAGAAGGGGCGAAAACAATTTTACCAACTGAAGGAAAAGTTTTGATCAGTGTTAGTGACTTAGACAAACCAGAAGTTGTTGAGCTTGCACAAGGATATTATGATGCTGGATTTACTATTGTAGCAACAGGGAATACTTATAACTTGATCAAAGAAAGTGGTATTCCAGTAGAAAAAATCAAAAAAATTCATGAAGGTCGTCCAAATATTAGTGATGCTTTAACTAATGGTGAATTAGCAATGATCATTAATACACCTCATGGTAAACAAAGTGCTCATGATGATAGTTATATTCGTAAAGCTGCAATTAAAATGAGAATTCCATATATGACTAATATTGCTGCTGCTAAAGCATCATTAGAAGGAATTATGGAAATGAAAATTCATGGTAGTCATGAAGTTAAATCTTTACAAGAATATCATTTAGCAATTAAATAAAATTTAAATTTAAGCTATTCCCACCAAAGTAGATAAATGAGATAATTTCACTAAATCTATGGAGGTGGGATTTTATTGTGTTTGTATCAATGATTTTTTATTATTAGGCTTGAAAATATTAATCTATATCAATAAATTTGACTCAGTGATAATAAAAAGTATAAAAATATCTTGAATATTCAATGATTTCTACTATACTATACAAGAATAAGAAAGGAATGAGGCATATGTTGGTGTTTTTTAAAGAATTAGTAAGTGAAAAATTTGATATTATGAACTCATTTTTATATTTTATTGTTATTAAACATATCAGTTATATTGATATGTTTTTATAGTAATTAAGGAGGATGAATGATGAAAGCATACTTAATTTTAGAAGATGGCAGTGTATTTGAAGGAACAAGTATTGGTGCAGTTAAAGAAGTAGTTAGTGAGTTTGTATTTAATACTTCGATGACAGGATATTTAGAAGTGTTAACAGATCCTTCTTATGCTGGTCAGTCAGTCGTAATGACTTATCCATTAATTGGGAATTATGGGGTTTGTTTAGAAGACCAAGAGTCAAGTAAACCACATGTAGAGGGATTTATTGTAAATGAACTAGCTAGATTGGGAAGTAATTTTAGAAAAAATATTGATTTAGAGGAATACCTAATCCAACATGATATTCCTGGGATTCAAGGAATTGATACTCGAAATCTAACGAAAATTATTCGTAATATTGGATGTATGAATGGAATGATAACAACAACTAAATATGAAAATCTTGATGAAGTAATGAAACGGATTCATGCTTTCAAAGTAACTGGAGTTGTGGAACAAACTACATGTAAAGAGTCTTATACAATTGGTACTGGAGATAAAAGAGTTGCTTTATTAGATTATGGAGCAAAAGCTAACATTGCTAAAAGTTTAGTGAAACGTGGATGTCAAGTTACAGTCTATCCTGCCAGTACGCCAGCGTCAGTTATTCTAAAAGAAAAGTATGATGGAATCATGCTTTCAAATGGTCCTGGAGATCCTGAGGAAAATGTTCAAATTATTGAAGAAATCAAGCTGCTTGCAAGTAGTCAAACACCGATTTTTGCGATTTGTTTAGGACATCAGTTAATGCTTTAGCCCATGGTTTCAAAACTGAAAAGATGAAGTATGGCCATCATGGTGCTAATCATCCGGTTAAAGATTTAGAAACTGGTCGAGTATATATTTCTACTCAGAATCATAATTTTGTGATTAAAGAAGATTCAATTGATTCAGCAGTAGCAAAACCATGGTTTATCAATGTAAATGATAAGACAATCGAAGGTGTTACTTATCTTAAGGAAAATATTAAAACAGTACAATTTCACCCTGAAGCATGTGCTGGTCCATTGGATACTGATGCTTTATTTGAAGAATTTATAAAGATGATGGAGGGAAAATAGAATGCCAAAAGATAGTAGAATAAAAAAAGTATTAGTAATTGGTTCGGGACCAATTATTATTGGTCAAGCAGCAGAATTTGATTATGCTGGAACTCAAGCTTGTCGGGCATTAAAAGAAGAAGGGATTGAAGTAGTTTTAATCAACTCTAACCCTGCAACAATCATGACTGATAAGGATATTGCTGATAAGTTATATTGAGCCCTTAACCGTACCGGTTGTTAAAAGTTTAATAATTAAAGAACAGCCAGACAGTATTTTGCCAACCCTGGGTGGTCAAAATGCTTTGAATATTGCGATGGCATTAGCTGATGAAGGTTTTTTAGAAGAACATAATGTTCAAACGATTGGGACTTCAACTAATACGATTAAATTAGCCGAAGATCGCTTAGAGTTTAAAACCCTAATGGAAAATATTAATGAACCATGTGCAGCCTCATTAGTTGTTAATCATGTTGATGATGCTTTAGAGTTTGCTAAAAAGATTGGTTATCCAGTTGTAGTACGTCCTGCTTATACTTTAGGTGGAACGGGAGGCGGAATCGCTTATGATGAAACAGAATTACATGATATCTGTTCAAATGGATTAAGATTATCACGTGTTAGTCAATGTTTAATTGAAAGGTGTATTGCCGGATGGAAAGAAATTGAGTATGAAGTAATGCGTGAATGGTGCTGGAAACTGCATCACTGTATGCAACATGGAAAATTTAGATCCTGTAGGAGTTCATACTGGTGACAGTATTGTTGTAGCGCCAAGCCAAACTTTATCAGATAAAGAATATCAAATGTTAAGAACCTCTGCTTTAAATATTATTACAGCATTAGATATTCAAGGTGGGTGTAATGTTCAATATGCGCTAAATCCCGATAGTTTTGAATACTGTGTAATTGAAGTAAATCCACGAGTTAGTCGTTCTTCAGCTTTAGCTAGTAAAGCTACTGGTTATCCAATTGCAAAACTAGCAGCAAAGATTGCTTTAGGGTACACATTAGATGAAATCATCAATGCAGTAACAGGGAAAACTTATGCTTCATATGAACCAACATTAGATTATGTCGTATGTAAAATTCCTAAATGGCCATTTGATAAATTTGTTGATGCTTCAAGGGAATTAGGGACTCAAATGAAAGCAACTGGAGAAGTTATGAGCATTTGCAATAATTTTGAAGGTGCGCTAATGAAAGCATTACGTTCACTGGAGCAAAATCTTTACTATTTGCATCTAGATGAACTTGATGGAAAAGATGTTGAATTTCTCCAAAAGAAATTAAAAGATGTTGACGATCAAAGAATTTTTGCGGTAGCAGAAGCATTACGCCAAGGAATTAGTGAAAAAGAAATTCATGATATCACAAAAATTGATTTATGGTTTATCGATAAAATCAAACATTTAGTAGAAGTAGAAAAGGAATTACAAAATAAAGAATTAAGTGGAGAGTTATTGAAAAAAGCTAAACGTTTAGAATTCCCAAATCAAGTAATTGCTAAGTTAACAGGTAAAACTAGTGATGAAGTAAAAAATATGTGCCAAAGAAAATAAAATTAACGCAGTGTATAAAGTGGTTGATACATGTGCGGCTGAATTTGATGCAACAACTCCATATTATTATTCAGTCTATGGTGGAGTAAATGAAGTAAATCCAGCTGATGATAAGAAAAAAATAATGGTTTTAGGTTCAGGACCAATCAGAATTGGACAAGGAATTGAATTTGATTATTGCTCAGTTCATTGCGTTTGGGCTTTAAAAGAAGCTGGTTATGATACAATTATTGTAAATAATAATCCTGAAACAGTAAGTACTGACTTTGATATTGCAGATCGCTTATATTTTGAACCATTAACACCAGAGGATGTTGAGAATATTGTTAATATCGAACATCCTGATGGAGCAATTGTTCAATTTGGTGGTCAAACTGCAATCAAACTAACAAAGGCATTAATGGAGATGGGGGTTAAAATTTTAGGAACATCAGCTGACGATGTTGATGCAGCTGAAGACCGTGAAAGATTTGATGAGATTTTAGAAAAATGTGAAATTGATCGTCCTCGTGGTTCAACAGTCTTTACAATTGAGGAGGCTTTAGAAGTTGCTAATCGATTAAAATATCCAGTTTTAGTTCGTCCTTCATATGTTTTAGGGGGAGCAGGAATGGAGATCTGTTTAAATGATGGTGATGTAAAGAAATTTATGAAAATCATTAATCGTCAATATCAAGAACACCCAATTTTAATTGATAAATATTTAGCTGGTAAAGAAGTAGAAGTTGATGCTATTTGTGATGAAAATGGAATACTGATTCCGGGAATTATGGAACATGTTGAACGTGCGGGAGTCCATTCAGGTGATAGTATATCAGTTTATCCAACTCAAAAGATCAAACAGCATATTAAAGATACGATTGTTGAATACACAGGTCGTTTAGCTAAAGCTTTAAATGTCATCGGTTTAATTAATATTCAATTTATTGTATATGAAGACCAAGTATATGTAATTGAAGTAAATCCTCGTTCAAGTAGAACAATTCCATATATTTCTAAAGTAACAGATATTCCGGTGGTAGATGTGGCAACTCATGTTATTATGGGAAAAACAATTAAAGAACAGGGATATGAATATGGCTTAGCACCAGAAAAGAAACAATTGCGATTAAAATGCCGGTTTTCTCTTTTGAAAAAATTAAGGGAGCTGAGATTAGTCTTGGTCCAGAAATGAAATCAACAGGAGAAGTGCTTGGAATTTCAACTGATTATGATGAGGCAATTTATAAAGCATTTATTGGTTCAGGAATCAATTTACCAAAGAAAAAGAATATTATTTGTACGATTAAAGATTCTGCAAAAGATGAATTTTTACCAATTGCAAAACAATATTATATGTTTGGTTATGATTTATATGCAACCGAAGGAACTTATAATTTCTTAAAAGAAAATGATGTACCAGTTAGTTTAGTGAATCGCATTAGTGCTAAAAGTAACACATTGTTTGATTTAATGTTAACAGATACTGTTGATTTAATCATTGATATTCCCACTCGTAATGATAACTTAAAAGATGGTTTCTTAATTAGAAGATTTGCTGTAGAAGCAGGAATTCCAATCTTTACTTCATTAGATACTGCTCAAGCATTGATTACTAGTTTAGAAAAACGTCATAAAGGGGATACTTCTTTAGTAGATATTACTAAACTAAAATAGTTTAAAACAGACTTAGTGAGATTGCATCATTAAGTCTGTTTTTTGTAAAATATAAACTTTGATAAGTAGTTTCTTGATAAAATTATGGCCAATAACATTATTATTTTGAGTTGTTAATGAAGATAATTAACTTTATGTTTTTTTATATTGAAGTATAATTATTGAAAGAGGTAGATAATATGTATACATATGAAATGCTATATCGGTTGTGTAGCTAAGAATCTAGTGATAGTGTGATTGCACACTATTTATTAATGCATTTAAATTCATTGGAACAGTTGACGATTAAGAAAGTTATTGATGATGTAGGGATCTCTAAGGCTTCTTTACATCGTTTTTTTAGTAAGGATGGCTATGAGAGTTTTAAAGATTTAATTACTATATTAGATGAAGAAGTAAAACAGAAAAAAAATGTTTAATATTGATTATCAACAGTATCGTTCCAATATGGCTTGGAGTGCTCTAGAAACTGAGTTTGAAGATCACCAATTAGAATTCTAATAAAGACAATAAAAAAGCTAAACGAGTTGTTTTTTATGGTAATTCATGGGAGATATCATGTTTTAAAAGACTTAGTTTTTATTTATTTAATCATGGGATCGATATTTAAATTTTTATAATCTTAGAGTTTCTTATAATAAGATTATATCTAGTTAAAAGTAATGAAATTAGATTATTTTCTTGATATGGGTTACAATTACATATGGAAGTGATAAAATGAATATGAAAAGATATGAATTTGATGCTGTAATTAAAAAAAGTACCGAATATAGATGGTGCTTATGTTGATTTTCCATACGATGTAAAAAAGGAATTTAATAAAGGACGTGTAAAAGTCATTGCTACATTTGATGGAATCGAATATTTAGGAAGTTTAGTAAAAATGAAAACCCCTAATCATATTATTGGGTTGAGAAAAGATATTCGAAAAATAATTAATAAACAACCAGGAGATATTGTTCACGTAACGATTCAAGAACGTGAATAATAGTAAATAAAACAAGGGGTGAAAAAGATGCTAAAAGTAGAGTCTAAATACACAAAGAAGTACCTATTCGCCATCTTGTTTTTTATTATAATGTCAATTATATGTGTAACTATTTTTTTAACTAATATCAATAGTGGGATTAATGAAAAAGTTCAAGAAATTTTACTTAACGAAGTAATTTCTCATCGCAAAAGTTTGGAAGCGACGATCTCTATACAATATCAAGAATTAGAAGGGATATCTGGGTATATCACTAGCTTAAACACACGTGATATGTCACAATTGATAAATTTTACTAAAGCATTTGTTTCTAAAAATGGATTTGATCGAATTGTTGTGGCGTTTGAAGATGGAATTGGATATCTAAGTGATGGTAGTAGTTATGATATAAGTACTAGAGGATATTATCAAGATACGATGAATGGAGGAGCTAGAAATAGTGAACCAGTAGATTCAGTTATTGATGGTGAGCGTAGGATGGCTTTATCTGTTCCAATTTATAGTCAACATGGTCAAATAATCGGTATGGTAATGGGATCTTATGATGTACGGGCAATTAGTGAAATTGAGTTTTCTAATTTATATAATAACAAGGGTTATACTTATTTAATTGATTATTCTGGTAATTTTTTGATTAATGATCAGAAGCTTCATAATTATCAAGGAAATTTTTATGACTATTGTCAGGAAAGTAATATTTTAAGTAATCAGCAGCTACAGCAGATAAAAACAGACATTAGTAATTATGTTTCAGGATGTGTTTTGACTAAAGGAGGTAAAGAAACACGCTATTTAGTATATGTTCCTTTAGAGTCAAGTGAGTGGGTAATTTGTTATTCTGTATTAGTCTCTGATGCATTTCAAGATTATCAGTTTATTATGAAATATGAGACATATTTGCTGGGAGCTGTTGCAATGGTTCTAACAGTTACGGTTCTTTATATTTTTATTGTAAATAAAAAGAGCGTCGTGTTTTGTTAAAAAGAGCTGATTATGATAGTTTGACAGGTTTATATAATCGTCGGAAATTAACAGAGGAAATTAAGAGGTATTTAAAAGCTCAAAGTGAATTTGGATTAGCGATTTTAGATATTGATGATTTTAAGAAAATCAATGATACATATGGTCATCCTATTGGTGATATTATTTTGAAAGAAATTGGACAAATTTTAAGAGATAATCTTGGTGAATATTTGGTCGGACGTTTAGGCGGTGACGAGTTTGTTATCTTAATTGAAAATGTTCAAATTATTAATATTGTTATTCAAAAACTTGAACTGACTTGTAACCAAATTGCTAAAATAAAAATAGAAGAACATCCAGATATTGTTGTCACATGTAGTTGTGGGTTAGCAGTTGCACCAAAGGATGGAGAAACCGTAGCGGAACTATATAAGGCTGCAGACAGTGCCTTATATATTGCTAAATCATTAGGAAAAAATAAATTGGCAAAATTTTAAGGAGAAGAAGATGAGATATACAGGATTTGTAATATCAGTAAAAGACATTAATGCATCAAAAAAATTTTATGAAGAACTATTTGATTTAGAAGTTTATCAGGATTATGGAATAAATATTACGTTTGATTGTGGATTATCATTGCAGCAAGATTTTGACTGGCTTATTAATATAGAGAAAGAGAAGATTATTGAAAAAGCAAATGATCATGAAATTTGTTTTGAAGAAGAAAATTTTGATGCATTTTTAAAAAGATTATCTGTGTACCCACAAATAGAGTATCTTGATGATGTTATAGAGCATAGCTGGGGTCAACGAGTAGTCCGTTTTTATGACTTGGATAAACATATTATTGAAGTAGGTGAGTCGATGAAGATGGTAATTAACCGTTTTATTGATCGTGGGATGACAACGGAGCAGATTTCAAAAAAAATGGATGTGTCAGTTGCTGATCTTAAAAAACTGCTTAATGATTAAAAAGAATATTAAAGTAATAAAAGACCGTCAATGATCTTATTTTAAATCTAATAAGTTCATTAAACGGTCATTTTTTTCTAATGATTTAAAGACAAGTGCGCCGATAATTAAAACAATTAATTCTCCAACAGCAACATAGATTGCGTTATTACATATGGAATATTGAAAGCATACCATAATTCAGCCCCAATAATCATTCCTGTTATAATTGCTCCTGCTCCAGCAGCTAAATAGCGATTTTTAATCAAGTACATAGCAATACATACTATAATCGTACTTAAAGTTCCAAAGACAATATCTAACATTCCCATTGGTGAAAATAGATTAGCAATAATGCAACCAATCGTTAAGCCAGGAATATAGCGTCGATTATAAAATGCTAAAAAACAAATTATTTCTGATAGCCTAAATTGGATTTCTGAATATGCGATGGGTGAGATTGCTAAAGTGAGTACAGCATAAACCCCCGCAATCATCGCATTGATTACAACCAGTTTTACTGAAATACCTTTGTTCATATATTATATCCTTTCATAGTATTATTTTCACTTAAATGTCACCTCATTGAAAACATGGATATTATATACGATTTTAAGTAAAAAGACTAGTCTTTCTGTATAGGAATATGAG
>ENA-OQLB01001295-OQLB01001295.1-human-gut-metagenome-genome-assembly--contig:-NODE-1295-length-11016-cov-8.360731_pt1 | contig 11016 bp, 13 predicted proteins | sample MGYA00242656_ERZ504813 | MGnify/ENA primary metagenome ERZ504813 (study PRJEB26092, sample SAMD00036388) | human gut metagenome | host: Homo sapiens | study: EMG produced TPA metagenomics assembly of... | reverse complement strand
CAAGGCTGCGGAAATGCTCCGGCAGTCCAACGCGCCCTTTCTATATGCCGGCGGCGGGGTGATCGCCTCCGGCGCCGCCCCGGAGCTTCTCCGCTTCGCGGAGACCCTCCAGGCGCCGGTGTGCACCTCCCTGATGGGGCTGGGCGGCTTTCCCGAGGACCATCCCCTCTCTCTGGGCATGATCGGAATGCACGGCTCCTACGCCGCCGGCATGGCCCTGGACCACAGCGACCTGATCGTGGTGCTGGGCGCCAGGTTCTCCGACCGGGTGGCCGGGGATCGGGAAAAATTCGGAAAGCAGGCCAAAATCCTCCAGCTGGACGTGGATTTGGCCGAGGTGGATAAAAACGTACTGGTGGACCGGTACCTGATCGGGGATCTGAAGGAAACCTTAACAGCCTCAACGGCCTTTTGGAGCCCCAGGACCATCGGGAATGGCTTGCCCGGATGGAAGCCTGGAAAACGGAAGCGCCCCGGAGAACGGCGGATCCCGGCGAGGCTCCGGACCACACCCACATTATCCGCTGTTTAAATTCTCTGATGGGGCCGGAGGATATCCTGGTCACCGACGTGGGCCAGCATCAGATGTGGCGGCTCAGGATTACCGGTTTTTAAGGCCCCGGACCTTTCTCACCTCCGGCGGGCTGGGAACCATGGGCTACGGACTGGGAGCCAGCGTAGGCGCACAAAGCGCCCGCCCGGACCGCCGGGTGGTTCTGATCACCGGAGACGGCAGCTTTCATATGAATTTAAACGAGCTGGTGACCTTGGCTTCCTATGAGCTTCCGGTCATGGTGGTGGTCATGAACAATCAGGTGCTGGGTATGGTACGCCAGTGCAGAAGCTGTTTTACGGCCGGCGGTTCTCCCAAACCGACCCCCGCCGAAAGACCGATTTCGCCGCCCTTGCGAGGGCCTTCGGTATCGAGGGGAGGACCATTGCGGAGGACGGCCAGGTGGAAAAAGCGCTGAAGGAGGCCTTTGATCTCAAAAAGCCGGTGGTGGTTGACTGCCGCATTTCTCCCGATGACAACGTACTGCCGATGATCCCGCCGGGAGGCACGGTGGATCAGATGATCACTCAAATGGATTGATCCGCAGGAGAGTCCCTGCGCCGAGCGCCGCGCGGCAGGATAAAAACGGCTGTCCGGGCGGCGGGTTCCGTGGAACTTCGGCCTGTAAAATTTGACATGCAAGGAGCGTTTTTGATGGAACAAAAGCAGACCATTACCCTGGTTGTGAAAAATCACCCCGGCGTCCTTTTGCGGATCACCGGGCTGTTTACCCGCCGGGGGTTCAACATCGACAGCCTGACGGCCTTTCCTGATGAAAAGAAAGAGTTTACCACCATGACCATCACCACCTACGGCGACGACGCCACCGCCAAGCAAATCATCCGCCAGGTCAATAAGGTCCAGGAGGTCGTAGCTTCGGACCTGAAGGCCGGGGAAGCCTGAGGAAAAACGGCCTCAGGCGGCTGGGGCGAAATTTGAAATCTTGACCGAAAATACGATCTGTAATATAATAGAAAGGAAAAGCATCATGGAACGATCTGTTGAAATTTTCGATTCTACCCTGAGAGACGGAGCCCAGGGAGAGGGAATTTCCTTTTCCGTGGAGGATAAGCTGGCTATCGTACAAAAGCTGGATGAGCTGGGGGTTACGTTTATCGAGGCGGGAAATCCGGGCTCGAACCCCAAGGATCTGGAGTTTTTCCGGCGGGTCAACGAAACCCAGCGGAAGCACGCCCAGCTTGTGGCCTTTGGCTCCACCCGCCGCAAGGGGATCAAGGCGGAGGATGACGGCAACATCAGGGCGCTGCTTGCCGCCGACACCCCGGTCGTGGCGGTGTTCGGCAAATGCTGGGACCTTCATGTGACTCAAATCCTGGGCACGACCCTGGCGGAAAACCTGAGCATGATCGAGGATACCTGCAGCTATCTGGCCGGCAGGGGCAAGCGGGTGTTTTTTGACGCCGAGCATTTCTTCGACGGTTACAAGGAAAATCCGGAATTTGCCATGGAAGCCTGAGAGCGGCCCAAAAGGGCGGCGCCGCGTGCCTGGCTTTGTGCGACACCAACGGCGGATGCTTCCCCGATGAAATCGCGCGGATTACCAAGGCTGTGGCAGAGGCGTTCCCGGAGCTGACGGTGAGCATCCATACCCACAATGACGGCGGCATGGCGGTGGCCAACTCCATCATGGCTGTGGAGGCGGGCGCTTCCCAGGTGCAGGGCACCTTTTTAGGCTTTGGGGAGCGGTGCGGCAACGCCAATTTGTCTACGGTCGTGGCCAATTTGCAGCTGAAAAGAGGCATCCGGTGTATCCCGGAGGAAAACCTGAAGCTGCTGACCGCGACGGCCCGGGCTATCGCGGAGATCTCCAATTTGATGCTGAACAAAACGGAACCCTACGTCGCAGCAGCGCCTTTGCTCACAAGGCGGGAATGCACGCTGACGGCGTGATGAAGCTGCCCCGGTCCTTCGAGCATATTCCGCCGGAGACCGTGGGAAACGAGCGCAGGTTCCTAATGTCGAAATTTCCGGCAAGGCCGCGGTTTTCAGTAAAATCCAGAAGGTCTGTCCCAGGCTTACTAAGGATTCCCCGGAAACCGGCAGAATTGTGAAAAAACTGAAGGATTTGGAAAATGAAGGCTACCAGTTTGACGGCGCCGATTCCAGCTTTGAGCTGCTGATCCGGAAAAATACGGGCGCTTACCGCCCCTTTTTCGAATTAATTCATTATCAGATTATATCCAGCCGGCCCACAGACCCCTCCGCCAGCGCCAGCGCGGTGGTAAAGGTTCGGGTGGGGGAAAAGCTCCAGCTGATGGCGGCGGAGGGCAACGGCCCGGTCAACGCTTTGGATCAGGCCCTGCGGGCCGCCCTGGAGGTGTTTTATCCCGCCTTGTCAAAGGTGCGGCTGATCGACTATAAGGTTCGTGTGATGGATGGCAAAAACGCCACCGGCGCCAAGGTGCGGGTTCTCATCTCATCCACCGACGGCAGGCGGGTGTGGACTACTGTGGGGGCCTCAAGCGACGTGGTGGAGGCCAGCTGGATCGCCTTGGTCGATTCCATCGAATATAAGCTGATCAAGGACGCGGAGGATATTCTTCTGGGGAACTGAGCCAGAGCTCAGGAAGGGAAACGGCAAACGGCGGCTGAATGGGAAAATGAAGAATGGAGAGACCGGGCTTTGCGCTTTTCCGCGGAGAACGGGGGCCGGCCGAAGGCTTTTTCGCGGCTTGGACTGTGCTTGCCGGCCCGGGATTTTCCATAGCCTTCTTTTACAGGATTTATTTTATAAAAGAAATAAAGTGAACGCAAGAGGACTATTCCGGCGCTTGGCCGGAAGCGTACGCGGGAACCACCCGCCGAAAGGAGAATGTAAATGCCGTTTCAAAGATTTTCAGAGATTACCCCAGAGATTTTGCAGCTGTCGGAGCGCTGCCTGAAAAACGGAAAGATCGACCCGGGCCTTTACGCCAAATACGATGTGAAAAGAGGGCTTCGGGATTTAAACGGAAAGGGAGTTTTAGCCGGCCTGACGGAAATCGCCAATGTGCAGGCCTACGACATGGTAGACGGAGAATCTGTGCCTTGTGAGGGAAAGCTGTTCTACCGGGGCTTTAATATCGCGGACCTGGTCAAGGGCTTTTTGAAGGATAAGCGGTTCGGCTTTGAGGAAGCCACGTATTTATTGCTGTTCGGCGAGCTGCCCGACGAGCGGGAGCTGAAGGATTTTCAGGCGCTGCTGGCCAATTACCGCACCTTGCCCACCGCGTTTGTCAGGGATATCATTATGAAGGCGCCGAGCCCGGACATGATGAATACCCTGGCCCGCAGTGTGCTGACCCTGTATTCCTACGATGAAAACGCCAATGATATCAGTATTCCCAATGTACTGCGCCAGTGTTTGCAGCTGATCGCCCTGTTCCCGCTGATCTCGGTCTACGGCTACCAGGTCTACCGCCATTACCACGACGGACAGAGCCTGTTTATCCATATGCCCCAGCCTGACCTTTCCACCGCGGAAATATCCTGTACTGCCTGCGGGCGGACAGCAAATATACCGAGCTGGAGGCTAAGATCTTAGACCTTGCCCTGGTGCTCCACGCGGAGCACGGCGGCGGAAACAACTCTACCTTTACCACCCACGTGGTCACCTCCTCCGGCACCGATACTTATTCCGCCATCGCGGCGGCCCTGGGATCTCTGAAGGGACCCAAGCACGGCGGCGCCAACATTAAGGTCGTCAAAATGTTCGACGATATGAAGGAACATATCTCCGATTACGGCGACGAGGACGCGGTGAAGGATTACCTGAAAAGGCTGCTGCATAAGGAGGCCTTTGACAACGCCGGCCTGATCTACGGCATGGGCACGCGGTGTACTCCTTGAGCGACCCGAGAGCCAATATCTTCAAGGCCTTCGTGGAAAGCCTCTCCAAGGAAAAGGGCCGGGAGGATGAATTCCGGCTTTACTCGATGGTGGAGCGCCTGGCGCCCCAGGTAATCGCCGAGGAAAGAAAAATCTACAAGGGCGTTTCCGCCAATGTAGACTTCTACTCCGGCTTTGTTTACAGTATGCTGGATCTTCCCACCGAGCTGTTTACCCCCATTTTCGCCATCGCCAGGATTTCCGGCTGGAGCGCCCACCGGATCGAGGAGCTGGCCAATGCCGGAAAGATCATCCGTCCCGCTTATAAATGTATTCAAGAGGTGCGGGAATACACCCCCTTGTCTGAACGGTAAAAACAGCTGTTCTTACCAGCCTGTACTTTATCCGAGGGGGCCCGCTTGACCCGGACGCCGTCTTTTCCCGTCTGGGCTTCATTGCTTGGAAAAGCCCCGGTGAAACCGGGGCTTTTCTTCTCGAATCCATCCGGACCCGCAGGCGTCACTCTTTGGAAAAGCTTCTTAAAGCGGCTGGATTTTTGAGGCGACTGCCCGGTACCGAGTGCCGATCCAGCCATTCTTCGCGAACCGTGTCAGCAGCTTGCTCACCGTCACCCGGGTGGTGCCGGCTAAATTGGCGATTTCTTCGTGGGTCAGGTTCACCTGGAGAATCCCGTCTTCCCCGGGGACGGCGTGGCGCAGCAGGGCCTGGGCTACCCGCTGGTCCGCCTGCAGGAAGGTCATGTTGTCCACCTGCTCGGAAAGCAGCCGCACCCGGTGGGCCATCAGCTCCAGCAGATGAACTGCCAGATCCGGTCCTGGCTGAAGCTTTTGATCAGGCCGTTCCGGTTGATGGCGATCAGCTCGGTTTTTACCAGGGCTTTGGCCGAGGATACCCTGGCATGTGGTCGAAAAAGGCGGCTTCCCCCAAAATGCCCTGCTCTACAATGGTGATGGTTTTTTCCATACCGTTTTCCGAGCTTAAAAAGACCTTTACCCGCCCTTTTTTGATGCAGTAAAAGCAGTCTGCCTGTTCTTCCTGCCAGTAAATCATCTGATCCTTTTCATAGGTCCGGGTGGGAAGATTTTTGGCAAACAGCCGCCAAAGATCCGTTTCCGGCCCGAGGGGATAAGCGTCTCCGTACATCTGCGCCGCCTCCTTGATCGAATCGTTTTGATTTTGTCCCATTTCAGCGGGAATATCCTATGCCCGCCGGACGCGGCCTGAGGCTTCTGCGGACAGCTTGAAAAAGACTGATAAATATGCCCGCTTGCGGACGGTATCCCGAAGCTTTGGGAACAATTTGTTTTAATTGTATCATATAATACATTTTTGCCGCAAGACCTGTGGCATAATAAGGGCAGAAAAAGAATTTTGAAGATGAAGGAGAGATTCCGCCATGGGTATGACAATGTCCCAAAAAATCTTGGCGGCCCACGCGGGCTTAGATCATGTGGAAGCCGGCCAGCTAATCGAGGCCAGCCTGGATCTGGTGCTGGGCAACGACGTGACCGCTCCGGTAGCCATCAATGAATTTGAAAAATGCGGCGCCAAGGGAGTGTTCAGCCAAGATAAAATCGCCCTGGTGATGGACCATTTTACCCCCAATAAGGACATCAAGGCGGCGGAGCAGACCTTGAAGGTCCGCAGGTTCGCCAATCAGTACGATATTTTAAACTATTTCGATGTGGGGCGCATGGGCATCGAGCATGCCCTTCTGCCGGAGCAGGGCCTGGTGGGCCCCGGCAGCCTGGTGATCGGCGCGGATTCCCATACCTGCACCTACGGCGCGCTGGGGGCCTTCTCTACCGGCGTAGGGTCTACCGACATGTGCGCGGGCATGATGACCGGCAAGGCCTGGTTTAAGGTGCCCGGCGCCCTGAAATTCACTCTTACCGGCAAGCCCGCCCAGTGGGTCAGCGGCAAGGACGTGATCCTGCATATCATCGGGATGATCGGCGTGGATGGCGCCCTGTATCAGTCCATGGAGTTCGCCGGCGACGGGTTGCAGTATCTTTCCATCGACGACCGGCTCTGCATCGCCAACATGGCCATTGAGGCCGGAGCGAAAAACGGCATTTTCCCAGTGGACGACGTGACCCGGGCCTACTGTAACGGCCGGTTCCAGGGTACGCCGGTGGAATACGCCGCCGACGAGGATGCGGTATATGAAAAGGAATATGTGATCGACCTGTCCGCTCTGCGTCCCACCGTGGCATTTCCCCATCTGCCGGAGAACACCCGTACCATCGACAACGTGGGGCAGGTGAAGATCGACCAGGTGGTCATCGGCTCCTGCACCAACGGCCGTCTCAGCGACCTGCGGATCGCCGCGAATCTGCTGAAGGGAAAAAAGGTAGCGAAAAATGTGCGCTGCATCGTGTTCCCCGGCACCCAGACGATTTATCTGGACGCTATGAGGGAGGGCCTGGTTGAGCCTTTATCCAGGCGGGCGCCGTGGTGTCCACACCTACCTGCGGTCCGTGCCTGGGCGGGCACATGGGAATCCTGGCCGCCGGGGAGCGGGCGGTTTCCACGACCAACCGGAACTTTGTCGGCCGCATGGGACACGTGGACAGCGAGGTATACCTGGCCAGCCCGGCGGTAGCCGCGGCCAGCGCGGTGACCGGCTACATCACAGACCCGGCTGAGGTTTCAGGCATAGGAAGGAGAGAGCACCAATGAACGCACATGGCTTTGTACATAAATACGGCGACAATGTGGATACGGATGTCATCATTCCCGCCCGGTACCTGACCACGTCGGTGCCGTCGGAGCTGGCGGCGCACTGCATGGAGGATATAGACAGGGAGTTCATCCATAAGGTAAAGCCCGGCGATATTATGGTGGCGGATAAAAACTTCGGCTGCGGCTCATCCCGGGAGCACGCCCTATCGCCATCAAGGCGGCGGGAATCTCCGTGGTCATCGCCTCCACTTTTGCCCGGATTTTTTACCGAAACGCTATCAATATCGGCCTGCCGATTATGGAATGTGGAGAAGCCGCCAGGGATATCAAGGCCGGCGACGAGGTAAATGTGGATTTTGATACCGGCGTCATCACCAATGTGACCACCGGAAAAACCTATCAGGCCCAGCCGTTCCCGCCCTTTATCCAGAACATCATAGAAAAAGGCGGCCTGCTGAACAGCATCCAGTCGGAATAGGAGAAAATCAACATAGATCCGCTTTGGATTCTCATAAAAAAGGCGCCCGGAACAATTTGTTCCGGGCGCCTTTTCTGTTAAGCAGGGAAACGCCGTGGGGCGGATGATAGGGCGGGCGCCGTTTGCGTATGGCCATCGATAACGCCATCCCCCTTTTTGGGGCATGGGAGGGGCTGACCAGTGTGCGTCCGGCGGGAAAAGCCGCAGAATGGGACGGACCGCGGACGCTTTCCGGATCCCTCTCAGCCGATCCCGGCCTTTTGCAGGTTTTGCTGGTGCTCCTCGTAGGTAGAGGCGTAATAATAGTTACCGCTGGCGTCGTGGCAGAAGTAAAGATAAGGCACATCCGACGGATATAAGGCGGCCTCAATGGTGGAAAGCCCGTATTGCAGATAGGGCCGGCGGGCAAGGCCGGACACTTATAGGTGTTATATAAGGCCCGGAAGGGTCAATGTCGCCGGAAAAGTAGGGGATTACATCGGATTCAATGTAGGTGATGGTGGCGTCCATCTCCAGCTGCATGCCGGCGTTCAGCCGGTTGTAGATCACCGCGGCGATGTTAGCTACCTCGTCAGGATTAGAGCCCTCCCGCTGGATCAGGGAAGCGATGGTGAGAATCTGATCCATGGAATAGCCCATTTCCGCCGCGCGCTGCCGGTAGCTGTCGGTGATCCTGGCCTCAGAATTCCGGAGAAAACGGCCGATAGCGTCCTGAGGCTTTTCCCCGACATAAAAGTCATAGGTGTCTGGGAACAGATATCCCTCAAGACGGAAGCAGCGTCCGCTGGATGGGGCGGCCGCGACCAGGGGATAATAGCTGTAATCGTAATTCTCAGCCATAGACATCAGCTCGTCAAAGGTGCTGACGCCGTTTTCCTCCAGCGCGGCAAAAATCTCCGTCAGGGATTCCCCCTCCGGAAAGGTGATGGTCACCACCTGGCCTTGCTCCGCCTGGCCGGAGGACTCAGAAGAACCGCCGGACTCTGCGGAATCTGAGGATTCCTCCTGGCTGGAGGGCGGGAGCTTCTGAGAAATATTGGATTCCGGTGACGATACCGCCGAAGGCGCGGCGGGGAGGAGCGACTCCTTCAGGGATTTAGACGAGGCGGCGGATTCCGCCGGGGACTCCGTCTGGGAACAGGAGGCCGCCCCGATCAGCAGCAGAACGGCCAGAACCGTGCACACAAGTCGTTTTACCATAGTAAAAACCTCCTAACAAAAGAAAGGCTAAGAGAAAAAAGAGGAAAAATGTCGAAATGACAAATAAAAAAATAATTCAAAGAAAGACCCATGTTTTGCCGGTCGCTTAGCGGAACAGCAGAGGAGGAAACGAAAATTCCCGGCGCCGCCGGCAGCTGCAAGCCAAAGTCCGACCGTTCGGCGCGCCGCCGGCCGATGAAAATGCCGGCGTTTTGGCGAAAAGGCCGCGGAACGAAAAAGCAAACCCTGGCGGATCAGCCGGAAAGGGAGAGGCTAACCGTTTTCCCGCCAGTTTTTGCACACATCCACCCATCCGGAAAAGCTGGAAGCGTATTGCTCCAGCTCCTGAGGCGTCAGCTCGATTGCGCTGTTGGAGCTGCCGCAGGCCGGGAATACCGTGCCGAACCGCTTTAGGGACTGATCTAGATAAACCTTGACCCCGCCGTTTACGGCAAAGGGACAGACGCCTCCTACGCGTGGCCGATACAAGCCTCCGCCTCATCGGCGGAAAGCATTTTCGCTTTCGCGCCAAAGGCCGCCTTATATTTGGCGTTATCGATTTTTGCGTCACCGGCGGCGACAATCAAAATACACTGCTCCCCTAACCGAAAAGAAAGGGTTTTGGCGATCCGCTCAGGCCGGCAGCTTAAGGCCTGGGCCGCCAGCTCCACGGTGGCGCTGGAAACGTCAAATTCCATGATCCGGTTTTCCAGGCCCCACTGCTTAAAATATTCCCGTACCCGCTCAATTGCCATTTGCGATCTCAGTCTCCTTTGCGATAGTGTTTGGCTCAAATTTAGATTCTTATAGAGAAAGGCAGGAAATCATTCCTACCTTTCGTGTCAACCGCTCTCTGGTTGTTACATTTTCGGGCTTTTCCATCCGTATCGAAGTCCCATTTGGAAAAGCCTGGCCGCTGCCGCGTTTATTTTTGGCCGTAATAAGCGTTGGCGCCATGCTTGCGGAGAAGTGCTTATCAAGCAGCTCCTGCTGCATAGAGGGAGCCTGCTCCTTTGCCAGGTTCTCCGTGTGCCAGGCCATCATGGCGAGCTCCTCCAGCACCACGCTGTTGTGAACCGCTTCCATGCAGTCCTTGCCCCAGGTGAAGGGGCCGTGGGATTTTACCAGCACAGCGGGGATGTGGTCGGGATCCTTGCCCTGGAAGGTTTCCACAATGACCCTTCCGGTTTCCTTTTCATATTCGCCGCCGATCTCCTCCGGAGTCATAGCCCGGGTACAGGGGATGGAGCCGTAAAAATAATCGCCGTGAGTGGTGCCGTAGGCGGGAATCGCCCGGCCGCCCTGGGCCCAAATGGTCGCCCAGCGGGAATGGGTATGCACTACGCCGCCGATATTAGGAAACGCGTTGTAAAGCTCCACATGAGTGGCGGTGTCGGACGACGGGTTCAGATCACCCTCGACCTTTTCTCCCTTCAGGTTCACAACTACCATGTGCTCCGGCTTCAGCTTATCGTAATCCACGCCGGAGGGCTTAATGACAAATAATCCCTTTTCCCGGTCAATCCCTGAGACGTTGCCCCAGGTAAACACCACTAGATTATGCTTCGGCAAAAGTAAATTGGCTTCCCATACCTGTTGTTTTAGTGCTTCTAACATAGATCAGAAACCTCCTAGCTTGATAAATAACTTCTTGATTTGGGCGCCGCCTGCTTCGGACCGGCGCCGGGACCTGCCCGTGCGAAAGGCCGCGCGGCCTTCTGAAAACTTCTCTTTTTGGACAACCTGGGATATAAGGTAAAAACGTTTTTTTGAGCTGCGGCCAATACCCTTTTCCCATAAAGAACCAACCGCTCCTATTGTATGCGCATTTATCTTTTTGTAATTTCTTTTAAAGAATTAAAAACAACTTTTGTCCAATGCAGGCGAGCCGATTTGGCCTGAGCCTTAGTCATAACCCGGCGGAGAAGAAGCCGCCGCAGGCGGAATAACGGCCCTGCGCCGCCGGGAAAGGCGGGCCGGGAGCCGGCGGTATACAAAGTCTGTATTCGGGAAGCCTCGGCGGGATGCGCCAGGCCCGGAAGGTTTGCCGGCGAAACGGAAAGGAATAGGAAAAGCGGCGCAGCCGAACCGGCTTTGCCGCTTGAAAAGGGAGGCGCCGTTGCGGCGCCTCCTGAAAGGAGCTGCGGTATCATTCGTCTCTGCCGCATGCATTTTTTGATTTTTACCGCTGCCTGCATTGGGACAAGGATCCGTTCCGAGCCCTACCGTTTTCCCGTTTGCGTACTGGTTT
>ENA-OQLB01001294-OQLB01001294.1-human-gut-metagenome-genome-assembly--contig:-NODE-1294-length-11027-cov-1.757156_pt1 | contig 11027 bp, 13 predicted proteins | sample MGYA00242656_ERZ504813 | MGnify/ENA primary metagenome ERZ504813 (study PRJEB26092, sample SAMD00036388) | human gut metagenome | host: Homo sapiens | study: EMG produced TPA metagenomics assembly of... | reverse complement strand
ATAATCAGTTGTGATAAGTATGTTAGTAGAGGTTATGAATATGATAAAAGAAAATATTGACAAAAATGCAAACATTAATGAAAGAAAATGGAATTGATATTTATATCATTCCAACTAGTGATTTTCATCAAAGTGAATATGTTGGTGAATATTTTAGAGGACGTAAATTCTTATCAGGATTTACCGGTTCTGCTGGAACATTAGTAATCAGTCTAGATGAAGCACGTTTATGGACTGACGGGCGTTATTTTATCCAAGCAGAACAACAATTAGCTGGAAGTGGCATTATTTTAATGAAAATGGCTATGCCTGGGGTTCCAACAATCAAAGAATATCTTGATCAAAACACTGATAAGACTGTTGGTTTTGATGGACGAGTAATGTCATATCAAGAAGTTGCTCGTTTAAGTAATAAACTAATTACAGATGTTGACTTAGTTGATGAAGTTTGGAGTGAACGCCCTAGCATCTCTCATGAGCCAGCTTTTATTTATGATGAAGAATATTGCGGTGAATCACGTGCTTCAAAACTTGCACGTTTGCGCAGTGCCATGGGAGATTGCCAACACCATATTATTACTAGCTTAGATGATATTGTCTGGTTATTTAACATTCGTGGTAACGATGTAGATTGTAATCCCGTCGTACTATCTTATGCTTTGATTAATCAAGATAATGCTATTCTATATGTTCAAGATAACGTCGTTGATGTTAAAACTGAAGCTATTTTAAAAAGGGATAGTATTATCATCAGAGCTTATAATGATATTTATGAAGATGTTAAAAAACTAACTGGAAAAGTCTTATTAGATGATCAAATTGTTAATTATCAATCTTCAATATCTAATTGATGAAATAAAAACAGCACCTAATCCAACTCAACATTTTAAAGCGATAAAAAATGAAACTGAAATCAAAGCAACCAAAAATGCCCATATCAAGGATGGTGTCGCTATGACTAAATTCATGTATTGGTTAAAAAACAACGTTGGAAAAATCGAATTAGATGAAGTTACCATCTCTGATAAATTAGCAGCATTTAGAAAAGAACAAAATGAATTTTTTGATCTAAGTTTTGATACTATTTGCGGATACAAAGCTAACGCTGCTTTGATGCACTACAAAGCAGAACCTGGAAATTGTGCAAAAGTAACTAACGAGGGAATGCTATTAATCGATTCTGGTGGTCAATATTTAGATGGAACGATCGATACAACAAGAACCTTTGTTTTAGGTCCTATCAGTGATATTGAAAGACGTGATTTTACCGTGGCTTTAAAAGCAATGTTTAGACTACAAGCAGCTCATTTCTTAGCGGGAACAACTGGTCCAAACCTAGATTTATTAGCACGTGGTATAGTTTATGAATACAATCTTGATTATCGCTGCGGAACAGGACATGGTGTCGGTCACTTCTTAAACGTCCATGAAGGACCAAATGGATTCAGACCCCATGATCGTCCAGGATTTGCTAAAATGTGTGCTTTTGAACCAGGAATGATCACAACAGATGAACCTGGTATTTATATCGAAAATAGTCATGGTGTTCGTCATGAAAATGAATTGTTATGTGTTGAAGTCGAAACTAATGAATATGGTCAGTTCCTAAAATTTGAACCAATTACAATGGTTCCATTTGATTTAGATGGTTTAGATCTTGAATTATTATCTAATCATGAAATCAAACAAATCAATGATTATCAACAATTAGTATTTGATCATGTTGCACCATTTTTAACAAATGAAGAGAGAGCTTGGTTACAAGCTAACTTATTAATTAAATAAGTATAGTCTAAAGGCACACTTGCATAGTGCCTTTTTATTTGCTTTATAAACTAATCACCAATCTTTAAAACAAAAAAGGAAGCTGTGCTTCCTTAAATCTTAATTTCATTATTCTCATCAGCCAAATATTCAACTACCTCTCCTTGGCTTAGAGATTGTTGAATATTAATCAATCTTTGATTAGATGAACCACGATAAAGTAAAGCTAAACTTTTTTTTATCTAATTCAAATTTGCCATCGATTAGCATATCGCAAAGTTCCAATAATGATTTTTTATTAGGATCATCCATAATTTGTTCGAATGTAAAACCACTATAAATAACAATATTTAGTTTTCTAAGTCGAGCAGCTTTACAAAGTTCTTTTAAAGGCTCGATTTGTAACATTGGTTCACCACCTGATAACGTGATTCCATCTAATAAAGGATTTTCATCAATTTCATTAATTATTTCACTAGTATCTCTAATATACCCGCCATTAATATCATGGCTTTTAGGATTGTGGCAGCCTAAACAATTATGAAAACAACCTTGGGTAAAAATCGCATATCTTAAGCCCGGCCCATCAACAATAGAATCATTAACCGTACCAAATAATCTAATTTCCATTAATTATTCATTCCTTGGTTTCGTGTTTTACACGATCACTTTCTTCAGCCTTTTTCCCATCATTAAAACGATCTAATGTTCCTACTAAATAACCAGTGATTCGCCGGATTCGTTCAAACCATGATGTTCTTCCTCGCTTCTTCCACATAACGGGCAAACATCATCAATAATTCCATTATAACCACATACTGGATCACGATCAACTGGATGATTGATTGCTCCATAACCAATTCCATTATCATGCATTGCTCTAACAATTTTTTCGAATGCAGCAATATTTTTAGTCGGATCCCCATCCATCTCGACATAACTAATATGACCACCATTAGTTAATTCATGATATGGTCCTTCTAATTTTATTTTCTTAAAAGCACTAATTGGATAATATACAGGAATATGGAAACTATTAGTATAATATTCACGATCAGTAATCCCGTCTAATTCTCCAAAAAGTTTTTTATCCATTTTAACAAAACGACCTGAAAGTCCTTCTGCCGGAGTAGCAATCAAACTAAAATTCAAATTATATTTTTCAGTTGCTTTATCCATTGCCTTGCGCATATGAGCAACAATTTGTAATCCTAAGATCTGAGCTTTTTCACTTTCACCATGATGTACCCCAATCAAAGCTTTTAATGTTTCCGCTAATCCGATAAATCCGACTGTTAAAGTTCCATGTTTTAAAACCTCACGAACTTCATCATCAGGTTTTAATTCATCACTATCAAGCCAAACTCCCTGCTCCATTAAAAAAGGATAGTTTTTAGCCTTACGACGACATTGAATTTCAAAACGTTCTAACAATTGCTCAATACATAAATCTAACATTCCATCAAGCTTATCAAAAAACTCATTTACATCTCCTTTAGAACGAATTGCCAATCTTGGTAAATTGATAGAAGTAAAACTTAAATTTCCACGCCCAAAACTAATTTCTTTGTCCGGAGCATAAACATTTCCCATAACTCGTGTTCGACATCCCATATAAGCAATTTCAGTTTCTGGCGTTCCTTTATAATATTGTTTATTGAAAGGAGCATCAACAAATGAAAAATTAGGGAATAAACGTTTTGCAGAGGTACGACAAGCTAATTTAAAAAGATCGTAATTAGGCTCACCTTCATTATAGTTGATTCCTTCTTTTACTCTAAATATTTGAATTGGAAAATTGGTGTTTCACCATGACCTAGCCCAGCTTCTGTTGCTAATAATATATTACGCATTACCATGCGCCCTTCACTTGAAGTATCCATACCATAATTGATTGAACTAAACGGTACTTGTGCTCCAGCTCTTGAATGCATAGTATTAAGATTGTGAATAAACGCCTCCATCGCTTGATATGTCTCTCGATCAGTTTCTTCATAAGCGCTTGTAATTGCAAATTCAACGATTTCATCTACAAATTTATCTACTTTATTAGCTTTCAGTGTTTCTTTTAATTGTTCTTCAAATGCCTCATTTTTATCTAAAGTAGGTTTTAAACGCATTTCTCCCTTTACTTTAGTCGCAATATCTTCACCATCTAATTTTACTAATAAAGTAATTGCTTTAGCTAAATTATGATAAAAATGCTTTAAGTATGATTTTGCAACACCTGGTGCCATACTATAATCAAAATTAGGAATTGCCTGACCTCCATGTTGATCATTTTGGTTTGACGGATAGCAATGCAAGCTAGAGCAGCATAGATACTAATGCTATTTTGGCCTCTCTTAAAACTCCATGGCCAGTTGAAAATCCTCCTGCAAATAATTTAATTAAATCAATTTGACAACAAGTTGTGGTTAAAGTTAAAAAATCCATATCATGAATATGTATATCCCCATTAATATGAGCACGTGCATGTTTAGGATTTAATACAAACATCTCATTAAACTGTTTTGCTGCTTCAGCTCCATATTTCAGCATTGTCCCCATCGGAGCATCTGCATTCACGTTAGCATTTTCTCTTTTTAGATCACTATCTTTACTATCAGCAAAAGTAATCTCTTCAAAAGTCTTCATTAGCCGTGACTTCATATCCCTTTCACGCGTACGATTAGCGCGATATAAAATATAGCTTAGCCACTCGTACATATCCTTGTTCAATCAACACTTCTTCAACCGTATCTTGAACTAATTCTACCGTTGGTAATTCACTCTTCTTTTTTTCTAGCTTTGTTTCAACTGTTTTAGCAATATTCATGGCATTTTTTAATTCATATTTACCACCACTTGCTTCAAATGCTTTGTATATAGCTCCTGCAATCTTATCTAACTCAAATGCGACTAGGCGCCCATCTCTCTTACGAATATTTTCTATCATTCTATATCCCTCCATGCACTATTAAGTATATCTTATTTGTATTTTTAATTCATGTTATATACTCCTTTACCCAGCCCTTTTTATAATCATAAAATAAAACGCTCTCCCATTACAGGAAAACGTTATCTAACATAATATAACCGTTTATCATTATCAAGAATACTTTTTCACACTAACCTGATAATTTTGATAAATCGCTAATAAGTAGCCATCAGTTACCTTTTCAACCACCCCATATCTAAAGACTTCTTCTTGGTCTAAGTCATATTTTTCTATCAAATAATGCATTGTTTCACGTGCTTCGCTTTTATCTAAACGGGCCTTCCACCAGCGTTTAGGTTTTATTTTTGATAACCGTAAATAGTCTTCAATCAATAAATCCTGATACTGCCGATTTAAATATTCGTCTAAATAACTAAATAATTCATCATTTTGAAATTTAAACATTTTAAATTGTTGTTTCAAATAATAATTGCCCAGGTCTAAGAAAAAATAAAAAAGGTGAAGCGACTGTTCTTATCACTGTATTCATTGTTATTGGCATCTTGCCACTATTCCAGAATTTCTCTAACATTTCTTCTGCCAAATGAATTTTCCCAATATCTTCAGGGCTTAAATCATTACTATAAAGCAATTCATAGGGTGGATTTTCATCATATACATACCCATATTTTTTCTGCCTCTTTTCGAAGACTTGTTCCTCTCAATAACTTTAAAAAACCTAATTGCAGTTCCTTTGGATAAAAAGCAAAAACATCATCAAATGATCGGGCAAATCTCTCTAGGTTTTCTAAAGGCAAACCTGCAATCAAATCTAAATGAAAATCAATTTTATGATTTTGCTGTAACTGTTTAATTACTTCACTTAACCGTTCAAAAATTTTGATATCTTTTAACGATTTCATTTGTCGGCTCATATGTTGACTGAATTCCTATTTCAAATCGTAATAATCCTCTTGGAGCATAATCATTAATATAATCAATAATTCGCTGATCTAGTACATCACCATTAATTTCGAATTGAAATTGAATTCCTGGTCGATAATGCTTAAAAATAAATTCTAAAATCGCCAAAGCATGAGCTGTTTTAGCATTAAAGCTCCGATCTAGCAGCTTAATTGTCTTAACTCCACTATCAAGCAATAATGATAATTGCGCTTTTAAATAATCTAAACTAAAGAAGCGTAATCCTTTTTCTAATGAAGATAAACAGTACTGGCATTGATATGGACAGCCGCGACTTGTTTCAAAATAAAGAATCCGCTTATCCATATCAGCAAGATCACGTTTTAATAAATAAGGTGATTCAAGTGTTTCAAGATATTGTAGATCAACCGGCTTAGTTTGTTGATAATCTCGCTTATCTTTTCTGCTAATTCCTTGAATATTAATCGGCTGCTGTGTTTCTAACAATCTAACAGTTCTTTAAAAGCCACCTCACCTTCACCACTAATTAAATAGTCAATTTTAAAGTTATCTAGAAAATAATCAATTTCATAACTTACTTCCGGTCCTCCAATTACAATAACTAATTGTGGGTCCATTTTTTTAATTTTATCTATCAATATTTTTATTAAATCAACATTCCAAATATAGACACTAAAAGCCACAACCTGTACTTTTTGTTCAATAATATCATTTGCAATTGTATCAAGATCCTCTTTGATCGTATATTCTTTAAAATCCACCTCATGATATTCTTTAGTAGCTACATAAAGCAATCTTAACGATAAAGACTTATGTATATATTTTGAATTTAAAGTAGTAATTAATGTTTTCATTTCTTTACCTCATTAAAATAATCTAGAGGTAACCCCTAGATTATTTTTTCGTAACTTTTGGCATTACATTGTTATATAAACAATATTCTTCAAAAGTCCATTCCTTTTCAACGATTTTTTTTGCTACATCTTTACCAACATAACGTAAATGCCAAGGCTCATGAGCAATTCCCGTTATTCCGTCAGTACCATTTTCAAAACGGATAATAAAGCCGTATTTAGCACAATTTTTAATTACCCATTTATATTCATCAGTATCACCAAAAGTGATTTTTTTACCTTCTACAACACTTTGACTAGTTAAATCAATTCCTAAACCAGTTTGATGTTCACTTGCTCCAGGCTGAGCGACATATTCATTTGCATACTGCCCGCCAAAACGTCTTTCAAAATCAGCCATTGTATCAACTTGTGTCTGATATGAACGATACGCACTATTAACAACTAATTCTAACCCTTCTTTTTTAGCTGCTTCATACATTTTAGTTAAAGCATCTGATGTTTCTTTAGTCATTTTCGGATTTTGACAATCTGGAGCTACTGGAATTTCCGGATCTACTAATTTAGGTTCATAGCTTTCTGGTAAATAGAAACCTTTTTTTTACTAAAACTAATAAATCATCAGGATTAGTAATTGTATAGCTTTCTTTAGGCTCACCATTAGATGAATCAAAAATGGATAGTTAGTAATACATACTGCATAATTATAGTCTTTGTAATTATTATAAGCGTTGATATACGCTTCAAGATTTTGAATTTGATAACCTTTTACTTTGCGATAAGGCTCTAAATCCTTGGCAGTATAATTATGATCGATCAAATATTGTAAATCTTCTTTTGATACTTTATCACTAATCAAATTCCAAATAACTTTCTCACTATACCCCATACTTTTTAGTTTAGGTACTTCTTCTTTAAATAATCCATTAATATATGTAACAACATCAGCATATTCCATCTTTTTATTCATGCCTAGATATTTTTCGTATTCATCATATAAAGAAACTTTTTTAGAATTTGCTATCCAATTAGTAATATGATCAAGTTTATCATGGGATAAAATTTCATTTTCTTGTTCTTTTGTTAATGAACAAAATTTCACTTGCTTGTGAAAATGAATAGCCCTTGATTAATAATTTAATCCGTGTCAAATTTAACACAACAACAATTCCAATAACTAAGACAACCCCAACAGCCCCAACAAGAGCAACGCGTCCAACCTTAAGGCGACTTCGACTACTTGTTCCATAACTGCTGTAATATCCATAATCTCTTTTCTTTTTAAACATTATTATATTACCTCTTTAATACTTTCTCTTTATTTACATGTACTTAAATAATCGTTACGCCCTAATTCATATTGATCGTTACCATTACTATCAATCACTACTACTAATGGCATATCCTCAACTTCTAAACGTCGAATCGCTTCAGGTCCAAGATCATCAAAAGCAATTACTGTACATTCTTTAATGCAATTAGACATCATCGCTCCGGCTCCACCGATAGCACCAAAATACACTCCATGATATTTAATGATTGCATCTTTAACTGCCTGCTGACGATATCCCTTACCAATCATCGAACGTAATCCTAACTTGATCATTGTTGGTGCAAAAGCATCCATTCTCCCAGACGTTGTAGGTCCTCCACTCCCAAATACTTTACCAGGTTTACTTGGCGTTGGTCCCACATAAAAAAATTACTTGATCCTCTAAATGAAAAGGTAATTCCTTTCCTTCTTCAATCAAAGCCATCAAACGTTTATGAGCCGCATCACGACCCGTATAGATAGTTCCGCTTAGTAACACTTCATCACCAGCATGTAATTGTTTTTATTTTTTCAACGGTAAGCGGTGTTGTCAATTTAATCATAATGAAGCCTCCTTATGACGCGCTACATGGCAGCAAATACTTACTGCAACAGGCATTCCAGCAATATGAGTAGGATGAGTCTCAATATTCAATGATAGAGCCGTAGTTTTTCCACCATAACCAGCTGGTCCAATTCCTGTAGCATTGATCATCTCTAATAATTCAGTTTCTAAAGCAGCATATCGGCTATCTTCGTGATGGGTTCCAATTTCACGCATCATTGCTTGTTTTGACAACATCGTAACTTTGTCAAATGACCCTCCGATCCCTACACCAATCACCATCGGCGGGCAAGCATTAGGTCCAGCGTCATTAACCACTTTCATTACAAAATCTTTAACTCCCTGCAATCCATCACTTGGTTTTAACATTTTAATTTGTGACATGTTTTCAGACCCAAATCCTTTTGGAGCTACAACAATTTTAAATTCATCACCACAAACAAGATCAAAATAAATAATTGCTGGGGTATTGTCTTTAGTATTGATCCGTTCAAATAATGGATCATCAACTACTGATTTACGAAGATAACCTTCCTCGTACCCTTGACGCACTCCTTCATTAATAGCAGCTTTTAAATCACCATCCACATGAACTTCTTGTCCAATTGTAATATACACAAAAGCCATACCAGTATCTTGACAAATCGGCATCATATTATCTTTAGCTAAATCAGCATTATCAATCAATACTTCCAAAGTCTTTTTAGCTAAGGGATATGGTTCTGTATCTGTCTTATCTTTAAGTGCCTTAAACACATCACTGGGTAAATTACAAGCTGCTTCCATACATAGTTGTTTTACTGTTTTTGTAATATCTTCACATTTAATCTCACGCATAACTTTTTCCTTCCATAAAAAAGGTTAAAACCTTTTTAGATAATTTTTTCCTGAATTCCTGGATAATATAAAGAATAATATCGCAGTGACATCAATTCAACTGCTGTTAATAACGTATGTTTACCAATCTTTCGCTGTTCGCTATCACCTAATACAATCGTATAATTAACGTTTATTCCAATATCTATCCCTGGATTATTTGTCATTAAAACAACCTTACATTTTGATTTCTTTAAATACTGTAAAACTTTCGAATTACTCCGTGCATAAAATCCATTTACTGTCACAATAATTGCAACACTATTTTCATCCATCAAACGCGCACAATCAATCTGACGTTCTGTTTCCATATATGCCATTGTAAACTTTTCCAGCATTAGTAAATCAGTTTGAAAATGCAACGCTGCAGAATGAGAAAACTGAGTTCCAAAAAAAGCTACTGAATCACTATCATGAATAGCCTGTAGAACTTTATCAATCACATTCCAGTCTAACCGCTGTGACAATTTTGAAGTAGCATCACATACTTGATCACTATAATATTTAGTACATTCTTGAGGTTTATCTTTCATCATGTCCAAAGGAACATTAATTAAATTATTAAACTTTTTGCTATCTGAAGCAAATGAAGAACATTCTTGTTTTAAATGAGCATAATTTTCATATCCTAAAGCACGACAAAAACGTGAAATCGTTGCCGGGGATACATAACATTCTTTAGCAAGCTGACTAATTCCCATTTTGGCCACTTTCGAAAAATTATGAGCCATATACCAGGCAATATTATAATTTGTATCAGCTTCACTAGCTGTATCTAAAAAGATAATTAAACGATAAAATAAGCTTTTCATCCTCATTCCTCCACTTATGTGTATTATACACTATATTTCGCCATTTTAAAATAGCTCGATATCTATCCGAACGAATAATTATCACATATTTTAAGATATTCTATATACATTTTCACCATTGTTTAGTTATATACTAACAATGTAGTCAAAAGAAATATTCGATTTTCCCTTCAATATAATGACTACAAACAATATATAAAGATATCCTTCCCTGATATCATGTATTATTAGTATCCTTTCCCTGATAACTAATAATAAAAGCGACAAGTGATTTCCCCACTTGTCGTTTTTCTGTTTCTATAAAATTTGACTATAAACACGTAAAACGTTCTTATAAAAAACTTTCTCAATTTCAATTTCACTAAAGCCAGCTTCCTGCAGTGCAGCAGCTAATTGGGGCATCATCGAAGCATCAGCTAATTCAAGGTTTTGATCAATACCATCAAAATCACTACCTAAGCCAACATAATCTATCCCCACCAGTTCCTTAATATATAAAATATGTTTAACCATATCTTCAATACATGAACGCATCCCGCCATGACTCGATGGTTTTAAGAAATCTCCGCAAAATTAATTCCCATGACGCCATTACGTTTCGCTAACTGTTTGATCATATCATCAGACATATTTCGAGCAACTCCGCAAACGCTACGAGCATTACTATGTGATGCAACAAACGGTTTTGTCGTATATTTTAATACATCATAAAATCCCGCATCACTCAAATGTGAAACATCGATAATGATTCCCAACCGCTCCATTTCCTTGACATAAGCAATCCCAAAATCAGTTAATCCATCTTCTGTATTTAAATGATATAAATCTTTAAATTCCTTAGTACTAATCAAATTAGGATAACCTATTCCGTTAGGATGATTCCAAGTTAAAGTAATCATCCTCAACGCCTAGACGATAATTAATTACGTAAGATTGCAAGATCATATTTACGACTGCCCCTTCTTCCAATGTAAGCATC
>ENA-OQLB01001293-OQLB01001293.1-human-gut-metagenome-genome-assembly--contig:-NODE-1293-length-11038-cov-1.846302_pt1 | contig 11038 bp, 14 predicted proteins | sample MGYA00242656_ERZ504813 | MGnify/ENA primary metagenome ERZ504813 (study PRJEB26092, sample SAMD00036388) | human gut metagenome | host: Homo sapiens | study: EMG produced TPA metagenomics assembly of... | reverse complement strand
CTGCCGCTACCTTTCCCGCAGCGCATGCCAGATACTGTGTCATCGTTCCGATTCCCGGTCCAATCTCCAGCACAAAATCATCCTTAGTAATCTCTGCAGATCCGATGATCTTATCCAGTACATGCGTATCTATCAGGAAATTCTGTCCGAATTTTTTCTGAAACACAAAGTTATACTTCTGAAGCACCGCGATCGTATTCTGCGGATTTCCAAGTGTTGGTTCTTTCATCTGCACACCTCTTTCTCTACTTTTTGAAACGATATAATTTTTTTTGCATTTTCTGTTGTCTGTCTTACAACCTCTTCGTAAGAAATTCCCTTTAATCCTGCGATCTCTTCTGCAACATACACAAGATTCAGGGAACTGTTACGTTTTCCACGATTCGGAACAGGAGCCAGATACGGGCTGTCCGTCTCAAGAACCAGTGACTCCAAAGGGATCTCCTGCACCACTTCTTTTAATTTCTTTGCATTTTTAAAGGTTACGACACCACCGATTCCAAGATAAAATCCCATCTTTACATACTCTTTCGCCTGCTCCGGGGAATAGGAAAAACAATGGATCACACCGCTTAATTCTCCTGCATACTGCTTCATAATCTCCATCGTATCTGCGGCTGCTTCCCGGCTGTGAATGATCACCGGCAAATCCAGTTGTCTCGCAAGTTCCAGCTGCCGGATAAACCACATTTTCTGTAAATCCCGGTTCTCCTTATCCCAGTAATAATCCAGTCCGATCTCTCCGACAGCGACCATCTTTTCCCTGGCAAGCAGTTGTTCCATCCGCTTCATCTTCTCCTCGTCCAGTTCACCCACTTCGTCCGGATGTACCCCGATCGCACCGTAAATGAACGGATATCTGTCTGTCAGCTGCTCAATCTTGTCCCAGGACGCAATATCAGAACCTGCATCTACGATCAGCTCTACGCCATTTTCCCGCATAGAACCAAGCAATTCTTCTCTGTCTTCTTCAAACTGTCTGTCATCATAATGTGCATGTGTATCAAAAATCATCTGCATTTAACCTCTTTTCGCGGATATACGGAAAAAGGAGAGAATCTGTCTTGTTTTCTCTCCTCTTTCCTTACCGTTTTCTATTTAAAATAATACCATACTGCCTGAAAATGTTCAATGCAGGACTCTCAATTATCTCACATGATTTACGAAATCGGACGCACGTTTCTACAGATTATCAAAGATATCAAACTGAGTCAGGCATACTAGGCGCTACGTGAGACCACACTTAGTATCCCTGCAATCTGCGAACTGGTTTGACATGAAAGCCTGGAACATTTTATGTGGATATTCCCAGTCGCCCATTGACCCTACTTCCAATATTTTTCCACTTCCTGTGCTGCTTCCTGTGAAGAAATGTGAAACTTTTTCCTGAACTTTTCCACATATCACTTCTTTTTCCAGTTCCATTTCCTGAAGCAGCTCCACAACAGCCTGTATGCCTTCTTAATGTATTCACTTTTTTCTGCTGCCATTTCAAATTCCTCCTCTGTCTCTGCATTGATGAACTGAAGCCATTTCAGCAGCTCTGTCTCTGGATAATCATGTTTTGCCAGCTTCGGAAGTTCCAGTGTATGAATCTCAAATTTATCACTATACAACTTCCTCCCCTTATCTGACCAGAAATGAAAACGGCAATAATATTCTTCATCATCAAACATTATAAAATTCAGAATCCCCAGCTTATCGTCTTTATCCTTCTGACGCAAATGGGACGGCAAAATCTTACTCTCATTGATTTCCTTCAGATTGATCCCAAGTACTGCTGCCAGAAATGCGTTACGCACCTCTTCGTCTTCCATCAGTTCTTTAAAACAGAAATCTACTTTTGGCTTCATTAAAAATTGTGTTGGTTTTTTATTCTCCATACATGCTCCTCCTTTGTTCTGATGGAATTTAAAATATTTCGATGAGCATGTACTTGTATTTCTGATTTTATTATATCCTTTGACGCGATGTTTCACAATCGCAAATACAGACAAACTCCCGCTCTTTAGTTACTGTTCACCCCGATCAATAACTTCTTTTATCCATCTCTTTACTCTTTATCTGGGAATAATTTTTTGAATGGCAGTCTCTCTGCCATATTTGAAAATTGAAAGGGACTCCTTTCAAGATTGGTTTTATTATACTTGAAATTTTTTGAGGATACAATTAAATTTTCAATAAAGATCCTCTAAAAAATTTCATACATAAAAGACCAGATATCAAGTACAGCAAGTATACCTTGATATCTGGTCTTTGAAATTATCTCCTCTTACAACACCACATCATCCACTTTTTCAAAATTATCCAATCTGTAAGACTCCACTGTCGCCTCTGTCACCAGATAAAATCTTTCTCCCGCGTACAAGCCTCTCACTTCTGAATATCCGCTCAACTTTTTCTCAAATACACAAGTAAACCCTTTTTCTTTATCATAGGAATAAATGTAGTATTCCTGCTGGTTCTTGTATCCCGGGAATCCAATCAGGTTCTTCTCCGTATCTACAAACGCTGCCCGATAATTATAGGATACATCTGTTGAATAGCACTCCTCCAGCACTGTTTTCGCAACTTCTTTTACGTCTTTCGGATCCGAAATATCGAACATAGACAGTTTTACGCCATTCACTGTTGTCCCATCTTCCTCCACATCCATTCCGATTCCAAGAAGCAGCCCGTCTCCATACGGATGCAGATAATCAGAAAATCCCGGTATCTTCAGTTCGCCCAGTACTTTCGGCTTTTTCGGATCAGACAGATCTACGGAAAAGAGTGGATCAACTTGCTTGTAAGTTACAAAATAACAGGTATCTCCCATAAATCTTGCTGAATATATCTCTTTCATCTTCTGCCAGATTATCCAGTTTTCCTGTTTCTTTCAAGTCTTTATCTAAAATATAAAGTGCATTTGTAGAATCTGCTCCCTGACTGCCTGTATTGCTTGCACTATCCGTCCTCAGTAATGGATTCACACCGCCGGATGTATCATCATTTTCACGGATTGTGGTCACAACCCGCAGATATCCGTTGTATTCATCAATACTAAAAGAATCATTGACCATACCATCGATCACAACATCGCCCGTTCCATCCAGCTCTCCATTTTTATAAGAAACTTTTCGAATCTCTGTCTGTGTCACCGGAGAGACTTTTGCGTCATAGATTGTGTCATACACATAAATATTATTCTCACTTACATAGCACTGACTGCCATCTCCGAAGAATGCCAGATGATCGATCTGCTCTGTCGGGTCTTTCAGACTGAATGAAGTCACTACTGTATAAACTCGTCCCTTTTCCTGCTGCGGAAGTAAAATATAACTGCTGTCCATCACTTTCCCCTGCACTTCCGGTACATAACTGCTGACATCATTCTTTGACCCGGAAATATCGGCATAGAACGTACTAAGCAGATACACGTAATCTCCGGATACACGCATAGTATGGAAACTTCCGCTCTGTGACATCTCTCCCAAAGATTTTGGCTTTTCCGGATTGCTCACATCAAAACTTCCGCCACAGTATGTGTCACACTTCTGACGACTCCCTGACTGTCTGTCTCATCGGTGGTTCTCGCATACACACAGACCAGTTTTTCATCTTTTAAATAAATCTCGATCAGATAATCATTTGCATCCATGGAAATGGTTCCTACTTGCTTCATCTCTTCAGATTCAATATTCAGGATCTGCACCTTATCCATGCTCATGATATACAGATACTTCCGTCCGTCTTGACGACATCACCTTCACCGACCCCCTCTGTCCGCACATTCGTATCGGAATGTGATACAGCCTGATCAGCGACTGCTTTCTCCCCTGTATAAAGAGCCGCTCCATCAGCTCCCCCTGTGCCATACATGATCTCTTCCTCTTCTGCCGCTGCCTGAACGTACTTGTAAATCTGATCATAATCCTTCGCACTTGCCAACGCAGCAGTCGACTCAGCGACTGTATCGTCTGCAGCCTTTTCCGCTGCTTTTTGTGCTTCCTTATCCTGCATCATTCCACGTCCGGAAAGTGCAACTGCCCCACAACAAGACAACAACATGCCGCTGCTGCCACAATTCCATAAACTGGTGTCCGTTTTTTCTTTTTCTGTGCCAGTTTCTTTTCAATATTCTCAGGTTTTAAAGAATCAGGCACTTCCATCCCCTCTGCTGACTGCACAATCTTGTCTTTTATTTCCTCTTCTGTAAAATGTCTGTCTCTTTTATTTTCCATCCTTATACCTCCACTTCCTGAAGAACCACTCGCATCTTCTCCAGGGCCCTCTTTTTTCTGGAACGAACCGTAACCGGATTCATATCCAGCATCTGACCGATCTCATCACTTTGGTATCCTCCAAATACTGAAAATGAAACAATCAGACGTTCTTCATCATCCAGTTTCCAGAATGCACTCTTTACATCCTGTGAGACAGCATAGTCTGACTCTTTTGATGGATAAGTCTCATCCAACTCATGTGTCTGGGCTCTCTTTCGAAACTGGTTCTTACAATGATTGCTCAATATGGTAAAGATCCAGCTTCTGAAAGACTCCTCCTTTTTGAGACTGGATATCTTTTCATAAGCTGTCACCACAGTATCACTGACTGCATCCTCCGCCTCCTGCGGATGCTTCAGAGTATAGAGTGCAAATTTATAAGTTCCACATAGATTCTGGAATACAACTCCGAAAACGCTTTGACGTCCCCGCGCTTTGCACGTCGTATCAGAACTGCTTCCGCACTTTTTTTGATAATCGTACATCCGCATCCCCTCTCTTTCTTTTTTGTTTGTGTTACTGTTCACAATAACTCTTTTGTCACACATAAGAGTCTTTCAAGTGAAGTTTTGTTGCATGGAAAATAAAAATCAGGGAGATTTTTTGTTTCTCCCTTGATTTTTTCATCTGTTTAATCTCTAACCTCTATAGTAATTGATCAGACAGCCCTTCAAAATAATCTCTCTTTCGGCATCTGTCAGATCACCCAGACGGAACTCTACTTCTTTCAGTTCATCTCCTACAACATAGGCCTTGATCACATCTGCCTTTTCTTCTACTGCGTTTCTCACATCCGGAATGAAGATATAGTCATCATTCTTAAATGGAAGTGCTTTGTCATCCGCATCTGTCAGAAGCGGCAGCATTCCCCAGTTGATCAGGTTTGAACGATAACGTTTTGTAGCATACTCGTTGGCAATGTTTGCCCATCCGCCAGTACTTTCTGGCAGGATGCAGCCTGTTCACGTGCAGAACCGTCTCCCGGTTTCACTGCAAAGATCGTACTTCCGACTCCTACATTTCCTTCTCCGACCTGTGGGAATTTCTCCTGAACCTTCGCCATGACCGGTTTTAATTCTTCCAGCACCTCAAGCGGACATTTTCCTGCTTCGATCGCCTTCTGTGCTGCCTGTACTTCTTTGGCGCGTCCTACATATGCAGGATCTTTTCTGGAAAGTGCAAATTCTGCCAGTCCCAGCGGATTCGAACGATAAGAAGAAGTCTCACCGGACGGAATCAGTTCATCTGTTGTCGTAACAGGATCGTGGATCTCAGATACAACCTTAAGAACCAGATTCTGTGGAAGTGCTGACATTTCCGGCCAGTCTTTGATATTCGGACCAAACTTGATCTCTACACTTGGATCTGCCACGCCCTTGCTGTCAAATACACGATTTGCATAAATGTTCTGATCAAAGTGATATTTCTGTCCCTTGTACTCGACATCCATTGCTGTCGCCGGTGTCAGGAATCCTTTGTTTGCCGCTGTTGCCGCAATCGAACGGGCATCCATCAATGCAACAGAAGAAATCTGACCGTTCTGCAGCTTGGAACCTTCTCTGTTCGGGAAGTTTCTTGTTGTATGACGGATTGAGAACGCATTGTTTGCAGGCGTATCTCCGGCACCAAAGCATGGTCCGCAGAATGCAGTCTTCACAACGGTTCCTGCCTCCATCAGATCTGCGATCGCTCCATTTTTCACAAGTTCCATATAAATCGGTGTACTTGCCGGGTAAACGCTGAATGTAAATTCATCCGCACCGATATTTCTTCCTTTGATGATGTCCGCTGCCGCACAGATGTTTTCAAATCCACCGCCTGCACAACCGGCAATAATTCCCTGATCTACATACAGTTTTCCATTCACGATCTTGCTCTGGAGAGAGTAATCTACTGCTCCATCCAGACTGATCAGCGCTTTCTTCTCAACTTCGTGAAGAATGTCTGCCAGGTTTGCATTTACTTCATCGATCGTATAGACATTGCTCGGATGGAACGGCATCGCGATCATTGGTTTGATCTCACTCATATTGACATAAACCATTCCATCATAGTAAGTCACTGCTCCTGGATTCAGTTCTTTGTATCCTTCGCTTCTTCCGTGGATCTCATAGAATTCCTGAATCTTCTCATCTGTTTTCCAGATAGAAGACAGACAAGTTGTCTCTGTTGTCATAACATCGATTCCGATTCGGTAATCTGCGCTCAGTTTTGAGACTCCAGGTCCGACAAACTCCATGACTTTATTGTTCACATATCCATTTGCAAATGTAGCTCCGATAATCGCCAGAGCAACATCCTGAGGTCCGACTCCTTTTGCCGGCTCTCCATCCAGATAGATTCCGATCACTTCTGGTTTCTTGATGTCATATGTCTTATTCAAAAGCTGTTTTACAAGCTCCGGTCCGCCTTCTCCCATTGCCATGGTTCCCAATGCTCCGTAGCGGGTATGGCTGTCAGAACCAAGGATCATCTTGCCGCACTCTGCAAGAACCTCTCTTGCAACTGATGGATGACTGCCTGATGAGGCGGAACATACACACCACCGTACTTTTTCGCACAGGTAAGCCCAAACATATGGTCATCCTCATTGATCGTTCCACCAACTGCACAGAGACTGTTATGACAGTTTGTCAAAACATACGGTACCGGAAATTTTTCCAGTCCGGAAGCTCTTGCCGTCTGAATAATTCCCACAAACGTAATATCGTGGGATGTCAATTTATCAAATTTAATCTGCAGGCGTTCCATATTGCCTGAAGTATTATGACTGTCCAGGATTCCATAGGCAATCGTATTCTTTGCAGCCTCTTCTTTCGAGACAGGAAGTGACACATTTCCCGTATCTTCCAGGATTTCTGTGCCGTTTAACAAGTACACACCGTTATCATATAATTTAATCATGGTAACCTCCTTTGTCTTTCCAATAATTTCACTAACTGTTTATCATTTTAGCATGTTAAAGAGGGAATTGCAAAAATTCTGCGGGATTATCTTGTCTCCCGCAGAATTTTTACAACTTCCAGTCTGGTCTCCCCGACCGTGATCACATCTTCTTTCTGGATCACAATTGGCTTATGAATCTGTTTTCCATTCAAATATGTATGGTTTTTTGAACCTTCATCTCTCAAGTACAGCTTATCCCCACTTCGGATGATCGCGCAGTGTACCTTTGATACTCTTAAATCTTCCGGCAGGGACAAAAACTTGTCATACTCTGACGATGCACTGACCCTTCCGATTCCCAGCGAATCATAAAAAATAAAACTATACTGATCCTGCTGATCCACATCTTCCAGAATGATCTTCCAGCGTCTCTTCGCCGGGGCAGAAGATGTACGGCGTTCTGCCTGTTCTCTCACCGGACGACATCTCGGTTCTGGTTCATAATCATCCTCTTCCTCATCATCATCTTCTTCGTCATCATAGTCATCATCATAATCATCTTCAGAATGATATCTCCGTTCAAACTGATTATAATCTTTTTTCTCTTTTAATAATTTTGAAATCGTAAAGAAGATTACTGCTATGATCGCTGCGATCAATATTCCGATAATTACCCAATACAACATAATTCCTATCAACTCCTCTGAAGGTATCTTACTATACTTTCAGAATGAGGGCAAGCGAAAGACGAAGAAAATTTATCTTGTTCGATCCACTCTACTGCGCAAAAGGAACCACGGACAGCGTTTTTGCAATTTCCTGATTATTATGCTTCCAGATTTTTCATCTGTTCTGCAATATGAGGCACATTCATCCGTTCCACAAGAACCTGAATTGTTTCTTTTCCTTCTTCCGCCAGTTCTTTGCGTCTTTCTTCTGTAGGAATTGACGGTGTACTCATGTGGTCTTTCGGATTTCCAAAATAATATCCGATGGAACCACTTTGATATGCCAATGCGAATACATCATCAAACTCCGCACAGCTCTGCTTCTCCTGATGCTCATATTTTGTAGTCAGCGGTACATCTTCCAATCTGCCCAGCATATCATAAGCGCCCACCGTAATTGCATGGAATGTATCTGCAGATTTAAAAACATCCTGTCCATTTCTCATCAGCTGCATGATCATATCCATATACAGGATCGGAGTTCCTGTTTTATCCATAAAATCTCTTACCATCGGACTCACTGTCATATGTGCCGGACCATGTGCACTGATATAAATCTGTCTTTTAAATCCCTGGCGTAAAAGACTTTCCGCAATTCCTGTCAGATAACGAATTCCTTCCTGAATGCTGACCTGAACCGTTCCTCTTCCACTTGCAGTCGCTCCTGCATAAAAATATGGAAGACCAGTTAATACAAGTCCGTCACATGCCTCCGCCATTTTGAGTGCAAAAGCTTCACTGACAACCGTTTCCGAATCCAGAGGAAATCCCCCGTGCATTTCCACAGTTCCGACCGGAACGATCACAATATCATTTCGTGTAAGATATTCTTCCACTTCATCATTCAACATCTTCGGTATAATTCTTGTTCTCATTTTTCACCTTTCCTCTTATAACTGAAATATCTTTTTGGCATTCTCAAAACAAATTTTCCGGTAGGCCTGTGCAGATAATTTTCCTTCCTGATACTGTCTGTCCAGCCATTCTCCCAATGGAAATACCATATCCGTATTTACCATATCTGTACCGAACATCAGACGATCCTGAAATTCCTCCAAAAATTGTAAACCAAACTTTTCATCTCTCATAATAGCACATCCACCACTGTTTGCAGACAGATCTGCGTATAAGTTTTTATAATTTCTCATAAGACAGACCAATCTGCCGCCTTCCCTGACAGGACCTCTGCCCCATTCCATTCGAGATTTCAAATCCGGCTTCGCATCCTGACTGATTTCATGCCAGAACGGCTGACTGTGCCTATGAATTTTAATCCGGGATATTTTTCTAAAGCTTCTTCCAACATCGGCAGTCCCGGTTCATCGACAATGCCATATTCATATCCCTCCTGCGGACTCATATGAAACAGGATTGGCATTCCCAGTTTTTCCGCCGCCTGAAATACAGCCTGAACAAAAGGATGGTTTATTTTTCTACAGATCATAAACTCACCAATTCCTACAGTTCCCTGCCTTTGATATTCCCTGAGCCTCTCTTCAATGGTTTCTTCACAATTTTCATCCAGATTACACATCCATACATATTTTTCAGGAAATCTTCTGGCCAGTTCTCTGCATTTCTGGTTTCCGGAGACAGAAGCCATTGCTCCTTCTGTCTCTCCGGATGACATGACAATCGCTTTTTCAATCTGAAGCTCCTCTAAATGAGCAAGCATTTCTTCGCCTGTTGATATCTTGAATTTTTCTGTTCCCGGAACCGGATCTAGCGCTGCATGTAAATGAATATCTATTTTTTTCATAGCATACTCAGCCTCATTTTCTGTACTTTATTTTGCCTTTAATTCTGCATACATCTGTTCTGTAGTCTCTTTATTCAAATTAAAGATCAGCCCTACTCCAATCAACTCTAAAGCGCAAGTTACCACTGGAATGATATTGACCAGGAAATAAATTCCATTCACTGCTTCCGCTGTCTGCACGACATTAGAACCGGAAACAAATCCGATTGCTGCCAATCCGAAAGAAACTCCTGTAGAAGCAATCGTAGAACCTATTTTTCTGCTGAATGTATATAAAGAATACATCGAACCATCGCTTCTTTCATGAAATTTCCATTCGCTGTAATCCAGACAGTCTGTAACAAGCGCCCAGATCAACATTGTAAATACTGTCTGTCCGATCGTTCCCAATACAACCAATGCCGAATACACATATACATTTTTGATTTCCATGACAACCGGAATGACACTAAAGATCGTACTGGAAATAATTGCTGCCATCAAGGTTGCTTTTTTTCCGAACTTCGCTACCAGCTTCGGAACCAACGGGAAACAGATCACCAGAATCGGAATGGTTGCAAGACTGATAATAGACATGACATCTGTTCTTGCATAGTACTCTTTAAAAATGTAGCTTCTTACCTGGTTTGATCCGGTAATAAAGAGCATACTTCCTAATGTTGCTACCATAACCCCGATCAATGGTCTGTTATGTACAGTTGCTTTTAATACTTTACCATAATTAAATTTCTCTGTCTTTTCCGTATTCTGTCGAATACGCTCCTGTGTACAATTCAGCAGAACAAAATAGCTGATAATACTTAAAACTCCAAAAATTACTGCGATCAAAGTAAAACGCTCCGGAAGAATATTGCTCTGCTTGTCAAAGCAGACAACAGGAACGATGGAAAGTCCTACGATTCCTACGATCGTTCCACCGATACTTCTTGCTCTGGAAAGCTTACTTCTCTGGATCGGATCATCACTTACAACGCTGGCCATCGCACCAAATGGCATGGAAGTTCCTGTGTAGCTCATTCCATACAGAACATATGCAAATGCTACATAAGCATGAAGTGCAATCCCTTCCAATGGAACATTAAAAAAAGCAAAGCACACCAGATAATGCCAGTGGAAGCATAAAAATCTTAATCCATGGTTTGAATTTATCTCCGGACTTTCCAATCATCCAACGATCTGGGAAAGATCCCATAATCGGATCATTGATCGCATCCCATAATCTGGCCACTAAAAATAAACGTTCCCATCCATCCTGCGCTGATTCCCAATACATTGGTACAAAAAATCAGAAAATATGCATCTACAAATAAATTTACAAAGCTGCCCGCCATGTCTCCAAATACATACCCGATTTCATCCTTCACCCCGAACGGGTGAATTTGTTTTTTGTTCATCCTGCT
>ENA-OQLB01001292-OQLB01001292.1-human-gut-metagenome-genome-assembly--contig:-NODE-1292-length-11078-cov-1.207013_pt1 | contig 11078 bp, 12 predicted proteins | sample MGYA00242656_ERZ504813 | MGnify/ENA primary metagenome ERZ504813 (study PRJEB26092, sample SAMD00036388) | human gut metagenome | host: Homo sapiens | study: EMG produced TPA metagenomics assembly of... | reverse complement strand
CAGATAACCGTAATCATCGATCACCGCGCAGATCAGTCTGCGAAGACCCTCATACAGTTTATCATTGGCATCATCTGCCTTACAGTCAGAAATCTGACCCAGCAGACGAACCTTACACTCTTTTGTTTCCGGATTGATCACTGCAAATCCGTCATTTGTGCTGTCTGCCATATCTGCTTCTGAAGCAAATAATGTAAATTTATCTTTATATGGTGCACTTGCATATGGACAGAAGCTCTTACAGTTGCCACATTCATTGCACATATAATCTACGTGGATTACCTGGTTCATAGCCATTCCCGGCACTTTGATGGAAATATTTGCTCTGTTTGGACATACATCCACACAGTTCTCACAGACTTTATTACAAGTCAGGCAGCGTTCACTTTCATTTGCAGCATCTTTACTCTCTTTAAGAATTGCTTTCTTAGAATAGCAGTCTTCTTCTGTTCCAGGTACCGGCTGACCTTTTACGATATCATGTCCGAGAATTGCTTTTACCGCAATCTGCGCATCACGTATTGCTTCTACGATCGTAGCAGCACCCTTCGCACCATCACCGGCTACATAAACACCTTCTACACTTGTCTCCATTGTCTTGTCATTGATGCGGGCTTTTCCTCGTTCATTGACTGCAATGCCATTTGCTTCATAGAACTCTGTCGGAACTTTCTCACCTACTGCAACGATCACTGTATCGGCCGGAACCTCTACTGTTTCATCCGTTTCTGTTACGCTGGCACGTCCGGAAGCATCCATGTTGCCAAGTACCATCTTCTTGCAGAAAAGCCTGCCATTCTCCAGAGATACCGGTGAAAGAAGTTCTCTGAATTCAATACCCTCTTCCAGAACTTCCAACAGCTCGTCTTCTGCTGCAGGCATATAACGTTTTGTTCTTCTGTATACCAGATAAACGTGCTCTACACCCTCTGTACGTTTTGCAGCTCTTGCCGTATCCATAGCTGTGTTTCCACCGCCGATAACAACAACATTCTTTCCGAGAGAAACTTTGCCATCTGATTCTTTTAAAATCTCTTAAGAATTTCAGTGCATTGACCGTTTCGCCTTTTTCAAGTTTCAAGGTCCCGGTTTGTTTGCGCCTACTGCAACGATCACTGCATCGTATCCTTGTTCTTTTAATTCCTGTACGGATGTGATTTCTGTACCGGTTTTGATTTCCACACCCATTTTCTCAATGAAAGAAATATCTTTATCAATTGCTTCACCAGAAATACGGAATCCCGGAATTACATAACGGATCACACCGCCGGCTTTCTCTTCTTTCTCAAATACTGTTACCGAAGCACCGGCTCTTGCAAGGAAATATGCAGAAGCAATACCTGCAGGACCCGCACCGACAACAGCTACTTTCTTACCATTTGCCGTACCCGCTTTGATTTCACCGATCACTGTGTCATATCCATTCTGTGCTGCAATAAGCTTGGTGTTACGGATATTTACAGGTTCTTCATAGAAGTTACGTGTACATTTATACATACAGTTATGTGCGCAGAGAGTACCTGTGATAAACGGAAGGGCATTCTTCTCAAGGATAACTCTTAATGCCTGTGCATAATCTCCCTCTCCTGCCAGTTTCACATAAGTTGTGATATCCTGATGAATCGGACATCCCTCTTCACATGGAGCAAAGAAGCAGTCAAGAAGCGGAACTTCTGAGTCTGTTTTTCTCTTCGGAAGAGGTTTGATGCTCTTTACATGATGTGCATCTTTCTTCGCATCCTCAGCAAGCTGCTCAAGTGCAGCTACATCAATACCCGTCCATTCTTCAACACCGGCAGCCATAACTTTCTGGGCCATCTGTGTAAATCTCTGATATCCGCCTGGTTTCAGCAAGGTAGTTGCTACTGTCACAGGCCATACACCGCTTTTAACGATAAGGTCAATATTATAGTAATCAGCTCCACCGGAATAAGCAATACGAAAGTTTTCCATCAAATTCTCTGGAAAGCTTTGCTGCAAGAGAAATGGATAACGGGAAAAGAGATTTTCCGGACATATACATTTCTTCGCTTGGAAGCTCATTTCTTGTAACATCTACAGGGAATGTATTCGTGATCTTCACACCAAATGCAAGATTCAGCTCATCTGCAAGTGCCTGCAGTCTCTTAAACATCGGGATAGCATCCTCATACTGTAAATCATCTTTGAAATGGAAATCACCGAATACCATGTAATCATATCCCATGTCATCCATCGTTTTTCTCGCAAATTCATATCCAAGAAGAGTTGGATTACATTTGATAAATGTATTCAGATGTTTCTCTTTAAACAGATGAGTTGCAATGCTCTCAATCTCATTCGGAGGACATCCGTGAAGAGTAGAGATTGTCGCAGAATTACAGATATCAGACGGAATTGCCTCGATATCTTCTTTTGTAACTTTCTCAAATTTATCTACGTTATCTAATAACCACTGCTTACATTCTTTAAAGATTTCCGTATCCTTCGCTTCCATCATGTTATTGATAAAGCCATCAATTTTTGGTGTTTTAATTCCCTCGAGATCATATCCGACAGAAATATTAAACTGGAATCCATCCTGTGCACCAAGATCAAATTCTTTTGCGATTACATGGAGAATAAACCATGCTTTGATATACTCACCCATCGCCTGAGGAACATAAAGCTCTGTAGACCATTCGCAGTTATATCCTTCATCCTCAGCAAGGATACATGGTCTGTTAATACAGGCTGCAAGTTCTGCGCCGTCCATCTTCTGAACAGTTTCAATTCAAAAAAACGTGCTCCTGCATAATAGGAAGCAACGATATTCTGTGTCAGCTGTGTATGTGGTCCTGCTGCCGGTCCGATCGGTGTCTCTAAATTTCTTTCAAAAATATTCAGCTTCTTATCAGCTTCTGCCACATAAGCTCTGTGCTGTCCGAATACGGTTCCTTTTGTTTTCTTCTCTTCTAATACCCAGTTCATTAACTGTTCAAAGGGCATACAGGTCATGACTTCACTCATAATCCGATCCTCCATTATTTTTTATTCATGTTTATTTCAGCCAGACAGAATTTCCTGTCTGGCCTTTATTATACTTTTTCTTCTCCTCTTGCCTTTAAAAGTGCCAGCAAAATTAGTTCAAGAATCAGCCATTAATATCATCAGCAAGTTCTTTTGCAGCCCGACGGCAGTCTGCCATCACTTTCGCTTCATCGCATACAAGAACCTCTCGGTCTTTCATAAGAACTTTACCATTACATACGGTAGTCTGAACCATGCTTCCGTTTACCCCAAACATCAGGTGTCCGTTAATATTATTCTCATTCATTGGTGTCAGCGGATCATAATCAATTACGATCACATCTGCGGCAGCTCCTTCTTTGAGCACACCTAGCTGTTTCTTAAAGTATCTGTTGGCAATTTTCGCATTTCCCTCAAAGAGCATCTGCGGAACCTCACCCCACGCCGCATTCGGATCGCAGAGATGATGTTTGTGAAGTACATTTGCAACTTTCCAGGATTCCATCATATCATGAGTATATCCGTCTGTACCAAGACCTGTGAGAATTCCTTTCTGTACCATTCTCATAGTTGGAGGACATCCACAGGCATTTCCCATATTAGATTCCGGATTATGTACCACCATGGTATCTGTCTCCTTGATCAGATCCATCTCATGTTCATTGACATAAATACAATGTCCCAGCAACGTCTTCGGTCCCAGGATATTCCAGTCATAAAGACGGTCAACGATACGCTTACCATGTTCTTTCAGACACTGATGAAGATCATAAATTCCTTCCGCTACATGAATATGATATCCGACGCCTTCCGGCTTCAGTTCGTTGCAAAGAGCCATTGTCTCATCAGAAATTGTAAAGGACGCATGCATACCCATCATTCCAGCAATCATGTCGCTGTCATCTGCAAGTGCATGTTTGATAAAATTCACGTTCTCCATTACAGATTCTCTGGATTTCTCCATTCCGTCACGGTCAGAAATCTCGTAGCAGAGGCAGGTACGCACACCTAAATCTCTGGCTGCTTCTTCAATCGCACTGAGTGAACCTGTAATATGTCCAAAACTTGCATGATGGTCAAATACTGTTGTTACGCCATTTTTAATAGAGTCAATATAGGTTGCATATGCAGAAAGCTTCGTCTGCTCCAGTGTAAGATGTCGGTCTACTGTCCACCACAATCCGTCAAGGATATCCAGAAAGCCCTGCGGATTATATCCGTTAATGCTTAATCCTCGTGCGAAGGAGCTGTAAATATGCTCATGGGCATTAATAAATGCCGGCATGATAACTCCACCCTTCGCATCAACAAATTCGGCATCCGGATAAGCCTTCTTTACTTCTTCAGTTACCCCCACCATTACTATGGTGTTACCATCCATTGCAACAGCACCATTCTCAACAAATGGGTTGGATGCGTCCCGTGTGATCATTCTTCCATTACCAATTACCAGCATATAGTTCCTCCTTTACTTGTTAAAAATCACCAATTCACTATTGCTTTTTACCTATTGTTTAGGAATTTTATACTAATACTCTAACATATTTCTTCACATAATGCAAGAGAGAATCACAAAATCTTTTTGGTTTTTCAAAATATTTTTAGTTTTCCGTTTTTTTCTCGAAGTTTCTTGTAGATGTGCGGAAATAAAAAAGAACGAAGCGTCCATTTTTAACAAATGAACAACTTCGTTCTTTTATATTGAAAATGATTTCATGACAGATTTTCAGATTTGTCAATATTTTATATTTCAGGATTTTCGTATATCCTCGCCAAACGTTTTGCTGATCACCCCGTGCCCGGCAAAACGCTGCACGATGTGAATCCTGATCAGCCTTCCATAATGGATGATTTTAATTTTAACTGCTTTCTTCCGTTCTTCCACATATTCTCATCCAGTTCAACCTCATAGCCACCACCATTTTTGACATGCCATTCATAAAACTGTTTTTGTATATCTGTATACTCTTCCATAATATTCATGATCGTGCCGCCATGAACCACCAAAGCCACCTCAGTTACGTGACTACGGATACAGCTAGTTACTACTTTTTCAAATCCCCTAAGGTTTCTGTTTCTAAATTCTTCTCTGCTCTCCCCTCCGGGGAAACGGTAAAGTTCCATTGCTGTCTATCCATGCCTGATAATTCGGATTTCCATCCAGTTCTTTGTAATTCTTATTCTCAAATTCGCCAAAATCACATTCTGCCAGTTCTTCGATAATATGTACCGGTTTCTCCGGGAAAAGAATCTCAGCAGTCTGAACACAACGTCTGAGCGGACTTACATAAATCTCCTGCACTTTCGGATAATCCATCTTTTTCAGGAATTCTATTCCCTCCTGACATAACGGTTCATCCGTTGTGCCAATATAACGGGCAAGTTTATTTCCTTCTGTCTTTCCGTGTCTAATCAGCCATAGTTTAATCATCTTTGATCACCGTCCCGATTCCACAGACTACCCTTGTCACCTTATGGCTGTATGCCGCCAGTTTTGTACACACACGGCCTACTGCTTCCCGGTATTTCCTGTCAAAGGCATCTACCGGTACTACTCCATATCCCACTTCCTGAGAGACAAGAATAACATTCCGGATTTTTAAGAATAATCTGCTCAGCAAGTTCTGATACATCTCTCTTCTTTTTCCAGTTCTCTGCGGATATATTTCTGAAAATCCGTAACCCCCTGTGCTCTCATCAGTTCCTCTTCGGTTACTTTATCTCCATCCGCCCAGTTTAACAGAGGATATTCCTTTTTTGCATAAACAGTTTTTCCCTGATATGCACCGCCAATGATCATCTCCATATTTTCCACACTCTCCTTATCAATTCCTGCCAGATATTTCATATTCTGACTAAATCAGGTATATTTCCTGCTTTCCATTGCCGAATATCCACATGACTCAGAAATTTGTGATCACAGCAAGGATCACAGCCATTCCAACCTCACAGATACACAGGAAAATCCCGATATATCCCCGGTCGTTCCGCCAAAATACTTCATTGCAATATGATGATAATATCCAAAGATCAGCAACGCTCCTGCAAAAGCTGCAATTCCCCATACCGGCTCGATCCAGATCATCAAAACTGCAAGAATCACCAGATAAACCACCAGTATATTTCTTGATATCACATCCGAAGAATTTCTTGAAAATTCTGCTACCGTACCATCAGCCTTTGCCTTTGGAAAAGTAATAACACCAATCCCTGAAAGGCATCTGGAAACCATAAAGCCCAGACTCAGAATCCCAATTGCTTTCATATTTTCCTCAATGCCAAATAACTGGCTGTATGCCCCATACCAGCAAACAAAATACACCGCAGCCGTAATAACAGCAAATGCCCCGGCATGGGAATCTTTAAGAATCTCCAGCTTCTGCTTCTCTCCTGCCAGGAACTGAGCGCATCCGAAGTATCCAGCAGACCATCCACATGAATCCCGCCTGTCACGAACACAGGTGCAAGAACTAAAACCGCAGTCACAAAACCCGCTGATACTCAAAACGCAGTCCCAGATATGCCACCAGCATCGTCAATGCACCGATTACTGTTCCAATAAATGGAAAAAAGCAAAACATATATTTCATGTTTTCCTTCGTCCAGTCCGCACGGGGCATGGGAATCTTTGAAAACATGGCAAAAGCTACCTTAAAATTATTCCATAGAGATTTCATTTGCACTTCCTCTTTTTCACACTATTTTTAATAGCACTTCTTATTTCTTATCATATTTATTATCATAAATATCTCTTCTACTTCTTCTGATACACTGGGATCCATAAACAACTTCCACTACCTCATCCGCTCTCAGTGCGACAGCCTGATTGATCTTTCCGAGATATTCTAAGTAAGAAGCCATTTCTTTATCAAATACGACCGCATCTGAAAAAATCTCATTCGTCACGATCACCACATGTGCTGCCTGCCGGACCAGTTCATCAATTCCACTCATGATATCCTTTACTGTCTGTTCATGTGCTCCCTGCTCTTCAAACATCTCATTTGCCACCAGATTAGACATGCATTCCAGCAAGACCACACAGCCAGACGGCAGCTGCACATCTTTCAGTCCGGTATAGCATTCTATCGTCTCAAAGCCTTTTCCGGCACGCATTTTGCGGTGTCTCTCGATTCTTTTATGGCTTTCTTCATCAAACGGATGCATTGTTGCTATGTAAACCCTCTGTGCTTCCCCGAAAGCAAGCACCTTATCCTCCGCAAAAGCCGATTTCCCGCTTCCGCTTCCTCCGGTCACAATTGTCAACATTATTTCAGCTCCTCATACTGTTCCACATTGATATCTTCAAAAGTACTCATAGAATGATAAACAGCCGCCGCCAGATCAAGAATCGGGAATAAAGCTACCGCACCGGTTCCCTCACCAAGACACATATCCGCATAAAGAATCGCTTCTTTCTTCATATGCTCCAGAATCAGATGCGCAGCCGGCTCTTTCGATACATGAGATGCCAGGATATAGTCCCCTGCTGCCGGGCAAATCTGCATCGCGATCAATGCAGAAACGCAGGAAATAAATCCGTCCATTATAACCGGAACATGATAAACCGCTCCGCCAAGGAATACACCCGCCATTCCTGCGATATCCAGACCACCAACCTTCGCCAGGACATCGATTGCATCTGAAGGATCCGGCTGATTCAGCTCAATTGCTTTCCTGATTGCTGCGATTTTTCGTACCAGACCTTCACTTGTCAGCCTGCGCCACGTCCAGTCATCTCTTCTACCGGCTGATCCAACAATACAGAAGCCACCGCACTGCTGGTAGTCGTATTTCCGATTCCCATCTCTCCTGTTGCAAGAATCTTATACCCTTTATTTTTTAACTCTTCTACCATAGCAATTCCTGCTTCAATACCTTTTATGGCCTGTTCTCTTGTCATGGCAGGGCCTTTGGTCATATTCTGCGTACCATACGCAACCTTGTGATCTGTGCGTACTTTTGTATCAGTTACCATACCCATGTCTACCGGAAAAATCTCCGCATGATTCTGTTTACACATCACACCAACGGAGGTATCATATCTCAGAAAATTCTCTGCCACGATTGCAGTTACTTCCTGCCCTGTCTGAGTCACCCCTTCTTCTACCACACCATTGTCTGCGCACATAGCGACCAGACCTCTTTTAGAAAGGTCAATATCAGCATTCCCTGTAATTCCTGCAACCTGTGTCAACAGAGTTTCCAGTTTTCCAAGAGAATGTAATGGTTTCGCAATACTGTCCCATCTTTTCTGTGCAATAACCATAGCTTTCTGATCTAACGGTTCAATATTGGAAACAGCTTCCTGCAATGTCATGAGTTCTTCCCTCTCTTTCCTGTTGTAAATACAAAAAATTTACTAAATATGTAATTCAATATCAGCACGATAAACTGCGTCAGAAATTTACCGATCATATCATTTAGTCCCATTACTGACACAAGCAGCCAGACACCGCCAACCTCAATCACCATAGTCACTAATCTGGCGCTGATAAATTTACAAAATGGCTGAATATGATCTCTCAGAGTTTCACATTTATCCTGAAAAACAAATTTCGAATTTACCACATAGGCGAACAGAATCGCCAGTATGATAGAAATAATATTAGCAATATTGAGTTCCACATCAAGTTTTCTCAGAACAAAAAAGCTGACCAGATTCACCAGCGTAGTACATCCGCCAAAAAAAACATAGCGGATTACGGAACTTTCATACATTTTTCTGATCCATTGTTTCATAACTGTTTTATTTCCTTCATTTATCATTTAAATATATTCATAGTTATATACCTGATCGTATGTTCAACTTGTCGGTACACCAGTTCAAACATATGACACGATTGCAATATCTTTCGTTTGTAATGATTAATTATGTTCTCTTCCCTTTTTAATAACTTTGGAAATAATATATCGCGGTCTGCGCTTTACCTCTTCATAAATCTTGGAAATATAATATCCAATGATTCCAAGACTGATCATCATCACTGCCACCAGAACGCAGAACCATCAGCAAAGTCGTATATCCCTCCACGGCGGAACCTGTAAAATACTGAACCAGTGAATAGATCATAAGAATCACTGAGCAGATAAAACAAAGCAAACCTGTGATCGTAACAAACTGCAGCGGAACTGTCGTAAATGCCACAATATTCGTAAACGCATACTTCACCAGTGCCCAGGGAGACCATTTGGAAACACCAGCTTCTCTTTCCTGCACTTCAAATTCTACACTTGTGGTCTTATATCCCACCCAGGAAGAAGTAGCACGAAAGAACATATTCCGCTCAGGCATTGACAGAATGCTGTCCACCGCCTTCCTGTCCATCATCTTAAAATCAGATGCGTCCTTCATATTAACTCTCGTAGCCTTTGACATAATATCATAGAAGAAGCCGGCACATTCTTTATGTAAAAAGCCTTCTTTTCCTCTGTCCGCTTTTATGCCCTCGATTACTTCATATCCATTCTGCCACAATCTGTACATCTCAATAAGCGTCTGGGGCGGATGCTGCAGATCACAGTCCATAACAGCAACTACATCGCCACTGGCCTGTGCCAGTCCTGCAAAAATCGCTGCCTCTTTTCCAAAATTTCTCGAAAAAAGTACACCTGTTACATTTGCGTCCTTTTCTCCTGCTTTCCGAATCTCTTCCCATGTCCGGTCACCGGAACCGTCGTTTACCACAACCAGTTCATAGGGAATCTCTGCCTTCGTAAGGACTTCCGCCAGCACACGACAGGTTTTTCCTACCATTAATTCTTCATTATATGCCGGAAGCACTACTGATAATTTACTCATGATGTCATTCCTCATTTTTAATTATAATCCGCTGCTTGGTTTACTTTGTCATCAGCAAACATAAACTATTGCAATTCCATTTCAAAATTGCCTGTAGCAATAAAAACTTTGAATCTAAACTACCTGTTCTATTATACACGACTTTACAGAAAAGTCCATTATTCCATTCTCAGCAACGTTTTTTTCTTCGAACGGCCACCAACATAAAATAAACCACTAAGCCAGCCAGACTGAGTGCCAGGCCTGCCTTTAAATATGGTGTACAATATGTCAATCGTATTTCATGGGAACCAGGTTCGAGTTCCAACGCCATAAACATGGTATTTGCCTTCTGAAGCTTTGTTTCTTTGCCATCCACATAAGCTGTAAATCCTTTACTGTACGGGACAGACAATACAAGAGCTTTCTTTTTGGAAATACTGATATTCCCTGCGATCTCATTTGTTCCCATTTTTACATTCTCGAGAGTTTCTTCACCCAGCTTCACAGTCTTTGCCTCAATCCCCTGTACCGGCTGGCTGACAACCCTTAATTTATCATAGGTATAAACACCTGTATTGGCAAAGGTGATTGTCATAGTACGAACCCCTGATCTGGAATATCCCATATTACAGAGAAAATCATGCCGTCCACTGTAGGCATTATACTTATCCGTAAAAATCTTTATGGTCTTGGTCACATCATTGGAACTGACCGTCATAGCCGCTTCCTTTGACTCCTTCCAGTACCGCCACTGGCTGTCCTCATCAAGAACCTTATTTTGGTCATACTCAGACATCTTCTTCCACTGACTGTTACCAATCAGTTCCCTCGGTGAAAGACTGTCATAATCCAGATTATCTGCGATCAGATAATTCTCACTGTCCGTAAGGCCATGGAACACAAGCTTCAGCTGTGCCCCTTCCTTCGTCACCTTGATTGCTCCCTTAGACAGAGCACAACCATCCCCTGCCTCCATACGATATTGAATATTCTCATCATCAGCATCAACAGATGCCTCAGGCAGTGTACTCTCCTCAAGCACCACACCGTCCATCAGAGCCTGCTGCTTTTTTACCACATCCATTTTCTCATATTCCGATACAGGAATATAGCTGTCATAAGTATAACCCAGAGGCAGTGCATTCTCATTCTCATAAGCCCTGCACTCACTTTTTCCCTTTCCTGCAGAACCCTTCTCCCCTGTTATATCCATAGAAAGATAGCGAAAATTATCACCACTTATCACAAAATACTTCCACAGAAGCCAGCCTGTCCAGGATCGTCCTTCCGTCCAGATTCTCATAAT
>ENA-OQLB01001291-OQLB01001291.1-human-gut-metagenome-genome-assembly--contig:-NODE-1291-length-11084-cov-2.195857_pt1 | contig 11084 bp, 13 predicted proteins | sample MGYA00242656_ERZ504813 | MGnify/ENA primary metagenome ERZ504813 (study PRJEB26092, sample SAMD00036388) | human gut metagenome | host: Homo sapiens | study: EMG produced TPA metagenomics assembly of... | reverse complement strand
AAGCATTAAAAGCATTTGTTGATGTTGTTACAGAAGAAATGAAAAAAGGTGAAAAAGTTCAGTTAGTAGGATTCGGAACTTTCGAAGTAAGCGAAAGAGCTGCAAGAGAAGGAAGAAATCCACAGACTGGAAAACTATGAAGATCGAGCTTGCAAGGCTCCGAAATTCAAAGCAGGAAAAGCTTTAAAAGATGCTGTTAATGCATAATTTGTAAAACATTTTTGAAAAATGGCGCAGTCTGAAAAGGGCTGCGCTTTATTCGTATTACGGGAAGGAAAAATCAAAATGAGACTTGATAAATTTTTAAAGGTGTCCCGCCTGATCAAACGGCGCACCGTTGCAAATGAAGCCTGTGATGCAGGAAGAGTCCTGATCAACGGGGCGGTGGCGAAGGCTTCCACGAAAGTAAAAAAAGGTGATATCATTGAGATCCAGTTTGGAACCAAGACTGTAAAGGCAGAGGTTCTGGATCTGCGAGATACGACTAAAAAGAAGAGGCGGCAGATTTATTCCGTTATCTTTAAAACTCCGGAACATCAGAAAAGATGTGGTTTGAGATCATTCCGGCAGCGGATCCGAGGCATATTTACCAGATGTTATTCATACAATAACTAGAAAGACAGTATAGGAAAGGTTGGGATTTGTATGGAAGAGAGACAGCTGGTAAAACCTCAGAATCACAGGCTGGTTATCAATAACCGGAAGACAGGTACAGTAACGGGAGTGCTGGACGTTCTTTCTTTTGATTTAAATGAGATCCTGCTTGAGACAGAGCAGGGAATGCTGATGGTAAAAGGTACGGACATGCATGTAAACCGGCTGAATCTTGAAAAGGGGAGGTCGACCTGGCAGGCAATATTGACAATATTTCTTATTCGGATATCCATTCTGGAGTAAAAGCCGGAGAAAATCTGTTGTCAAAACTGTTTCGGTAGGAGGAGAAAAAATGTCTGGTATCGGAACAGAGATCAGGGTTTTCTGTTATGCAATCCTGACCGGTGTCTGATTGTGGCAGTCTATCTGTGGATCAGGGTTTTGCGCAGACTGGTTGCTCACAGACTGTGCTGATCAATCTGGAGGATGCCTGTTACTGGGCGGGAATTTCCGTTTATACTTTTGTGCAGATCTATCATACGAGTGATGGTGTTCTGCGGTGGTATATCGGACTGGGGATTGCGTTCGGATCAATCGGGATGGCGCTGCTTTCAGCTGTCTTTGTAAGAGCTTACAAAAAGATTTCTACACGAATTTGTGAAAAAAGAGTAAAAAGAGTTGATAAATCTGATTAAAAACGGTACACTGTAGAAGACTAAATGGGTTTGGTAGTAAGAAGCTATACAAGATCAACTGATAGCGAAAGGTGAATAGATTAGATGGGAAGCTTAAAGAAGAACCGGAAAAAGCGTCCGGGGAGCGGGCTTCAGAAGCACAAAAGAAGTATTGTTGCGATTACCGCAGTTATTATATTATTATGCGGCATGGTTATTGTACATGGGATGGCGCTCAAAAAGAGCAATGATGCATATAAGGTGCAGGAAGAAGAACTGCAGACACAGATCGATGCGGAAAAAGAAACGCTCAGAAGAAATTAATAAACTGAAAAAATATGTAGGAACAGATGAATACATCGAGGAAGTCGCCAGAGAGAAGCTGGGACTTGTAAAGGAGAATGAGATTCTGTTCCGTGCACAGCAGTAACATAAGAAAAGCTTTGGGAAGAAAATGTCCCGAAGCTTTTTTCATTCATAGAAATTTAGAGGGTGGTGGCAAATGGAGGTTAAATACAGAGAGGAGCAAGTGATCACAAGTCCATATGTAACGCAGGCAGATAAAATGGCAGTGTCGCTTCGGCATCTGGCAGACAGGTTTCTGAAAATGGAGCCGAAAAAGCAGTGTTTTACACCCGAAGAAATGACAGAAATGTATGATCGGATTACGGAAAAGGTGTGCAGAGGATGCAGCAGGAAATCGGAGTGTCTGGAGAGAAAGAAGGCAGAACACTGGCAGCTTTTTTATGATCTTTTGTGTACGATTGAAGGATATGGTGCAGAACTGAATAAAGAGATGAAACAGCATCTTCAGAGGGAGTGTATTCAGGCACCACGGTTTTTACGAGAATCACTGGAAACTTTCCAGGAGGCAAAAAGGATTCTGGTGTGGAATAATAAGATGGTACAGAGCCGTGAGGGATGTGCGGCACAGCTGGATTCTTTTGCGGACATGCTCTGCTATGTGACGAGAGATCTGGATGCGAGTATTTTTACGGATCCGCCGCTTGCAAAAAAGGTTGCGCAGCATTTCAAAAAGGCAGGGATCCGGATGCTGAGTTCCGTTTTTTTGTGGATGAGCATGGCAGATATGAAATTCATGTAACGGTAAAAAGTGAGAAGGGAAACTGTATCCCAACCAGAAAAGCGGCAGAGCTTTTATCAGTATGTACTAAGAGAAGGATGTGCCGGCTCAGAACGAGAGGCAGGTTCTGGGACAGGAGTATGAAACTATTGTATGTGTGGAAGGACCGGGATATTATGTGCTGCAGGGTGTGGCAAAAATGGGAAAAAACGGACAAAAGATATCTGGTGACAGTTTTCTTATGAAGACACTTCCGGGTGGAAAAGAGGCGGCAATCTTGTCAGACGGAATGGGATCTGGTGAGAGAGCGCTACAGGAAAGCGGGATGCTGATAGAAATGCTGGAAGAGCTTCTTGGAGCAGGATTTCCTGTGGAAACTGCACTTTCCATGATCAATACGGCTCTTGTTATGGGACGGGAAGAGGTTCGCTTTTCTACGGTTGATATGAGCATTTTTGATCTCTATAATGGAAAATGTGAGTTTGTAAAGCAGGAGCGGCAGTGACATTTCTGCGGACTAAAGACGGGGTGGAGCATATCCGTTCGGAAAGTCTTCCGCTGGGGGTAATCCAGAGACAGCAAAGTGAAAAGGAAACCAGACAGTTGGAATCCGGAGATGTGGTGGTCATGGTATCGGACGGGATCCTGGATGCGCTTCCGGCAGGAGAGCAGGAGCATTTACTGGATCTGATGATTGGGGGAAGTCCGCTGGAGAATCCGGAGGAACTGGCGAATTATATTCTGGATAAGGTGCTGGAGCTGGCGGCCGGAAAAGCAGGAGATGATATGACAGTCCTTGTGGCGGGAATCTGGAAGATGTGTTACAGTAGATAAAAGACGAGAGGAATTTACCATGTTAAAAAAAGTAGAGAACTATATCAGGCAGTGGAAGATGCTTGAAAAAGGAGATAAAGTTGTCGTTGGTCTTTCCGGAGGGGCAGATTCTGTATGCCTTTTTCTGATACTGGAAGAGCTGCGAAAAAAGATCGGATTTGGGATGCTTGCGGTACACGTGAATCACGGGATCCGTGGGGAAGAGGCAAAAGCTGATGAAGAATTTGTAAAGACACTGTGTGAGAAAAAAGAAATCCCATGCAGGAGTGTATCGGTGGATATTCCGAAAATGGCAGTGGAATACAGGATGTCAGAAGAAGAGGCGGGAAGGACTGCACGAAGGAAAATATTTGAGCAGGCAGCGGAAGAATGGGGAGGAACCAGGATCGCACTGGCACATCATCAGGATGACAATGCAGAGACTATTTTTCCTGCATCTTGCCCGCGGCAGCGACTTCGGGGGCTCGGCGGTATATATCCGGTAAACGGGATGTATATACGGCCGCTTCTTTGCGTGGGGAGAAAAGAGATTGAGGATTATCTGAAGGGACGGGAGATGCCTTACTGCATTGATGCGACAAATATGGAAGATGCATATATGCGAAATCGCATTCGTAACCATGTGATTCCGTATTTTAAAGAAAATATCAATGAAAAAACTGTGGAGCATATGAATCGGTCTATGGATCAGCTAAGGGAGATCTGGGATTATATGGAACGGCAGACGGAAAGTGCATATCAGATCTGTTCTGCCAAAATGGAGAAAAGATCGGCATCCATGCAGAGGTATATCACAGACAGGAACGGCTAATACGGAAAATGATTCTCCGGAAAGCATTGGCACTGGTAGCAGGACATGAAAAAGATCTGGAGCAGATTCATATAGAAAAGTTGGAGGGACTGTTTGAAAAACAGGTTGGAAAAAGACTGGATCTTCCTTATGGAGTCTGCGCATGCAGAACCTATGAAGGGATTGAACTGAAGAGGAAAAAGAAGAGTCCGGAATTGGCAGAAGAAGAGAAAAATCTGGATCTACAGCAGGTTTCGGGAAAGATAACTTACGGGAAATGGGAAATTTCCTACCGTATTTTTGGAAAAGAAGAATGCAGATGCCAGATCCCGAAAAAAACGTACACGAAATGGTTTGATTATGGTATAATAAAGCAGAGTGTCGCTGTACGCACCAGAAGGGCTGGCGATTTTATTGTAATTGATGAAAGCGGAGGAAGGCAGAAGCTGAAATCTTATTTTATCAATAAAAAAATACCAGCGGCAGAACGTGCCGGAATTCCTCTGATCGCAGAGGGAAGCGAGATTTTATGGATTGTGGGCTGCCGGCAGAGCAAGGCATACCAGGTGACAGAGCAGACAACGAAAATATTAGAAATTACGATAAATGGAGGTACTTTAAATGGCCGAGAAAGTGAAATGTTAATTCCGGAAGAAGAAGTAAATGCTAGAATTGAAGAACTTGGAAAAAAGATCAGTGAAGAATATGCGGGAAAGCAGGTTCATCTGATCTGTGTTTTAAAGGGTGGAGTGTTCTTTATGTGTGAGCTGGCAAAAAGGATTACAGTGCCGGTAACAATGGACTTTATGAGCGTCAGCAGCTATGGTGACGGAACTCAGTCCAGTGGAATCGTTAAGATTGCAAAAGATCTGGATGAGTCTCTGGAGGGGAAAGATGTAATTGTTGTTGAGGATATCGTAGATTCAGGACGTACTCTTTATTATCTGCTTGACATCCTTCGGAAGAGAGGACCGAAGAGCATGAAGCTTTGTACACTTCTTGACAAACCGGATCGTCGTGTGCGCGACGTACATGTAGATTATGTCGGATTTAATATTCCGGATGAATTTGTGGTAGGATTCGGTCTGGACTATGCACAAAAATATAGAAACTTACCGTACATCGGAATTGTAGAGATGTAACAGGTGGAAGGAGCAGGTTTTGAATAATAATAAGACAAGAGGAATCAGTGGTCTTTCGATTCTGCTCTGTGTTCTGGTGCTGGCAGGTGTGTACTGGTTTATGAGCCAGTCGGGTGTGCAGCAGACAGCATACACGTATCAGGATTTCAGAAAGATCTGAAAAAAGAGAAGGTAGAAAGTGTAGAGATCAAGCAGAACAAAGTCGCACCGACCGGGACATTGAAGATCCGGTTGAAGAATGATGACATCGAACAGCTTCATGTATCCGATGTCAACAGTGCAGAGGATCTGCTTGAATCTTATGACATTTCCTACAGTGTGGACAACGTCCCGCAGGATAGCTGGATGTCAACAACACTGGTTCCGATCATATTGATGGCAGGCATCATGGTATTTGTTGTGATGATGATGAATCGTCAGGGCGGATCGAATGCAAAAGCGATGAATTTCGGAAAGAGCAGGGCAAAGATGAGCACGCAGGAAGAAAACCATGTGACGTTTGCACAGGTTGCCGGACTGCAGGAAGAAAAGGAAGAGCTTGCAGAGATCGTGGATTTCCTCAAGAGTCCTGGAAAATATACGCAGGTAGGAGCCAGAATCCCGAAAGGTGTTCTTCTTGAAGGACCTCCGGGAACAGGTAAGACACTTCTTGCAAGAGCAATTGCGGGAGAAGCAGGTGTCCCGTTCTTTACTATTTCAGGTTCTGATTTTGTGGAGATGTTTGTCGGTGTCGGAGCATCTCGTGTAAGAGATCTTTTCGAGGATGCCAAGAAAAATGCACCTTGTATTATTTTTATCGATGAGATCGATGCCGTGGCAAGACGTCGTGGAACCGGTATGGGCGGCGGACATGATGAGAGAGAACAGACGCTGAACCAGCTCCTCGTAGAGATGGATGGTTTTGGCGCGAACGAAGGAATCATTGTGCTTGCAGCAACCAACCGTGTCGATATTCTTGATCCGGCGATCTTAAGACCGGGACGTTTTGACCGTAAAGTCATGGTTGGCAGACCGGATGTAAAGGGACGTCTGGAAATCCTTCAGGTTCATGCCAAGGGCAAACCGCTCGGGGATGATGTGGATCTGGAACAGGTTGCAAGAACAACGGCAGGATTTACCGGAGCTGATCTGGAAAATCTTCTGAATGAGGCTGCGATCCTTGCGGCGAAGGATGGAAGAGTGTATCTGCAGCAGGAGGATATCCGCAGAGCATTTGTAAAAGTCGGAATCGGTGCAGAGAAGAAGAGCCGTGTGATTTCGGATAAAGAGAAGAAGATCACTGCATTCCATGAAGCAGGACATGCATCTTATTCCATGTACTTCCGGATGTAGGACCGGTGTACAGTGTGTCGATCATTCCTACCGGTGTGGGGGCAGCCGGATATACGATGCCGCTTCCTGAAAAGGATGAGATGTTCAATACCAAAGGAAAGATGTTGCAGGATATTACCGTATCACTTGGTGGACGTGTGGCAGAAGAGCTGATCTTTGATGATATTACAACTGGGGCATCCCAGGATATCAAGCAGGCAACAGCATACGCCAAATCCATGGTAACGAAGTTCGGTATGTCGGAAACACTTGGTCTTGTAAGCTATGGAGATGATAATGATGAAGTATTTATCGGAAGAGATTTTGGTCATACCTCCAGAGGTTATGGTGAACAGGTTGCCACAACGATCGACAGTGAAGTGAAGCGGATCATTGATGAATGTTATGACCGTGCAAAGATCATTATTAAAGAACATGAAGCTGTTCTTTATAAATGTGCAGATCTACTTCTTGAAAAAGAGAAGATTACAAGAGAAGAATTTGAAGCATTATTTGAAGAATAGAGGCTAGATTATGAAAAAAGAAGCATTGTTTTGTGATGGAACAGAGGCGTATGTGAGTCCGCCGGAACCGGAGGCAGGAGATGAACTTCAGTTATGGTTCCGTACAGCAGCTCACGACGTAGATGAAGTCTATCTGGAAAACCGCGAACTATGCATTCCAATGAACAAAGTAATCTCAAATAAGGCGTTTGACTTTTATGAAGTGAAATACAAATTAGAAGATAAACCATTCCGGTATCATTTTAAGATCAGATCAGGAAATGAGATCTGCTACTATAACAAGTGGGGAGCAGAGAGCAAACTTGTGGATTATTATGATTTTAAGATCGTGCCGGGCTTTACGGCACCGGATTGGGCAAAAGGAGCGGTCATGTATCAGATTTATACAGACCGCTTCTGTAACGGCGACCCGGATAATGATGTACAGACGGGAGAGTACTTTTACATTGGAGAGCAGGTTCATCATGTAGATGACTGGTACCGGGATCCGCAGCCAATGGATGTACGGGAATTTTACGGAGGAGATATCCAGGGGATCATTGATAAACTGGATTACCTGCATGGACTTGGAGTAGAAGTTGTCTATTGTAATCCACTATTTGTATCACCATCTAATCATAAATATGACACACAGGATTACGATTATATTGATCCGCATGTCGGTAAAATTGAAGTCGATGAAGGACGGCTCCTGGACCCGGGAGAAAATAGCAATATCCATGCGGACCGTTACCGGATAAGAACCACCAGAAAAGAGAATCTGGAAGCAAGTAACCGGCTGTTCATCAAGCTGGTAGAAGAACTCCATAAGAGGGGGATGCGAATCATCATTGACGGCGTATTCAACCATTGTGGTTCTTTCAATAAATGGCTGGACAGAGAGCTGATCTACGAGAGCGCCGATGGTTACGAAGTAGGTGCTTTTGTGTCACCGAAGAGTCCGTACCGGAATTATTTTCTATTCCACCGCACCGGGGAGAATGAATGGCCGGGCAATGGAAGCTATGACGGTTGGTGGGGACACGATACGCTGCCAAAGCTGAATTATGAAGATTCAAAAGAGCTGGAAGAGTATGTTCTTGGTATCGCAAAGAAATGGGTTTCACCGCCGTATAATGTAGACGGATGGAGACTGGATGTTGCAGCAGACCTTGGAAGAAGCAATGAGTACAATCATGAATTCTGGAAGAAATTCCGTAAGGCAGTAAAAGAAGCAAATCCACACGCACTGATCCTTGCCGAGCACTATGGAGATCCGAGTGACTGGCTACAGGGCGATGAATGGGACAGCGTTATGAATTACGATGCATTTATGGAGCCGGTCACCTGGTTCCTGACCGGGATGGAGAAGCACAGTGATGAATATCGCGGCGATCTTCTCGGAAATGCAGACAATTTTGTGAATGCTATGAAACATCATATGGCAAATATGATGACACCGTCACTTCAGACGGCGATGAATCAGTTGTCAAACCATGACCATTCCCGTTTCCTGACGCGTACCAACCACAAGGTTGGTCGTGTGGGACAGCTTGGATCGCGTGCGGCAGAAGAAGGGGTAAGCCTTGCCGTTATGCGGGAAGCAATCATCATGCAGATGACCTGGCCGGGAGCGCCGACCCTTTATTATGGAGACGAAGCAGGACTTTGTGGTTTCACGGATCCGGATAACCGGAGAACTTATCCGTGGGGAAGAGAAAAACGGGATCTGATCAATTTCTACCGTGAGATGATCCAGATCCACAGAAAGTCTCTGGCTCTCAGAAAGGGGTCAATCAAGATGCTGAAAGCAGAACCGGATCTTCTGGCCTATGGAAGATTCTGGGGGAATGAGCAGATCGTGGTTATTATCAATAATTCCGATCATCTGAAGGAAGTAAGGGTTCCGGTCTGGCAGGCAGAAGTTGCCGAAGGACATAATATGGCGCGAGTGATGTATTCTTATGAAGATGGGTATATTGGAGAATTCGAAGAGTATATCGTGAAAGAGGGAAATATTTCACTGATGATGGGTAAGAAATCGGCGATCGTGCTGAAGAATAAGAAGTGGTAGAATGATAAAGGTAGTTCAAGATGTCCGCCGGGCGAACCTCGGAAAGTCTGATGACTTTCCTCAGTCGCGTAGCCGCTCACTAAGAAAAAGATATAGCCACTGAAATGCGAGCATTCCAGTGACTATATCTTTTTTTTCTTACTTCGCCCGGCTATAAACGGAAGTTAAAGTCTGCATATGCTGAGCAGCCGTGTTCGTGGATATCGAGACCGTCGAGTTCTTCTTCTTTGGTGACGCGGAGGCCTACGGTTTTATCGATGATGGTGAATACGATGATCGCCATTACGAGGACGTAGGCTACGGTTGAAAGGACACCGATCACCTGGGTTTTGAGGGTGTATTCCGGGGAGAAGACTCCGACGAGGATACTGCCTGTGAAACCGCATACGCCGTGGACACTGATCGCACCTACCGGGTCATCGATCTTGGCTACTTTGTCGAAGAATTCTACAGAGAATACGACGAGGATACCAGCGATCAGTCCGATGATGATTGTAGAGTAGTTGCTGACGGTGTCGCATCCGGCGGTGATTGCTACGAGTCCGGCGAGGGAACCGTTGAATGTCATGGATACATCTGGTTTTCCATAGCGGATCCAGGTTACAACAAGGGTTGCAAGTGTTGCGGCAGCAGCGGCAAGATTGGTTGTCATTGCGATATCACCGAGGTTTGTGGAAGCTGCTGTGGTAGAGCCGCAGTTGAAACCGAACCAGCAGAACCAGAGAATAAATACGCCAAGAGCTGCAATGGAAAGGTTGTGTCCGGGAATCGCACGGGCATTCCCTTCTTTATCATATTTTCCAATACGAGGTCCGAGGATTTTGGCACCAACAAGTGCACAGATACCGCCGACCATATGGACTGCTGTGGAACCTGCAAAATCGTGGAATCCCATCTGAGCGAGCCATCCACCGCCCCAGATCCAGTGGCCGGTTACCGGGTAAATAAAAATACTGATTGCTGCACTATATAATAAGTAAGCAAGGAATTTTGTACGTTCTGCCATAGAACCGGATACGATAGTAGCGGATGTGGCGCAGAATACTGTATGGAAAATAAGGAAGACTCCGATTGGCAGTCCGTTGAAAAGTCCGTCGGCATCGGCAAGTGTTGTAGGATTGAAGAACCCTTTTATACCGATGATACCATTCCAGTCGGTTCCGTGCATGATCGCAAATCCGAAGATGAAAAAGAACAAACTTCCAAGTACAAAGTCCATCATATTTTTCATCAGTATATTTCCAGTATTTTTTGCTCTGGTAAATCCGGCTTCACACATTGCAAATCCAGCCTGCATAAAGTAAACAAGAGTTGCACCGACAATTGTCCAGACAACATTAAGCAGTAGTTCAGTGGCGGCGGTTGCATCCATTCCGCCCGCAATTAAATCAGATAATCCCATATTTAACATCCTCCATTTCAAATAAAAAGGATAGCTACAATGAATGATCTACAGGCAGTTCATTTGTAGTTATCCTCTTTGATAACGATATTCAACACTATTCTAATTCACATATATTTTTTAGCTAAAGAGCAGCAGAGCCACGTTCGCCGGTACGGATTCTTACAGCATCCTGTACTTCGTAAACAAAAATTTTACCATCGCCGTACGCACCGGTTTTGATCTCTTCGACAATTTTCCGGATCAGAGGTTCTGCAACTTCCGGTTCAACAACAGTTTCTACTTTGATCTTAGGAAGAAGATTTACGCTGTATTCAGCACCGCGATAAAATTGTTTGTGTCCTTTCTGATTACCATATCCCATAATGTTACTGATCATAATACCGCTGACATTGGAAGCATCCAGGATTGCTTTCAGAGCCTCCAGTTTTTCCGGCTGGATAATGATTTCTAGTTTTTTCATAACTGATTCCCTCCTTCTCGATTTAAAAGAAAGAACAAAAAAGGGGCTGTCGCACTAATTAGTGCGCAGCTCCTTTTCTTGTGCAAAAAAATAACTGCCAGACCTCGAAAGAATCTGGCAGTTGGTGTAAAATTAAGTTATGCTACTAACTAAATTATTACAAAAAGATTATACGAAAAATTCAGACGGATATCAACTTAAACTTCCGTTAAA
>ENA-OQLB01001290-OQLB01001290.1-human-gut-metagenome-genome-assembly--contig:-NODE-1290-length-11091-cov-1.835826_pt1 | contig 11091 bp, 17 predicted proteins | sample MGYA00242656_ERZ504813 | MGnify/ENA primary metagenome ERZ504813 (study PRJEB26092, sample SAMD00036388) | human gut metagenome | host: Homo sapiens | study: EMG produced TPA metagenomics assembly of... | reverse complement strand
ATCGAGCGCATGGTCGAGCCTGAGCGCATCATCACCTTCCGTGTACCCTGGGTCGATGACCAGGGCAAGGTCCAGGTGAACCGCGGCTACCGCGTCCAGTTCAACAGCGCCATCGGCCCCTACAAGGGCGGCCTGCGCTTCCATCCTTCTGTCAATCAGGGCATCCTGAAGTTCCTCGGCTTCGAGCAGATCTTCAAGAACAGCCTGACCACCCTGCCCATGGGCGGCGGCAAGGGCGGCTCCGACTTCGACCCCCACGGCAAGAGCGACATGGAAGTCATGCGCTTCTGCCAGAGCTTCATGACCGAGCTGTACCGCCACATCGGCCAGTTCGTGGACTGCCCCGCCGGTGATATTGCGTCGGCGGCCGCGAGGTCGGCTATATGTTCGGCCAGTACAAGCGCCTGACCAACAGCTTCCAGGGCGGTATGCTCACCGGCAAGGGCCTGACCTTCGGCGGTTCTCTGGCCCGTACCGAGGCTACCGGCTACGGCCTGTGCTACTTCACCGCCGAGGCTCTGAAGTGCATGCGCGGCGACAGCTTCGAGGGCAAGACCGTGGTCATCTCCGGCTCCGGCAATGTCGCCATCTACGCCTGTGAGAAGGCCACCCAGCTGGGTGCCAAGGTCGTCACCATGTCCGACTCCAACGGCTATGTCTACGACCCCAACGGCATCGACCTTGCTTACGTCAAGGACCTGAAGGAAGTCCGCCGCGGCCGCATCAAGGAGTATGCCGAGACCCACAAGGATGCGACCTATGTTGCTGACTGCTCCAAGGTCTGGACTGTCCCCTGCGACATCGCCCTGCCCTGCGCCACCCAGAACGAGATCAACAAGGAGTCCGCAGAGGCTCTGGTGAAGGGCGGCTGCACCGTGGTCTGCGAGGGCGCTAACATGCCCAGCACTCCCGAGGCCATCGAGGTCTACCTGTCCAACGGCATCCTGTACGGACCCGCAAAGGCTTCCAACGCCGGCGGTGTGGCCACCTCCGGTCTGGAGATGAGCCAGAACTCCGAGCGTCTGAGCTGGAGCTTCGAAGAGGTCGATGCAAAGCTGAAGGCATCATGGAGGGCATCTTCCACGCTTCCTACGATGCATCCGTGGCCGCCGGCTCCGAGGGCAACCTGATGGTCGGTGCAAACTGCGCCGGCTTCCTGAAGGTCGCTACCGCCATGATGGCTCAGGGCATCACCTACTAAGCTTTTTCTGATTTGCAAGGGCCGCATCCGCGAGGGTGCGGCTTTTTTTGGTTTGCCCCGCCTGCCTGCATAACCGTCTGCCGCCCCGCTCATACTCCTTTTATCAAACGAAAAGAGGTTTTTGCATGGACGAATGATGTTCTGTTATCAATGCGAGCAGGCGGCAAACTGCACGGCCTGCACCGGAAAAGCGGGTGTCTGCGGCAAATCAGCCGAGACAGCGACGCGCAGGACAAGCTCACCGGGGCACTTATCGGCTTTGCACCCTGCTGCTGGACATCGGCAGACCCATCCGGCCCCCGCAGGCACTCCTGCTGACGGAAGGATTGTTCACCACCATCACCAATGTTAATTTCGACCCCCAGACGGTGGCGCAGCTGACCGATAAGGTCTGGAAGGCCAAGCAGGAAGCCTTTGCCTCGGCCAGCCTGCACCTGCACCAGTGTCCGACTACGATATGCAGAAGCTGTGGCAGGAGCCGGACCCCGACCGGAAGAGCCTGTGCTCCTTTGTCCTCTTTGGGCTGCGCGGCATGGCAGCTTACTCCTACCACGCGCGGGTGCTGGGCTATACCGATGGCGAGATCGACCTGTTTTTCTGCACGGCGCTGCGGGCCATCGCACAGGAGCGGGACAAGGACAAGCTCTTCCAGCTGGTGGAGGACACCGGGCGGATGGCCTACCGGGTCATGGCTGAGCTGGACAAGGCCAACACCGGCGCGTTTGGCGACCCGGAGCCGGTGGAGGTGTCCCTGACCATCGAGAAAGGGCCTTTCATCGTCATCTCCGGCCACGACCTCTACGACGCCAAGTGCCTGTTGGAGCAGACCGAGGCAAGGGCATCAATGTCTACACCCACTCCGAGATGCTGCCTGCCCACGGCTACCCGGAGCTGAAAAAGCGCTTTCCTCATCTGAAAGGCAACTTTGGCACCGCATGGCAGAACCAGCAGCGGGAGTTTGAGGACATCCCTGCACCGGTGCTCTTCACCACCAACTGCATCATGCCCCTCCGGCCCAGCTATGCCGACCGGGTATTCACCACCTCGGTCGTCTCCTATCCCGGCGTCACCCACATCGGGGAGGACCGGGATTTTTCGCCGGTCATCGCCAGGCGCTTGAGCTGGGCGGCTACCCGGAGGACACCCTCATCCCGGGCATGAACGGCGGCAGTGTGGTCGCCACCGGCTTTGCCCACCATGCCGTACTGAGCCATGCGGAGGAGATCGTCCAAGCCGTCCACGAGGGTGCCATCCGGCACTTTTTCCTCATCGGCGGCTGCGACGGCACCCGCCCCTCCCGCCGGTACTACACGGATTTTGCCAAGCTGACCCCGCCCGACACCGTCATCCTGACGCTGGCCTGCGGCAAGTTCCGGCTCAACGACCTGCCGCTGGGTACGGTGGCGGGTCTGCCCCGCATCCTTGACGTGGGCCAGTGCAACGACGCTACAGTGCCATCCGGATCGCGCTGGGTCTGGCCGAAGCTTTTGACTGCTCGGTCAACGAGCTGCCCCTCTCCATCATCCTCTGCTGGTTCGAGCAGAAGGCGGTCTGTGTGCTGACTGGCCTGCCTGGCGCTGGGCATCCGGGGCATCCGTCTCGGCCCCACCCTGCCCGCCTTCCTCTCCCCCGGGGTGGCCGCTGTTTTGCAGGAGAAGTATGACCTCCGGCCCATCACCACGCCGGAGGACGATCTTGCCGCCTGTCTGGGCCGGCGCTGAGCCGGAAAAGGCATACTATTTCCTACTCTGCGTGTCTGTTTTTCACAAGAAGAACCGTCGCCGTGTACCCACATTTGGTGCAGCTGTCACTTGAATCTTTTTCAGCACCTTTGTATAATATTCTTGTTATCCGGAACAAGGGCGTTCCAGATGAGTCTTCGCCGACCCATCTGGGACGCCTTTTCTGTTATGCCATATAAGAGGGACGCTGCGGAATGTGCCGCAGCATTGTCAGGATATTCTCCGGAAAATCGAAAAAAGGATGGGAAAGTCTATGGAAAATTTCACGGAGCAAAAAGGGCCTCTGGGCCTCTATGACCCCCAGTTCGAGCACGACGCCTGCGGCATCGGTGCCGTCGTGGACATCAAGGGCCGCAAGAGCCACCAGACCGTCAGCGACGCGCTGTCCATCGTGGAGCGCCTTGAGCACCGCGCCGGCAAGGACGCCGAGGGCAAGACCGGCGACGGTGTGGGCATCATGCTGCAGATCAGCCACGCTTCTTTACCAAGGTGGCCGACGAGCTGAACATCAGCCTTGCAACGAGCGCGAATATGGCGTTGGTATGTTCTTCTTCCCCCAGAACGAGCATCTGCGCGCTCAGGCCATGAAGCTTTTTGAGCTTGTCACCCGCAAAGAGGGCCTCGAGTTTCTGGCATGGCGCGAAGTGCCTGTAGACCCCGACGCCGTGGGCCAGAAAGCCCGCGACTGTATGCCCGCCATCTGGCAGTGCTTCATCAAAAAGCCCGCAAGGTGAGCAAGGCATCGACTTTGACCGCAAGCTCTACATCGTCCGCCGGGTCTTCGAGCAGGCCAGCAACGGCACCTATGTCCCCAGCCTGTCCAGCCGCACCATCGTGTACAAGGGCATGTTCCTCGTCCACGACCTGCGCCAGTTCTACCTCGATCTGCAGGACGAGGACTATGAATCCGCCATCGGCATGGTCCACAGCCGCTTTTCCACCAACACCAACCCCAGCTGGATGCGCGCCCACCCCAACCGCTTCATCCTCCACAACGGCGAGATCAACACCATCAAGGGCAACACCGACGCATGCTGGCCCGTGAAGAGACCATCTCCTCCCCCATTATGAAGGAGGACATGAACAAGATCCTGCCCATCATCAACACCTCCGGCTCTGACTCCGCCATGCTGGACAACGCCCTCGAGTTCATGGTGATGAACGGCATGGACCTGCCGCTGGCCGTCATGATCACCATCCCGGAGCCCTGGGAGAACAACAAGAACATCAGCCAGAAAAAGCGGGACTTCTACCAGTATTACGCCACCATGCTGGAGCCCTGGGACGGCCCTGCCGCCATCCTCTTCTCCGACGGCGACGTGGTGGGCGCTGTGCTGGACCGCAACGGTCTGCGCCCCAGCCGCTACTACATCACCAAAGACGGCAGGATGATCCTCTCCTCCGAGGTGGGCGTGCTGCCCTGTGAGCCGGAGAACATTCTGGTCAAAGACCGTCTCCGCCCCGGCAAGATGCTGCTGGTGAACACCGTCAAGGGCGAAGTCGTGGACGACGAGAAGCTGAAGGAATACTACGCCAGCCGTGAGCCGTACGGCGAGTGGATCGACCGCAACCTCGTCCAGCTGAAGGACCTCAAGATCCCCAACATCAAGACCCCCAGCTACACCGGCGACGACCTGCTGCGCCTGCAGAAGGTGTTCGGCTACAAGTATGAGGACATCAGCACCCTCATCCTGCCCATGGCACGTCAGGGCGCAGAGCCTCCGGCGCAATGGGTACCGATACCCCGCTTGCCGTCCTCAGCGGCCGGCACCCGCCGCTCTTCAACTACTTCAAGCAGCGTTTTGCACAGGTGACGAACCCGCCCATCGACGCCATCCGCGAGAAGGTCGTCACCTCCACCAGCGTCTATGTGGGCGCACACGGCAACCTGCTGGAAGACAAGCCCGAAAACTGCAAGGTGCTCAAGGTCAACAATCCCATCCTCACGTCCACGGACCTTCTCCGCATCAAGTACATGAACGTCCCGGGCTTCAAAGTCTCCACGGTCTCCATCAACTACTACAAGAACACCAGCCTCGAAAAGGCCATCGACCGCGTCTTCCTGGAGGTAGACCGCGCCTACAAAGAGGGTGCCAACATCATCATCCTGTCCGACCGGGACATTGACGAGTACCATGTGGCCATCCCCAGCCTGCTGGCGGTTTCTGCCGTGTCCCAGTACCTCATCCGCACCAAGAAGAGCACCGCGCTGGCCTCATCCTCGAGAGCGCAGAGCCTCATGAAGTGCATCACTTTGCCGCTCTGCTGGGCTATGGTGCCTGTGCCGTCAACCCCTATCTGGCCCATGAGACCATCGGCCAGCTCATCGACGACGGCCTGCTGGACAAAGATTATTACGCCGCCGTGGACGACTACAACAAGGCTGTGCTGGGCGGCATCGTGAAGATCGCCTCCAAGATGGGCATCTCCACCATCCAGAGCTACCAGAGCAGCCAGATCTTCGAGCCGTCGGCATCTCCAAAGACGTCATCGACAAGTATTTCACCGGCACGGTGAGCCGTGTGGGCGGCATCGGCCTCGAGGACATTCAGGCTGACGTGGAGGCCCTGCACAACGCAGCCTTCGACCCGCTGGGCCTTGACATCAATATGCAGCTGGAAGACGGCGGTGCCCACAAGTTCCGCAGCGGCAAGGAAGAGCACCTCTTCAACCCCCAGACCATCCACCTGTTCCAGAAAGCCTGCTTCACCGGTGACTACGACACCTTCAAGCAGTTCACCCACACCGTGGACAACATGGGCCAGAACGGCGTCCATCTGCGCAGTCTGCTGGACTTCAACTATGCCCCCGACGGCGGCATCCCGCTGGACGAGGTGGAGCCGGTGAGCTCCATCGTCAAGCGGTTCAAGGCCGCTGCCATGAGCTACGGCGCGCTGAGCAGCGAGGCCCACGAGACCATCGCCATCGCGCTGAACCGCCTCGGCGGCCGGAGCAACACCGGCGAGGGCGGTGAGCCCGAAGAGCGCTACCACAGCGAGAGCAATTCCAAGATAAAGCAGGTGGCTTCCGCCCGCTTCGGCGTCACCAGCAAGTACCTGGTGAGCGCGGAAGAGATCCAAATCAAGCTGGCACAGGGCGCAAAGCCCGGCGAGGGCGGCAATCTGCCCGGCGCAAAAGTGTACCCGTGGATCGCCAAGACCCGCCACAGCACTACCGGTGTCGGCCTCATCTCTCCCCCGCCGCACCACGACATCTACTCCATCGAAGACCTTGCGGAGCTTATCTACGACCTCAAAAATGCCAACCGCCACGCCAACATCAACGTCAAGCTGGTCAGTGAGGCCGGCGTCGGCACCATCGCTGCCGGTGTCGCCAAGGGCGGCGCACAGGTCATCCTTGTTTCCGGCTACGACGGCGGCACGGGCGCAGCGCCCCGCAACTCCATCAAAGATGCCGGTCTGCCTGGGAGCTTGGCATCGCCGAGACCCACCAGACCCTTATCCTCAACGGTCTGCGCACCCGTGTGCGCATCGAGAGCGATTCCAAGCTGCTCTCCGGCCGCGATGTGGCCATCAGCTGTATGCTGGGCGCTGAGGAGTTCGGCTTCGGCACCTCTCTGCTGATGACCATGGGCTGCGTCATGATGCGTGTCTGCAACCTCGACACCTGCCCCATGGGCATCTGCCACCCAGAACCCCGAGCTGCGCAAGCACTTCCACGGCAAGCCCGAGTATATCATCAACTACCTGACCTTCGTGGCGCAGGAGCTGCGCGAATACATGGCAAAGCTGGGCATCCGTACCATCGACGAGCTGGTGGGCCGCACCGACCTGCTCCATGTCAAGTCTGCCCCTGCCGACAGCCGGATGTCCAAGATGGATCTCGACTGCATCCTGCACAACCCCGCCATCGTCAACAGCAATGTCCACTTCCAGAAGGAAGACACCTACGACTTCCATCTGGAGGACACTCTGGACATGAAGGTGCTGATGAAGAAATTCAAGCTCAGCAGCAAGACCCCTCAGAGCGTGAAGCTGGATGTCTCCAACACCGACCGCGCCTTTGGTGCCATCTTCGGCAGCGAGATCACCCGCAAGTACGGCAGCGACCTGCCCGATGACGTCTACACCGTTCACTGCACCGGTGCAGGCGGCCAGAGCTTCGGCGCGTTCATTCCCAAGGGCCTGACGCTGGAGCTGACCGGCGACTGCAACGACTACATGGGCAAGGGCCTCTCCGGCGGCAAGCTCGTCGTCCGCCGCCCGAGGGCATCACCTTCAAGCCCGAGGAGAACATCATCATCGGCAACGTGGCGCTCTACGGTGCCACCAGCGGCAAAGCCTTTGTTTCCGGTGTGGCCGGTGAGCGCTTCTGCGTCCGCAACTCGGGCGCTGTGGCCGTCGTCGAGGGCGTGGGCGACCACGGCTGCGAGTACATGACCGGCGGCACCGTCGTCGTTCTGGGCCAGACCGGCAAGAACTTTGCAGCCGGCATGACCGGCGGCATCGCCTATGTTCTGGATGAGAACTGGGACTTCTACCAGCGGGTGAACAAGGAGACCGTCAGCCTCGAGCCGGTGGAGCACAAGTACGACGTCGCCACCCTGAAAGAGCTCATCCGGGAGCACGTCGAGCTGACCGGCTCGCCCTGCGGCAAGGAGATCCTGGACGATTTCAGCGAGTTCCTGCCCAAGTTCAAGAAAGTCCTCCCCTACGATTACGACCATATGCTGCGGGTCATCGCCTCCATGGAAGAGCGCGGACTCGACGGCGAGCAGGCGCAGATCGAAGCATTCTACGCCGTGCAGAAGAACAAGTAAGGAGGGGAACACCATGGCAAAGCTCACTGGTTTTATGGATTACACGCGCAAGACCAGCACGGATGTTCCGCCGCTGGAGCGCATTGAAAACTTTAACGAATTTCACATCTGGCTCTCCCGGGAGGAGCAGCAGACCCAGGCAGCCCGCTGCATGGACTGCGGCGTCCCCTTCTGCCAGGCGGGCATGATGATCGGCGGCATGGCCTCCGGCTGTCCGCTGAACAACCTCATCCCCGAGTGGAATGATTTGGTCTATCAGGCAGGTGGGAGCTGGCACTCCGCCGCCTGCGCACCACCAACCGTTTCCCGGAGTTCACGAGCCGGGTCTGCCCTGCCCTGTGTGAGGCCGCCTGCACCTGCGGCGACGTCACCGGCAGCAGCGTCACCGTCCGGGAAAATGAACACGCCATCGTGGAGACGGGCTACGCCAAGGGCTGGCTCCATGCCGCCCCGCCTCCGGCCCGCACCGGCAAGAGCGTGGCCGTCATCGGCAGCGGCCCTTCGGGCCTGTCGGTGGCCGAATACCTCAACATCCGGGGCCATGCCGTCACCGTCTTCGAGCGTGCTGACCGGTGGGCGGTCTGCTGATGTACGGCATCCCCAACATGAAGCTGGACAAATCCGTCATCGAGCGCCGCATCAAGATCATGCAGGCCGAGGGCGTTGAGTTCCGCACCAATATGGATGTGGGCGGGGCTGTGGATGCCGCTGAGATCTTGAACCGCTATGACGCCATCGTGCTCTGCTGCGGTGCCAAGAAAGCCCGCGATCTGAACGTCCCGGGCCGCGACGCGAAGGGAGTTTACCTCGCGGTAGACTACCTCACCAGCGTGACCAGGAGCCTGCTGGACAGCAAGTTTGCCGACGGCAGGGCCATCAACGCGGCAGGCAGGAATGTCCTCGTCATCGGCGGCGGCGACACCGGCAACGACTGTCAGGGTACCGCCCTGCGGCAGGCTGCACCGACCTCGTGGCACTGGAAATGATGCCCCAGCCCCCGAAAGAGCGGGCCGCGAATAACCCCTGGCCCGAGTGGCCCAAGGTGCTGAAGGTGGACTACGCCAGACCGAGTGCCTCGCCAAGTTCGGCAAAGACCCCGCGTCTACCAGACCACCGTCAAAGAGTTTCTGAAGGACGACGCCGGCAGCCTGACCGGCGCGGTCATCTCCTATCTCAAGCCCCAGCGTGACCCCGACACCGGCCGTACCAGCATGGTACCCACCGGCGAAGAGTTCACCTACGACTGCCAGCTGGCTTTTATCGCCGCCGGTTTCGTGGGCTGCGAGGACTATGTGGCCGAAGCGTTCGGCGTGGAGCGGAACGCCCGGGGCAATGTGGCCGACCACGGCTTCCGCACCAATGTAGACAAGGTCTTTGTCTGCGGCGATATGCGCCGGGGTCAGAGTCTCGTGGTCTGGGGCCTGCGGGAGGGCCGCGACTGCGCCGCCGAGGTGGACCGCTATCTGATGGGTTACACCAACCTGTGACCCCTCCCCCTATTTATGACATTCTCTTTCCTATCCTAAACAGAAACGGGAGCTTTCCTTTACCGGGAGCTCCCGTTTCTGCATTTCGCCGCTTTTGTTTTCACAAAGTTTTCACAGTTAGCGCATCCTATCCACTTGAAACAGATACCCCTAAGTGGTAAAATCAGAGTGTCGGGAGATTTACCCCCACAGGGTACGTTTCCTCTTCACACTGCTATACCCGGAAAGGAGTCATCTGCTATGACTGATGCTGAAAAAAGCCCTGCTGCGCCGCCGAGCCTGCCGAAAAGGACACTGCCCCCTCCTGCTGCCGCCACAAGGACCGTACCCCTGAGGAGTACCGCGCCCTCGCCAACCGGCTGAGCCGCATCGAGGGCCAGGTGCGCGGCATCCGCGCGATGCTGGACAAGGATGTCTACTGCGCCGATATTCTGGTGCAGGTGGCTGCGGTGAACGCTGCACTGAACGGCTTTTCCAAAGAGCTGCTGAGCCAGCACGTCCGCACCTGCGTGGCCGACGATTTGAGAGCCGGCGGGACGCAGAAGCTGGACGAACTGCTGCAGCTGCTGCCCCGGCTCATGAAATGATCCCGTTCCGGGCATCCTATATGAGGGAAAGGAATCCGCAATGGAACAATACAATGTCACGGGCATGAGCTGCGCGGCCTGCTCTGCCGGGTAGAAAAGGCCGTGAAGAAGGTGCCGGGCGTCACGAGCTGCTCGGTGAGCCTTCTGACAAACTCCATGGGCGTGGAAGGCACAGCCTCCCCTGCCGCCATCCTCTCGGCTGTGCAGGAGGCAGGCTACGGCGCAAGCCCGAAGAATGCCTCCGCCAGTAAGGCTTCGGACGCCAGCGCCGACCTCGACGCACTGGCTGACCGCGAGACACCGAAGCTCAAGCGCCGCCTCATCGCCTCGCTGGGCTTCCTGCTGGTGCTGATGTACTTCTCTATGGGCCACATGATGTGGGGCTGGCCCCTGCCCCACTGGTTCGACGGCAACCACGTCGCCATGGGCCTTGTCCAGCTGCTGCTGGCGGGCATCGTCATGGTCATCAACCAGAAGTTCTTCATCAACGGCTTCAAGGGCCTCATCCACGGCGCACCCAACATGGATACGCTGGTGGCCCTCGGCTCCATGGCAAGCTTCGTGTGGAGCACTTATGCCCTCTTCGCCATGACCCGCGCCCAGGTGGACGGCAGCGACGAGCTGGTCATGCACTATATGATGGAGTTCTACTTCGAGTCTGCCGCCATGATCCTGACCCTTATCACGGTGGGCAAGATGCTGGAAGCCCGCTCCAAGGGCAAGACCACCGACGCCCTCAAGAGCCTGATGAACTGGCCCCCAAGACCGCTGCGCTGGTGCGGGACGGCGCGGAAGTGACCGTGGCCATCGCCGACGTGCAGAAGGGCGACGTCTTTGTGGTCCGCCCCGGCGAGAATATCCCGGTGGACGGCGTGGTGCTGGAAGGCACCAGCGCAGTCAACGAGAGCGCCCTGACCGGCGAGAGCATCCCGGTGGACAAGGCCGTCGGCGACAAAGTCAGCGCCGCCACCACCAACCAGTCGGGCTTCCTCCGCTGCGAGGCCACCCGGGTGGGCGAGGATACCACGCTGGCTCAGATCATCAAGATGGTCAGCGATGCCGCCGCCACCAAAGCTCCTATCGCCAAAATCGCCGACACCGTGTCGGGCTTCTTCGTCCCGGCGGTCATCTCCATCGCCGTCGTCACCACCATCGTCTGGCTGCTGCTGGGCCATGAGCTGGGCTATGCGCTGGCCCGCGGCATCTCCGTGCTGGTCATCAGCTGCCCCTGCGCACTGGGCCTTGCAACACCTGTGGCTATTATGGTAGGCAATGGCCTCGGCGCAAAAAACGG
>ENA-OQLB01001289-OQLB01001289.1-human-gut-metagenome-genome-assembly--contig:-NODE-1289-length-11093-cov-2.985501_pt1 | contig 11093 bp, 11 predicted proteins | sample MGYA00242656_ERZ504813 | MGnify/ENA primary metagenome ERZ504813 (study PRJEB26092, sample SAMD00036388) | human gut metagenome | host: Homo sapiens | study: EMG produced TPA metagenomics assembly of... | reverse complement strand
TGTAAAATAAAACCCTGTCAAATTAATTTGACAGGGTATAGTAAAAAGATTATGAAACAAAAAATTATTCCAATACTGATTGTATTGTTTGGTTTTGCTTATTATCTTATCCGTTTATCAGTAATTATATATTTGAAAAAAGTGCTGGTTCAACAATTAAGTCTTATGAGAAACAAGCAAAAACATATGATCAGAAACAAAAAGATAAAGCTTTTCAAGAAGCAAAAGAATATAATGAAGATTTAACAAAATCAGCAGTGCAATTAACTGACCCGTTCAAGGCGAAAAAAAATGATGGGGAAACAATGATTTACAATAATATCCTAAATCTTGATCATTCAGGAATTATGGGGTATTTAGAAATCCCTTGTATTTCTGTTAATCTTCCTATTTATCATGGTACAGATGCAGAAATTTTGGAACGTGGAGTTGGACACCTTGCAGCATCTTCAATTCCGGTAGGTGGGAAAAGTACACATAGTGTATTAACTGGACATACAGGACTCAGCTCAGCCAAACTATTCACTGATCTGACAGAGATGAAAAATGATGATTTATTCTTTATACATGTATTAGATCGCACACTAGCTTATAAAGTTGATCAGATATCAGTTGTTAAGCCGGAGGATACAGAAAAACTTCAAATCATAGATGGAAAAGATTATGTTACTCTCGTAACATGTACCCCATATGGAGTCAATGACCATCGTTTACTTGTTCGAGGTGCTAGGACTAAGTACGAAAAGACACAGGAATCATCCATTCGTCAAAGAAATAAAGATTCCCAGTGGATGGGAACTTATAAGCGAGCGATCGCAATTGGACTTGCAATCGTTATGGCGCTGGTCTTGTCAGGCAAAGTATATCAAAAGCTTCGAAGAAAAAAGACAGAAAAAATACGACAAAAAGAAGGAGAGACGAAATGAAAAGAAATCTGATGAATATATTAGGCATCATCTTAATAGGAATCGGAACTTTTGTATTTCTCTCTCCTGTTTTTTCTTCCTATAAACAACAAAAAAATGCCGATCAGGAAATAGAAGCTTTTGAAAATTTTGAAAAGGAAAAGAAAGTCCCAAAAGAAAAAGATCCTTTATATAAAGAAGCCATACAGTATAATCAAAAAATTTATACGGAAAGGGCAGAAAAATTTAAAGGATGTATGGAGCTATCGTACATCACCGATCGAGTTGAAAGATAGCAAAAGTAACTTTGGATATATCAGGATAAAAAAGATGGATGTAAAACTTCCATTATACCTTGGAGCAACTTTAGAAAATATGAGGAAAGGTGCTGCAATCATGGGAGAGACATCCCTGCCGCTTGGTACAAAAAACAGTAATTGTGTTATCGCTGCACATCGTGGGTACGAAGGATCCCGTATTTTCGTGAGATCGAGAGATTAAAAATCGGAGATCGTGTGATCATAAAGAATCCATGGGAGAAGCTTACTTATCGGTCGATGAGATCAAAATCATACAGCCCGATGATTCCGATCAGATCAAGATCCGGAAAGGGAAAGACATGGTAACACTTCTTACTTGTCACCCATACCGAAGTCATGGAAAATACAGGTATGTTGTGTACTGTATCAGAGACCACGGACAAAAGATCGTGGAGAAAAAGAACAATACGATCAAAGATACTCACTTTCAATCATCCGAATGGGATATCCAAAGAGAAAAACTGTGTCATATGATAGGACTAGGAATCTTACTTATTTTTTGGATCATAATAATAAAAAATTGGAAAGGAACAATCAGGAAAGGAGGAAAAGCATGAAGAGGATAAAAAAGACCTTAAAAGGAAAAGGAAAGATCGTTGCCGCATTAGCAGTTGTGATATCTTTTGCTGCTGTTTTGGTATGGCATCAAATGCAAAATGCAAGTGCTCATAATCAGGAAAGTCCCGGTTTTAGTAGAACATATACAAACGGATATGGAAGATTTTATGTAGATGGCCCAGGTAATAAAAGCAGTTGGCTAGAAGTGAAATTTTATTGTAGCGGACTAGGAAAAAACGTAACACAGGGAACATTTAATAATAAAGGTCGAAATGTTACATTCAGTGAAAATCAAGGAGGCGGTGGTGATTATGATCTCCATCTTGCATCATGGTCTGCTACAACGTATAAAAATAATAATGGAAGATACACGTCATTAGATGTAAAAATTCGTTATACAATTCCTGCACATGAGTATGAAAGTTGGCAATCACAAGATTCCTCAAATGATTATTATGTAAAATCAACAGAAGGTTCTACTGGACACGAGAAATCAGAACATACGGTTTATCAAACATTACGTATTAGTGCATATTCTATTGGATTATCTACACATACTGATAATAATGTTAGAGATTTTAATTGTAGTCGAACATTTCATATGGCCAAATCTCAATACAGTGTTTATTATAATGGAAATGGTGGAACAGGCGCAGATGTATCTTGGAATTTTACAGATGGAGATAATTTTGCTTTCCCTACTGTTTCAAGACGAGGTTACACATTTGATAAATGGATTGATCAGGGAACGGGATGGGAATCTAGTACTGACTGGATTGTATGTGGTGGTAATTACACAGAAATTGCTCAGTGGATAGCTAATCAGTATAATGTATCCTTTGATGATAATGGAGCCGATTCTGGAAATGTTTCAGATAGTACAGCAACCTATGATAGTAACTTTACTCTTCCAGAAAGTGGATATAAAAAGAAAGGTTACAAGTTTTTGGGTTGGAGCACTAATGAAAACGCAACATCTCCTCAGTATACCGCAGGACAGTCTTTTACCTATCAAACAGACGGAGATACCGTATTTTATGCTGTATGGGCAAAAAGTGATTTCGAAGTAAAATTCCACGGAAACGGATCATCTGCTGCAGATTACACAGCAAATCTTACTTATAATAAATCCGTAAGTTTACCGAAAAATATATTTGAACGTCCAGGGTATACGTTCATTGGATGGGCTCAAAAAGAAGATGGTGATAAAGAAGTACCGGAAGAAGTGAAATATACCGATGGGCAGGCAGTGAAAGATCTGTGTGAACCGGGAGAAACATGCCATTTGTACGCTATCTGGAAAAAGAGCGATGGAAGTTTTGAGACGAAGAACATCATCCATGATGACAAGATGTTCTTAGGAGATGTGAATCTTACCGGACAGAATGGAACTGGATACAGCAATGCAAACATTGATTCCAAATCTGCACACATCGACAAAGAAGATGATCCGGGATATTTTACAGACCGTTATGGATCAAACAATAATTAAGTTTTGTTTTAGATCCATGGTTTTAGATAAAAGAAACAGGAGGAAGCCATACATGAAAAATAAGTTGAAAAAAAATCTGAAAAAGATCGGAACATTCTTCTTATCTTTGCTCACATTGTTTTCATCTCTCTTTGGCGGGTTAGCAGGAATGCCAACACCGATCACTAACGTCAGTGCCAAAGAAGGAACAGCAACAGTAAGCATGAGTAAAGCAAGAGGCAGTTTTGGGATCAGGGAACTTGGACGAGCGTCCAGTGAAGGCTTATGGAAGATCAAAGCCGGCGGAAAGCAGACATTTTGTCTGGATTCCGGAAAGAGCATGTGCAACGGAGATACCGTGGAGTATAAAACCGCTAATGCTGTGAAATATGGCAAAAAATCCATTGCAAAAGCACTGACTCATTACGAGCAGGGTTCTAAGAGTGAGAAAAGTTTTATCTTAACACAGGCTTATATCTGGGCATGTGGAAAAGGAAAGAGCAAACAGACAACAGTCTATCAAGCAGGAAAAAACATCGATGGTGGATATTCTACATCCGATGCAAAAAAGTTCTGCGATGCGATCGATAAGACTGGTCCGCAGGGAACGATCTATTATTATAAAGTAAAGAAATGTGTCAAAGGAAAAAAACATGATTCCCATCAGATGCTGTATCGATTAAATGACACTCCATATACGAAGCCTAAAACAGCTTCCATTGGTGCATCTAATAGTGATTCCAAGCCAAAAGAGATCAGTCTCCAGATCAAGAAAAGAGATGCTGACACAGGAGCTTTATTATCCGGAGCAACCTTCTTATTCTACTGTGACGGGGTCTATGTGACAAAGCAACAACAGGAGATGATGGAGTTGCAAAGGTCACTTATAGCCGAGCGATCAGTGCATCCTATACCATTCCAAGGGAGGAAGAAAAGGTATATGTCACAAACTGGATGAACTGTCTGAAAAACAGCAAAAAGAACAAACAGAAGTATTAAAGCGTTATAAATCCAAAGCTGCTGCGAAGAAAGCAGCGAATGCCGAAGCAAAAGCAAAAGTCAAAGCGTCCATAGAATCTCAGATGAATACGAAACATGTATGGACAGTCAAAGAAGGAACCGCACCTTTTGGACATCTGTTAAATGACACGACGCATACATTACAGGAAGGAAATGGGAAACGCAGCACACTGAAATTTGGGGATGTCTCAAATGGATGGAATCCAGTCAAGATTCATTTACATAAACAGTGTAACGTGGATTACGGAGCAGAAGCTTCTTTTGAAGGTGCGATCTATGGTATCTATGCAGAAGAAGATATCAAGAATTCTGATAACAAAACGGTCCTTTATCCGGCTGGTACAGAAGTTGGAAGGATCACAACCGATAAGAATGGAGATGGCGTTTCCGGAGATCTTCACCCTGGAAAATATTATCTAAAAGAACTTGTACCACCAAAAGGATTCCGCATAACAGCAGAGAATGAAGCAGGCGGAAAGATCAAAGTCTATCTGAACAATACAGATGAAACAGTTGCTGCAAACGAAAAACCAACACAGGGAAAACTAAGTATCAAGAAATACTATGTCACAGGAAGTACAAAAGTCAAAGAGCCGGATGCTGTCTTTGAGATCAAGAACATCAACGACGATGTTGTTGATACGATCACAACGGATTCTGAGGGTGTGGCAACAACAAAACTGCTGCCATATGGATCTTATACCATTCATCAGACAAAAGGAAAAGCAGGCTATGAGATGGCACAGGATATGACGAAGACGATCGAGAAAATGAACGATAATGGGACTCCGATCACTTATACGTTTGAATGTGAAAACAAGGAAAAGAAAGCCCGTATCTCTGTAATAAAGAAGTTAGTCATTGATGATGATGAGACAGGTACCCATCAGGAAAAAGAAGAAGTGAAAGCCAAGTTTGAGATCATCAACAAAGCAACAAAAAAAGTTGCCGATACGATCACAACGAATACGGAAGGATATGCGGAATCCAAAGAGCTGGATCCGGGAACATATTATGTTCATCAGATCGAAGGAACTCCAAACTATAAATTTAGTGAGGATTCCGCAGATATCAAGATCGAGGATGGGGATACAGGAAAATACAATCACAATGTTGTATTAAAGAACTATGGTTCCACAAAACTTCGTATCATCAAGAAGATGAGTAAGAATAAACGAAGCAAGGCAGAAGTTGGAGCTTCCTTTACGGTTCTGGATGCATCTTATACCAAAGATATTGAAAAACAGGATCTTGGAAATGCACAAAAAAGGATCGACTATATCAATTCCCTGGACAAAAAAGCAATCCTTGGAGAGATCGTAACGAACAAAGAGGGAAAAGCTGCCCTGATGTTAGACAAATACAGTAAGAAGAATGGATTTGTCGTTATTCAGACCATGGGAGCTGACGGATATGATCTGATGGGAATCTACTATTCCAAAGATCATAACCCAAAGACGGAAAAAGGACAGGATGTTTATGAGATCGAGGCATCTGATCCATATTCTGATTCCGGATGGGTAGAGATCTACAAGCAAAAGAGAGTCGAAGCGGATGAATATGTACCAGAAGTCGGAGCGAAGTTTGAGTTAAAAGAAGCGGATGGACATGTCGTAGAAACACTGACAATCGGAAAGAACGGAAAAGCAAAGACCAGCGAAAAAGTAGCACTGGGAGCTTATATCCTGCATCAGGTAGCCGGTGAAAATGGCTGCACAAAACAACAGGATAAGCATGACTGGATCGAAGATCAGGATATCGTCTTAACAAAAGACAACAAAAATAAGACTGTCAGCTATTCTTACGATGATAATGAAAAACCGATCGAAGTAGAACTTGTCAAACAATCCTCTGAAACAAAAAAACTGTTAAACGGAGCTGTCTACAAAGTCTATGACAGTGAAAAGAATCAGGTGGCAACATTAACAACAGGAACGACCTCTGACGGGAAAGCATCCTGCAGACTGCCATATGGAACTTATACGATCAAAGAAACAACTGCACCGGATGGCTACAACCTTGATACAGAACAAAGAACCTTTACCTTAAGTGAAAAGTCTGACAGTATCAAGATCAAATATGACAATGCCGGAAACGGAAAAGCAACCTTAAACGAGACAGATACACCGGTCATGGGTTCGATCTCCTTACAGAAGAAAGGAGAGTATCTGACAGGGCATGATGGAGATGTAGGATTCACATATGAAGATGATAACATCAATGGAGCTGTTTACGGCTTGTTTGCCAAAGAAGATATCACAAAGGATGATGGAACCGTTGTATGGAAAGCGGGAACAAAGATCGATGAAAAGACAACAAGCAAAGACGGACCAGTGAATTTCACGAGAACAGGCAGCGATGGAAAACAGACGATTAATTTCTATCAGGCCACTATTATGTCAAAGAACTTTCCGGTCCAAACGGATATACCATTGATAAAGAAGAGCATGAAGTCAATATCACATGGGATACGAAACCAGATGCTATGAACAACCTGAATAAAAACAATACTACGCCGGACGTGGAAGATCCAATGGGAAGTGAAGATGCGAAACCATCAACAGGATCTATGTTCTGGAAGAAGGCGAAACTTTAAACAAAGAAATTTGCCAATGCAGAGACGATCACGTTACATGGGAAAAGGCAGCAGACGGAGTCCAGACAAAAGACGTTTCCCAGAACAAGGACGGAAGTGTTGTTTTATGGAAAGATGGAAACAACTATTATGTATCCACACAGAGAGCCGGACAGGTCATCTACATGAACGCTGTATCAAGTAAGATGTTCTTAAACTGTACAGCACTGACAACGATCAAATTTAAAAACATTGATACTTCACAGACCGTGGATATGTCTGAGATGTTTGCCGGATGCGGAGCATTAAAAGAACTCGACTTATCAAGTTTCAACACATCTAATGTGGAAGATGTATCCAAAATGTTTTACGGATGTTCTGAACTAAAGACAACCTATACACAGGATCAGAAGTTACAGATCACGGATGATTACGTGGCAGCAAAAGGATTACAGATCACAGCTTCTCCAAAAACAGACTTTATGTTAGGAGATAAATACAAAGCCAGTGATTTTGACTTCTCTATGCTCTATGATGATAATGGAGAGGAAACACTGGAAGATGTGACGGACGCAGATGTCAGCTTCAATCCAACCTATGCAGATATGTCTGGAAAACAGAAAGTTCAGATCAGCTTTAAGTCATCCAGTAAATATGCAAAATACCAGACGATTGAAACAACAGTCAAAGTCATCGATCCTGATGATACGAGTGATGTATCCTTAGATACGGCAAAACATGTAAACATCGACCTGAACCTGACTGATAAGCTTCAGAAATACAGCATTCAGTTTATCAAAACAGACAACAAAGGAAATATGTTACCGGGTGCGAAGTTTGCATTAAAAGCAGCCTGTGAGATCGTGGACCGCAATGGAAAGACGATCTTTAAGAAAGGTGATACGATCGCAACAACTGTTTCCGGAGATGATCAGTTTGGTTATCTGGAATTCTTCGGACTGCAACTGGTATTTATGCAAAAGACGGTGTTGGCAAAGAAATGTATACGGTGGAAGAGATCGAAGCACCACTTGGATATAATAAGTCCGATGAAAAGCTGACATTTGGCGGAGAAGTATTAAACAATACGGCTGCGGACTTTATCCATGACGTGGCATCCCAGGGAAATACCAATACCGATGAAACAACTTACAAACATGATTCCAAGACAATTGTCAACACTCCATCAGATTATGTGCAGGTGAAGAAGTACTGGATTGATGATAACAACTCCATGAACACAAGACCTGTATCAGTGACCATCAAGGCAGAACATAAGAATACACATGAAGTGAAGACTTATGTTCTGAACAAAGATAACAACTGGGCAATGCAGACAGATATCAAGCGTGGTGAAGAAGGAAACTATACGTTTAGCGAGGTTTGTAATGCAGCAAACTACACAAGAGTCAGCAAAGAAGGTGGCGATTGGGATAAAAATACCTATACGTTATCCTATACAAACAAATATGATAAAGGTGGAAGTGTAAAGCTTGTTGTCAAGAAAAACTGGAATGACAGTAATAACAGTGATGGTATCCGTCCGGATTCTGTTGTTGTGAGAGTTTATCAAAATGGTACAGAAATAGATCATAAAACATTAGATGCGAGCAATAACTGGACTGCAGAGTTTAATGATCTTCCTAAAACGGATGATCTTGGCGAAAAGTATGAATATGAAGTCAAAGAAGATTCATCCTCTGTTGTTAACGGAAATGCCAAAACAGGTTATGAAGTGGCATATGAAGTAAAGAAATCAACGGATAAATCTACAGGTATCACAACGATCTCAACAGATATCACAAACACACATAGTCCAGATTCAACGACCAAATCCATTCAGAAGAAATGGAGTGATAACAACGATTCCGATGGCATCCGCCCAGATTCTGTCAAGTTCAATCTTGTCGGAAACGGAAAAGTCGCAGATACCGCAACCTTGTCTGAAAAGAATGGATGGAAAGCGACATCCAAGCTCGTTCCAAAGAAAGAGAATGGAAAAGCGATCACTTATACATGGCAGGAAGTACAAGAAGGTGTGGTCACAGGAGAGAGTCAGATCGGATATAAGGCAACTTATACAACCGATAAAGATGATCCTGATACAACGATCGCAACCAATACCCATACACCGGGAAGAGGAAAGGTAACGATCACGAAAGAGATCGATCCATCTAACTTAAACATGGATATCGGAAGTGCGAAATTTACGTTTACACTGAAAGGAACCGATGCTTATGGAAAGAAACATACGTACAAGGAAGAGATTGAATTCAGCAAGGATGAAGTGGCAAAACAGTTAAAAGCTCATCCGGGAGAAAGGATCAAACTTTCTGCAACCTTCGATGATCTGATCTACGGTACTTATACATGTAGCGAGAGTGGTGGAGAAAAATACTTTAAGCTCCTGACACTTACATCTGACAGCACCAATGCAACGGTTGACCAGAGCAAAGGAACTGTAACATTTAAGATCGGACCAGAAGGAACTATGGGAAATGCGAAACTGACAGCAGATGCAACTTTCGTTAACCAGATGATCCGTGGATCCGTAAAATTAGTTAAGAAAGATTCCTCCGGAAAACGATTAAAAGGTGTGGAATTTACGATCGAAGATTCCGATGGAAACAAGATCGCCAGTGACACAACAAACGAGAATGGAGAGATTAAGTTTGATGGATTACTGCCGGATAAGTATAAGATCACAGAGACAAAGACACAGAGCGGTAAGACACTGTTAAAAGAACCAATCGATGTAACGATCCCAATGACAGTGACACAAAGCGAAGTGAACGATCAAAATATCGATGTGAGCAATGCGATCAAGCAGGGAAATAACTATTATTTCTATCACTTAACTTATGAGGTGAGCAATGATTCCACACTGAACCTGCCATCAACTGGTGGATTCAGTAATGTCAAGACTTACCTTCCACTGATCGGTGGATTCGTACTGATCTTAGCAGCAGGATTCTATTATCTGAAAAAGAAAAAGGGTATGAAAATCCTGAAGAAGAAAAAATAACAACCAATAATGATCTCACAGTCTTTGGGCTGTGGATCGTTTCTGTAAAAAAGAGGAGAAGAACCAAATGGAGAAATATTTATATTCTGATCGCAAGATTCTTGAAAATGAAGCAGAATTGTGTAATGATAAGATCAAAGATCATACAGATTGCCAAGAATGCGGAGAAGATTATCTGTTTATGATGAAGGATAATTACCATGAGTTTTCGATTGGTCTAAGTACAATCCTTTCTTGTTTAGCAATGGCAGAAAAAGAAGGAGCTGTTCCAAAAATTCCGTATGAATGGTGGAGTCTGATTAATAGGAGGTATTGATGGATACATTTAAAACAAGACCTGGATCATCGGAAGAGCTGTTGATTACAGAGGAGAATTTTACAAATAAAACAAAAAAGCAGTTTCCATATGTTATGAAAGAAAATGGGAAAAACGTATATAAAGCTATTTGTCCGGCCTGTGATAATCCGATTCGTATTGTAGGATTATATAAAAGAGAAGAAGATGTAAAACGAAAACCATATGGCAGACACACACCATCTGATCTTCCGGGCTTAACAGTATACAATGAAGAAGATTATCTTAATTGCCCATATCACAACCCAAACCAAAGTAACAACCAAAGTAACGACGGGGCAAAAAGAAGACCAGGAGATAAGAAATCAAGCTGGATTTATGATCTTATGAAAGAACATTTCGATCTTATCATATCAATTTTGGAAAAAAGTTTACATATATACATTAGTTACTATTTTGCAGAAACATTGTTGCAAAATTGGAAAAATAATGAAGGATGGAGATATTATCATACAAATTATAATAATCTTTCATATATGTTGCTGTATGCCGAAAAATCATATCGAATATTCGGACAATTGATCCGAAAAGACAGTAATGTGGAGAAAGCGATTCTTGAAAAAGGAAAGAATTTTCAATTAGAAGATATAGGAATGAACTATTATCACAAAATCAAACAGAAGGATGGATTTCTAGATGCAGTTTTTATTTAACCAATCATCAACTAAAAAGAGATGGTGAACATACAGAAGAGATCTATAAATACTGCATTATTGAAGGAGAAAAAGAGATATACAAAGAAAAGATTATTGTGGAAAAAGGCAGATTGTATAAGTTGATTCAGCAGCAACAAAGCAGAAGCAATCGAGAAGAACGATTGATTGAAATAGCAAACAGAGTGTTGTAAACAGCTCGTTTTCATAT
>ENA-OQLB01001288-OQLB01001288.1-human-gut-metagenome-genome-assembly--contig:-NODE-1288-length-11099-cov-1.837222_pt1 | contig 11099 bp, 15 predicted proteins | sample MGYA00242656_ERZ504813 | MGnify/ENA primary metagenome ERZ504813 (study PRJEB26092, sample SAMD00036388) | human gut metagenome | host: Homo sapiens | study: EMG produced TPA metagenomics assembly of... | reverse complement strand
CACCGCCACCGATGCCGGCGGCAAGGTCATCGCTCAGGTTCCCATCCTCCGCCCTGTGGAGCCGGAAGAGCCCGTTGATCCCCGAGGAGTCTTCTTCCTCTTCCGGCGGCGGCTCTGCCGCCCCGTCCGCACCCGCCTCTCCCCTCCCCGGCCTGACTGTCACCGACAAGGACGGCCAGCGCATCTCCTACACCAGCACCCAGAGCGGCAATACCCTCACCGTCTGCGTCGGACGGCTCACAGCCTCCTTCCGCATCTCCGCTGGCCGCCCTGCGTCAGCTGCGGGCTGAGGCATCGAGGACATCACCTTCCAGACCATCCTCTGCTCCACCACCCTCTCGGTGGACGACTGCTGGCCATGGGCGGCGAGGACGCCGAAGTCGTCCTGACCCACCGGTTCACCGATTCCAGCCTCACTGTGGGTTGAAGCACCGCTCTCCCTTCCCACAGGCATAGAAAGGCCCCGCTGCCCTGCATGAAATGCGCAGAGCGGCGGGGCCTTTTCCTGTTTTACTGCACCCCGGCAGAAACCGGGACTCGTTTTTCCTGCTTTTCGGGCTTTCTGCGCTGCTCTGAGGCGGCAGCGCGGGAGCGGTCGTAGCAGTAGCGGATGATGGCCTGACGGCGGACGATGCCGATGAACATTCCCCGGTCATCCACGACGGGGACGAAGTTCTGGTTCATGGCCGCCTCGATGAGCTGGTCCATGCTCGTGGTGACCGTGACGGCTTGTAGTCCCGCTTATGGTCAAACTCCCGGATGGGGATGTCCTCTGCCGCCTCAAGGTCGAGGCCGTGGAACTTTTTCAACCCCCAGAGGATGTCCCCCTCCGTCAGGGTCCCCACATACTCTCCCTTGCGGTTGAGCACCGGGATGGATGCGTAGCGGTTGTTCTCCCATTTTTCCAGCGTCTGGCGGAGGGTGAAGTCATCGTACACATACATCAGGTCCTGCTTGGGGGAAAGGAAAAACAGAATATTCATGAAAACAACTCCTATTGTAAACTTTTCCACCGCCGGGCCGCAGCTCCTGTGCAGCCGCAGCAAATTCCTGTCTTCAGCACCTTGCAGCCGAATGCCCCGGCATCCTGTGCCGGATACAGTCTTACTCTTGCCACCTTAGATTTTAGCACTTTTTCATAGTAAGATAAAGATGCCTGCGTCATCTTTTATATTTTATTCACAATCATCTTTTGTTTTGTCGGATAAATATTCACGAAATGGATGCACTGCGAAGGATTTTGTGCTATACTAACAACAGGAACGCGGCCCTTTGCGGCTCTGTCTTTCAGTATACCGGCTTTGCGGTGTCGAAACAGACCGAGACGGGTAAGCCGCGCCTGACTTTTTTCTTTCTGTCAGCAATTATATGCTGTACAGCTTCCTCATAAAGTTGTATAATAAAAGTGGTACGCCGCCTTCTTTGGCCCGCGCACCGCCCCGCCGCCGTGCGGACCGGGGTATCATAATGAATAAAAGGAGCAGAGCGACTATGATCACTTCCCGTTTCCCGCTGGGAGATGTCAGCTTCTCAGCCGAGTATTTTTCCACGCTCGTGGGCGAGGCAACCAAACAATGCTACGGCGTGGCCGCAATGGCCCCCCGTGATCTGACCGACCGTGTCCGCAGCGCCGTGCGCGGCGTGGACGATTCGGCCAAAGGCGTCCGTGTCACACAGGAAGAGGGCCGTCTCGTGATCGAGCTGCACATTGCCGTCAGCTACGGGCTGAACATCTCCACCGCCGCGCGTTCCATCTCGCACCGCGTGAAGGACGAGGTGGAGCAGGCCACCGGCCTGAAAGTCGCCCGCGTGGTCGTATCGGTCGATGACGTGGTTGCCTGATGAGACAAAGCCCGCCCGGGGGTACCGGGAAGATATAAGGAGTAAAAAGCAATGATTTCTGGTAAGATCCTGCGCGACGCCATTATTTCCGGCGCAAACAACATCAACAACCAGCGCTCCCGCGTGGACGAGCTGAACGTGTTCCCCGTCCCCGACGGCGACACCGGCACCAACATGGGCATGACCGTCGGCTCAGCCGTCCGTGAGCTGCAGGCCATGGACGGACAGCTGCACCGTGGCGAGGCCGCAAGACCGCCGCCTCCGCCATGCTGCGCGCGCCCGCGGCAACTCCGGCGTCATCACCAGCCTGCTGTTCCGCGGCTTCTCCAAAGCTCTGGAGGGCAAAAAGGAGGCTGACGCCGCCGACATCGTGGCTGCACTGAAGAAGGGCGTCGAGGGCGCTTACAAGGCTGTCATGAAGCCCACCGAAGGCACCATCCTGACCGTCGCCCGCGTCGCTTCCGAGGAAGCTGCTGCCTGCGGCAAAGAGGATGTGGCCGAGCTGTGGGACGTCGTGATGACCGCCGGTCAGAAGGCTCTGGAGGACACCCCCAACCTGCTGCCCGTCCTGAAGAAGGCCGGCGTCGTGGACGCCGGCGGCCAGGGCATCATGATCATCTTCGAGGGCATGGGCAAGGTCTTCCACGGTGAGGACATCGTGGCCGGCGGCGAGGCTGTCCCCAACAAGGCCAAGCTTTCCACCGCGAACGCCGGCAAGGGCGTCTTCACCGACGACTGATGAAGGTCGAGGACATCAAGAACGGCTACTGCACCCAGTTCCTCATCAACAAGAACGAGGGCGCAAGCGCCGCAAAGATGCGCGCCTTCGCCGAGTCCAACGGCGACAGCGTCGTCTGCATCGAGGACGACGACGTCATCAACCTCCATGTCCACACCGCCGACCCCGGCAAGATCCTGAGCGAGGCCATCAAGTACGGCTACCTCACCAACTTCAAGATCGAGAATATGCACGAGCAGTTCCTGGCCCGCCAGAAGCAGGGCAAGAGCCTCGAGAAGCAGCTTCCGCCGAGAAGAAGCCCGACCCCGCCAGCGAGTTCGTCTACGCTGCCGTTGACCCCAGCCGCGACTATGGCTTCGTTGCTGTCGCCGCCGGTGAGGGCCTGAAGTCTGTCTTCACCGATCTGGCCGCTGACGCTGTCGTCTCCGGCGGTCAGACCATGAACCCCGCCACCGAGGACATCCTTGCCGCCATCCAGAGCGTCCCGGCCAAGACCGTCTTTGTCCTGCCCAACAACAAGAACATCATCATGGCTGCTGAGCAGGCCCAGAAGCTGGCTGACCGTCAGGTGGTCGTCCTGCCCACCCGCACCGTCCCCATGGGCATCACCGCTCTGCTGAACTTCGACCCCTCCGCTACCGTCGAGGCCAACACCATCAACATGATGTCTGCCGCCGATAAGGTCTCCACCGGCCTCATCACCTACGCCGCCCGCGACAGCGAGTACGACGGCAAGCGGATCCGGAAGGGCGAGATCATGGCCTGGAGAACGGCAAGATCGTCTTCACCTCCAACGACATCACCAAGGCCACCTATCGTCTGGCCCGCAGTATGTGCAAGAAGGATTCCAGCTTCGTCACCATCATCTCCGGCTGCGACGTCTCCGACGAGGATGCGAGAAGGTGACCGAGATCGTCAAGGCAAAATGCCCCAACCACGTCGAGGTCAGCCACATCCGCGGCGGTCAGCCGGTCTACTACTATATGATCAGCGTGGAGTAAGCTGCTCCCCTGCTCAGAAACTTGATCGTATAACAAAACGGCCTCTGCTTCCGGTCCATCCGGCTGCAGAGGTCGTTTTTGCTGCAATTTTAGAAGAAGCTCACCTGACTGCTCTCGGGCAGGTCGCCCAGAGCGCCCACCTGACGCAGGCGGTCGATGATGCTGCTGCCAACGCCGGAGGCCTGCTGCAGCTCCTCGATGGAGAGGTACTCCTGCCCATGGAGGGTGGCGTTTTCCAGCGCATCGGCGGCGGCACCGCCCAGACCTTCAGGGAGCAGAAGGCAGGCGCACCTTGCCGTCCTCCACCACATACTTCGAGCCCCGGCTCTTGCCCAGCTCGATGGGCAGGAACTCGTAGCCCCGCACCAGCATCTCGTTGACCAGCTGGAGCGAGACGAGCACATCTTCATCCTTGGCGTTCTTCTCCTCCTTGAGGCGGCGCTTCACCTCGTTCATGTGGGCGCGGGCCACCGCCGCACCGCCCACAGCGGCTTCATAGTCGATGTCATCGCCGCGGACGGTGAAGTACACCGCATAGAACGCCTGCGGGTGGTAGAGCTTGAACCACATGAGCCGGATGGCCGACATCAGGTAGGCCACCGCATGGGCTTTCGGGAACATATATTTTATCTTGCGGCAGCTCTCGATGTACCAGTCCGGCACATCGTGCTCCCGCATGGCCTCTTCCCAGCCGGGCGCAAAGCCGCCCTTGGCCACCTTGCCCTTACGGACAGCCTCCATAATATCGAAGGCCATCTTGGGCTCGAGGCCCTTGCGGAGCAGGTAGAGCATGATGCTGTCACGGCAGCCGATGACCTCCGCGATGGTGCAGGTACCGCTGCGGATGAGCTCGTCGGCGTTGCCCGTCCAGACGTCGGTGCCGTGGGACAGGCCCGAGATCTGGATCAGCTCGGAGAAATTCTTGGGACGGGCCTCCACCAGCATTCCGCGCACGAAGTTGGTGCCCATCTCGGGGATGCCGAAGGTGCCGGTCTGGCTGTCGATCTGCTCCGGCGTCACACCCAGCTCTTCCGGGCTGGTGAGCAGGCTGTAGACCTTGGGGTCGTTCATGGGGATGCTGTCCACGGGGATGCCGGTGTACTCCTCGAAATACTTGTAGAAGGTGGGCATATCGTGGCCCAGCTCATCCAGCTTGAGCAGGGTGTCGTGGAGGTATTTGAACTCGAAGTGGGTAGTCAGCAGACCGCCCGCCCACATCGTCCCGCCGGGTGCTGGATGGGGCAGAAATCGTAGATCTCATAGGTGTCCGGCACGACGACCATGCCGCCGGGATGCTGGCCGGTGGTACGCTTGACGCCGGTACAGCCCAGCGTCAGACGGTTCTCCTCGGCATGGTTGACCGTTCTCCCCCGATCGTCCAGATACTTTTTGACGTAACCGTAGGCCGTCTTGTCCTGAATACCGGAGACGGTGCCGGCCTTGAAGACGTTGGCCTTGCCGAACAGCTCCTCCGTGTAGCGGTGGACGTTGGACTGGTATTCGCCCGAGAAGTTCAGGTCAATATCAGGCTCCTTGTCGCCGTAGAAGCCAAGGAAGGTCTCGAACGGGATGTCGTGGCCGTCCACCAGCATCCCGGTGCCGCAGTGGGGGCAGTTCTTGTCGGGCAGGTCGAAGCCGTCATCCACGCTGCCATCGGTGATGAACTCGCTGTACCTGCACTTGGGGCAGCGGTAGTGGGGCGGCAGGCTGTTGACTCCGAGATTCCGGAGAAGTGGGCCACAGCCGACGAGCCGACCGAACCACGACTGCCCACCTGATAGCCGCCCGCGTTGGAATAGGCCACCAGTTTGACCGCGATGACGTACAGGACGGCGTAGCCGTGGCCGCAGATGGAGTCCAGCTCTTTTTGCAGCGCTTCTCCACGATCTCGGGCAGAGGGTCGCCATAGTCCCGCTTGGCGTGTTCCCAGGTCGCATCCCGGAGCTGCTGTTCTGCGCCCTCGATGCTGGGCGGGTAGGTGCCGCGCGGGATGGCGCGGACGTTGCCGTCGATGCTGGCCGCTATCTTGCGGGGATTGGTCACGACGATCTCGTAGGCCTTTTCCTTGGGCAGGTAGCTGAACTGGTTCAGCATATCCCGGTGGTGCGGTAGAACAGGGGCGGCTGGTTGTCTGCGTCCTTGAAGCCGTTGCCCGCCTGCAGGACAGAGCGGTAGATGGCGTCCTCCGGCTCGGTGAAATGGACGTCGCCGGTGGCGATGACGGGCTTGTGCAGGTCTTCGCCCAGCTTGATGACGGTGCGGTTGAAGTCCTTGATGACCTCTTCGCTCTCCACCTTGCCCTCCCGCACCATATAGGCGTTGTTGCCCAGGGGCTGGACCTCCAAAACATCGTAGTACGATGCAATTTTCTTCAGTTCTTCGTAGGAGCGGCCCTCTACGATCGCCCTGTAAAGTTCTCCTGCTTCACAGGCAGAAGTGAGGATAAGGCCGTCCCGATACTTGTTCAGAAGGCTGCGGGGGACGCGGGGCTTCTTGAAGAAGTAGTTGACATGGGCCTCGCTGACGATCTTATAGAGGTTTTTCAGGCCCATCTGGCTGCGCACGAGATGATGAGGTGATAATACTTCTTCTTCAGCACCTCGCGGTTCCCGCCAAGGCCGGTGTTGATGCCGCTGACGGCAGTGACCTGCTTTTCCTCCAGATCTTTCAGCATGATGCAGAAGATGCGGCCCAGTGCGGCAGAGTCCTCGCAGGCGCGGTGGGCCTCGTAGGCGGGCAGCTCCAGATGCTTGTTGATGGTCCCCTGCTTGTAGTTGTGGAGGCCGGGGTACATGGCCTGAGCCATGGTCAGGGTGTCGATATAGGTCGGCTCAAACTCGATGCCGCTCCGCTTAGCGGCGGCGCGGAGGAATCGGATGTCGAAGGAGTGGCGTTGTGACCCACGAGGATGCGGCCATCCACAAAGTCGAGGAAGGCTTTCAGCGCCTCGGCCTCGCCGGGGGCGTCAGCCACCATCTCGTTGGTAATGCCGGTCAGCTCGGTGATCTTGGAGGTGATGGGCTTTCCGGGTTTTACGAAGGTGTCGAATTCTTCCACCACCTCCCCGTTCCGCACGATGACCGCGCCGATCTCTGTCAGGTACTCCACGCCGGGGTCGAGGCCCGTCGTCTCAGTGTCGAAGACGCAGAACTCACCGTTCAGCGGCTCGTCTTTCACGCCGTAGACGCAGGGTATCATGTCATCGACAAAGTAGCCTCACAGCCGTAGATGAGCTTGAAGTCCGGGTCTGTCTTGTGGATGGCGTCCGCAGCCAGCATGGCTTCGGGGTAGCCCCTGACAGACGCCGTGGTCGGTGATGGCAATGGCCGGGTGGCCATCCGGTGGGCCAGCTTGACGATGCCGCCGGGGTCGCAGAAGGCGTCCATGCTGGACAGCTTGGTATGCAGATGCAGCTCCACCCGCTTGACGGGGGCGTTGTCCTCCCGCTTTTTGCGCTCGACAAAGAGGACGTCGTAGGGCCAGACGATATAGTCGTGCTCGTACTTATCATAGGAGCAGTCGCCGCGCACCACGACCGTCGTACCCTTGGGGATGGACTCCCACTTGGAGCAGTCCTCCCCTTCCTGCGCACGGATCTTCAGGTTGATGGAGCCGGTGTAATCGGTGATGGAGACAGTGTATATCTTGCGGAAGCTGCCCTTCACCTCGGTGAAGAAGACGTCGCCCCAGATCATGCACTTGCCGCCCTCGCCGCCCAGATCCTTGAGGGGGGTGAGATTTTTCGGGGTGAACATCTTGCCGTGGAAGATGGTGACGGGCTTGTCCGTGAGGTCGAGGCCCTCCACCTTGATGGAGGGAGCAGTGTTCTTTTTCTCAAACTTGACGACAGGCGGCGCAATTTTCCGCTCGAGCTTTTCTTCCATCTGGCGCTGTTCGGCCTCGCCCACGCTGCTTTCCAGCGTCACTCTGGGCTTTACGCCGGTGTGGGCGGCGATGCGCTCCGCCAGCAGGCGCTCGAACTGCATCTCCTGCAAAAACTTCGTGCCGTGGCAGACGCCGATGGTGATGTTCTGGCCGGTGATGGTGATGCGGCAGCGGTCGAGGAAGCCGTTGATGGGGACACCGTCCCGCTTCATCTCCTCCATCAGCTCCCGCAGACCGGCTTCATCCAGCGTCGCATAGCCGAAAAGATTGTTGATGCGGAGCTCGAAGCCCTCGTAATCCGGTGCCAGCGAGGCCAGCAGCCGGGCGCACAGCCCCTTGTCCAGCGGGGCAGAACTGCGCAGCGTAAAGATGACCTGCCGCTCCTGCCGCAGCATCTGGGCGTGCTCGACGACCACGCGGCCAAAACAGGCCGCAAAGTCCGGGTCCACCATAAACTGCGGCCATAGCTGGGAAACAAGTGGTGTCACAGTGGTACTCCTTTTCTATCAGATAACAGCACAAGCTGCCGCGCCCCGGAAAAGGGCGTGGCAGCAGGTTGTTCTTGAGCTTACAGCTTATCGATCTCCTCCATGAACTGGTCGAGGATATTATCCCCCGTCAGCTTCCTGACGGGTTCGCCGTGGACGAACAGCACTGCCTCGCCCTTGCCGCCGGCAATGCCGATGTCCGCCTCACGGGCCTCGCCGGGGCCGTTGACGACACAGCCCATGACAGCCACCTTGATGGACTTTTTGCAGCCCTGAAGCCGGCGCTCCACCTCATTGGCGATTTCGGTGCAGGGGTACTGGGTGCGGCCGCAGGTCGGGCAGGTGATGACCTCCGGGCCGGCCACCGGGAAGCCGACAGCGCGCAGGATATTGTAGCCTGCTTCCACTTCCTTCTCAGGGTCAGCGGCCAGCGAGACACGGATGGTGTCGCCGATGCCTTCCAGCAGCATCCCGCCGATGCCCATGCCGCTCTTGAGCAGGCCCATCTGGTAAGTGCCGGCCTCCGTGACGCCCACATGGAGCGGGTAGTCGGTCACAGCGCTGAGCTGGCGGTATGCCTCCATCATGCGGGGGACGTTGGAATTCTTGATGGAGATGACGATGTTGTTGAAGTCGAACTTTTCCAGCAGACGGACATGGTACAGAGCGCTCTCCACCATCGCTTCCGGCACAGGTGCGCCGTACTTGGCGAGGATGTGCTTTTCCAGACTGCCGCCGTTGACGCCGATGCGGATGGGGATATTTTTCTGCTGGCAGGCATCCACGACCGCCTTCACGCGGTCATCGTCGCCGATGTTGCCCGGGTTGATGCGGATCTTATCCACCCCCACGTCGGCGCAGGCGATGGCAGCCTTGTAGTCGAAGTGGATGTCTGCCACGATGGGGATATTCACGGCGTTCTTGACAGCCTCGATGCACTTGGCGTCTGCCGCGCTGGGACAGGTCACGCGCAAGATCTGACAGCCTGCCGCTTCACAGCGCTTTGCCTGCGCCACATTGCCCTCGATGTCCTCCACCGGGACGTTCAGCATGGTCTGCACAGCAATGGGATTCTTGCCGCCGATGGTCACATTGCCGATCTTCACTTCACGTTTCAGCTGCCGCATGGTTTTACCCCTTTCAAACTGCTCCGGTCACGAGCCGGACGATGTCATTGTACGTTGCAAAGAGCATCAGGCCGAACAGTAGCGCAAAGGCTGCGACGGTCAGGCTGCCCTGGATCTTTTCCGGCACTGCATGGCCGGTGACTGCCTCGATGAGCAGGAAGACGATCTTGCCGCCATCCAGCGCCGGGAACGGCAGCAGATTGAGGACGCCGAGGTTGATGGTGATAAGCACCAGCAGCTCAGCCACATCCTCCCAGCCGTAGCTTGCAGCCTGACCGATGGCGGTCACGATGCCCACCGGGCCGGACAGGTCGTTGATGCTCTCACGGCCCCTCAGAAGGTCGGTCAGCGAGGTATAGATGATGCGTCCATAGTAGATAACGCTGTTAGCCGACTCTTTCAGGACGTTCAGCGGTGTTTTTTTGAGGCCGTAGACTGTAAAGCCAGTGTCATGTGGGTCTGGCCCTGTTCATCCTGCCAGGTGTCGAACTGGACGTCCGGCAGCTCCACGAGCCTGCCGTCCCGGCGGACGGTGAAGTCCGCACGGTAGCTCTCGGTGCGCATGAGCTCGTAGAGCATATCGTTGGCCACGAAGCAGTGCCGCCCGTTGACGGCCACGATCTCGTCGCCGGCCTGCAGGCCGGTCTGGCCGCAGAGGGCGTTGTCCTCCACGGCATAGATGACCTTGCTGGTGATGGGCTCACTGCGCAGCGAGATGAGGAGCAGCAGCACCACGAAGCCCAGCACGAAGTTCATCACCGCGCCTGCCGCCATCACCAGCATCCGCTGCCAGACAGCCGCCTCGTTCAGCGGCTTGCCTGTCCGCTGCGCCAGCACCTCCGGCGGGATGTCCGGGCCGTTATCGTCCCCGCTTCCACCCTCGGCCTGCTCGCTCTCGGGGCTCTCCTCCCCTTCCAGCGCCACAAAGCCGCCTACGGGCAGGAGCCGCAGGGTATACTGCGTGCCTTTGCGATAGGTCTTGATGAGGGTCGGACCCATGCCAATGGAAAACTCGTTGACCTGGACCCCGCAGAGCTTTGCCACTGCAAAATGGCCAAACTCGTGGATGGCGATGACCGCGCCGAAGATGAGCAGCGCGGCTGCAAAGGTGATGAAACTGACATTATTTCTCCTATATTACAGGTGTGCTCTCACGAATGCACGGGCCATACGGTCACACTCATACACATCCGCGAGACTGTAGCCGCCGCCGAAGCTGTCACTGTCCACGACAGCCTCCACCAGACGGCCGATGTCGAGAAGCCGATCTATCCTCGAGGAAGAGCTTGACGGCCTCCTCGTTGGCACCGTTGGGCGGCGCAGGGCCGAGACCGCCCTTTCGGATGGCCTTCTTGCAGGCGGCGAGCAGCGGAACGTCTCCTCGTCGGCCACATCGAGGTCAGCAGCTTGAGGGTGGTGAAGTCCAGCTCCGGCACGACGCCCGGCACACGGGCCGGATAGGTCAGCGCATACTGGATGGGGATACGCATATCCGGCACACCCAGCTGGGCGATGATGGAGTTGTCGCTGTACTGCACCGCCGAGTGGACGATGCTCTGGCGCTGGACGACGATTTGAATTTTCTCCGGAGGCAGACCGAACAGCCACACAGCCTCGATGAGCTCGAGGCCCTTGTTCATCAGGGTGGCGCTGTCGATGGTGATCTTTGTGCCCATGTTCCAGTTGGGATGCTTGAGGGCGTCGGCCTTGGTCTTGCCCCGCAGCTCTTCGGTCTTCATGCCGAAGAAGGGGCCGCCGGAGGCCGTCAGCAGGATCTTGGTCAGGCTCTTGGCGCTCTCCTTATCCTGCAGGCACTGGAAGATGGCCGAGTGCTCACTGTCCACGGGCAGCAGCTTGACGCCGTGCTTCGCCACGGCCTGGGTGACAAGATGGCCGCCGGTGACAAGGCTTTCCTTGTTGGCGAGGGCCAGGTCATGGCCGCTCTCGATGGCGGCAAGGCTTGCGCCGAGGCCCGCGATGCCCACCACGCTGTTCAGCACCACGTCCGGGCCGTCCA
>ENA-OQLB01001287-OQLB01001287.1-human-gut-metagenome-genome-assembly--contig:-NODE-1287-length-11101-cov-1.846546_pt1 | contig 11101 bp, 16 predicted proteins | sample MGYA00242656_ERZ504813 | MGnify/ENA primary metagenome ERZ504813 (study PRJEB26092, sample SAMD00036388) | human gut metagenome | host: Homo sapiens | study: EMG produced TPA metagenomics assembly of... | reverse complement strand
CACGCCCGTCTGCTCCATCGTCGCCTCTATCAGGTTGGGGTCTGATGTGCCTTATGCGCACGTCTGCCTGTGCCTGGAGTCAGTGTACATCGAGTCCCTGACATATACCAACTGCTGCACCTCCTCAAACTTGTCGGAAATTTGGGTCGCCTCTGCCTCATAGAGGTCGTGGGTGTAACTGCCGATGCAATTGGGAATATAGGATAGAAAATCCAATACGCACCAGCTGCTGCCGCTGTTGGTCATGCCTGTGTCAGCAGGTGGGTACCACCAACAGAGGATGATGCTCACCACCAAGGGCTTGAACAGTTTCATCACGTCCAACGGTTCGTTCTTCACCATCATCTTGTAGGCCATGCTTGCCGCCACGATGATAGAGAACAGTGCCGCCAATGCCATACACATTTGGAGGATCCACCAGAACGGCCCTTGTGAGCCTGTGAAGGTGGCATCGGTCAGGAACTCGTTGGTCTGGAATATCACATCGTCAATCTCTCTTCGAGGATGTTGATGCCGAAATCGCTGAGTATGTTGTCTGCCATCAGTGCCTGGTTCTATTGTTGATAATCTCTTTGATAAACTCTATGCCTTTCGGTGTCCATGACAGATAGAAGTGGTAGAAGCAGCGCATCCTGCCTGTGACATATACGCAATGCCCTTGTCCTGAAGGTCTTCACGCAGTTTCCACATTCCATATTCCTTGGTGATGATGCCTTCCTCTTTGAGGGTCTTCACAATCTTGCCGTAGTAACTTCCGACATATTTGTGAAGCTTTGACATTGAAACTACCTCTAAATCAGATGGCATATAATGCTCATCAACGATGGGTGTCCTGCCGATAACGCTGATTCGCTTCGGCATCCTTGACATCTCCAACTGCCACTTGCCTTTTTTCCTCTTGGCGGCATAGAGACGTAACTGTATTTTTGATATTGATTCCATAGCTATTTCTTTATTTTATGTTCTTTCGATAACAGGAATGACTCCCACGCTCTTCAGTTTCTCATAGAGGAAGCGGCGACCTTTCTGTGTCCATTTGGTGTTCATGCGCACATCCTCCGTACCGTCCTTGTGTTTAATGAGGTAGGTCTCGCTGGTCACATAACCGCAGTCCTTGTAGTCGGCATACAGAATCCACTGCTTGCCACGCTGATACTGGATGTTCATCTCCTTCAGACGTCGGTTGAAGCGGATGGACGACTCGCCATAGTCCTGTGCTATCTGTGTGACCAGGACACTGCTCTTCGTGGCAAGGATGATGTCAAGGTAACTCACCTTGTCCTTCATCTCCGTCACCTCCTGTTGCAGGTCATCCACCTTGGATCCCAACTCAACGATGCGTGTCCTTTGGTGTTCACACTCCTGTTCGACAAGCAGACGCTTTTGTCGTTCTTCCTTCAGATTGACTGCTAACCGTATCAGGAAGTCTGGCTCTGCCAATGCCTTCTCGATGGTCTGCTGTGTCATATAGGCACCATGCTTGCGGATAGAGGGGAGCACCTCCGATGTCACCCACTTGCGGAAACGTTTGGCTTCGGGTTTGCGACTGTCAAGGATGACATCATACAGTCCGTCTTCATTGATAAAGTTTGTAACCTGTTCTCTTCCAAGACTATCCGAGATGGGGTACTTTGAAAGTACATCATCCGAAAGTCGTTGTACCAACTTGCTGGTTTTTAGTCCAAGAACTCTTGCCACATCAGCCAAACAGAACAAGGGTTGCTCTGGTGTTCCTGTGGTTCGGACTGCTCCAAATTCCTCGTTGTTGAAAATCTGAATATCGTTCATATCTCTATGCTGTTTTGTGATTATTTCTTCTCTTCCCTTATTTCTATCTGTTCACACTTTCTTCACCCTCACCGCTGTTGGCATCATCGCCGTCAGTGCCTGTCGAGCTCCTCACGCCCTTCATGTTTTCCTGCCAACGGCTCTTGGCATCGCTGATGATGCTGCCTTTATGTACTACACGGTCGTTGGTGGCTGCCAAGAGGGCGGTAGTCTGGCTTTGGGTGTTGAGCTGCACAAGGTATTTCAGTAGTGTCTCGTTCTGTGTCGTCAGGTCGGCATAGATGCTAAGATACTGCCGCTTTCTCTGTGCATTGGGCATATAGGCATCCTTGGTGGCTTTCACGGCACACTGGTACATATTGTACAGTTCCTCCCACCGACGCTTGTCGTTGATGGTGCCTCCTGTAGGGATGATATGGTCTATGTTCGCCTTCATCTTGTCCAACTGACCGTTGATCTTGCTGCTTTCGGCAAGCCAGGCGAGGTCTATCTGTCGGTCGGCTACGTTCAAGGCTTCCACCTCAGCACGCTTGGTGAGGGCAGAGTCTATCTTCTCCGCATCATCTACTTGGTTGTAGAGGTTGATGCCGGCAAGAGTGCGGAAACCTAACTTGTTCTTCTCTGCCGCTGTCTTCTTATAGTTGTTATGTAACAGCCAATAATAGAACTCAGGGGTGAGAGAACCGCCACCTGTCTCCATCACCGTTATCTGGTTCTGCTTGGAGGAGTCGTGGTTGTAGGTCACGCTCTGGCTGTGGCTTTGATGGTGGTTGCTACCGCATGATGAGTATCATTGTCTTCTTCATGTCCGTTCTTCTTTTGTTTACAATCCGTCAATAGTCAAGTTTTCCTGCCACTTTCCATCGGCTGAAGGCATCTTCCAGTATCTCTTCCTTCGTCCTCGTCCGATACACCTTCTCCTTCCAATAGCCCATGCGCAGCTGCACATACCGCCATGTCTGGAAGTAGGCTTGGTTCAGATGTTTTTCTATCAGGTCCAACGAATTGTTTGATATTGTCCAACACCATCAGCAGGTCGGAAGTTGAACAGGCTGCCGCTCCTGTGGCATACAACACGAGGTCGTTGACGCTATGGTAGAGTTGGCTTCCTTCGTTGTATATGTTGTCGATGGCTTTCTTGTTGATGCTGATGAGCATCGTGTCAGCCAGTTCGATGTGTTTCCGCTTGATGACCTTATCATTGAAGTCCTCCAACAGGTTCTTGTAGTCACTGATGCGGTCGCTCACCGTCTGGTAGGTGCTCTTCACGTTCAGCACCGTGCGCAACGACTGGTACATCACATCGATGATGTCGAAGGCCCGGGTGTATTTGTCCAAATCCACATTCAGTTCCTTGTATTTGCCCACCTCTTCACTGCTGTATTCATGCAGCAGTTGATTGCTGTACTCCAAAGTGCTGCGTGCCAGCAAGAGGCTGCGCTGCTTCTTGTGGTCGTTGATGTATGCTTCCACCGATACCGCATCGAATCCCCATTGCGCCAAGGCTGTATTGGGGAAGAGGGTAATCAGCAGGAGAGCTATGATGATGGTATGTCTCATTCTCCGTTCCTCCCTCAGTTTTCGTTCTCGTTATCTTCACCATTCCCTCTGTTAGGGTCTGCATTCTCTCTCCATCGCTCGTAGCACTCTTCAATGAGTGTCCTTCTGCGACCTTGGTCTGCGTCGATTGAAGGAAGAATGTCCTTCAGCACGTCAATGATGCTGCGCTTGTAGTGCATCATTTTTTCTAATGATACCAAGTCGGCGTAAATCTTGGTGATACGGCTATCTACTTCACGGGCTATCTCCAGACGGTCGCTCGACCAGAGCAGGTGTATTACATCGTCATTGTCGGCGGTCTGGGTTGCCTCGCTCTTGGCATATTCTGTGGTGATGCTGCACGACGGGAACTCCTGGGCTATCTCCGAGATACGGCTGTTCACCTGCCTCGTCTTCTCCTCGTCAGAGGCATTCGGGTCAAGGGTCAGCACATCCACCACCTGTGTGTCGGTGTATTCCGAGGTCAGCTCCCACGATATTTGCAGTATCGCACGGTGTATCTTGATGCCAAGGAAGTACTTGGCTTCCTTGCAATGGACAGTGTCGCCTTGAAGGTGATAATGCCGTTGATGTTGGGCATGGTGGCAGTTCGGACGTAGGTGTAGCCGTTCCACGAACCGGCACCTTGCCACGTGAGATTGTAGGCTGACTTCACATCCTGCATGATGGCAGGGATGCGGTAGTAGTCATCGGTGGAGGTGGCATTGTCGTTAGCCGCCTCGCTCTTGGCATTCTGTATGTCTGCCAACTGCTGCTGCCATGTCGCCAATTCCTTCTTCAGGTTGTCTATCTTCGTCTTGTTGACATTATGTTGCTGCCGCAAGGCAGGGGCTTCCTCCACAGAGGCATTGGCTATCTGCGTGAGCAGGTTCCTGTTCTCTGTCTCCAACTGGCTTATCTGCGCCTCCAACAGGGCTATCTTGCTATTCGCCTCACGTTCCTTCTCGTCCAGTTCCGATAGGTCGAGATTATTTCTGATACGCTTGTCCTCATGGCGCATTCCTTGCTGTGGGCATTGAGCGAACCGCCGCACTCACGGCACTTGTACTGCGTGCTGCCCTGTCCGAGGGTGACACCGTCCGAACAGGTGACGCTGATGGTCACGCTCTCCACGCCCTTCAGTTTGGCGGCATCGGTGGCTTGATAGTAACGGCGTGCGTCACTGCCGATGTAATAGACATAGCCCTCCTCGTTGTCGTTATACTCCGAGAGACGTGCCTGCAACTGACGCTTGAAGGTATTCAAGTCCATGCTGTAGGAGTCGAAGACATCCTCATACACCTCTTCCACGTTGTTCCAGCTCTTGGTAACGTGTATCTCGTAGGCGTAGGCCTTCTTGGTCTGCTTGCCGCCACGGCTGATGATGTACGACGACATCCAATAGTTCATCGTATAGGTGAAGCCGTCGCTCTGGGCGTTGAGCTGCTGCACACGGCTGCGGCTCCATCCGGCATGGTTCTCCGAGTTGGCCAGTATCTGCTCTCGCTGCGTGCTGTTAGGGTAGAAGTTGGGGTCGGAGGTGTTGATACGATACCAATGGTCACCGTTCAGAATACTGTTGTCATCGGTCGGCGGATAGTAGTCACAGAGGCTTACGCTGCCTTGGTCTCGTCGGGCAATGTACCAACGCTGTGTATAGTAGTTGCCCTGCGTCTCGCTCAGATAGTCTGTCATCCACGAGGTGATGTTGTAGTTGGAGAGGTCGAAGAGGCTGCCACGTTGTCCTCGCCACCCACCAGACTAAGGAGTGTGCTGCCGATGCCGTTCTCTGCCTGTTCATAGAGGTCATGGTAGTTGTCATAGATGTCGATGATTTTACTCACCTTGCCATTGAAAAGGTCGTTGAAGGCACTCTGCTGCAAGAGTGCGCCTGATGCCCCGTTGATACCTGCCGTCGCCAACGATGCTCCCATATTGTAAAGCGTCTCGATGTCGGCGGTGAGGTTCTCCACGGTGAAGTTGCCGGGCACACTGGCGATGTCATCCAACAGCTGCTGCCAATCTACATTGCCTATCTCCGAGAGTTTGAGGATGGCGGCTATCTCTTGGTTGATTTCCAAGAACTGAATGTCGGCAAAGGTCAAGCTACTGTTGGTCACGACACTCTCAAACTGCATACACAGCGACTTTGTGTCGGCGCATATCTTCATCAGGTAACTGCCCCAGTAGAGGGCGGTCTGCGGACTTTTCAGCATCATTCCTGCCACCGTCCATATCTTGGGCATAATCTTGTTCGCCACCATATTGTGGATGCGGCGGTAATAGTAGTTCTCCGTGCTACTGCTCCAAATGCCGAGGTCGGTGAATGCCTTGCGCTCCAAGAACTTGGCAGCGAAGATGCCGGCAGTGGCAACCTCTGCGGCATTGTAGTGCTTCAAGATTTCGCCCACCTGCTCGTTATAATAGCTCTCTGCCATAGCTCCAGCACCGAATGCGGCAGCCATGGCGGCAACGATCTGCTTGTCGTAGTTCACGCTGTAATACTGCGCATGAACCCTTCCCACGACAAGTGTAAGACACATATATATTATAATAAGGTATAAACGTCTCATTGCTTCACTACTTTACGTTTTTACTACTTTCAGTTTCTACTATTCCACTACTTTACTACTTGTAGTATTTACTATTGGTAGTATTCACTACTAATCGTATTTACTACTAATCGTAAATACTACCCAGCACCGTTCCCGAAAGTTTTGCTTTCGGGCATCTGGCTTTACGTCTATTCCGGGATTTCCGTTTCCATCAATCAGCCCCGTGCTCGCCGTGTCAGCGGCGAGTGGCTCCATCGTCCGTCAAATTGAGCACATGCCCCGCCTCATTGACCTTCTGCGCAAATGCCAACGACTTCCCGATGCCACTGGCATCCCAATCTCTGCAATACCGCTCGATAGCCTCCTGATGTCTGCACTTCAGTTCATGCTTATAGAGTTTCAATGCCTCCTTCTCAGCTCGCTCGGTGGTGTAGGTCATATAGCACTCGTGCGGCTCCTCCACACCATACACTCCGCTCGTCGATCCACGTCATAAACACCTCAACGGAAGAAACTTCTTCCCTCCTTGTTATCCAAGCGGTTGACAGTGAATATCTTCTTGCAATCCACATCCGTCAATCCTAATATCGCCTTGATCTCGTCGAATCGCTCACGAAATTTGCTTTGGTCGAGCAGCATCACCACGTCGGAGTTGTTGATGATGGCTTCCTTCACGATGGGACTGCCGATGATGTCCTGTATCTCCTGTGTCACTACGCCCACGCTCGCCAGAACTTTCGGGCTGTCTTGTATAGGTACTTGATGTACTCGGCCATCAGCGGCGAGGCGATGGCTTTCCATGCCTCCTCGATGACAAGCACTTGCGTTCTTCTTCAGGCGCATCTTCTGCAGGAACACGTCCATGATGATGAGCGTCACGATGGGGAAGAGCTGCTTGTTCTCCTTGATGGCATCCACCTCGAAGACGATGAAGGTCTCGTCGAACAAGGTGCTATCCACGTTCTCGTTGAGAATCTTGTCGTACTTGCCGCCACGGTAGAAGTTTTGGAGCATATAGGCGAAGTTGTCGCAGTCGATGGTGGTGATGTTGTTCTCGATGCAGATCTGGTCGAGACGCTCACAGGCGAACTCATAGAATGATCGAAGGAGAGGGTCTTCACGCTCAATGCCATGCGCCGTTCCTCCAGTCCCTTGATGAGTTTCTCCACCTTGTCGTGTATCTGCGTCAGCTCCGTGCCGCGCCGCTTCTCCATGGTGGAGAGGTTTTTTCTCAGTGTCTCCTTCTGTGAGGAAGGATAGGGCTGCACACCGTTGAAATAGAAATCGTAATACTCCGTCACCAACTGCTCCACGACACGGAACTCCAGTTCGGGTATCTGCGTCTCCGAGCCTTTCCATATCAGCAGTATCAGGTTCTTCAGGAAGTCTATCTTCTCAATGTTCAGCTCCCGCTTGCTGATGTTGAAGGGGTTCATGGTGATGGGCTTGTCCTCCGTATAGGCGATGTACTTGCCGCCCACATACTCGCAGAGTCCCTCATACGAGTTACCCGTATCGACCATGACGATGTCGGTGTTCTGCTCCCACAACTGACGCACCACGCTGTTCATGTGGAACGACTTGCCGCTGCCCGAAGGACCCAAACAAAAAAAGTTCGAGTTGTCGGTCAGCTTCTCCTTTCCCTCCTTTCCTGTGATGTCGATGGCTACGGGCACACCTTGGCGTCGGTATAGTATATCTTCAGCGGGGTGTCCTCATTATGCACGATGCGCTCCTTGTACATCAGACAGGTGGCGGCATCGCCGAGGGTGAGGAATCGGTCGTAGTCGGCATTCATGCATAGCAGTTGCCGGGGAAAGAGTTGACGAACAGCTCCAACTGGTTGTAGGCCCGCTTGCTGATGTGGATGCCCATGCGCGAGAAGGAGTTTTCGAGATGGTTGGTGCATTTCTGTATGTCGGTGTCGCCGCTCACTGCCACCACGAGGTTGTAGTGGGTATAGACGAGCTGCTTGCTCTCACGGGCTATCACCTCCTGCACACGCTTGATGTCCTCTACAGCCATCAGGTTGCTGGGGTTGGGCATGGAGGCATGGCGGTTTTTCTTCTTGTCGAGTAGGGCAAGCTCACGCTTCTGGTTGGGCACGAACACCATCTGGTTGAACACCACGCAGTCGGCTCCGGGCACGCTATCGACGATGCTCACGAGATCAACGGGCATACTGGTGTTGTTCACCTCGATATTTGCGTAGGGACGGATGACCGACGGCAAGTTGGCATAATCCACATCCACAAGGCTATACACCTTGCAGCTACGGTCCCCCATGCCGATGGTCTCGTCATCGACCTTGAAGTTGGTCATCGACACCACCTTGTCACGGAAGTTCATGGAGAAGAAACGGTCCACATACTCGCAGGCTTCCGTTTTGCCGAGGAATCGGGACTTCACGCCGGCATCCCTCAGCTGGTCGTGCACCTTGCGTATCTTCACCAAGAAGTCACGCCATTTCTTGTTGTCGAACGACATCAGACGGCTCTTCTTGTTCTCCTGTGTGATGGTGAGGTAGCAGACGCTGTCGGTAAAGGGTCTGCCGTTGAAATAGCGGAAGTAACTCTCGCTCAGGAACTCATGATTTCCACCGTTCTCTTCCTTGAATGCCTTCCTCACAAACACGTCCTGCTTGTGCAGCGCATAGCCTTCGCCCAAGGTCTGGGCAAGGGCGGCGAAGAGGTGGGTGAACTCATAGTAGGCCTCGATGTTGGCGGAATACTTCTGCACAGGGTTCTCCATCTTCAGAACAGCGGAGTATTCGCCCGTCTTGGTATAGAGCACGCCGATGCCATCCACTTCCTCGATGGAGAAGTAGATGTCCTGGAAGATGCGCTTGCGCTTCCCTCCCGTGCCGAATGCCTTGACACTGATGGCCATGCCCACGCAGATGGCTGAGAATATGAGTATGATGTATAGGGTCATTGTTCTTTTTCTTTTTTAATCGCAAAAAGGCGGGCGCACCCTCATGCGTGATGCCCCCACCTCCATTCACTTACAATCATTGATAGCTTTCCACTTGGACATAATGGATTCTCTTTTTTGTTTTACACTTTCTTTGAATAGGCATAGATGAATATGCCGTTGTCACTCTTCTTGCTGTGCAAGCCCTTGCGCTGCTTCATGACGATGAGAACGCCACCGACAGCTACGGCGAGGACTAGCAGCACGAGTCCTGCCACGAAACCGAAGATGCAGTAGCCGAGGATGAAACCCGCAACGGCTCCTCCTGCGGTGCTGCCGCCCAGTAGATGTAGCGTCCCTGCAACCCGAAGAACTCCAATGGACGTTGCAGTCCCTTGAAAATGGGATAATCCGGAAAACGCTCTTGCTTTGTATCTGCCATAACTGTCAGTGTTTTAACGTTCTACATACTCACAATCTCACGCTGCGTTTAACCTCCAATGCCGAAGAACAGAGGCAGTGCCTGGGCTGCTGCAATGAGGAAAATACATGCGCCGACGACCATCATGATCTTCTTTTTCACGTCCTGTTCCTCGTTGTTCATGGCGATGTAAACGCTTATGGCTCCGACAATTGCAACGACACCTGCAATGGCATAGCAGAGCTTCACCACGATAGTACATACTTGGCAATCTCCTCCGTCACTGTGGTAAGCGCGGTCGTTCCTGCCGAGTAGTCGCCGGCTGCGTTCTGTGCCATTGCTGCGGTGGTGCCGACAAGCAACATCAGGGCGAGCGTTTTCATGCGCTGTGAAGAGAAGAATCCCTTCACCTTCTTGTTAATCCTTTCAAACATTCTTTTTACCTTTTAATTTGTTACACTTTGAGTTATCTTATCTCGTATCACCTGTATCTCAAATCTGATAACCGAAGAAAGCGGGGAAGACGATGGTCGCTCCTATGAGGAACAGGCAGGCTCCCACCAGCATCATGATGTTCTTCTTCACTCCTTCTTCGCCCGTATTCATCTTTATATATATCTGCAAGGCGCTGACTATGACCACGATGCCCGCCACTGCATAGCACAGATAAACGATATAGAGCATCATCGTCACGGCATAGTCATGGGCACTCGCAAGTGCGTCCGCTCCCCAGCTGTAGTCCACGTTGCCACACTTAGCACTGGCCAGAGCTGGGGTTAAAGCGGCATATAATGATAGAAATGCACTTCTTGTTTTTGACATCATATCTCATTATTGAGTGATTCCACCTTGACCATGTCACGTCCATTGTGACGAAGACCGCGGGCGATGATGGTGTTGTTCAATTCTTCCGAATACATGGGGTCGGAATAGGTGGTATTCACTTCCTCCATCTTCTTCTCGATTGCGCTTTGTATCTTTTCAAGCACATGAGGCTTGCTCTCTTCCGCAGTGGCGGCTGCCTCCTCTGTAGGCTCTGCAAGCTGCTTCTCCTCGTAGCTGTCTCATATTGGTTGTCGCCTACGCTGAAACCACCGTCGCTCTCGCTGACCGCTATCGACTCTTCCTCGTCGGTCATGTCACTGACATCAAACGACTCGCCCTGTGACTTCTCGTCCTTGGGCTTTCCGTACAGATCCTGCACGATGATGACCGTATAGTAGATGACATAGATTATGGTCACGACAATGGCGAATATTACAAATGACTTCATATTTTCAAGTTTGATTTTACTATGGTTTGGCTTATTGCCGATGCAAAGGAACTACCTTTTCTTCAATCTTAAACCGAAATGACTTTCCGCGGAGCCAAATCTTAACTCTAATTTTGATTACACTCGCAATCATACTCAAAAATCAAACTCGAAAGGCACAAAAAAAGCCCTTCCGATAGGGAAGAGCTTGTAAAGAGGGTGGATGAAAAAATGTGGATGGCTATATGGTCAGGTACTTGCCATGGGAGAAGTCCTGATGTTCGTTAGAGAAAACATAGCCCAACTGGTTGGACAAGCATTGGGTGTTGCCTATCCTGGCATCGATGTTGGTGTGCGAATGTCCGTATATCCAATAGTCTATGCCGCTATCGGTGATATAGTCCTCCAACTCTACGGTGAACGCCACGTTTGCTTGCTGCCTTGAAACTTTGGGTGGAGCATACGGAACGATGGTACATGATGGGTGACAACAATCTTATGGGCTGCTTGCGAATATGCCACTGCATCCTTGATAAAGGTGAGGCAACGTTCATGCTCAGCATTGAATTGGGCATGGGTCATCAGCTCACCTTTATATATATACGGCGGAATGTCGCTTATCACTTGCTTCGG
>ENA-OQLB01001286-OQLB01001286.1-human-gut-metagenome-genome-assembly--contig:-NODE-1286-length-11112-cov-2.146928_pt1 | contig 11112 bp, 15 predicted proteins | sample MGYA00242656_ERZ504813 | MGnify/ENA primary metagenome ERZ504813 (study PRJEB26092, sample SAMD00036388) | human gut metagenome | host: Homo sapiens | study: EMG produced TPA metagenomics assembly of... | reverse complement strand
TCAGCGGCTTGTCGGGCAATCTTGCAAGCAAGATTGCAGTGACAAGCGCTGAATTCCTCTCTTCCCCACAAACCTTGCATTCGCAGGTTTTGCGGGGGACCCCGATTCAGGAGATGGATTCGGGGAAGTGCAGGGATAAATGCACTTTCTATGCCTCTGTAGCTCAGTCGGTAGAGCACGGGGACTGAAAATCCCCGTGTCATTGGTTCGATTCGATCGGAGGCACCACGTCGAAATGTCAGCCGCTTGTCGGGCAGTCTTGCGAAGCAAGACCGCTGTGACAAGCACTGAAATTTCTCCTCTTCCCCACAAAATCTTGCATTCGCAAGCTTTCGCGGGGGGTCCCGCTTGGTACAGAGATGTGCCGGGTATGCGGCCGTAGCTCATCTGGTAGAGCGCCACCTTGCCAAGGTGGAGGTAGCGAGTTCGAGCCTCGTCGGCCGCTCCAACATGAAGCCATCGTTTGTGCAGAGATGCACGACGATGGCTTTTTTCAACAGAAACTGCATCAAATGTTGACAACTCGATGCTCCGGGCCGTATACTGAGACTATCGTGCAGCAAACAGAGGCGGGCTGATCGCTTGCGGGAGTTCGGCCCGCGGGCGTTGGCTCGCCTCTGTGCTATGGGAAAGGGAGGGAAACCAGTGATATTCGGCAAGTACATCAACCGCTATTACCTGCGCCACGCGCCCGCGCTGCTGCTGGGCATCCTTGCGCTGCTGATGGTGGACTATATCCAGCTGCTCGTGCCGCAGCTCTATCGTCTGGTCATCAACGGCGTCAACCTCGGACAGGTGGTGGTGAGGGGCGAGACGATGCCGTTCACGAAAGAGGTGCTGTTCCAGCACATCTGCCTGCCCATGATATGGATCGTACTGTTCATGGTGGTGGGGCGCTTTTTGTGGCGCATCTGCTTCTTCGGCACCAGCATCCGGGTGCAGGCGGATCTGCGGGAGAAGATGTTCGACCACAGCCGCCGTCTGTCCCAGCAGTACTATCAGGTGAACAAGGTCGGCAACCTCATGAGTCTCTACACCAACGACCTCGACACCATCCAGGAGTGCTTCGGCGACGGCATCCTGATGTTCTTTGACGCATTGGTGCTGGGTCTGCTGGCCCTCTACCGGATGTGGTGCATGGACAGACGCATGACCATGCTGGCCCTCATCCCGGCAGCGTTCATGTTTGCCATCGGCACCGTGATGGGCAAGACCATGACCAAAACGTGGGAGAAGCGCCAGCAGGCGTTCTCGGACCTGTCCGACTTTGCGCAGGAGAACTTCTCCGGCATCGCGGTCATCAAGGCGTTTGTCAAGGAGCTCAAAGAGCTCATCGCTTTCCGCAAACTCAACAAAGACAACGAAGAAGTCAACGTGGAGTATACCCGCATCTCGGTATTGCTCGAAGTAATGGTGACGTTCTTCGTGGAGTCGGTCATCTGCGTCATCCTCGGCTACGGCGGCTATCTTGTCTACAAGGGCGATTTCAATGCGGGCCAGCTGGTGGAGTACATCGGCTATTTCGAGGCGATCGTCTGGCCCATCATGGCGATCTCGATGCTCATCGAAAAGACCTCCCGCGGCAAAGCTCCCTCAACCGCATCACCGAGCTGCTGGACGCGCCCATTGATGTGGCCGACCGCGCCGGTGTGCCGGACCTCGAAAACCCCAAGGGCGGCATTGAGTTCCGCGATTTGACCTTCCGCTACCCGGACGGCGAGTTCGATGTGCTGAAAAACATCTCCTTCACGATCCAGCCCGGCGAGAGCGTGGGCATCGTGGGCAAGACCGGCGCAGGCAAGACGGCGCTGGTCGATTTGCTCCTGCGCACTTATAACGTCCCCGACGGAACCCTTTTCGTGGACGGGAAGGACGTCAACGGCGTCTCCATCCACTCGGTGCGGCAGGCGTGTGCCTATGTCCCGCAGGAGAACTTCCTCTTCTCGGATACCATCGCCCACAACATCGCCTTTGGCGTGGATGACGCCACCCCTGAGGACATTGAACGGGCGGCCAGCCTTGCTGACGTCCGGGATAACATTGTGGACTTCAAGGATGGCTACGAGACTGTCCTGGGCGAGCGCGGCGTCACCGTCTCGGGCGGTCAGAAGCAGCGCATCTCCATCGCCCGCGCCCTGCTGAAAGATGCGCCCATCCTGATCCTCGACGACTCGGTTTCGGCGGTGGATACCAGGACGGAAAAAATCATCCTCGACAACCTCAAGCAGAGCCGTGCCGGTAAGACGACTCTGCTCATCGCGCACCGCATCTCGACGGTGGAGGGACTGGACAAGATCATCTTCCTCGAGGACGGCAAGGTGGAGGCCGTCGGCCCCCACGACCGGCTCTATGCATCCTGCCCGGAGTACCGCAAGATGGTCGATCTGCAGAAGCTTGAAGACGAAGTGGGAGGTGGCAACGCATGATGAGTCTGAATCCGCTTCTTCTCGTGGGCGGCGTCATCGGCACCGTGTCGGTGCTGCTGCTCATCGCCTACGCCTGCGTCAAAGACAAGAAAACGGCTATGGGCTTCGAGCGCAGCATGGCCGACGGAGAGATCCTGCGCCGCCTCTTCGGCTACGCCAAGCCCTACCTCAGGCAGTTCATCGTCGTGGGCTTTCTCGTCCTCTTCTCCATCTCCTACGACATCGCGTCGCCCTCATCGTGGGCTACATCGAAGAGCTTGTGGTGGGCGATTTCGAACTGAAAAGCCTCTATGTCAGTGTGGCCGTGTACGCGGGTGTGCTGGTCTTCTCGATGGCCAGCACCTATTTGCAGGCCGTCATTCTGCAGCGTGTGGGCCAGCGCATCATCTCCGATTTGCGTGAAGACCTTTTCACCCACATTGAAAGCCTCTCCCACGGCCAGCTGAACGACATCCCGGTGGGCAAGCTCGTCACTCGCGTGACCAACGACACCAACGCCATCTCGATGATGTTCACGAACCTCTTCGTCAACCTCACCAAGAACGCCTTCGTCATTTTGGGCATTCTGGTGGCGATGCTCTGCCTGAACTACGAGCTGACCCTGATGGTGCTCTGCTTCGTACCCTTCATCCTCCTGTTCACGGTCATCTTCCGCAAGTTCTCCCGCCGCGCTTACCGCAAGGTCAAGGACGCGACCACCGACATCAACACCTACCTCTCCGAGAACCTCTCCGGCATCAAAGTCACCCAGATCTTTGGCCGTGAGGACGAGAAGATGGAGGAGTTCCGCCAGAAGAGCCAGACCCTCGCCAAGGCCACGCAGGAGCAGATCTTCGTCTTCGGCGTCTTCCGTCCGCTGGTGTATATGCTGTATATCAGCTCGATCCTCTGCCTGTTCTATCTCGGCGGCATGGGCCATCTGAACCATGTCACCTTTCTCGGGCAGACCATTTCCAGCGGCACCATCGTCACCTTTTATATGTATATCTCCAAGTTCTTCACCCCCATCCAGAACCTCGCCGAGCAGTTCAACTGGCTGCAGTCGGCGCTGGCGTCGTCGGAGAAGGTCTTCTCCATCATGGACATCCAGCCCCAGATGGTGGACGCCCCCGACGCCGTCGAGCTGGACGAAGTGAAGGGCGACATCGAGTTCCGGGACGTCTGGTTCAGCTACATCCCCGGCGAGTGGGTGCTGCAGGGCGTTTCCTTCCATGTGGAGCCCCGCCAGACCGTGGCCTTCGTCGGCTCCACCGGCTCGGGCAAGAGCACCATCCTCTCCCTCATCTGCCGCAACTACGAGTTCCAGAAGGGCGAGATTTTGATCGACGGCATCGACATCCGCAAAATCAGGATCTCCTCCCTCCGCCGTCACTTCGGCAGATGCTGCAGGACGTCTTCCTCTTCTCGGGTACTATCCGCAGCAACATCGTCCTCCGGGAGGAGAACATTCCGGACGAAGAGATCATGAAGGTCTGCCGGTATGTCAATGCCGACCACTTCATCAACAAACTCGAGCACGGCCTCGACGAAGAAGTCCGGGAGCGCGGCAATAACTTCTCGGCGGGCCAGCGCCAGCTGCTCAGCTTTGCCCGCACCATCCTGCATAAGCCCAGCGTCATGATCCTGGACGAGGCCACCGCCAACATCGACACCGAGACGGAGCTTCTGATTCAGGATTCGCTGGAAAAGATGCGCAGCGTCGGCACTATGCTCATCGTGGCACACCGCCTCTCCACCATCCAGCACGCAGATAACATCATCGTGCTGTCGCGCGGCAGGATCCTGGAGCAGGGGACTCACCAGCAGCTTCTCGCCGCACATGGCCGGTATTATCAGCTGTATACGCTGCAATACCACAAAGAACAGATGGATAAACAGTAAAGCAAAAGCAGGTGCATCGCATGATGCACCTGCTTTTTTGCATAGGCTCAATATTGATACGGCACGATGTCCGGCTGGTCGGGGCGGTGCTCGCCGATGATTTTTTCCATCCAGATCATGTCGTACCAGCGCCCGAACTTATAGCCGCAGTTGTGGAAGGTACCGGCCGGTGTGAAGCCAGATGCTCGTGGAACTGGGCGCTGTTTTTGGTGAGGTATTCGTCCTCCACCTGCGGGTAGCCGATGCGGGCGTAGAGGTTGAGGATACCCATGGTCTTGAGCCGTTCGGCCAGCGCCTCATAGAGGACGCGGCCCAGTCCGCCGCGCCTGGCGTCGTGGTCGAGGTAGATGGTCAGCTCTGCGGCCCAGTCGTAGGCGGCACGTCCCACAAAGGCGTGGGCATAGGCGTAGCCCTCGATGCGGCCATCCCGCTCGATGACGAGATAGGGGTACTTCTGCATGAGGTCCCGCATCCGGCCCTCGAACTCGGCAAGTGACGGCACATCGTACTCGAAAGTGATGACCGTGTGCTCGACGTAGTAGGCGTAGATCTCCAGAATGCGGGGTGCGTCGGCCAATGTGGCGTTGCGGATGGTAATATCGGACATGGTTTTTACTCCTCAGAACATCGTAATGATGAGCGCACACAGCGGCAGGAACAGGATGCTGAGCAGGGTGGTCAGCACGACGCTGCCGGCGGCAAACTGCTCATCGTGGTGGAACTGGACGGCGAACACCGAGGTGATGGACGCGGCGGGGCAGCATTCCAGCAGCAGGATGACCTGCGTGACCATGCCGCAGCGGAAGAGCCCCAGCGCGGCGAAAGCTGCGATGGTCAGCACCGGAATGAAAAGCATCCGGACTACGGTGAGCTTCCAGATGTGCTTGTCGGTGAGGGTGCGGTGCAGGTCGCCCGAGGCGATGAGCATACCGGTGATGAGCATGGAGAGGGGAGTGTTCATGCCGCCCAGAAGCTCCATGGGCTGGACGATGAGGTCGGGCAGCGGGATCTGGAGCAGGTAGAGGACGAGACCCACGACGATGGCGTAGATGGCCGGGCAGTGCAGCAGGCTCTGGGCGACCTTTTTGGGGTCGGAGCTGCCGCTGACCATGCTGTAGCCACCGTCCAGAGCAGGAGATTGAACAGGGTAAAGAAGGCGCTGGCATAAAGCAGGCCCTCGGAGCCGAAGAGCGCCGAAATGAGGGGCAGGCCCATATAGCCCGCATTGGAGAAAACACAGGCGAACCGGAAGATGGGCGTCCGGCTGTCCCTGCTGCGGGCCGTGAACAGCAGGGTGATGATGAGGCCCAGCAGGATGGACAGGGTGCTCAGGGCGAACGCGGCCATGAGGTTGTGCAGAATTTCTGCGCTGAACTCCATGCGGTAGGAGTTGATGATCATGGCCGGGACGACGAGGTTGACCAGCAGGTTCGAGAGCGTCTGCTTGCCCTCGGGGCGGAGCAGGCCGGTCTTGGCACCAAGAGCCCCCAGCCCTATGAGGATGAACAGTTCCACCACCTGCTGGGCGGTGATGACGGCAAGACCCATAATAAGCTCCCCCTCCTTACAGGATGATGTTCTTGATGAGCAGCGAAACACTGCCGTCCTCGGCGTGGAGAAATTCCACCGCAGAATCCTCGGAGAGGATCTCGGTAGGGATCTTTACCTCGATGCCGCTGGCGGTGTGGATGCTGCGGCTCTCCATCCGGCGGATGCGGGCGGGGGAGACAGTGACGGGCTGCTGGGCCTGCGCCGGCTCGAGGACGTCGCTTTTCTCCACATAGTCGTCGAAGGGGACAGCCGCCAGCGGGTATTCCTCAGCAAGCTGCCGGCGCACCTGCTCGACCGTCACCTTGTTGTCGTTGTCAGCGGCCTGATTGGCAATGAGCATGGCCACCTGTGCCTCCACATGGGGCTCGTCCTGATAGTTCTCCTGCACGGCCTGGACGGCGGCGTCCTGAATGGCCTGCAGCTTTTTCTTTTCCGGCTCGGCGGTGGTGTACTGGAAAACGACGGTGGAAAGGTAAAACTCCTTGTGGCCGTCGATGTCGAACTTTTTCTCCAGCAGCTTCATGGAGTAGTCGGTCAGGTCCACCAGTGCGCCTTCCTCCACCTTGCCGCTCTGGGTGGGCAGGCAGGCCCGCTGCTGGATGATGGAGTTGACCGGCGCACCGTCCACGCTCTCGGTGTAGTGGGTGTAGCCGTTTTTATAGTTGAGCTTGAGGATGCCCAGCCACGGCTGGCCGTCCCGGGTGAAGTCCACCACGGCGAGGTCGGCCCCCGGAATGGTGGTATGAGCGTGCATATAGTCGAACAGGACGCCCGCGATGCGGCAGGACAGGTCGATAAAGTCCTTGTTCTGTTCCAGCTCGTACCGGAACGCCGAGTCCGGCAGGGGGCGGCACTGGCGGATGTCGTCGCTGGCAAGCAGCTTTTCGATGTGGTATTGCAGATAGGCCGTCTTTTCGGCTGTCATCTCCATGCAGCTGCCGCTGAGCACGGGGGCATCCAGCGTGGTATCCAGAACGTGGAGAATGGCCTGATGTACGATGATCTCCATAGGTGAACCTCTTTTTTGTATACAAGAAATCTCAAATCACCTGTCAGTATAACACAACCCGGCCCAAAAGGCGAGAATGACTTGAAGCTCTGTGGCAGAAATGTTATACTTGGCCCAGAAACACCCATTATACAGGGCAAAAGAAGGGAGACTTCCGGTATGGAATTTCGGGAAAAGCCGATGCAGAACCTCATCCGCATCAAGGAGAAGGAGATCTGCAAGAATGTGCAGGCGCTTTTGCTGGACGGCGAAAGCATCGTGGGCGCATACAAGACGGTGCGCGATCAGGCCGTTTTTACGAGCCACCGCATTTTCATGGTGGATATGCAGGGCGTTACCGGCACCCGGCAGGAGATCTTCGTCCTGCCCTACCGGAAGATCGTCCACTTCGGCATCCAGACGGCAGGCTTCGGCGACCCATTGCAGACTTCGGAACTGACGGTCTGCTACGCCGACGAGCACGAGATGAAGTTCGGCTTCATCGGGCAGGAAGAGCTGCTGGCTGTGGCGCAGGCCATCAGCCGGTGCATCCTGTAAAATAAAAATGAAACAAAACGGGACAGCCCCGCTCTGAGATGTGCCAGAGCGGGGCTGTCCCGTTTTGCTGTGATGATGAATAATGAAGAATAGATGATGGCGTTTTCAGCAGGCGCGGCCAGCCTCGAGCATATAGCGCAAGAAGCCGGTGACATCAGCGGGGTCGCTCACGCTGATGCTGAAGCCTTTTTGGGGGCGTCCATGGTCTGGAAGATGGCGGAAGCCTCGTCGTCCTTCTTAAGGTCGCAGGTGGAGCCATTGTCCAGGTGCAGGATGACGCTGCCGCGGCTTGCGGCGACCTGTTTCATGAAGCGGTTTTTATCAAAATATTCGATGCGAAGCATAATAAATACCTCCGTGTTCGGTAAAGTGTGTAAGGCTTCTGCAAAAGCCTTGTGGGTCGGGGTGCGGGCGGCATCGCGGCCTTGGAGCTGTGGGACAGTGCGCACAGACCCTTGGAAGCAAAGCTTCGTTATGGGTTGTATCTGCCCTGTTTCAGTGCTATACTGAGCTTATCGGCTCCGATGAAATAATACCACAAAACCGGCACAGATGATAGAACAAAAGCAGATTCTTTGTACAACAAAATCGGCTTTGATAAAAAATCTTCAATGTATTGGGGAAAGGAATTGGCGAATATGGCACTAAATATCAGCTCCAACATCGTCGCCAGCGAAAAGGGCAGGGAACTTGTGCAGCACGGCAGCGCGCTGTTTCCCATCGCCTGCTATGCCGAGGATCTGTCCAGCTATTCGGTGGCGTGGCACTGGCACGAAGAGTTTGAATATGTGCTCTGCACAAAGGGACCGCTCCATGTGGACGTCAAGAAGACCCGCCTCACCTTGCAGACCGGGCAGGGAGTGTTCATCAACTCGGGCGTCCTCCACGCGGTGGAGCAGGCACCGGAAGGCACAGCCCTGCTCCACTCGGGCGTGTTCCATCCGCGGCTCGTGGGCGGGATGGACACCATCTTCTGGCAGAAGCTCATCCGCCCCATGACCCAGCCCGACGCCCCGCCATTTTTCCTTCTGGATGCGTTGGTGCCGTGGCAGAAACAGGTGCTGGACTGTCTGCACGAGAGCTGGAAGGCCGTGTCGGATGAACCCTTCGACTACGAGAACCGGGTGCGCTACTACCTCTCGCTGGCCCTGCGGCTGCTGAGCACCCAGTGCGTGGGCGGGCGGACGAAGGTCTCCCAGCAGGAGCAGATCGCCTCCGAGCGGATGAAGCAGATGCTCCGCTTCGTGGAGGAACACTACGCAGAAGAGCTGACAGTCCAGCTCATCGCGGGCAGCGTGGCCCTCAGCGAGAGCGCCTGTCTGCGCAGTTTCAGGCAGATGCTGGGCATCACGCCCATCCAGTACGTCAAGCAGTACCGGGTGGAAAAGGCTGCTGATCTGCTCCGCTCCACCCGGCTCAAGACCGGCGAGATCGGCGCGGAGTGCGGCTTCACCGATGGCAGCTACTTTATCAAGATCTTCCGGGAGATAAAACACTGCACTCCCAAAGAATACCGTATGAAATTTTGTTGAGATGTGAAAAAAGGAGAAATCTGCCCCGTGCAGCGTGCATTATTGCGGGCATGGCGCTGGCGGATGCCATCGGCATTGGTTGCTATCTGGTGAAACATAGAAAGGAGACGCTATGAAAATCGAGCACATCGCCCTGTACGTCAACGACCTCGAGGCTGCAAAGGACTTCTTTGTGCGCTATTTTGACGCCGTGCCGAATGCGGCTACCACAACCCGAGACGGACTTCCGCTCCTACTTTCTCACTTTCGCGGACGGCGCACGCCTGGAGCTGATGAACAAACCCGGGATGTCCGACGAGCCGAAGCCTGCCGCCCGCACCGGATACGCGCACATCGCGTTCAGCGTCGGCAGTCGGGAGAAGGTGGATGCGCTGACGGCCCGCCTCAAGGCCGACGGCCTCGAAGTCCTCAGCGGCCCCCGCACCACCGGAGACGGCTATTATGAAAGCTGTGTCCTTGCGGTGGAAGGAAATCAAATCGAGATAACAGTGTAACCCAAAAGAGCAGAGCCTGCGGTGAAAACCCGCAAGTCTCTGCTCTTTTTGTTATGGATCTATCAGCGTTTCCGGGCCGAGTATAGCACAGGGGCCGGGAAAAACTACAAAAAGCCCGAAATACACGACGAAAATATTGTATTGGTTGCGCAACGACCTGTGAAAGAAATGAGAAAACTAAAACTTTTTAGATAAAACCATTGACAATGGGGACCTTGCGAGTATAATGGCCTTATCAAATCGTTCAAAACATTTAACTAAATGACGTGAACTGATTTGCCCGAACAAGATACGATAGTACAACACACATACACAAGATAAAAGGAGAAGATCACCATGACTTTTGAGGATATGAAGAAGATCGTCGTTGACACCCTGAACTGCGAGGAGGAGAAGGTCACGATGGAGGCCAGCCTGACCGAGGACCTCGAGGCCGACAGCCTGGACGCCGTGGAGCTGAACATGGCTCTGGAGGACGCTTTCGGTGTCTCCATCCCCGACGAGGAGCTGGCCAACATGAAGACCGTCGGCGACATCTTCAACTACCTGACTGCACACGCTGAGGCATAACGATGAACGACATCAGAGACCTGCTCCCGGGCCGGATGCGGGAGCGTACCTTCCAGCTCAAAGCCCGGCGGGATACCGGTGTGGCGTGGCATGAGCCGCAGTTTGTGGAATGCAAGCAGTGCGGCCGCCGTGCCACCCGCCAGATCTGGCCAAGAGCCTCTTCGTCTGCCCCAACTGCGGCAATCACCAGCCCATCGGCGCGTACTACCGCCTGAGCCTTGTGCTGGACAGCGGCAGTTTCCGGGAGCTGGACGCAGAGCTGGCCCCGCAGGACGTGCTGGGTTTCCCGGGCTATCCCGAAAAGCTCAACGCCCAGACCCAGAAGACGGGCCTCAGCGAGGCCGTTGTCGCGGCAGTGGGCCGCATCGGCGGCGTGTCGGTGGTGGCCGCTGTGCTGGACAGCCGCTTCTTATGGCAGCATGAGCACGGCCGTGGGCGAGAAGATCACCCGCGCCATCGAGTACGCGGCGGCGAAAAAACTGCCGCTGGTCATCTTTTCGGCCAGCGGCGGCGCCCGGATGCAGGAGGGCATTTTCAGCCTGATGCAGATGGCCAAGACCAGCGCCGCCATCGAGCGCTTTTCGGGCCAAGGGCGGCTGTACATCAGTGTGTTGACCCACCCCACTACCGGCGGCGTTACCGCCAGCTTTGCCAGCCTTGGCGACATCATGCTGGCCGAGCCGGGCGCACTCATCGGTTTTGCAGGCCCCCGCGTCATCGAGCAGACCATCGGCGAGCGCCTGCCCGAGGGCTTCCAGCGCAGCGAGTTCCAGCTGGAGCACGGCTTTGTAGACAAGGTCGTACCCCGCAGTGAGCTCCGCGCCACCCTCATCCAGCTGCTGCAGCTCCACGCAGGCGGGAGGAAAACAGAATGATAAAAGAACTTCTGGAGCAGCTTGCTCCTTTGGACGCCAGATCGCTGCCCTGCGGGGCGGCGCACAGGACGAGGAGAGCCAGATGGCCGCCATCACGGCCCACGCTTCCGAGCTGGCCGAACTGGCTGTGGAGGAAGATGAGATCCTCCGCTGCTGCGGCCCGCTGACCGCCGAAGACCGGGTCTTTCTGGCACGCCACCCGGAGCGCCCCCATATCGACGAGACCATCAACGCTCT
>ENA-OQLB01001285-OQLB01001285.1-human-gut-metagenome-genome-assembly--contig:-NODE-1285-length-11113-cov-2.104042_pt1 | contig 11113 bp, 19 predicted proteins | sample MGYA00242656_ERZ504813 | MGnify/ENA primary metagenome ERZ504813 (study PRJEB26092, sample SAMD00036388) | human gut metagenome | host: Homo sapiens | study: EMG produced TPA metagenomics assembly of... | reverse complement strand
TTCAAGCCGGCGGTTGCCGCAGCGGCACTGACAGCCGGCATCGACCGGCCGCCACCGTCAGCTGCACCGGCCATTACGGCTTTTACAGCGGCTACCAGCGGATGCCTGCCAGTACGGCCACAGCGGCCCCGGTCGAGTCCTGGCGCCACCGCTCCTGGAATACAGCTGCAACATCTTTTTTACGATGTTGGGCGGCGGCTGGGGGTGGATAGCTTTTCCGCCATGGCCCGGCAGCTGGGGCTGGCCGCCCCCACCGGCGTGGAAATTGCCGAGGCGCACGGCCGCCTGACATGGACGACCGATGAAAACTATCAGGGCCGGCCTGACCCTGATGGCCGCCATCGGCAGGGGAACACCGCCGTGACCCCGCTGCAGTTGGCAGCCTATGCGGCGGCGCTGGCCAACAGCGGGCAGCGCCCTGCCCTGCATTTTGCCGACCGGGCCGTCAATTCCGCCACCGGCGAGGTTCTTTGGCAGTATCCGGTCTCCTTTACCGAGATACCGGGCGGCGAAGCGGTGTTCGGCCCGATCCGTGATGGCATGAAGCGCATGGCGCAGACCACCCGCATCCTGCGGGAGGCTCCTGTCCTGTGCGCCGCCAAAACCGGCAGTCCCCAGCTGGCAGACACGCTCCCCGACGGCGGCACTATGTCAACTCGGTGCTGATCGGCTACGCCCCCGCCGATGCCCCGCAGATTGCGGCGGCCGTTGTGCTGGAATACGGGGCGGCGGTGCAAACGCCGCCCCGATTCTGCGGGCCGTGCTGGATGCGGTGTTTGGTGGCTGAATCGTTTCCGCGATTTTGGTACCGCTGCGCCCCGGTTGGGCGGCCTGCCGCTGTAGCCGCAGCAAAAAGTGTCCCGCATCGTGATTTTCTTCAAAAAAGACCTGTTATATTTTACGAAAAAGCCAGTTGCAGTCGGCCGGAAGTGTGTTAAAATAAGGTAGGATAGTGTAATGCAACTGTGGAGAGGAGCCGACATGAACGCACAGTGTATCATGGTCTGCTCCGGCAAGGGCGGTACCGGCAAAAGTACGGTTTCTGTGCTGCTTGGTGCCTGCCTTGCACGGCTGGGCCGTAAGGTCCTGCTGATCGAGCTGGACTCGGGTCTGCGCAGCGTGGACATTATCGCAGGCGTCTACGGCCGCACGGTGTACGACATCGAGGATGTCTCTCGGCCGGTGTGAGGGGCGCCAAGGCTGTGGTGCCCAGCCCGCTCTACCCGGGGCTGTCGGTCATCAGCGCCCCCTATGAGGGGCGGCGCGGTGGAGGCCGCACCTCTGGGGCGGCTCCTCGTTGCCATGCGCCCCTATTTTGATTATGTAATTCTGGACACCGCCGCCGGCATGGGCGCGCCGTTTACAGCGGCCGCCGCCGTGGCGGATAAGGCCCTGCTGGTACTGACCCCCGATGCCGTGGCCTGCGTGACGGCAAGATCGTGGCGGACCGCCTGCTGGCCGGGACCCGCCCGCAGAGTGCTGTGCGGCTGGTCATGAATCGTGTCCGGCGGGAGAGCTTCGGGAAAAAACGCTCGGTAGCCGATCTGGATGAATGTATCGACACCGTGGGTGCCCAGCTGCTGGCAGTCATCCCCGAAAGCCGCACGCTGCAGCTGGCCGGTGCCAACGGCACGATACCGCCCGCCGGGGATCCCGCTGTCATTGCCGCACAGGCAATGGCAAAACGGCTGTGCGGGCAGCGCGTACCCCTGACCTTTTGATGAACAATTCTGCTGCGAAGGATGGTGCATTTTTATGACGATCGCATTGATAGCCCATGACGCCAAAAAGGAATTGATGGTGCAGTTCTGTATGCTTACCGCCATATTCTGGAACAGCACCGTCTGCTGGCGACCGGCACCACCGGCCGTCTGGTCGAGGAGAACGCCGGACTGAAGGTCACAAAATTTCTCCCGGCGGCCATGGCGGCGCCGAGCAGATCGTAGCGCGCATCGCCTGTGAAGAAGTGGACATGCTGCTCTTCTTCCGCGACCCCATCAGCGCCAAGCCCAATGAGCCCAATGAGATGAACCTGCTGCGCATCTGCGATGTCCACAACATTCCTGTTGCCACCAACATCGCCACCGCCGAAGTCCTGATCCACGGTCTGGAGCACGGCGACCTCGACTGGCGCACCATCATCAACCCGCAGCATTGAAGTAACGACTTTGATACAGCAAGAGCCGCCGAATGTTCGGCGGCTCTTTTTTCTGCTTTATTGCGGCCAGTCTGCGCTTTGGGCCGTGCCTTTGTCGGTGTGCATCCACAGGACGGCCCAGCCGTTCCGGTCTGCAAGGGTGCGGCCGGTCTGCTCCGGCAGGCAGAAAAGCCCGGTGGAGAGCGCATCGGCCAAGCCGCCGGTTTCGGCGTGGGCCAGCACTGCCACGCTGCTCACATAGCGGGCGGTACCCGTGGTCAAGTCGATCAAATGGCATAGCGCACGCCCTCATACTCAAAATAGCGCTGATAATCGCCGCTGATGACCAAGCTGTCTCCATCGGCCAACTCCACCGCCTGAATATACGCAGGGTCATCGCCCCACGGGTTCTCAACACCCGCCGTCCACGCTTTCCGCCGGGCTTGGTGCCGATGGCCCGCAGATTGCCGCCGACATTCAGCAGAGCACTCGTAAAGCCGCGCGCTGCGCGGCCCGGGCGGCCTGCTCCACGGCGTAGCCCTTGCCGACCGCCCCGACATCCAGCGTCATATCCGGGTCGGCAAAGCAGACAGTCTGCGCAGCATCGTCCAAAATCAAGTTTTCGATGTTGATGTGCTGCAATGCCTCCGCGATGGCATCCGCAGCGGGCGGGGCAGGGGAGTCACTCTCCCGCGCATCGTGCCACAGGCGCAGCACCGCACCCGCTGCGATGTTTGTCGCGCCATCGGTCGCAGGGTAGGCGGTGTCCCTGCACCAGCGCAAAATGCGTATAGTTCATCCCCGACCTGCACCGGTGCGGCGGCAGCCTGCGCGTTGACATCGTACAGGTTCACAACCTCATCGTAATGGTTGTAAATGTCAAACAGCTGATTATAGTGCGCCAGATCGTCATACAGAACAGCCGCCTGCCGGTCCCAATCCTGTTGACTGGCGGCATAGCCCTGCACCACAGCCACGGTATCAAACAGGTCAAACCAAGTCGCACTGTACAATTTTTGCTGTTTTTGGCAGGCTGTCAGCGGCAGGCAGAGCAGCACGGCCAGCGTCAGCGCAGCAAGGCGGCGCTTCACGCTTTAGCCCCTTGTACAGTTTCGTGTTCGGTGTTCAATTCCAGCAGCAGATTCGCCAGCGTCCAGCCTTTGCTGGTGGGCGTGACCATGCTGCGCACCGGAATGGACGCGCCGCCTGCCTGCACAAGGTCAAGGAACGCGCCCAGCTCACCGGTATCATGGCGCAGACCGCTGATAATAATGGCCGGGCGGTCCGGCACAGCGATGAGCGGCGCAGCAGCCGGGGCAGGCTTGCCTGCGCAGAGGTCACCCACGATGCCGCCGAGGTCGCATCTGCACACGGCGCAGCTTCACCTCATATCGCTTGGCCGCGCGCTCAATGGCGGCGTAGTTGGGGTAGCTTCATCAATGCGCCACAGCAGGGCGCACCGGGGTTCACGATGATTCGGGCTTTCATGGATAAATTTACCTCGTTGAAAGGGAAGTGGGGTGGTACGGGAACGGGCAGGCGGATATGGAATCCGCCCCAAGAAACCGACAGGAAATGGTGTAGGGGCCGGGCATGCCCGGCCCGCGGCCTACCCCATTAACGGTCGTTGCGGGAAAGCTGCGGGGCGTCGAGGACGCCGCCCCCTACAAAAAGGCGCCGCCTTGTTCCGGGCGGCGCCTTCCTTATAGGTTACAGGTCGGGGTGGTACTCCTTGCAGGTGCACTTTTTCCACTTCAGACCGCTGCCGCAGGGGCAGGGATCGTTGCGGCCGATCTTCGTCACACGGACAGGGGCGGCACCCTTGGCACCGGCCTGTGCAGGGGCACCCTCACCGGTGGGCTTGGCCACCTGCTCACGCTTCGGTTCGGCATTCTGCTGGCGGATCTCGATCGTCAGCAGCATGTGGACGGCATCCTCGCGGATCGAGGCGATCATCTCATCGAACATGGCAAAGCCCTCGATGCGGTACTCGACCACGGGGTCATGCTGGCCGTAGCCGCGCAGACCCATGCCCTGCTTGAGCTGGTCCATATTGTCGATATGCTCCATCCACTTGGAGTCAACATTGCGCAGCAGGCAGATGCGCTCCAGTTCGCGCATCGTCTTTTCGCCGTAGCGCTTCTCCTTCGCGGTCAGGATATCCATGCCGCGCTTGTACAGCTCATCGGCAATGCCTCGCGGGTCAGCTCACCCAGCTGCTCGGTGGTGTAGTTGAAGTCTGTGGGCAGGCACAGCCAGTTCATAAAGTGGCGGCGCAGACCGGCAAAGTCCCAATCATCGGCCGTTTCGCCGTTCAGGTAGTTCGCGCAGGCATCATCAATGGACTGGCGCATCATCTCGTGCAGCTTGCCGGAGATATCCTCGCCGTCCAGCACCATCTGGCGCTGCTTATAGATGATCTCGCGCTGCTGGTTCATGACATCGTCATACTGCAGCACCTGTTTACGAATTGCAAAGTTGGAGGCCTCCAGCTTTTTCTGGGCGCTCTCGATCGTGTTGGTGATGAGCTTGTTCTCGATGGGCACATCCTCGTCCAGACCCAGCGAATCCATCAGGTTCTGGACGCGCTCGCCGCCGAAGATGCGCATCAGGTCATCCTCAAGGCTCAGGAAGAAGCGGGAGGCACCGGGATCACCCTGACGGCCGGCACGGCCGCGCAGCTGGTTGTCGATACGGCGGCTCTCATGGCGCTCGGTACCGATGATGAACAGACCGCCCGCCTCGCGGACGACTTCGGCCTCGCGCTTGACTTCGGGGGCAAACTCCTCGCACAGCTCCTCAAAGCGCTTGCGGGCGTGGAGAATTTCGGCGTCCTCGGTCTCGGCGTGGCCGTCGCACTCGGTCATCAGCATCTCCAGCTTCGCGTCAATGCCGGCCTCCGGCGGGGTGGGCAGCTCGGTGCCGTTGGCCTTGGCGCGCGCTTGGCATGCTCGTACTCGTCCTTCAGCTGGGCCAGATCGGCGGTCAGCGCCTTGGACAGCTCCTTCTTCAGGGCAGCCTTGGCCATGTATGTCACATTACCACCCAGCATGATGTCGGTGCCACGGCCTGCCATGTTGGTGGCGATGGTCACAGCGCCCTGCTTGCCGGCCTGCGCAACGATCTCCGCCTCGCGCTCATGCTGCTTGGCGTTCAGGACATTATGCTCGATGCCGCGCTTTTTCAGCAGCTTGGACAACGCCTCGCTCTTTTCAACGCTGACCGTGCCGACCAGCACGGGCTGGCCCTTCGCGTGGCACTCCGCCACCTGATCAATGACGGCGTTGTACTTGCCGTTGACGGTCTTGTAAACGCTGTCGGGCAGGTCCTGACGGGCGCGGGGCTTGTTGGTCGGGATGCTGACAATGTTCAGGCCGTAGATTTCGCTGAACTCATCGGCCTCGGTGGAGGCTGTACCGGTCATACCGGCCAGCTTTTTGTACATACGGAAGTAGTTCTGGAAGGTGACAGTAGCCAGCGTCTTGCTCTCGGCGGCAACGGTCACGCCCTCCTTGGCCTCAATGGCCTGATGCAGGCCCTCATTGAAGCGGCGGCCGTACATCAGGCGGCCGGTGAACTCATCCACGATGATGACCTCGCCGTCCTTGACGATATAGTCAATGTCGCGGTGCATGACGCCGCGCGCTTTGATGGCACCGTCCACATAGTGGCGCAGCGACATATTGTCGCATCGGCCAGGTTATCGACATGGAAGAATGCCTCGGCCTTCTTGACGCCGGATTCGGTCAGGGTGCAGTCTTGCGCTTTTCGTCCACAACGTAGTCGCCATCGACCTGCTCCTCGGCCTCGACCTTGTCGTCCAGCTCGACGATGACGCTCTTCTTCAGCGTCTTGGCAAAGTCATCGGCGCGCTTGTACATCACGCTGGAATCCTCGCCCTTGCCGCTGATGATCAGCGGGGTACGGGCCTCGTCGATCAGGATGGAGTCCACCTCGTCCACGATGGCAAAGGCGTGGCCGCGCTGGACCATGTTGGCCTTGTAGACGACCATATTGTCGCGCAGGTAGTCAAAGCCGAACTCGTTGTTCGTGCCGTAGGTGACATCGGCCTCATAGGCCTTTTTGCGGTCATCAGATTCCACGCCATGGACGACCAGACCGACAGTAAGCCCCAGGAAGCGGTAGACCTTGCCCATCCACTCAGAGTCGCGGCGGGCCAGATAGTCGTTTACGGTGATGACATGCACACCCTCGCCGGTCAGGGCGTTGAGGTAGGTGGGCATGGTTGCCACCAGCGTCTTACCTTCACCGGTCTGCATCTCGGCAATGCAGGCGCGGTGCAGCACAATGCCGCCGATGATCTGCACGGGTAGGGCTTCATGCCCAGCACGCGCCAGTCCGCCTCACGGCAGACTGCAAATGCCTCCGGCAGGATATCATCAAGGGTCTCGCCCTTGGCAAGGCGCTCCTTAAACTCGGCCGTCTTGGCCTGCAGCTGCTCATCGGTCAGCTTGGCCATCTCCGGCTCAAGGGCAAGGACCTTATCCTTGATAGGGTTGATGCGCTTGAGTTCCTTGTCCGAGAAGGAGCCGAACAGTTTTTCAAAAAAAGACATAACAGTTCCCCTGTATCTTCCGCCGCATATCGTAGAGGTGCGGCTGATTATATAGTTTTACACATGCTACTATAATACACCGGGCGGGGGGATATGTCAATTCATAGTTACATTGGGTTTATTTATTATATTGTTGTAGGGGCTGGGCATGCCCGGCCCGCAGCATAAAGGCGGACGGTCGTTCGCGGGCAGGTTGAGGGCCGGGCATGCCCGGCCCCTACACGGCAGCAAAAAAGGCCGCCCTGTGCGGACAGCCTTTTGCTTATTATGCTTTTGTTTAGCCGGCAGGCTCAGCAGCACCAGCATCAAAAAGATGCAGCCGAACCCCAGCGCATCCCACAGCGTAAAGGGGGAGCCCAGCGCCAGCGTGCTGATGATGGCCGCCGTGACGGGTTCGGCAAAGCTGTACAGGCTGGACTTCTGCGGGCCGATGAGCGGCACGCCCGACATATACAGGCTGAACGCCAGCACATTGCCCAGCACCACGACCGTGAAAATACCGAACACGCCCATCGGCGTCGGCACATAGTCGATCTGCCACGGGCGGAAGATGAGCGCAAACATAATGCCGCCCATTAAGAACGCCCAGCCCTGCAGCATCGGGGTGGGGTACTGCTCCTGCAATTTTTTCGGCCACATCGTGTAGATGGCGACGCAGCAGCGCTGACAACGCCCGACGCCAGCGCCGTCCCGGGCTGACGGCAAGGTCGGTCAGGCTGCCGTGGGTCGTGATAAGGAACACCCCCCACCAGCGCCAGCAGGATGGAGAAAATCTCAAACACCCGCGGCCCGCGCCTTTGCTGGATGCAGACCACCAGCAGAATAATGACAGGGGAGAGGTCCTGCAAGATCGTCCCCATGCCCGCACTGGACAGCTGGATCGTCAGAAAATAGGTGAACTGGCAGCAGCTGACACCGGCCAAACCGTAAACCAGCAGGTCAATGGCATTGCGCGGATTTTTCCGTATATTCCACGGATCAAAGAGCATTTTACGATCCCGGATGCAGAAATACCCGCACAGGATCAGCCCGGCCAGAAACAGCCGGATCGGCACAAGCCAGGTGGAATCCATCCCCTCGCGGGTGAACAGATACTGCCCCATGCAGCCCGAAACACCCCAGCATGCCGCACCGCCCATCGTCAGGCAGGCACCTTTTACACGGTCAGACATTATATTTTACCCCTCTGCTTGTAGGGGGGTGGATGCAAGCATCCGCCCCTACAGCCTCCCGTAAGCGCTCATTCCAAAATCAGCGCTGCGGCCTCCCGCAAACCGGCCACGACCGGTGCGCCGGTTTTGCGCAGCGTTTCCGCCGGCTGGTGGCCGCCGGACTGCAAAACGCAGCCCACGCCAAGCGCCTGCGCCACCTCAAAATCATGGACCGAATCCCCGATCATCACCGCCCGGGCAGGGTCGAAGCCTTCCTCTTTTAAATAGCAAGGCCGATCTCCACCTTGCTCTTGGCGTAGATGTCGCCCAGCCCCAGCAGCCGATCAAAATACCGGGTCACGCCGCGCTGCCCGACCTGTTGGCAGAGGGTGTCCCGCTTGCTGGCCGATAAAATGACCTGCCGCAGCCCGGCGCTGCGGAAAGCCTGCAGCGCCTCGGCCGCGCCGTCCATCAGCGGGCAGACCTCGCTGGCGGGGACATAGATCTCCATATACCGCGCTGCCAGCTCGGCAAAGCTGTGGCGGGAGAAGTCAAACCCGGCGCGGGTATAGTATTCCTCGATGGGAAAGCCAAAAATCGCCCGGTACTGATCGCGGTCGTACCGCTGCGAGTAGCCGAAGTCTGCCAGCAGACGGTTGAGCGCGTCCACGCAGAGTTCGACATCATCCAGCAGGGTACCGTTCCAATCCCACAAAATCAGTTCCGGGCGCATAGAAGTTACCTCGTTTTTATTCTTCTGTAAAAATCTTTTTCAGGCTTTCATTGCTCTCGATCAGCTTGACGAGCGCCACACCCAGCACGGTGCAGCTGATCAGCTCGCCGATGGCCACGGCCACGGCATTGAAGCAGGCCAGCGCCAGCGTCGGGGCCGTGTCCGAGAAGAAGAAGGTAATCTCGAACGCGCCCACGATGAGCATATTAAAAACAACGGGCGGCAGGGACGCCGGAATGGCAAGACCCTTGACGCGGATGTCACGCAGCTTGTAGGTCACAAGGCAGGCCAGCAGCGTGGCCAGCGTGCCGAACACCACATCAATGACGGTGGAGCCAAGCAGGTTCGCCAGCAGGCAGCCCAGCGTGACGCCGATGATGTACTCCGCGCCGAAAACCGGCAGCAGGCACAGTGCCTCGGCCACACGCACCTGCACCGCCCCATAGCTGAACGGGGCAAGCGCCAGACAGACCACCACATAGACGGCCGCGATGACAGCGCAGCGCACCAGACGGTTGACGGACATTTTTTTTCATATTCATACAATACTCCGGCGGATAGATTTTGACCGCACGCAAGACCGCCAGCCTTGCGGGGTTTGCGCCGCCTCCCGCAGGGGAGGCGGCGGAGCCTAAAATCCTAAGTTGCTCAACAAATTTGTATTATAGCAAACCCCGCAGGCTGTTGCAAGGCCTGCGGGGAATTTCTTTTTTCTTATTTGCCTTCCCTTTGGGGGAAGGTGGCCGAAGGCCGGATGAGGGCGGCTGTGCCGCTGCCGCCCGTGAACCGGAAATTACGGCAGCTGCGGTGCATACGCCTCAAGGTTGCGGGGGTGCCCTTCATAGACGATGGCAATGGCATCGGGGCCGGTGTTGGCGCTGACAACGCCGCCAAGCTGGAACACGATCAGCGGCGGATGGCCGAACGCCTTTCTGCAAAGCTTGGCCAGCTCATCCCGCTTGGCAGTGCTGGACGTGTAGGCCACCATGTAGGGGGTGTCCTTCATCGAATCCACGCGGCTCTCGACCCATTTCAGCATGGCAGCAGGCACGGCGGCATCGCCGCGTACCTTTGCCTCGACCTTCGAGACACCCGCGTTCAAGCTGATGATGGGGCGGATGCCCAGCAGATCACCCACCACTGCGGCGGCAGCACTGACGCGGCCGGACTTTTTCATCTGCCTCAGGCTGTAGGCGGCCAGACAGATTTCCACGCAGTCCAGCTTCTGCTTCAGCTCACCCACACAGGCGGCCAGCTCGCCGCCGTTGCGTACCTTGCGGGCGCACTCGCAGAAATACCAGCCGTAGGGCATTGAGTAAGTCTGACTGTCGATGACCTGGATCTTCATTGTGAAGCCGGGGCGCTCCTCCTCGAGCAGCTCGATAGCCTTGACGGCGTTGTTATAGGTGCTGGAGCCGCCGGCGTTGATGCTCAGGTAGACCAAATCGGTATAGCTCATCGACATAGCGGGCATAAATATCACAGAACTGCAGCTGGGTGATGGCCGCGGTGGTCGGCACGCCCTGCGCATCGCGCATCATCTGGTAGAACTGGTCGTTCGTAAAGTCTTTGCGCTCCATGTACTCAACACCGTCAAGGTTGATGGGAAAGCCCACGACCTCGATGCCGTACTTGTCCGCAAGCTCCTGCGGAATATCGGAACAGGAATCCGTCAAAAAACCGATCTTGCTCATTTTACATCCTCACTCCATTCATAGCGGGTCAACTGCCCGTGGGTTTCCAAATCGGCAAAATCCCATTGGCGCAGCGCTTCATACACACCCACCGCCACCGCGTTGGACAGGTTCAGGCAGCGCTCGCCCCGGCGCATGGGCATACGCACACAATCTGCTTCATGGGCGGCCAGCAATTCCTCCGGCAGCCCGGCATCCTCCCGCCCAAAAACGAGATAGGCGCCGTCGGGGTAACTCACATCCACATGGCGGCGCGGGCCTTTGGATGTAAAATAAAAAACGGGCCTTTGTTTTTGGCAAAAAACTCCGCCAGATCCTGATAATATGTTATATCAAGCTGGTGCCAGTAGTCAAGCCCGGCGCGCTTCAATTTTTTGTCGTCCACGGCAAAGCCCATCGGGCCTACCATGTGCAGCCGTGCGCCCGTCACCGCGCAGGTCCGCGCAATGTTGCCGGAATTCTGCGGGATCTGCGGCTCGACCAGTACAATGTTTAAGATTGGCATACATTCACAGTCCTGTTTGTTTATTTTTTACTCCTGCCTCAATTTCGGCAAGGCGGTTTCCAGCCAGACGCCAAGTCGCTCGTCTGCACCCTCAGGGGTCTGACGGATACACTCTGCCACAAAGGCAGCGGCGGCCTGCACGGCAGCCTGCGGCACATTGCCCTGCAGGATGCGCCCCACCAGCACCGAGGCAAAAATATCCCCCGTGCCGTGGAACATCCGCGGCTGCAGCGGCGTCTTGACCGCATAGCCCTCGCCGCCGCGCGATGCACCCACGCAGCCTATGTACCGCCCGCCGCCGAGGCCCGCCACCCCCG
>ENA-OQLB01001284-OQLB01001284.1-human-gut-metagenome-genome-assembly--contig:-NODE-1284-length-11123-cov-5.811841_pt1 | contig 11123 bp, 16 predicted proteins | sample MGYA00242656_ERZ504813 | MGnify/ENA primary metagenome ERZ504813 (study PRJEB26092, sample SAMD00036388) | human gut metagenome | host: Homo sapiens | study: EMG produced TPA metagenomics assembly of... | reverse complement strand
GTCTGGCGCATTTTCTGATAGGCGGTGTCAACGGCGGCTTCTAACTGCTCCGGGGAAGTAAAGCCGTATTGCTGGTAGACGGACAGCGTTTTGGCGGCCTGCTTCAGATTGTGTATCTTCGCCCAGCGTTCATAGCCCCGGCCTTTGCCCTCGGCCATTTTCTGCTCAATGTCCACAAGCCGCTGCACTCCGTCCTGTTTGGGGGCGGTTTGAGGGGCTTTTGCGGGCTGTATGCCGCGTTTCTCCTGCCAGGGGTATTCAGGTATGGCTGCGGCCTTTTCTATGGCTCTGGCGGCATTCTGCTCCAAAACGGCAAGGACGGCGGTGCGGTCAAAATCGTCGCCCAGCTTCCGGGCGGTGATGGGCTTTGTCCTGTCCGGCGTGAGATAGGACAGCCGCCCCCGGCTCTCCTTGACGGTCACACCCTCCCGCAGCAGCAGAGAGGAAAACTCGTCAAAGCTGGCGGCGGTGGCAAGGGCTTTCCGTATGGTCTGCCGCAGCTTTTCCTTGTTCGTTTCAAACTTGGTCTGCCGGGGCGTGATACCATCGGCAATCATGGGGGCGTTCTGCTTGTCCAGCGCGGCTTGTCCCTTTTTCTGCGCCCAATACTCCCGGTCGGTGATGCGGTTCTTGCTGCCGTTCAAGAGGTCGATTTGGTAAAGCCCCTCCCGGTGGCACATCTCCATGACTTCGGATTTGAAGTAGCGCAGGGCAGCGTCGGTACATCGGTGCTTGCAGCCGGCTTTCGTGTCGGCTGGCCTGTCCATGTAGGGCAGGAACGGCACTTCCTCAATCCGCAGGCTGTTTATGACGATATGCACATGAATGTTGCCGCTGTGGTTATGCCCGTCCGGGTGGGTGCAGACAAGGGCTTGGTGGCCGGGGAAATGTTCTTTACAGAATTGCTCCCCCAACGCCTGCGCCCGGTCTACGGTCAGGCCGTTGTCCGGCCCGTCCCGCGGGTCAAAGCTGATGATGTAGTGGTGGCTTTTCACATCTTCCCGCCGCTGGTTTTTCTCATAGCGGAGATTGGCCCGCATACACGCAACGGCAAAATCCTCCCCGCCGCAGTTCAGCGTAGACAGCCGGTAGTCCTCGCGGGGGATAAGCCTGCCGGTTTCATCAAGGACGGGCTTCATGGTAAATTCGTCATGCTCAAAGAGCAGGTATTGTTCGGCGGCTCCGTAGTCGGCGTTTTTAGAGTTGATATGTTTGAGTGTTGCCAACCGCGTCACCTACTTTCTTTAAGACTTCGTACTTGAGGGCGGCAAGGTCGGCTATGGCGGCGCGTACCTCGCCGGACAACGCATGATAGGGCGCGCCGTACTCGTTCAGATACCGGGCAATCTGGTTGAGGTTGCCGCCGATCCTGCCGTACTCGGCTGCGAGCTTCCCGACAGCGGAGAGCAGTTCGTCATTGACCGACGACACATGGAGTACGGGGCGTATGGTGGTACGCCGGATCGCCTGCCGGAGAAATTCCGACTGGCTGATACCATAGGGCGCAAGCCGCGCTGTGAAGTCGGCGTATTCATCTTCGGTCAGCCGGGTTTTCACAACGCGGCTGCGGTGGGGTGTGTTGTATTTTTTTCGCATGGTCGTGACCTCCTTTCTTGCCGCATGAGCGCGGCGGGGATAAGCGGCGCAAGCCGCATAGCAGGGTTTGGGGAAGGCACTCCACAAGTTTCCCGCGAGGGGCAAAACCGCAGAATTGCGGATTTTGGCACCGTGGTAGAAACTTGCTCTTAGTAAGCCGCAGACTGCCTCTGTCCGGGCTTTTCCGTACATAGAGCGAACGGGGCGGGGCTTTCAGCCCGCTGTGCGCGGTCTTTTTCCCTTTCGCCAAAGATACATTTGAAAGGCCGCCAGCTACCCGCTGAACGGGGATTTTTCAAATTTTCTTTTGCCTTAGTAATCCGGGAAACAGGATTTTGGCAACCGGCGGGGCAGAGAAATTTTCCTTTCACTCCCTACAACACCGCGTTTTGAAATTTGCCAAACGGGGCAGGCAGCTTTTTCTGGCTTCACCTACCTACTACGGGTGGCTTTGCGATTTTGCCAAACGGACAACAAAAAAAGCAGCAAATCTTTTTCAGACTTACTGCTTTCGCTGGCCGCCGGTGACGGCTGGTATTCAGTTTAGTAAAAGGCTATCAGGCAAATGATGTTGAAAGTGATTTTGCGGTGTCTTAAAGCAGTTCCAACGCTCTTTTATACAGTGGGTCTAATTCACACCCGCAACTTCCACATTCCTCATCAGCCTGCTTAATTGCTGATATTAAAGATTCTTTATCAGATTTTCCGTCTAACCATTGTTGCGCGGGAATAGCTATTAAATCCCAACCGGATGCAACAAATTTTTGCATAATAGTTTTTAATTCTTCCATAGTGCGGCTCCTTTCAAGATAGCAACTGACAAATTTGCGGTTACTCTGATTTTACCATATCTACAGTGCAAGGTCTATGCTTATCGGTCAAATCTGAACTTGAATAGCGCGGCAATTAGCTGTTGTTTCACATATTCCTCAACCTCGGCGTTGACCTGCCCGCGTACTTTGGAAAAGTAGCGGATATATCCGGCGTAGTGGGAAAGAACGGCGTTTACCGCGTCCGGGTCGCCTCATGCGCTTTGACGATTGTTTCATAGGGGAGAAGTTTACTCATAGTCTTTCCCCTCCATGAGCCGCCGCAACCGTTTCAAAGCAAGCTGGATATGCCGCCCCGCTGTGCTGCGTGTCCGTCCGATATGTACGCCGATCACTCGCTGCGGCTGGCGCAGGAAGTAGTAACGGAAAATTTTTTCCTGTGTCTGCTCCGGCAAACGGGCAAGGGCGGCGGCAAGTTCCGCATGGTACAGAACGGCGGTCTGGCCGCAGGCCGTAAAAAGATATTCTTCAAGCTGCTCCGGCTCGGCAAGCTGGACAAACTTCTCATTCATCAGGTAGTCAAGGGAAACTTCCCGTTCCCACCTCCGGCGCAGCTTCAAAATTATATCTATGGCTGCGTGACGAATGACAATCTTGCAAAAGGCATTGAATGTGTACTGGATATGCACTTTGTAGGCTTCATCTTCGGTCATGGAAATTCCCCCTCTCTGAATAATAGTGCGGGGCGGCAGCACTCCTTGCTGTCGCCCTTGATTGCCTACCAGCAAAGACGGGCGGGACTGTCAACGGCGGCGCGTATGCGCCGTTCATCTTGACCGTTGACTGGCTCGGCTGGCTTTGCTATTTCATTATCTCTTTCAATTATTGTCAAAGGAAATATAGATAGTTAAACTATCTGGTATGTAACTGATACTCAACCACTTATCTTCGTTTGATAAAAGTGTCCCAATCGAAACATAGTTTCCCTCTTCGATTTCCTCCGATACATTCTCAATTACGGAAAAACCTTCTTGGTTCAAAACCTCCATGTACTCGCTATAGTCGTCGTCGCTAATGCCGGTAAGGTTGACACTGCAATTTTCATGTTCTGTATCAAGTGTTGCCCATGCAACCGTACCGGGCGGAATAGGAAGCCCCTCTGTGTATTCATTAACAGGCCAGATACCCTTGTCAAGAGTGGTAATACTGTTAGATTGTATATTGCTCTCATTACCTGTGGGTGTAGACGAAATAGTTTGATTAGAACACGCGGCCAAAGAAATTATGAATATGATTGCCAATACAGAAATATACTTCTTCATAAGTTATCTCCTATTTTTGTGTATAGTTCGGATAATCAATAAAACAGCAATTACCGCTGCGGCAAACCCAACTGCCAAAATGATTTGTAAAACATCAAAGCCCAATGCACTCTCAATCTGGATATTTGTTGTTGCGTCTGCCTGTCCGATTGCGCCTCTGGTGCTTTTCCTAATCGTGTGACAGCATATATCGAAAAGGCAACAACCGCAACAATAAGCGCAACAAGCGCAGAAATGATACCTTTCCTTTTTTTTGATGAGGCGTTATCAATACCAAACTGCTCTGCGGTGCTGTCTGCAAATTCTTTTGGTGTTCCTAAACGCTGGATAACCTGCTGTTCCGTTTCTCCATGCTCCAAAGCAGACGCGAAAACTTCATTCAAATCACGCACAACCTCTTTTTTCGCTTTATGTGGTAAGGATAGTTCCTTTTCAACTTGTTTAATATATTGTTCTTTCATTTCGATACCCTCGCTTGTTGATAACTTTCTATGAACCGTTTACGCAGTTCTCATAGCTTGACCAAAATAAGATTAGTTCATCAAGTATATTCCTGCCTTTATCAGTTAGAGAGTAATACTTTTTTGAACCGCCATTTGCCACAGCCGGAGCCAATCGACATTTAATTAGTTCTGCTTCCTGCAAACGATACAGAATAGGATAAATGGTTCCCTCTTTTGCATATCCCAAAACAGACGCACTGTTATTCAATTCGGATATAATTTCGTATCCATAAGTTTCTTTGCGTCCGATTAGGCATAAGAGTATCATTTCCAGAGAGCCTTTTTTGAATTGTTGGACATATCTGTTATTCATACTGTCGCCTCTCTTCAGCTTTGCTATTTAGTTTTACTAAGTAGCGACTATATTATATCTCTTTTGGGGTATCAAAGTCAATAGGCTTCACGGAAAAGTTACAAAATGTTGTACTTTCTGCATAGGGTAATAACGGAATAGCGGGGTACTGGCGGTCTATGTTTTGTTTTTAGTATCTTACTTCTTTATCGTACATGAGCATTTGCACCAGGGTTGTCGTTGCCGTAACCCTCCAGCAGGTTGATCGCTCCCCAGATGCCGAGGCCGGCACCCAGTGCGATAACGAGGGTCTGAAGAACGGTTACTGCGCTGTTGAAAAATGCCATAAATGTGTACCTCCTTGTACAATGCGCTTACGGGCTGATGAATAGTGAATATCCCCCTGCATGTGCACCTGCAAATGGGCAAACATATAGCCAGATTTCCAATCCCAATCAGAAACCTGGCTATGTAAAGAGGCGGCAGCTCGCCGCCTCTTCTTATTCTGTTGCCAGCAGCGCACCCATGACATCTTCGCCGTCAGAGCAACCTTACTTGGCATGATCTGCGTCAACCACTTCGTACTTATCACCGGGCTTGAGCTTCAGCCGATGATCGAGAAACGCCTCGATGCTGAACGTGTTTTTCTTATCAGCACCGGCAGTGAGCTTGTAGTTCGGATGCTGGGTCAGATCGTATTTATCTGACTTGAACGGTCTGACACCGCGCAGCTGCAAAATGCACTTTCCGCCATCCAGCACAGCCAGTTCATCCACCGAAGCCAGGTCATGCCCAACCTTTTGGTAATTGGTGCCGTAAGATGGGCTATTGCCTCTGGTATCGGAAGTGTTGTACAGATCAATCGTTTCTTTTCCCAGTGCCTGATTCAGCTCTTTTAGCGTAGTCGGCTCCGAACCGCCAAGGAAAATACGAGAATCCATATTGCCGATGATGGTATCGGCATTGTCCTTGTAGATTGCCTTCAACTGGCTCTGTGCCTGAAGCACCAGACACGCGAGATTTCTCTTGATCGGATGGTGGCTACCAGCTTTTCCAGATTCGGAATCTGACCAATGTTCGCACACTCATCAATCAGGCAGCGCACATGCACCGGCAGTCTGCCGCCGTAAACATCATCCGCTTTTTCGCACAGCAGGTTAAACAGCTGTGTGTAAATCATGGAAATCAGGAAATTAAAAGTCGGGTCTGTATCGCTCATAATGAGGAACAGAGCCGTTTTCTTATCTCCACCGTATCCAGCGACAGCTCATCGTACATAGTGATATCACGGACTTCCTCAATATCGAAGGGAGCAAGACGTGCGCCGCAGCTCACCAGAATCGACTTTAAGGTCTTGCCCGCCGCCAGCTTGAACTTGGCATATTGGCGGACAGCAAAGTGGTTCGGTTTTTTCTTTTTCAGAGCTTCAAACATCTGATCCACTGGATTCTGAAAGGTTTCATCATCCTCGCGTACTTCCATCGCATTCAGGAATTCAATCAGCGTTGCAAAGTTCTGCTCTTCCAGCGGTGCCTCATAGTGGATATAACCAATCAAAGCACAATACAGCAAGGTCTCTGCCTTCGTCCAGAATTCGTCACCGGCCTTGCCGTCCCCTTTGGTGTTGGCAATGAGGGTTGTGGTCAGCTTCAAAATATCCTTTTCGCTGTGAATATACGCGAAGGGATTATAATGCATCGACTTTCTGAAATTGATAGTATTGAAAATCCGGATACTGTATCCGTTCTTCAAAAGGGCTTGGCCGCAGTCGATTACGATATCGCCTTTCGGGTCAGTGACCACATAGGAACTGTGGCATTGTAAAAGATTGGGTTTAAGCCAAAACCGGGTCTTGCCGCTGCCGGAGCCGCCCACCACCAGCACGTTTTTGTTTCGGGCATTTGCCGGATTCTTCGGGCGGTTGCCCATCATCAGCCGCTCCGTCCGGGTCAGAATCACATTGTTTGCAAACACTGGATCTTCAAACGGTTCGATGTCTTTCTGCGTACCCCAACGAGCAGAGCCATACTCCATGCCATGGCGATATTTCTTGGCATTTTTGCCTTTCAGGTACACAGCAAGCCGCAAACCCGCTCCGCAGCACACACCAATCAGCAAATCCATCGGATGCAGACTTGGCATCGGGTTGGAAAATGCTGCACCCAGGGCAGAAAGAAAGCCGAGGAGCTTTTCAGACATGTCTGCGCCCTCGGCAATTCTCCACGCTTCTCCCAGATTGGTACATACAAGACCGGCAATGAAGTACGGTAGGTTCAGGAGCAGCTGCTTCTTTGTCTTATTACTCATAGATCACGCTCCTGACTTTTGTGGCGAACCTTATCCGGAAGAATTGCAGCAACCAGCTCTTTGAGCTTGTTAAGCTGCTCCAGAACACTCGGTTTTTCCTTTGTTTTCAGCTTTCGGTTGGTGAATTCCTCAAAAGCGGAAGTCAGTGCATCCGCATCCTTCGCCTTAAAGAACACCGTGTACTTGGGTGGCATTACATTTTGGTCTTTCGTAATGGCATAATCCACACCATATTTCCGTGCCACCTGTTCAAAGCCTTTCAAATCCGTTTTCTCAATGGGGATACTGCTGACTCCCTGATTCTGACCGATCAGTTCTTTGATGCTCTGCTTTCCAACCGGCAGCTGCGCTGTTTTCTGAGCCACCTTTGCCTGATGGTGCCGTTTCCACGCATTATAGCCATTCACGATGGTGCGAAAGGTCAATTTCGTGGTGCTGATTGCCAGATTGACGGTACGATTTTCAACTTCTTCCTGCATGAATCTCCGCCTCCTTCCTTACAAACTGTCCCGGTCCGGTGCAGGTTTGCTCTTTTCTTGGGGCTTTGCAGCCTTTTCCTCCATCTTCTTCACCATGTCATCCGGAACCGGAATCGCCATGATGCTGCGACCCATACGAACGAACATCTGGCTGATGGAACTTTTCCTCAAATTTCTGCATCTGCTCCGAAGTCAGAGAACCAAAGTCATCCTCTGTCAGCCCTACCACCAGAAAATCACCGGCATAAATGTCCTGCATATCCCCGTCTTCGGTGTAAATCGCACGGTTCAGCGGCAGACCATTGATTTTGCCGGATTCATTCAGAATAATAGCCACTTCATCCTCAAATGGATAGGTGACTTCAATATCGCCGCCGACCATGGCCTGCAAATCTTCCAGCTCCGTGCCAACACTGATTTTCTTCGGATAGGCATTGGGCTGTACCAGCAGCACATCCATTGTCCTGGTCTCTGCCAATTCATGTTCTCCCACGGTCTTGAAATCCACACCGGTGAAATCGCCGGAATCCAGAACATAGTCCTGATTGTTCCACGCCTGCGTCACCATGCGTTCCGCATCTTCCTGTGAGGCAGCTTCCACGGAAACCTTTCTCTGGAGAGTCTCTGTAATCTCCACATCAAATTTCTTCATAGGCGCTCCTTAGATCAGGCGCAGTGCCGGAACCAACTCGCCGCCAATGGAAACCACCGTCAGGTTCTCGTTCACATAGTCGATGGTACGTTCCAGCGTAAACAGATTGATGCTGCATTCGTTGCCGTTCTGGTCGATTTCCGAAACCTCCGCAGCTCCCAACACGATAGCGGGTTCTGTCAGTCTCGATCACATCGCTCTTATCATAATGGAGAAGCAGTTCCCCATCTGCCACCAGATCAGCCTCCATCTCATCGTAAACATCCTCAAAGATGTCTCGACTGCCAGCCTCGGTCAGAAGTTCGCCGCCAGTCCCCGGCAGGATCACCATCACAATACGCTCCTTCGGGTGATCTTCACGGATTGCCTCCAGCATCACCCAGTTATGAAGCATCGCAATGGACTTCTCAAACTTGGATCATCCATCGGATTCGGCTGCGATGCACCGTTCGGGCAGTCCTTACAGTCCATGCTGCACACTGCGTTGTTCTGATTCTTCTTAAAGTTCATCATCATAAAAATCTCCTTCTCATCGTTCCATATCTCGTTGTTTACTTCGCTGCCACTTTTCCAGCAGCCGGATAATCGTGTCCTGCATCTGCTTCGGCGTATAGGATTTCGGGAAATACTTCCGAAGAACCTCATTTTTAATCGTCACATGGTCAAGCTCATCCTTTTTGATTTCATTCATCACTTCACACATGGCATCCAATGTGCAGCCGCCCTCCTGCGAGAGTTTTTTCAGCCGCTGCGCCTGCGACAGGGATGGAGATGCCTGTGCATAGTCCATTGCCTCCAGAAATTCTTTCTGTTCAGACGGTTTCAGATAAGACAGCTCTACCGCCGGATTGAAGGCGATTTTCTTCTCATCCACCATATCCAGAATTTCAGGAATCAGGTTTGTAAGGCGGATATATCGCTTTACTTGGGATTTACTGTCACCAGCTTCTTCAGCTACAACCTGAGCTGCCCACGACTTCGGCCCAACTTGGCCGAAGTTAAATCTCCGCGTTCCCCCTGATGCTTCATTGCCTCCAACTTCATCTTGTAGGAAAACGCTCTCTCACTGGGAAGGATATTTTCCCGCTGCAAGTTGCTGTCCACCATAAAGATGATTGCCGCATCATCATCCATTTCCTTAACGATGACCGGCACTGTCTCCAAACCTGCCAGCTGCGCCGCATGAAGTCTGCGGTGTCCCGAAAGGATTTCGTATCCGCCTTCCGGGTCCGGTCGGACAATCAGCGGTGATACCACACCGATCTGCTTGATGCTCTCCACGGTCTGTGCCATCAGCTCATCGTCCAGCACCTTAAAGGGATGCCCTTCAAAGGGATGCAGGTCTGAAAGCGGCATCTCCGTCCACTGCTCCTTAGCCGCAGCGTCGGCAGCTGAGCCACTGCGGTTTTCTGTTGTAATACTGGTTTTTGCTTTTGCCATTCAGCTTCTTAACCTCCTTCCAGCGGTGATAGATGTCATTCTTACCTGCGAAAAACGCCTTTTTTGCCTTGCACTTCATAGATCAAGTACCTCCTTAACGACCTGCTGTTTTTCTTTTCCAATGCTTTTTCTGCGGTCCTCTCCGCTGATTCGCACCGGCGTACACATTTCCAGAATCCTGCTGTAAATCCGGGCGTATACCACATCCTGCGGATTGCGGATTTCAGCAATCTTCAGATTGGTTGTGATAATGACCGGAAGCCCGGACTTATACCGCTCATCAATGACAGCGTAGACCTGCTCCAGCGCATATTCGGTGCTGCGCTCAATTCCCAGATCATCCAGAATCAGCAAAGAATAGTTGGAAAACGAAGCGATATACCGGTATCGTTCTTCCGAATACATGGCACCCATCTGGTTCAGGATTTTGGAGAAATTCGTCATCAAAACCGGAATGCCTGATCCAGCAGCGCATTTGCTATACATGCCGCCACAAAGGACTTTCCGGTTCCGACATCTCCCCATAACAAAAGGCCAAGGTTTTCAGCCTTGACCTTTTTCCACTGCTCCACATAACGTTTTGCCATCTGGATGTCCTTGTTGTCTTCTGCAACGCCAAAATTCCATTCCAGAAGATGCTTTTCCTGAATCCCAGTTGCTTTCAGCTGCCTGATTTTACGCTGCCGCTCCACCAGTTCATCCTGGCGTTTCTTTTCCGCCATCGCTTCCTGCTGGCATCTGCAAAGGCAGGGAACAATCTTGTCTCTGCCCCAGAGCTTTACCCTGCACTGCACCGGCGTATGGCAGTTTCTGCAATACAACAGTCCGTCATCGCCCTGGTATTCCAGCTCTCCGGGTTCTTTCGGCGTAAAGAGCGAATCCAACGCCGCATTCAAAACTTCAGGCACCATGTCGCTCATAGGCTGTCTCCTTCCTCAAATGTGTAGTCTGCCGGGTTGTACTTCGGCTTTTCTCTCTTTGCCCAGCTCCGGATTGTTGCAAGGTGGTTTTTGTAGCTCCTGCCGGTGGAGGCATATACTCAGAGAGCCGTTCCACTCGCATCTGATAATCTCCTGGGAACTCCTGCCGGAGCTTGCCGTATTCCGTGTCAGAAAGAAGGACATTTTCGTATGAGCCATACCGGTGTTGGATTTCCTTCTTCTCTCTTTTATTGATTGTTTTAGTACTTGTTCTATTAGTACTTAATTGCGCGGGATTTTCCGTAACCGGTGTGTCCGTATCCGGATTTACCGCATACGGCTTTTCCGTACACGGTGATTCCGAACACGGCTTTTTCCTTGGCATCTCATAAATCACATACTCCGCTCTGCCCATCCGACCGTTACTCTCACGCTGCTGGTTCCTTTCCAGATACCCAAGACGCTCCAGCTCCTTCAGAGCCGTAAGCACTCCATCTACGCCATCCGGCGTAATCGAAGATAACCCCCGTACCGAATAGTTCCATGTGTCTGGCAAACTGAGCAGCATGGAGAGAAGTCCTTTCCCTTTCAGGCTGAGACCCTGATCCCGCAGGTGGTAATTGCACATTGTTGTGTAATTGCTGTTCTTCTCAACCCTGAATACCGGCATGGTGCTCACCATCCTTTTTCGCAGGCTCCGCTTTTTTCTTCGGACATTTGCGCGGACGATCTTCGCTGTCCTCTCGGCGATGGTATTTGCCGGTATCCTGCATCATGCGTTCAAACGCCTGAAGCGTCCCTCTGTAAAAAGCGTCATTCGATCACACCCCATTTCTTAAACA
>ENA-OQLB01001283-OQLB01001283.1-human-gut-metagenome-genome-assembly--contig:-NODE-1283-length-11130-cov-2.294102_pt1 | contig 11130 bp, 16 predicted proteins | sample MGYA00242656_ERZ504813 | MGnify/ENA primary metagenome ERZ504813 (study PRJEB26092, sample SAMD00036388) | human gut metagenome | host: Homo sapiens | study: EMG produced TPA metagenomics assembly of... | reverse complement strand
ACGATGTTCGCGGACGGAATCGACGGGTGGTCGCAGGTATGCGGCCGGCGCCGATTTCGCGCGGAATGGATGGTGACGGAACGGCGTGCGGCGCAGACCGCGGGCCGGTATGAGTCGTGAAAACGGAGGCATGATGGCACAGCAGCAGGAGTTTCATCCGGGATTGTCACTCGCGGGCGCGGTGGATCTCGAATCGTTGAAGCATCAGGTGAAGGCGGAGCCGGGGCAGGCCGGGGGAGCGCCGGCCGCGGGCGGCTATGTCATCGACACGACCGAGAACACGTTCCAGGCGATGGTGCAGACCTCCGCCACGTTCCCGATCCTGCTGCTGCTGTGGATCCCGACCGATGACCGTCTGTTCCCGATGGCCCGTACGCTCGGCGACGCGGTGAACAAGCTCAAGGGCAGATTCAGTTGTCCCGCATCGACATCGTAAGCTACCCATCGATCGCGCAGGCGTTCCAGGTGCAGGGCGCACCGGCGCTGTTCGCGCTGATCGGTGGCCGCCCGATGCCGATTCTTCAGGGGCTGCCGGGCGATGACGAGCTGAAGCAGATCGTCGATCAGGTCATCCCCAAGCTAATTTCGGTGGCCGCGCAGTCCGGCGTGAACGGTACTGCGCCGTATTCCGGCGACCCGGACTCGGCCGACGGTGACGGTGCTGGTACCGGTGACGGCGCAGGTGCGGCGGCTGGTGCCGACGTGGTGCCGCCCGAGCATCAGGAAGCACACCAGCTTGCGGCGCAGGGCGATTACGCCGGTGCCGCCGCGGCCTACGAGCAGGTGTTGCAGGCGAACCCCAATGACACGCTCGCCGCGCGGGGAGCGCGCGAAGGCGCTGCTGTTGGCGCGTTCGGCGACCGCTGACGTGCGCGAGGTACGCAAGGCCGCCGCAGATCGTCCCGATGACGTCGAAGCGCAGCTGGCCGTGGCGGATGTGGACATGATCGGAGGCAGATCGAGGACGCCTTCTCCCGTCTGCTGGATTATCTGGCGGACGGTCACACCGATCAGGTCGAGCCGGTACGCGAGCGTCTGCTGGAGTACTTCATGATTCCCGAAGCGACCGATGAGCGCGTCAAGCGTGCCCGTCGCCGCCTTGCCACGCTGATGTACTGAGCGCCATCGCGCCGAAATATGTCATTATGCTGAAACCGCCGCGGTGCCAATTCTTGCATCGTGGCGGTTTCAGCGGTTTTGGGCCTGTGGTCTACGCCTTATAGTCCCATGCGGTTACGGCCGAACTGGGTTTGGAATCGGGGCCCGTCCCGGTGCAGCTCGGCGTCGAAGTCCGCGGCCCACTGCGAGAACGGCCGCGAAGCCAGTCCGTCGTTGCTGAACCGCGCCTGATCGGTGATCTCCGTCACGCAGAACGATGGAATCTGCAGATTGGTCACGGGTCCGCTACGCTCCGCCTCGGCGACGACCAGCGGGGCGTTCGCGCCGCCAAATATGTCGAGGCTCCATCCATCCTCGCCGATCCATGCGGAGAACCGGTTCTTGATAATCGGACACGTCCCCGCGCATCACCAGTTCCGCGGCTATGCGGGCGTCGATCTCCCGTTCGGCCTCATAACGGGTGCCGCCCACCGACGGCCCCTTGACGGTGACGAACGCCTCGGTGAACCGGTCTCGGTATTGCCTCAGTACGGCTATCGGATCGGTGTCGGCGTTCATATCGATGCGCACCCCGTGTGTCTGTAGCCGCACTCGCAACGCGTAATTACCGTCGTGCACATAATAGCTCTGCACGATCAGCATCGGCTCGCCGTCATCCAGTTCCGGCGGCAGCGCCCTGCAGAAGAACCGACGTTCATATTCGAAATCGTTCATGCGATGTCCATACCACTCCAGTGTAGTCGGTGCGGGAGCGCGTAAACCCGGGAATTCCGCGAAATTGTCGACATGTTGGGAGTGGGATGGTGTACAGTAATACAGTTGCTTGCCGCAAGGCGAGCGATGTCTCGGGTTCGTAGCTCAGTGGATAGAGCGTCTGTCTCCGGAACAGAAGGTCGAGGGTTCGAATCCCTTCGAGCCCACCAGCAAAGGTTCCATACCATCGGCATGGAGCCTTTTTTCGTGGTCTATCTGCGTTTCGAGGGGGTGATTCGGGATGCGCCGGACATCTATCTGCGTTTCGAGGGTTGGTAGCCAAGTATAAACGCTACGGGAACCGCATGATTCCAGCAAGAATCAGGTCGGAATACTCCGCATATCGTGTTTTGGCAACCCCTTGAAACGCAGATAGATGTCCCCAGACTGCAAAATCACCCCCTCGAAACGCAGATAGGAGATGTTGCGGCGAAAGCCGGTCGCGGCGGTTGTCTCCGCCTCGCGACCGGTCAGCTCTTCTTGGGGGCGGTGGTGCTTTCGCGGACGACCAGGCGTGTGGGCAGGATCAGGTAGTGGTCGGCGACGGAGCCTGCACGCGCGTCGAGAATCATGTCCACGGCCTTGCGGGCGATCATATCGAACGGCTGGCTGATGGTGGTGAGCGCCGGGTACAGGTATTGTGCCGGGTACACGTTGTCGAAGCCGACGACCGACAGGTCAGCGGGCAGGGACAGGCCGCGTTGGCGGGCGGCGCGGTACACGTTGAGCGCCGTGATGTCGTTGCATGCGAAGATCGCAGTCGGCCGTTTGGCGGCGGGCAGGTCGAGCAGTTGGCATGCGCACTCGTAGCCGCGTTCCGGCATGTAGTCGCCGTAGGCGACCAGCTCGGGATCCAGCTGGATCCCGGCGCGACGCAGCGCGGTGGCGTAGCCACTGTAGCGGGCCTGAGCGGATTCTGCGTTCTGCGGGCCGGTGATGATGCCGATGCGCTGATGACCGAGTTTGATGAGGTGCTCGGTGGCGATCAGCCGCCGGTCCAGTTGTCGATGCCCACGCCGAGCGTGTCCTGCGACCTTCGCCGATGGAGTCGATAATGACGAAGGGAATGTTGCGCGAACGCAATAGTGTTTTTTCGCGTTCGGTCGCGTTGGACAGCAGCAAAATGACGCCGAGGGGATTGCGGTTGAGGATTTCCCGGAAGCTTTCCTCGCTGCGCTTGCCCCGCCCGGTCTGCGTGATGGTGATGCCGATGGGCATCGATTTCACATATTCGGAGGTCTCCGCGATCATCGCGTTGATACCGTTCGCCATGACCTCGGTGAGCACGAGCTCGATGGTCTGTGATGTCTTCGTGGTGACGAGAGACTTGGAGTACCCGGATTCCTCCATGATTTTCTCGATGCGCGCCCTTGTGGAGCTGGATACGCCTCTCGCCCGTTGATGACCTTTGATACGGTCGCGGTGGAGACTCCGGCAAGCTTCGCTATCTCACTGACCCGCGGTTTTTTCATATCGCCTGCCATCGGTTGCTCCGTTTCTCCCGTACTTCATTGTGGGTGTGTCTGCGTTCGTTGCAGACGCACTTCACACTATAGTAAAGCGTTTCGAGATAGATGAAAGAAAATTTCTAGAATAAGTGATGATTTTTCTAAAAAAAGTGTATGATGGGAACGAAACGCAATACATCGAGAACCATTGAGGCGAAGGGGCCAACATGAGCACCATCATCGGAGTCAAAACCTACGACCTGCGTTTCCCCACGTCCAGCACGCTGTCGGGCTCGGACGCGATGAACAAGGACCCCGATTATCCTCGGCATACGTCGTCATCACCACCGACGCGGATGGCGGCCTGAGCGGCAGCGGCTTCGTTTTCACTGTCGGCCGTGTCACTGTCGGCCGTGGCAACGACGTGGTCGTGGCTGGCATCGACTCGCTCTCCCGCATGCTCGTCGGCCGCAACGTCGAGAACCTGCTCGACGACATGCGCCGCATGGGACATGTTCGTCCACGACTCTCAGCTGCGCTGGCTCGGCCCGGAAAAGGCGTCGAGCACATGGCCATCGGCGCCGTGCTCAGCGCGCCATCGACCCGATCGCGGCCGCCACCGGCGAGCAGATGCAGAACCGCATCATGGACAAGCAGTATCGGCAGGCGGGCAGCTTCAAGGTCATGCAGATCGACGCCACGCGCGTCGCCGGGCCGCAGGAGATCGTGCTCGAATACCTGCTCGCCAACAAGTTCGGCGTGCGCGTGTGCCCCCACGCCGGCGGTGTCGGCCTGTGCGAGGCGGTGCGCCACTTCGCCATGTCCGATTACCTGGCGGTCAGTGGACAATGGATGATCGCGTCATCGAATATGTGGACAACCAGCACGAATACTTCGTGCATCCCACTGAGATCGTCAATGGTCGTTACAAGGCCCCGACCGCTCCGGGCTCGGGCGTCGACATGAAACTCGAAGCCGCCGAACGGTGCCTGTACAAGGGCTGATCGCAGCGCCGCGGTGCCGCGGCTCGCACGGACACGAACACAACAAAGGACACTGAAACATCATGGATTTGCATCTGGAAGCAAGGTCGTCATCCTCACCGGCGGTTTCAAGGGCATCGGCAAGGGCGTCGCCCTGCGACTGGCCAAGGAGGGGGCCATCGTGCGGTTATCAACCGAGACGACGGCGCCGCCGAGCAGTTCGACGCCGAAATGAAGGCCATCACCGACAACTACCGCACGTATCTGATGGACCTCAACGACACCGACGACATCGCGCCGATCGTCGAGGATGTGGTGAAGACCTACGGCCATATCGACGGTCTGGTCAACAACGCGGACCGCAACGACAACCTCGACCTCGACCACACCTCGTGGCGCGAATTCGAGCAGTCGCTGCACGGCAACCTCACGCACTATTACGAGCTCGCCCACCGCTGCGCCCCGTACCTGCGCGAATCGAAGGGCGCGATCGTCGACATCTCGTCCAAGACCGCGCTGACCGGCCAGGGCAAGACCAGCGCCTACGCCGCCAACTTGCTCGTGTTCGACGCCTCCAAGGGCGTCCACTTCCACGACGAGGTCTTCAAGGACACCGTCTACTTCATGAACAACGTGTTCTGCAACACCTCCACCACGCCGACGCAGTGGTACCGCAAGACCGACGCGCTCGCCAAGGCCGCGTTCTCGAACAACGACTACTACGAGCCGGCGGCAAGGCTTCGGACACCCAGCCTGAGGACAAGCGTGGTCTGGAAGTCGACCCGAAGTTCGTCGGCTTCTCCGGCGCTCCGACACCCCGGCCGGCAAGCTCGCCGGCATGGCGCCGAAGCCAAGGCCAACCTCGACAAGGCATACACCTCCTCCAAGCTGCGCGTGGGCCTCGACTCCGTCAAGGCCGGCGTGCAGTGGGCGCCGACGATGAGCGAGATCCAGGTGCACAACGGCTCCGGTTCTGCCTCCTCGCACAAGCCGGCTGTCGCCGTCGTCAACAGCAACTTCAACAAGCAGGCTCCTGAGACGCTGCCCGAGTACACCGTCACGCTGGACGGTGACAAGCTGCAGTCCATCCGCTGGATCGGCTCCGAAGGCAACGTGCTGAGCAGCCTCGACGAGGGAGACTACACGGTGAGCGGCGAGGGTGACAAGGTCACGGTGAAGATCGCCGCCGACTTCCTCAAGGGCAAGGACGCGGGCAACTACGGTCTGCAGTTCGAGTTTGCGTCCGTCGCCCCTCCCCGCAAGGTGTCGCTGAACGTGACCGACGAGGCAGTCGAGCCAAGCAAGCCGACGACTCCGGCCAAGCCGGGCGCTAACGAGCAGCCGAAGACCGAAGGCGTCGCGAAGACCGGTTCGTCCGTGCCCGCCGTCGCCGCCGGCACCACGATGATCGTCCGCAAGCGTGCCACTCGCTGAATGACACGCCGTAAAGGCCGGGGCTGGTAACTATGTGCCGGCTCCGGCCTTTGCCGGTACGATGGATATAATGGATGTCTTGCCGTTGCGATAACGCCGCGGCAGACAAAATAGAAGAAACGTTCCAGAGCACAGAAAGGAACATTGATGTCAACTTCTGGCCGTTTTACGATTCCGAGTGAATCGAACTTCGCGGAGAAGACCGCGGAACTGGCCCGGTTGTGGGGTGCCGACGCGGTTCGCAACTCGGATGGCACGCAGTTGGACGACGAGGTCGTGGCGCTGGGTATGAAGGTCTACACGGCCTACTTCCCGACCCGCGCGCACAACGAGTGGATCACGCTGCACATGGACGAGACCCCGCAGGTGTACCTGCTGTCGAAGCGTGCGCTGGCGGAGAGCGACACGGTGGACGTGTCTCTGATGGACGGTTTCTTCGAGGAGCAGCTCAAGCCGAACTTCGACGCCGACCCGCACAAGTACTGGGAAGTCGTGGACCGTTCGACGGGCGCCGTGGTGCCGACCGAGCAGTGGACCGTGGACGCCGAAGCGGGCGTAGTGCACGTCTCCGGCGCGGAACTGATGCACGAGTACACGGTCTCGTTCCTCGCGTACATCATCTGGGATCCGGTCGAGATGTACAACCACCTGACGAACGGGTGGGGCGACAAGGAGCACGAGATTCCGTTCGATATCTACCACCCGGCGACGCGCAAGTTCGTGTTCGACACGTTCGAGCAGTGGCTCAAGGACAACCCGCAGGTGGATGTCGTGCGTTTCACGACGTTCTTCTACCAGTTCACGCTGCTGTTCGACCAGAAGCAGCGCGAGAAGGTCGTGGATTGGTTCGGATGCGCCTGCACCGTGAGCCCGGCCGCGCTCGACGACTTCGAGAAGGAGTACGGCTACCGCCTGCGCCCCGAAGACTTCGTAGATGGCGGCGCCTATAACTCCGCGTGGCGCGTGCCGCGCAAGGCCCAACGCGACTGGATCGACTTCCTCTCCGGTTTCGTTCGCGCCAATGTCAAGAAGCTCGCCGACATGTCGCACGAGGCCGGCAAGGAAGCGATGATGTTCCTGGGTGACCAGTGGATCGGTACCGAGCCGTACAAGGATGGTTTCGAGGATCTGGGTCTGGATGCTGTCGTCGGTTCGATCGGTGACGGCACCACGACCCGCATGATCGCGGACATCCCGGGCGTGAAGTACACGGAGGGTCGTTTCCTGCCGTACTTCTTCCCCGACACGTTCTACGAGGGCAACGATCCGAGCATCGAAGGTCTCGACAACTGGCGTAAAGCGCGTCGTGCATCCTGCGTTCCCCGATTTCGCGTATGGGCTACGGCGGATACCTGTCGCTGGCCGCGAAGTTCCCGAAGTTCGTCGATACCGTCACCCACATCGCCGACGAGTTCCGCGACATCCATGACCGTACCGGTGGAGTCGCCGCCGAAGGCGAGCTCAACGTGGCGATTCTGAACTCGTGGGGCAAGATGCGTTCGTGGATGGCGTTCACGGTCGCCCACGCGCTGCCGAACAAGCAGACGTATTCGTATTACGGCATTCTGGAGTCGCTGTCGGGCATGCGCGTGAACGTGCGGTTCATCAGCTTCGATGACGTGCTGGAGCATGGCGTCGCCGACGACATCGACGTGATCATCAACGGTGGCCCGGTCGACACCGCGTTCACCGGTGGAGACGTGTGGAAGAACCCGAAGCTGACCGAGACCCTGCGCGCCTGGGTGCGCGGCGGCGGAGCATTCGTCGGCGTCGGAGAGCCCAGTTCGCTGGCCCGTTTCCAGGCTGGTCGTTTCTTCCAGCTGGCCGACGTGCTGGGCGTGGACGAGGAACGCTACCAGACGCTGTCGGTGGACAAGTACTTCCCAACCGTCACGCCGGAGCACTTCATCACCGCCGACGTGCATGTCGATCCCGCCGCCCGCGAAGCGTGGGAGAAGGCCGGATACCGCATCCCGCTGTCGGGCTGCGGCGGTGGCCAGGGCATCAAGCCGCTTGGCGGCATCGACTTCGGCGAGCCGGTCGCGAACACGTTCCCGGTCAACGAGGACGTGACGCTGCTGCGCGCCGACGGCGGTCAGGTGCAGCTCGCGGTCAACGAGTACGGCAAGGGCCGCGGCGTATACGTCTCCGGTCTGCCCTACTCGGCCGCAAACGCCCGTCTGCTGGAGCGTGCCCTGTTCTGGGCCTCCCACAACGAGGGCAAGTATGCGGCATACAGCTCGTCGAACCCCGAGTGCGAGGTCGCGGTGTTCGACAAGTCGGGTTGCTACTGCGTTGTCAACAACACGGATCGCGCGCAGTCCACGTATGTGGAGCGCGGCGACGGTCGCATCGAGCGCATCGAACTGGCGCCCAGCGGTATCGCCTGGCGCACCATCTGATCCGGTCGCATCATCGCTCCGGATCGGCGTGAACGAGTGAATATCGGGGTCATCGTCGCCTACTCCTTCGACGATGACCCCGATTTTCATGCCGCCTGTCCATTGTGCGTACATGTACGCATCACCGGATGGGCGGCATAGGTATATTTATTACACGGTAAGCGTGCACAAGCGCGTCGCAACGCAGACAATAATCGCGGATACGCGGGAAGTGAGGAGTCATGAGCGAGAAGATGGAAGCGGTCGCCACGTCGGAGGCGCTGTGGCGCTGGGCGCGTACAGCCAGGCGGTAAAGGCCAACGGGTTCGTGTTCGTGTCCGGTCAGCTGGGCATCGACCCCACGACCGGCGAACTGGCCGGAGACACCGCCGGTGAGCAGACCGCCCAGGCGCTGAAGAACATCAAGCAGATTCTCGACACGGCCGGCACCGGCATCGAGCACGTCGTGCGCGCGACGATCTACATGAAGAACGTCGAAGACTTCAAGGAAGTCGATGCCCGGTACGCCGACGTGTTCATCGGCTCCGTCAAGCCCGCCCGCGTTGCCATCGGCGGCAACGACATCCCCAAGGGCGCCCTCGTAGAGATCGACGCCATCGCAGTTCTGTGACGGTTCGCGGGGAATCCGAACAGTAACCCGCCTTCAACCAAAGCCGTAGCAGTGAGCCTCCACCAGATGCATGGTGGAGGCTCACTGCTGTGAGTCGTATTGCATAACCATGTTGCGCCGATGCTGATGGTTCCGTCGGATGCGGCGTATATGAAGGTGATTTGCGTCCATAAGTGCGCGCCAAAACGACGACCGTGCGCACTTACGGACGCAAATCGGGCCTTTTGCGTCCATATGTTCGCGCACTTGTCGTTTCGGCGCGCACTTACGGACGCTTTGGGAGCGCCCCCAATCTCGCTCTGCTCGACAGCCCCCTGTCAGCGGGAGTGCGACCAACGCTCCCGCTGGCGGGGCTGTCGCAAAGCGACTGAGGTGGTTCACACGTGACACGCTATATCACGCTATATAGAGTCATCAAACGTGTCTTCCAAATCATCTCCGGCCAATCCACCGCATATGTGATGCGGTGGTGAAGGAGTGACGCGAATCACCCTGATTCTTACCCTCGAATGCCCCGAACACAGCTGCGCGGCCTATGATGACCTGCGCCAGTGGAGTTGGCGCGACTATGTCGCGCGGCGAAATATGGAAGCGGGGTGTGAGATGCACGGGCGCGAAGGACGAGGACGGCTGTCCGGATCCGTTGTGGCGGTGGTTTCCGTACTGGCATGTATCGCCATGCTTGCCGGATTGGTGATGGGCACGACGCATGTGGTCGGCTGGGTGTTCGATGCGATCGGACTGGCGTCGCCACAGCATCGCCCGATCGTCATCGCGCATCGTGGCGACACCCGGCATGCTCCCGAGAACTCGCTGGCTTCCATTCGCGCCGCAAAGCAGAACGGCGCCGATTTCGCCGAAATGACGTGCGGCTGACCAAAGACGGCATACCCGTGGTGTTCCATGACCGCAGAACCGGGCGTCTGGACGCGGGCGGTCGCGACGTGCTGGTGAACAGTATGCCGTTGTCCGCATTGCAGCGCATGATCATGCAGCAACGCGGCATGCGGTATTCGGTTCCCACGCTGCGTCAGGCGTTGGACGACGCTTCCATGTCACGTCCGGGGCAGCGGCGGTTCGGCTTGCTGCTGGACATCAAGACGGACGCGCGGTATGCCCGGAAAGTGGCCGATGCCGTGGTGCGTGTGGTCGAGGATTCCAAATACGCCGGCAATCTGATGGTGATGTCGGCCAACCCGTATGCGGTGATGGTCTTCAAGAGCATGCGTCCGCAGTGGCATGTAGGCCTGTGCGCCAGCGGCAGGCCCGATCTGACGCAATGGGACGATGACGGCACGAGCGAAGCGCGGTTCATGGACGGGGCCGCGCGGGTCGAGACCGTGCGCCGCGAAGTGACGGCGAAGCGCGGCGGAAAGCAGCGAAAGCATCCCATGTTCCGTGGAATGCGCGGCGAGGCCATGGACTTCGTCGTGTTCCGCACGCGGGACGTCACATCAAGACTGCTGCGGAATGCGCGGCTGCGCAGAATTCCCGTATATGTCGACTCGGTGGATTCATACGATGCCGCGAACGGCTTGCTGCGCCACGCGTCAGCGGACTGCTCGGCGAGAACATCACGCCGTTGCAGCAGGCTTGTTCGTCATATCACGGGCTTCCCGAACCGTTCTCGTCGCCGGACGATGACGATCGCTCCCAGGCGTGACGCCGGCCGATCCCGCGTCGGTGCATGAACCGGACGTTCGCTGTCAAAGTGCCCGGTACACTAGGAGAATGAGTCCTGAAGCGCTTAGTGAACTGATTGAAACCATTGCCCACGATCTGGTCGCCGCCGGAAAAGCCGGTACCCTGACCGACGATTTGATTCCCGAAACCGCCAAATTCGCCGTGATGCGCCCGAAGGATCGCGCGCACGGCGATTGGGCCTCCAACGCCGCCATGCAGCTGGCCAAGAAGGCCGGCATGAAGCCGCGCGATTTGGCCGAGCTGTTCGCCGAGCGGCTGACCGCCGCCGACGGCATCTCGACCGTCGAGGTGGCGGGGCCCGGTTCATCAACATCACGCTGGATTCCGCCTCCGCCGCCGCGGTGGTCGACAAGGTGCTGGCCGATGGCGCAGGCTACGGCAAGAACGCGCACCTCGGCGGCAAGACGCTCAACCTGGAGTTCGTCTCCGCCAACCCCACCGGTCCGATTCACATCGGCGGCACCCGTTGGGCCGCGTCGGCGACTCGATGGCCCGCGTGCTGGAGGCCAACGGCGCCAAGGTTGTGCGCGAATACTACTTCAACGATCACGGCGAGCAGATCAACCGTTTCGCAAAGTCCCTGGTCGCAGCCGCGCACGGCGAGGAGACGCCCATTGACGGATACAAGGGCAAGTACATCAAACGAGATCGCCCGACCTGCCGTGAGTGCCGGAGGC
>ENA-OQLB01001282-OQLB01001282.1-human-gut-metagenome-genome-assembly--contig:-NODE-1282-length-11148-cov-2.289084_pt1 | contig 11148 bp, 19 predicted proteins | sample MGYA00242656_ERZ504813 | MGnify/ENA primary metagenome ERZ504813 (study PRJEB26092, sample SAMD00036388) | human gut metagenome | host: Homo sapiens | study: EMG produced TPA metagenomics assembly of... | reverse complement strand
TTCAAAATTTGACTGTCTGAGGCGTATGCCGAGTTTCAAATTTGAAGCTGCTTTTAGCAGAATTTGCCCTTTAGAATTTGACCCGACGATGGAACCTGAGCTAGGAACGCCTTTCCAAGCTTTATTCCGGTTCGGGTATCCACAGCCTTCCTGAATTAAATCCCAATACAATTTGAAGAAAAAGCTTGCATAATATGCAATATGGATGTATAATTATGCAAGTTCATGATTTACAACGCAAAAGTAAATATATGGATTTTTGAAAAACAATCCCATCCAACTAGACAATCACAGGAATTTGGGGTACTATAAAACGAACAATAATTTATAAAAATTCAATATCGGAAAGGGTGTTATATAGATGATTAAAGTTGGAATTATTGGAGCGACCGGATATGCCGGAGGAGAACTGGTAAGAATCCTTACCGGACACAAGGACGCAGAGATTGTATGGTACGGCTCCAGAAGTTATATAGATAAAAAATACGCAGATGTATATCAGAATATGTTCCAGATCGTGGATGCAACATGTCTGGATGATAATATGGAAGAACTTGCAAAACAGGCAGATGTAATCTTCACAGCAACGCCGCAAGGTTCTGTGCATCGATGATGAATGATAAGATTTTAAGTGAGACAAAGATTATCGACTTAAGTGCAGACTATCGTATCAAAGATGTAGCTACATATGAAAAGTGGTATGGAATCGAGCATAAGAGTCCACAATATATTGAAGAAGCAGTGTACGGGCTTTGTGAGATCAACAGAGAAGATGTAAAGAATGCAAGACTGGTAGCCAATCCGGGATGCTATACAACATGTTCCATCCTGACCGCATATCCACTGGCAAAAGAAGGAATCATTGATATGAATACTCTGATCGTGGATGCAAAATCGGGAACATCCGGAGCAGGACGTGGTGCAAAAGTACCGAACCTTTTCTGTGAAGTGAATGAGAATATGAAAGCGTACGGTGTCGCAAGCCACAGACACACACCGGAGATTGAGGAGCAGCTCGGATATGCATCCGGAGAGAAAGTGCTGATCAACTTCACACCACATCTGGTTCCGATGAACAGAGGAATCCTGGCAACGGAATATGCAACACTCAAAAAAGATGTAACATACGAAGAAGTGAAAGCAATCTATGATAAATATTATAAAGATGAGAAATTTGTCCGTGTTCTTGAAAAAGATGTTTGTCCGGAGACAAATGGGTAGAAGGAAGTAACTATGTGGACATCAACTTCAAGATCGATTCAAGAACGAACCGCATCATCATGATGGGAGCAATCGACAACCTGGTAAAAGGTGCAGCAGGACAGGCTGTACAGAACATGAACCTGATGTTCGGACTTCCGGAGACAGAAGGACTGGAACTGGTACCGATGTTCCCGTAGATTTACCGGAAAATACAGACAGAGGAGAAAAATAATACATATGAATATAAGAGTAATGACAATTGAAGATTTCGACCAGGTGCACGCACTGTGGATGAGCATCAAAGGATTCGGAATACGAAGTGTGGATGATTCAAAAGAAGGAATAGAACGTTTCTTAAAAAGAAATCCCACAACAAGCGTAGTTGCCGAAGAAGATGGAAGATCGTCGGAGCGATTCTCTGCGGGCATGATGGAAGACGGGGCTGTCTGTATCATGTGTGTGTAGATGTGAATCACAGAATGAGAGGCATCGGAAAAGCCATGGTAGTATTTACGATGGAGGCACTGAAAAAAGAAGGCATCAACAAAGTATCCCTGATCGCATTCACACAGAACGATATCGGCAATGCATTCTGGAACGAAATAGGATGGACAAAGAGGGAAGATCTGAATTATTACGATTTTACACTGAATGAAGCAAATATCACGGCGTTTATCCAGTAAAGGAATTTATCAAAACATAAGAAAAGAGAATTAAGAAAGGTGGAAGAACAGATGAAACAGGTAAAAGGCGGAGTGACCGCAGCAAAAGGATTTGAAGCAGCAAGTACAGCAGCAGGAATCAAGTATAAAGACAGAACAGATATGGCACTGGTATACAGCCAGGTTCCATGCGTGGCAGCAGGAACATTACAACAAATGTCGTAAAAGCGGCACCGGTAAAATGGGATCAGCAGGTCGTAAAGAGTGGTGCAAAAGCACAGGCGGTAGTTGTGAACTCAGGAATCGCTAATGCCTGCACCGGAGCAGAGGGATTTGGATATTGTAAAGATACTGCAGATGCAGCAGCCAAAGCACTGAATATTTCCGCAGATGGTGTCCTCATCGGTTCAACCGGAGTGATCGGAAAGCAGATTCCGATCGACAAACTGACAGCCGGAATCAAAGTACTGGCAGGTAAGAAGAATGATACACTGGAAAATGGTACAGAAGCAGCCAAAGCAATTATGACAACCGATACATTTCCAAAGGAACTGGCCGTTGCAATTGAAGTTGGCGGAAAGACTGTTACGATCGGTGGTATGGCAAAAGGATCTGGAATGATCCATCCGAATATGTGCACGATGCTTGCATTTATTACAACAGATGCTGTGATCACAAAGGATGCACTTCAGAAAGCATTAAGTGAAGATGTCGGAGATACTTACAACATGATCTCTGTAGATGGAGATACTTCTACGAACGACTCAGTTGTATTACTGGCAAATGGTATGGCAGAGAATCCGGAGATTACATATGGAACAGAAGATTATAAGAATTTGCAGAAGCATTGCATATGATAAATGAATACCTTGCAAAGAAAATCGCCGGAGACGGAGAAGGTGCAACTGCATTATTCGAAGTGAAAGCGGTCGGATGCGAGAGTGTAGAGCAGGCTAAGACACTTGCAAAATCAATCGTATGTTCTAATCTCACAAAGACAGCAATCGCAGGACATGATGCAAATTGGGGAAGAATCCTCTGTGCAATGGGATATTCCGGAGCGCAGTTCGATCCTGAAAGGTTGACCTGTTTTTCGCAAGCAAAGCAGGAAAAATCCAGATCATTGAAAATGGTACAGCTGTAGATTACAGTGAGGCAGAGGCAACAAAGATCCTGTCTGAGACTGAAGTTACAGCAATTGCAGATGTGAAGATGGGTGACAAGACAGCAACTGCATGGGGATGTGATCTGACTCACGGATATATCGAGATCAATGCAGATTACAGAAGTTAGGAGATTGAAAGATGGAAAAAGTAATGCAGAAATATCTGGACAAAGCAGAAGTACTGATTGAAGCCCTTCCGTATATCCAAAGATTCAACCGTAAGATTATTGTAGTAAAATATGGCGGAAGTGCTATGGTAGACGAAGAGCTGAAAGCAAGAGTCATTCAGGATGTTACTCTGCTGAAATTAGTCGGTTTCAAACCAATCATTGTCCACGGCGGTGGAAAAGAAATCAGCAAATGGGTAGGAAAAGTCGGCATGGAACCACAGTTTATCAATGGGCTGCGGGTGACAGATGCAGAGACGATGGAACTTGCAGAGATGGTACTTGGTAAAGTGAATAAAAGCCTTGTTCAGTTGGTGGAGCAACTCGGTGTAAGAGCCATTGGTATCAGTGGAAAAGACGGAGGACTCTTAAAAGTAGATAAGAAGCTGGCAGATGGTGAGGATATCGGATTTGTCGGAGATGTCAAAGAAGTGAATGCGGATATCATCTACGATCTTCTGGAGAAAGATTTCCTTCCGATTATCGCACCGATCGGCCTGGACGATGATTATAATACGTATAATATCAATGCGGATGATGCTGCATGTGCGATAGCAAAAGCAATCAATGCAGAGAAGCTTGCATTCCTGACAGATATCGAAGGAGTATACAAAGATCCAAAGGATCCGTCCACATTGATTTCTGAACTGAATGTATCAGACGGAAAGAAATTGATGGAAGAAGGCTATATCGGTGGAGGTATGCTGCCGAAGATACAGAACTGTATCGATGCGATTGAGAACGGAGTATCAAGAGTACATATCCTGGACGGAAGAATTCCGCATTGTCTGCTTCTTGAAATCTTTACAAATAAAGGTATCGGAACTGCAATTAAAAATGATATAGAAGAACGATATTATTACGGAGAATAAGTTATGAATGAATATATGAAAAGAGACAAACGAAGCGCTGTTACATACGTATAATCAGTTTCCGGTAGTATTAGAGCGTGGAGAAGGTGCTTATCTGTATGATACAGAAGGGAAAAAATATCTGGACTTTGCGGCCGGATATGCAGTGTCTTCGCTGGGATATGCTGATAAAGAATTGAATGATGCGTTAAAGGAACAGATCGATAAGATTTTTCATACTTCTAATCTGTACTATAATACGGCTTGCGGAAAGGCAGCAGAAGATCTGAAACGTATTACAGGGATGGACCGTATCTTCTTCACCAACAGTGGAGGGGAAGCGGTAGAAGGAACTTTAAAAGCAGCAAGAAAATATGCATACAAAAAAGGAACAGGACGGTATGAATTCATTGCGATGAAGGAATCTTTCCATGGAAGAAGTTTTGGAGCCGTATCTGTGACAGGACATGATGCGTATCGTGAACCATTCGAGCCGCTTGTTCCGGGGGTATCATTTGCACAATACAATGATCTGGACAGTGTGAAAGCACTGGTGACAGATAAGACTTGTGCGATCATTCTGGAACCGTTACAGGGTGAGGGTGGAATCAATGCAGCCACAGAGGAATTCATGAAAGGAATACGTAAACTCTGTGACGAAGAAGGAATCCTTATGATTTGTGATGAAGTACAGTGCGGTATGGGAAGAACAGGCGCTATGTTTGCATGGCAGGCTTATGACATCAAACCGGATATCATGTCTATGGCAAAGGCTATCGGAAGTGGAATTCCGGTCGGTGCATTTGCAATGACAGAGGAAGTTGCAAAATATTCACTGGAGCCTGGGGATCACGGTACAACTTATGGGGGAAATCCACTGGCTTGTACGGCAGTAAGTAAGACTATTGAGATATTTGAAAAGAAGCATCTGGTAGAACATGTGCAGAAAGTCGGCGCATATCTGACAAAAAAACTGGAAGAACTTGTGGAAGAATATGATACTGTAAAAGCGGTCAAAGGAAAAGGTCTGATGCAGGGAATTCAGGTGACAAAACCTATATCTGAGATTACAGGAGCAGCTTTGAAAGAGGGGCTGCTGATTATCGGTGCCGGAAGCGATGTGATCCGTTTTGTACCACCGCTTATTATTGAGCTTGAACAGGTGGATGAGATGATCCGGATATTAAAGAAAGCATTGTAAAAAGTAAAGAAATGGAATATAAAAACCGGTCATGGGACATATTATCTGCATAGGCAGGAGGTATGAAGATGACTGGTTTTTTGATTGCGCTTTTGTCAGGAGCGCTTATGAGTGTACAGGGAGTATTTAATACGCAGGTAACAAAGACAACCGGAATGTGGGTGAGTAACGGCTGGGTGCAGTTCAGTGCATTCCTGCTATGTGCCGTTGCATGCTTATCGCCGGAAGAGATTCTGTTGGCGCATTGTGGAAAGTGGAACCCAGATATGTATTACTTGGAGGCGTGATCGGTGCAGGGATCACATGGACTGTGATCAAGAGTATGGCGTCGCTGGGACCGGCGAAAGCAGCACTTCTGATCGTGATATCGCAGTTGATCGTAGCATATGTGATCGAACTTCTCGGGTTGTTTGGAGTAGACAAAGAACCGCTGGAAATACGCAAAATTATTGGTATGTCCATTGCCCTGATTGGTGTTGCAATTTTTCAATGGAAATAGTACAATTAATTCACTAGGCATATGCGGGGATTACAGTTTCCGACAGACTGTAAAGGAGAAGTTATGCGTAGAAAAAAACGACAAAACAAAATAACAGAAAAGAGAAACATACAGAAAGAAATACGCCGGATACCACTGTTTTTTCTGGTATTGTTAAGTGTCATGTGTACAGGTAGCCTGACTGGCTGCAGAGCCGGAAATCCACAAGGACAGACGGAACTGGTTCCGTTGAATAGAAATGATACGGATTCAGAAAAACCAGACACCGCTGTTAATTCCGGACAGAAAGAACAACAGACAGACCGGGAAAAACTGCAGATCTGTTATGTGCATGTATGCGGTGCGGTAAACCAGCCCGGAGTATACGAACTGACAGCAGACAGCCGTTTGTTTGAAGCCATTCAGATGGCGGGCGGACTGACGGAAGAGGCGGCAGATCAGACACTCAATCAGGCAGAAGTGATCGAAGATGGTTCCAAAATATACGTTCCGACGAAAGAAGAAGTAAAAGCCGGTATGGATAATGGCGGTACTTTGGTGCAGAATGAGGACAATGCAGAAAAAGCCGGAAGTACATCGGATGGAAAGATTGATATCAATACGGCGGCAAAAAACGAATTGATGACACTTTCAGGAATCGGCGAAGCGAAGGCAGATGCGATCGTGCGTTACCGGGAAGAACATGGAGCATTTCAGAAGATTGAAGATCTGATGGAAGTAGAAGGGATTAAAGAAGGTGTATTTCAAAAAGTAAAAGATCAAATTAAGATTTGATAAGGAGTAGGAACATGGGCAAACGCATATTGGTTGTGGATGACGAAAAACTGATAGTAAAAGGGATCCGGTTTAGTCTGGAACAGGATGGATACAGTGTGGACTGCGCATATGATGGGGAAGAGGCACTGAAACTGGCAAAAGAGAATGCATACGATATGATTCTGCTGGATGTTATGCTTCCAAAACATGATGGTTTTGAAGTGTGTCAGCAGATCAGGGAATATTCGGATGTTCCGATCATCATGCTTACGGCTAAGGGTGATGATATGGATAAAATTCTGGGACTGGAATACGGTGCAGATGACTACATAACAAAGCCATTTAATATTCTGGAAGTCAAAGCAAGGATTAAAGCAATCATACGCCGGATCAGTAAGCGTGATAAAAATCAGGAGGATGATAAAGTAATCATCAAAGGTGAGATGCAGATCGACTGTGAAAGCAGACGTGTGATCATCGGGGGGAAAGAGATTAATCTGACCGCCAAAGAGTTCGATCTTCTGGAATTGCTTGCTATGAATCCAGGTAAGGTATACAGCAGAGAGAACCTTCTGAATATTGTATGGGGATATGAATATCCGGGTGATGCGAGAACTGTAGATGTACATATCCGCAGACTTCGTGAGAAGATAGAGACAAATCCAAGCGATCCAAAATATGTATATACGAAATGGGGAGTTGGTTATTATTTCAGGGGTTAAAAAATATCTAAAAAAGAATATATTCAGGAGCATGAAATTCAGGATCATTATGCTGGTAGCATTGGCAGGAATCGTTCCGGTTCTGATCATGCGGGGCGTGTTCCTGAACAGTTATGAAAAATGCGCAGTGAGGGTACGTACTGCGGAGATACAGAATCAATGTACCATTCTCAGTAACCAGTTGAGCAGTTCGGGATATCTCACAGGAGATATATCAGAAGTGATGCGGACGGAACTGGTCCAGTTATCGAATATCTATAGCGGCCGTGTGATGGTGATAGATGGAGCATTTAAGATCCAGGAAGATACTTATGATATGGACAAGGGCAAGACCATCGTATCCGGCAATGTAATCCGTTGTTTCCAAGACAAAGAACCGAAGCAGAAGTAGTAACAGAAAAAACAGAATATATAGAAAGTGACCGCACCAACATAGGAAAAGATGATGCAGTTGTAGGTGTGCTGCTGGTAAGTGCACCTACAGATTCAGTGCTGGACAGTCTGGAAATATTAAGAAACAAGGCAGATGTAGTGGCACTTGCGACGATTCTGGTTATAATGATGATTGCAGTTCTGGCGGGGATAGCGATGCTGAAACCATTCAGACGTATTACAGAGTCGATCTCAGCGGTAACAGAAGGATATGATGATAACTACCTGCATGAGAACACATATACCGAAACGATAGAATTGTCAGAGGCATTTAATAAGATGTCGGGGCGTATGAAGACGCTGGACGATTCGAAAAATGAATTTGTATCCAATGTATCACATGAATTGAAGACACCTTTGACATCCATGAAGGTTCTGGCGGATTCGCTGCTTCTGCAGGAGGATGCGCCGGTAGAACTTTATAAAGAGTTTATGGGAGACATGTCAGAAGAGATCGAACGTGAGAATAAGATCATTAATGATCTGTTATCGCTGGTGAAGATGGACAAAACAGCGAATAACGCCAATACCATGAACATAAAATCCGAAAATATGAATGAGCTGGTAGAAAAAATCTTAAAGAGACTGCGTCCGATCGCAGCAACAAGAAATGTTGAACTGGTTTACGAAAGTATTCGTCCGGTCACAGCTGAAGTCGACGAGATGAAGATTTCGCTTGCAATTTCAAATCTGGTAGAAAATGCGATCAAATATAATAAGGACAATGGCTGGTTCATGTGACTTTGAATGCGGATCATAAGAACTGTTATATTGAAGTGGCAGATTCAGGGATCGGTATTCCGGCAGAGGCGCAGGAACATATATTTGAAAGATTCTATCGTGTGGATAAGTCACATTCCAGGGAAATCGGCGGGACAGGGCTTGGACTTGCAATCGCACGAAGTGCAGTGGTTATGCATCGCGGGGCGATCAAAGTATTCAGTCAGCCGTCTGAGGGAACAACATTTACAGTCAGAATTCCGTTAAACTATGTGTCTTAGGTAGAAGGAGAATGCGATGATAAAGAAAAAGAGTTACTGGATCCTGATGCTTACTGCCATCTGTATTCTGGCGGTGACGGGATGCAAAAAAGAAGGAAAAACAGCAGACTTCCATATCTATTATATAGATTCCGAGGGCGTGTCGCTGGTTGAAAAAGGCATAAAGCCAGAGGGCAAAACACAGAAAGAACAGATTGATGAAATCCTGGATAAGATACAGAAGAATACGGATGACATTGATTACCGCAGTCCTTTTGTAAAAGAGGTAAAGGTGAAAGAATGGTCAGTAAAGGATGGAAAACTTATAGTAGATTTTAACAGGAATTACCAGAAACTGAGTGCGACGGAAGAGATTCTGCTGCGCGCTGCGGTTGTTCAGTCTGTCGGACAGATTTCTGGAGTGGATGCTGTGTTATTCATGATCGACGGAGAATCATTGCAAGATATGAATGGACAGGTGGTTGGTTATATGCAGCCATCGGATTTTGTAAAAAATACAGGTGTGAGTCTCCATTCCTATCAGAAAGAGACATTTTTGTTGTATTATGGTAATAAGCAGGGAGACCGTCTGGTAAAAGAAAAGGCCAGTATCCGGTATAACAGCAGCATATCAAAAGAAAAAAGTGCTGGTAGAACAGCTGATCAAGGGTCCTTCATCGGACAACGAGACGGCAGTGATCCCGGCAGAGACAAAGGTGCTGAGTGTATCTGTAAAGGATCATATCTGTTATGTGAACCTGGATAAGGGGTTCCTGGACACAACGAATGTGATGAATCCGGAACTTCCGGTCTATGCGATCGTGAATACAATTATAGAAGGAAGCTCGATCGGCAGGGTACAGATTCTGATCGATGGAAAAACAAATGTAAATTATATGGGGAAGATAAGTCTGGAAAAGCCGCTTTCCCGAAACCTGAATATTGTGGAAGGGGAGTAGTGCGTGAGGAACAGGCCGCTTCTTAGTGTCTGTCTGATCATTCTGTGTGTTCTGACTTCCTGTACGCTGGTGGGAAAGGAACGGTTTATAAAAGAACTTCGCCCATCGCCGCTTGAAATCTGCACCACGGAAGATGAATCTGTCATCGTCTGTGGTGTGATTTACAGGCAGGAGCAAAAAAGAAAATGGTCAGATGATTTATCTGAAACATAATTCTGTTTATTCTATTTCTAACAAACAAAAAATTTCAAGAGTCAAAGATAATCGTTTATATCAATTCCAAAGAAAAACTACATATAGGAAACAGGATAAAAGTCCGGGGGACAGTATCATTTTATGAAAATGCAAGAAACCCGGGTAATTTTGATCAGAAGTTTTATTATCAGAAACAGGGGATCCATGGGAAAATCTACGGCAGTCAGATGCAGATCACCGATAAAAGTGTGGACGTTTTCCGGGAAAAGCTGGCAGTGTTCCGTGCCGGGTGGAAGGAACTGCTGGTGCGGGAAATGGGTGAACGGGAAGGGGGAATCCTTGCTGCGATACTTCTTGGGGAAAAGAGCGATATGGATCCGGAGATGAAGGAACTTTACCAGGTGAATGGGATTGGGCATATCCTGGCTATATCAGGATTGCATCTGTCGTTTGCCGGACTGGGTGCCTATCGTTTATTCCGGCGGTTGACAGGTTCGTACAAAGCAGGAGGACTGGCAGGAGGAATGCTGTTATTTCTGTATGTTTCAATGATCGGGATGACAGTCTCGGTACTAAGGGCATGGGTAATGTTCCTGTTCCGGGTCGGTGCGGATGTTACAGGGAGAAAATACGATATGCCGACGGCACTTTCTGTAGCAGCAGTAATCGCAGTCGGAAGTAATCCGCTGTATCTTTATGATGGCGGTTTTTTGCTTTCATTTGGTGCATTACTTGCGATCTGCACAGTGATACCACTGTTGAAGGAAGAATCACAGCAGCCGGTACTGGTACGTATATTGGGGCCGGGAATTGCATGAATTGTGTGTTGTGGCCGGTGATTCTGTATTTCTTTTTCGAAGTGCCGTTATATAGTGTGATGCTGAATCTTCTGGTGATACCGTTGATGCCGGTAATATTATCCTGCGGGATGGCCGGCTCACTTGTGCGGATGGCAGGGGGAACATATGGAACATGGATATTGATGGTGTGCAGCCGGATATTAAAACTCTATGACGGATGTTGTGTGTTGCTCCTGAAATTTCCTGTGGCAAGATGGATAGCAGGAAGACCGGAAAAATGGCGGTGCATAGTCTATTATCTTATGTTGTCAGGAATCATTCTGATATGGAAATATATGGACAGACAGCCGGTAAAAATCAGAAAAAAGTACATGGCTAGTCTGGCACTTTATATTACTGCATGGCTGATACTGATATCAGGACCGCTGCTAAGAAGAGGAATGGAGGTGACAATGCTGGATATCGGGCAGGGAGACTGTATCTGTGTGCAGGGACCAAAGCATCAGAATTATCTGATCGATGGTGCAGCAGTGATGATGAAGAAGATTGGAAATAA
>ENA-OQLB01001281-OQLB01001281.1-human-gut-metagenome-genome-assembly--contig:-NODE-1281-length-11151-cov-1.659742_pt1 | contig 11151 bp, 16 predicted proteins | sample MGYA00242656_ERZ504813 | MGnify/ENA primary metagenome ERZ504813 (study PRJEB26092, sample SAMD00036388) | human gut metagenome | host: Homo sapiens | study: EMG produced TPA metagenomics assembly of... | reverse complement strand
ATGTAATCAAGACAGAATATGATAAACAGATTCATGTTAGAAATCCAATTGAAATTAAACATCTGAAAAATATCCATCTTGAGCCAGACTACTGCTGTTCCCTTTTATATATTCCAAAAGGTACTTGATAACCCATCCTCCAATTACAGAATAATATGGTACAATCAGAACCGGAATAATCGCATTAATCCATCCACCAAAAGAAATCCATTTTGACTTTCCGAAAGATTTGAACGCACCTACCGGACTTTTTCTTGTCATACGGCCAATTGCTGATTCAGCAATTATCATCGTATAACCGAAAGTAAGGGCTAACAGAATATAGATAAGCAGAAAAAATTCCTCCGCCATATTTCGCCGCAAGATAAGGAAACCTCCAGATATTTCCAAGACCTACAGAAGCTCCTGCTGCTGACAGTACATATCCTAATTTACCGGAAAATGTACTCCTTTTTTTATGATTATCCATAACAAAATCTCCTCTTTTATTCTAAAATTAAATACACCTGTTTGATTTTATCATGATAATCCTTTAAAGTCACTAGTAAAATCAAGTATAGCCTTAAAAATATAAAATTTCTTAGTATAAAATTAAAAAGTCCGGAAAGACTAAGACGGGGTGAGCGATGGGATCTTGGTTAGAGACCTTAAGAATGTCTTAGTCTTTTAGACTTTTATAAAATAGAGTGTATATAATGTGTGTCAGGCAGATTATTCGCTGCTACCTGACAGCACAGATGGTCTTTAATAAACAGAATCATCTCCAATAATACGAAACAACCAGATAGTCTCCTTCCTGGAGATTATTCCTGTCTTTTAAACTTAAATGATTTGCTTCTGCCAGCTCATCCATATATTCATATATGGAATCTTCTGTTCGTCTGTATCTTTGTGCAATGCTCCAGAGTGAATCCCCTTTTTCAAGCTGGACACTTTTATAATATCTCTCTCCGGAAGGTTCTTCAGCTTTGCTATCGTGCGCACTGGAGAAAAAGCTTCCAAATCCAAAACTCAATGACATAACCATCACCAGAGCCGCAATCCCTGTCACAAACCGTCTGATAGAATTCGTCTTACGGTGCTTTGCATAATGACAGTGCTTCTGTCCTTTTGCTCCTGCATGATATCGATCTGCATACATATCTTTTCTTTTCTCTGATCTCATGATAATGACCTCCCTTTTCTTCTGTAATCTTTTCAGTTCTCCTATATACCAGAAAGCATGTTCTCGAACAACTGTTCTGTTACCAATATACAGCAAGAACATACGTTTGTCAATATGTAAATCGAACGTATTTTCTAAACATTTGTTTGCTATTTTTTCTTCTGTATGATATGATAATTTTAATAGTTCAGATAATAATTCAAATTGATATAGATACAGATTTAGGAGGTCTTTTATGAGTAAAGGTAATATTAGTAAGAAGCAGGAAGAGATACTTGAATATATTAAGTCCCAGATCCTGCAACGTGGTTTTCCACCGGCTGTACGTGAGATCTGTGATGCTGTGAATCTGAAGTCAACTTCTTCTGTACACTCTCATCTCGAGACTCTTGAGAAGAACGGATACATACGACGTGACCCAACCAAACCACGTGCAATCGAGATTCTGGATGATTCATTTAATCTCACAAGACGTGAGATGGTTCAGATTCCGATCGTAGGCCATGTAGCTGCAGGAGAACCAGTTCTTGCACAGGAGAATATTGAAGATTACTATCCTGTTCCTACTGAATATATTTCATCAAATAAAGAACTCTTTATGCTGAAAGTTCAGGGTGAAAGTATGATAAATGCCGGTATACTGGATGGAGATTATGTCATTGTGGAAAAGCAGGCAACTGCAGAGAACGGTGACATGGTTGTTGCTCTGATTGATGACGGTGCAACGGTAAAGACGTTTTACCGAGAAGAAGGTGTGATCCGTCTTCAGCCGGAGAATGATGCAATGGAACCATTTATCCTTGAAGATGTTACGATTTTAGGGAAAGTTGCTGCTGTTATGCGCTTCTTCCGTTAATTTAAAAAAACAGGTGAGTACACTTGCAGAAGCATCTCAGATAGAGGTGCTTTTTGCAAGTACTCACCTGTTTTTTATATATGTTCTTCTCCATATCCCTTTTTCTCTTACTATCATAAATATTTTTTTAATGCATCAAAAAAGCCGGATAAGATGTACAGGTATTCTCAACCTGTCATCTTATCGGCTTTTGTTCCATTGAACAGCTCACCCTTCGATGCTCGTATCTATATATGACATATTCAGATGATTCAGTCAGTACTGTTTTCTACTATTTTTTTGCAAGTTCGTACATTGCTGCTGCCGTAATCTGCAGTGCACGGAGAAGCTTTTCTACTTCCACATGTTCATCTGGCTGATGGATCACGTCTGCTTCACCTGGAAATACCGGTCCGAATGCAACCATGTTCGGGAATTTCTTTGCGTAAGTTCCACCACCGATTGCAAGTGGTTCCAGGTGCTCGCCAGTCTCTTCTTCATATACATGAACGAGCTTTGTCACCAGTTCAGAGTCTTTTGGTACATAGAGAATTTTGTGGTTATTTTTCCGGAGCACATCGAATGTGTAACTGTTGATATGATTGATCAGTGTATCATCAACAACTTTCGGATCTGCATTTTTTGGATAACGGACATCTAATGTAAAATAGGTCTCTTCTCCATCATAATAAACAATACCAAGGTTTACGGTTGTCTCACCAGTTTCTTCATCCACATAATGTACTCCCAGTGATTCTCCATTTGTCTCCGTTCCGATCTCTTTCAGAAGAAATTCCATCAGTTGCTGGAATTCTCCACCAAATTCATTTTCTTTCACTGCATTCAAAAGAAGAATTGCTGCATTTACACCAAGATGCGGGGTACTTCCATGTGCACTTCTTCCCACCGCTTCAACGATTGTTTTTCCGTTTTCATGCGTCACAGTAATTCCTTCTGTCTCTGTTACCTTAATGTCTCCTTTATGACCAGTTTACAAGTTGGAATCACGACATTATCAGCGATTCCACCGCCGAAATATTCCACTTCGATATGCCCTTTGTCATAAACCTTAGAACCACCTTTGATACCGGTCGTTCCTTTTTCACAGAAAATAACCGGAAAATCTGCATCCGGAGTAAATCCGATCGTCGGCATCTCATATCCGTTCTCTACGTAATACGCCGCACATGAAGAGCCACATTCCTCATCAGATCCAAAAATAACACGGATTCTACGGTCAATTGAAAGATTCAGGTCACGGATCGCCTTCAATGCATAAATCGATCCAATGATAGGTCCCTTATCATCCAGACATCCTCTTCCCCAAAGGATTCCATCGTGGATCTCGGCACCATAGGCAGGATAAGTCCAGCCGGTATCACCAGCCGGTACAACGTCTACATGACCGAGAACGCCTACCATCTCTTTTCCTTCTCCATATTCTACCCAGCCGATACGATTGTCTGCCTGCCCAACCTTGAAGCCAAGTTTGCGGCCAAGTTCAAGGGCATCTTCCAGAGCAGCCTTCGGTCCAGGACCATATGGCGCGTCTGGCTGTGCCTCACCACGCACGCTTTCAATTCTCATGTTCTGTTGAATTCCAGCAAGAATTTCATCCTTCATCTCCATAATCCTGCTGTTTAATGCTTCATAACTCATTATTACATTCCCCACTTTCTTGTGTATTCCATCTGTATTCTATTATACACGATACATCTTTAGAAACCAAATAATATTTTAACAAATCTGTTCCGAATCCAGCACGATCGTAAATGGACCGTCATTTAAAAGAGACACCTTCATATCCGCACCAAAGCTTCCTCTTTCCACAACCGGGATCACTTTCTTACATTCTTCAATAATATATTCATACAGTTCATTTGCCATATCCGGTGCACCTGCCTCAATAAAACTTGGGCGGAATCCTTTTTTACAGTTTGCATATAAGGTAAACTGGGAAATCAGAAGAAGTTCTCCATCCACATCCTTCAGGCAAGATTGGTCTTTCCGTTCTCATCTTCAAAAATACGAAGTCCTGTCAACTTCTTTACCATTTTGTCTGCAATCACTCTGGTATCATCCTGTGCCACTCCGATCAGCACCATAAATCCTTTTCCATCTTTCCGATCACTTCTCCTTCTACCGCAACCTCGGCATGTGTTACTCTCTGAATTACAAATTTCATGTTTTCTTGTCTCCTCTTTCTTCTCTTTATTTGACACTATAATGCCTGTGTTCCGAAATTATCAGAACATAAGTATTTTGCTACAGGTCTAAAAAACGGGGGATTTTTATTTCCCCCGTCTTATAACATTATAATCGCTGTTCTTACTCTTCCAAGCTTGCCTTTAATTCAAGAAAATCTTTGATAGCTTTCACACATCCGTCAACCCCAACTTGGAACTGTTTATACAAATATCATACTTTCGGCATCGCCCCATTTTTTGTTGGTATAATAATTTGTAATAGCTTGCCCTGCGTTTATCTGTCTTATGTATCAGATCTTTTGCTTTGTTATCTGTCAGTTCATTCAGCTTTGCTACATTTTTAATCCTGTCTTCCAGATCTGCATGAATGAATACACTTAGTACATCATCCCGCTCTTCCAGTGCATAATCCGCACATCTTCCTACCAGTACACACGGTCCTTCCTCCGCAATCTTTTGATCGCATCAAACTGCGCAAGGAAAATCTTGTGATTTAGTGGCATTTCATTGACAGAACCGGATGCAAATCCCATAGAATATGTATCCATTACCAATGAATAGAGAAAACTGTTCGTCGGTTTTTCATCATGTGTCTCAAAAAGCTCTTTGCATATCTTACTGTCCTTTGCTGCCCGTGACAACAATTCTTTATCATAAAACTCAATTCCCAGTTCATCTGCCAGACGTTTTCCAATCTCGCGTCCTCCGCTTCCAAACTGACGACCTATTGTTATAATTGTATGTGTTTTACTCATAAACGTCACGCTCCTTTGCAGGTCATTATTCCATGATTATCCTATACATATTATATAACAATTCATAATAAATGTATAGATTTTTATGACATTTTGCGTAGTTTTTCAATAAATTTTCAAAATATTCCGGAAGTGGGGCATCAAATTCCATATATTTTCCCGTTCTCGGATGGATAATTCCAAGTATTTTCGCATGAAGTGTCTGCCCCTGTAGTGTCCACGGACATTTTGCCGGACCATATACACAGTCTCCAAGCAACGGATGATGGATACTTGCCATATGCACACGGATCTGATGTGTGCGACCGGTTTCTAGCTCACAGGCAATATAAGTATAATCGCCAAACCGCTCCAGGACGGTAGTGTGTCACTGCATTTCTGCCGTTTTTCTCATTGATACTCATTTTCTTCCGGTCAATCGGATGGCGTCCGATCGGCGCATTCACAGTACCGGAATCCTCTTTGATATTACCGTGTACAATCGCATAATAAATCCGCTTAATGCTGTGCTCTTTTAACTGCTCTGCAAGGATCTGGTGTGCGGTATCATTTTTACATACCAGAAGAGAACCGGTAGTATCCATATCGATCCGGTGTACGATTCCCGGACGCATTACACCGTTGATTCCTGAAAGCCGGTCTTTGCAATGATACATGATCGCATTGACCAGAGTTCCGGTATAATGACCTGCTGCCGGGTGCACTACCATACCTTTCAGCTTATTAACCACCAGGATATCATCATCCTCATAGAGAATATCCAATGGTATATTTTCCGGCAGGATATCCGGTTCCGTCAAATCCGGTATCGTAATCTGAATTTGATCTCCTTTTGCAACCTTATAGTTGGATTTGATTACTGTGGAATTTACCTTTACATTTTTTTCTTTTATCAGTTTTTGAATATAAGAACGGGAAAGCTCCGGCACTTTCTCTGTGAGAAATTTGTCGATTCTCTCCCCTGCATTTTCTTCACTCTGAAATTCTTTAATCTGCATGTTTCTGCTCCTGTCTGCGCGAATAAATAGAAAAATCTTCGTCCTTATAATAAAAAAAAGATCAGCAGAACCAGAACGATAAACGTCACAGTCACATAAATATCCGCCACATTGAAAATCGGAAAATCAATCAGTGAAAAATAAAAAAAAGTCAAACCACATATCCTCTGGTCAGACGGTCAATAAAATTCCCGATTGCTCCGGCTGTCAGAACGATCATACAGATTCTGAGTGGCAGATATCTTTTTTCTACTGGAGTTCTGCCATAAAACCAGCTCACAATAACAAGGATCACAACGGTCATGATGACAAAGAACCATCGCTGGTTCTGAAAAATCCCAAATGCAGCTCCTCTGATTTTCAAAGATAATGCAATTCAAAAACATTATTCCACAACACAAATGCAGACTGATCCTTCAAATGTGCAATTGCCAGAAGCTTTGTATACTGATCCAGAAGCACCAGGATTACGATTCCAAGTGCTGCAAAAATATATTGTTTTAACCCTGGTCTGTTCTTCATATGCTCTCCTTTACTGCTAATGCCATTAGATATACTTTCGGATTGTAACATAATAACGTCCCTTTTTTGTCTCGGAAAGAACTCCTTCGTACTGAAAACGTCCCATCTGTCTTACGGAAATGATATCATTGTCCTTTACATGATATCCATTACTGGTAATCAGCTTTCCGTTTACATATACACGCCCAGCCTCAATCAATGCAGTAAGTTTACTTCTGGACGAAGAAAAAGCCAGTGAAAGAAGGGAATCCAGGCGTACTGACGCAACAGTCCCCTTAATCTCTTCGTACTTTGGCTCCCATTTAAAATCTGCATTTTCTACTTCTACGGCACGAACGGTTGTATGACGTACCCTGGTCAGTTCTTTTACAAGAAACTCCGTCAGTTCCTGATGTACAAAAACATAAGCTTCCTTATCGTGAATCAGAATATCTCCCGTCTTTGCCCGTGTGATCCCAAGGTTCAGAAGTGCACCCAGATAATCTCTGTGTGATAATTCCTCAGCAAATTTCGGCTGTAGCGGACTGATCTTCAGAATGCGGATCGGATATGTACTGCGGATACTTTCCTCATCCATATACATATAAAAAGCATCAGGTAGAAATGCTGCCATCTGACGCTCTGACGGATCATACCCGCCAAAGGTCCTGTATGGAACAGGGAAAGAATCCTTCGGCGTAGTATGTAATATATTCAGTTCATTCAGGTTCAGGAAATCGGAATACATAATGATTCCTCTCTGATAAGCATTGTTAGACAGCTCAATCAGACGTTTACGAAGTAAAGTCTCTTCTTTTTCCATACCCTGTCTTCTTTCTTCTAGTAACGGTTCTGGATCGGCACATCGAACGAAGTATTCAGAAGATCCTGCATATCGCCGGAAATATCAACATTTGCCGGTGTTACCAGAAAAATATAACTTGAAATCTTCTGAAGATTACCATCAATTGCAAAAGCAGATCCTGATGTGAAATCAATAATTCTCTGCGCGATCTCAAGATCCATACCTTCCAGATTCAAAATAACAGTTCTTCCCGCGAGAAGAGTCTCTGTAATCTCACGTGTATCATCCATTGCGTTTGGTTTGATTACACAAACTTCCATGTCAGGAGCGATTCTGCGTGTAGAAGGCTGGCGCATCGGGGTGACTTTATTTGAACGACCTGATTTTTTAAGCTGATAATCTTCCTCTTCTTCTTCGTAAGCAGCCGGTTTATCTTTCTTTCCAAAAATATTCTTTTTTGGCTTCTCTTCTTCATATGACTCATCTTCAAAATCGTCATCTTCATCGTAGAAATCATCATCATACTCATCATCGTCGCCGTTTAATTTCATAACGTCTAAAAACTTATCTAATACTCCCATTTTTCTTATACACTCCTATCTGTGGTATCTAAATCTGATGAGCATAATTTCGCTCGCCAAAAATTGCTGTCCCTATCCGAACCATGGTGGCTCCCTCTTCTATAGCAACTTCAAAATCATTGGTCATCCCCATTGAAAGAATACTCATGTTAACATTATCAACTTTTTCCTTTGCAATGTCAACAGATAATTTTCGTAAGTTTGCAAAATGTATACGATTTTCTTCCGGGTTTTCTACAAACGGAGCAATTGTCATCAATCCTTGTACTTTTATGTGTTGAAATCTGACAATTTCATGAATAAAATCCATAACTTCCTCTGGCATCAGACCGAATTTTGTATCTTCTTTTGCCATGTTTACTTCGAGAAGCACATTTACAACAATACCTTTTTTTCGCTGCTTCTTTATCAATTGTTTCCGCAAGACGAATAGAATCAACAGAATGGATCAGCTCTGCCTTATCGATGATATATTTTACTTTGTTGCGCTGCAGATGACCAATCATCTGCCAGTGAATATCCTTTGGCATTATGTCATATTTTTCATCCAGTTCCTGCACTTTATTTTCACCAAAATAACGGCAACCGTAAGCATACGCTTCTTCCAGCATTTCTACCGGTTTGGTCTTGCTGACAGCAATCAGTGTTACATCCTCCCGTTTTCTGCCGGAGCGTTCGCATGCAGCGCATACACGCGCTTCCACATCTTTTAAGTTTTCTGTGATCATTCTTTCACTCCATTTCTTATTGACTTACTATCTGATTATCCCGAACAGAATCTCCGTTCAGGGCAATATGATCATAATTGGATAGACTGTAGCTGTTTCCTTCTGCAATAATATAGTATTCATCACTCTCACTCAGGATCTGAACCTGCTTGAATACAGCATAGCCTTTATTGACATTATAAACTCCTTTGATGCTTTCGGTTTTCAAAAGATCCATCGTATCGGAAGATTCCGGCAACAAAAGAGTATCTCCTTTTTTCAGATTCTCTGTATCCAGATATGCAATACCCGATTCCGTATCCTCGTTAATGATCGTCACCGGAATAAATTCCGTTGTCGTCTTTCCTTTTTTGGTCGTCTGCCTGTAGACACCTTCGTTCTGAGAAGCCCCGCCGCTCGTGATATAATCTATCGGAACAGCATAACAGTCTTTCTCCGTTACCGAGGTTTTCGGAATCTTAAGCCCGGACTCGTCTTCCAGGATCAGTTCAATATTCACGAACCGTTCATCTGCATACCGGATCATGGAATCCTTAAAAGTAATATTGACATAAATATCATTTTTCTTTTCCGTAAGTCGCATAGTTCCCCACAGGTCCTTATTATCCTTCAGGAATCTGACCTCAACAGAAAGGGAATCTTCCCCGTTCATTTTTTTCTGGAAGGTTTGTGCCAGATCAGAGGTCAGGCGTACCGTTACCGTCCACTCTTCATCTGTGACCAGGCGATATACCGGCTGCCCTGCATCAATCTTCTGGTTGCCTGAAAGCTCTGTGACACTGTAATTTGCTTTATCAAACATCTCATCCGTGATATTATCTGTCGTCAGATTTTCATAGCCATCTACCGAAAGCTCCACGATTCCGTCATCCGGGCTTTGAAATGCATCTACATTTCCGGACTGCAGAATAGAATTCAGCTGTGCAACCCTGCTCTGTGTCGTATTGTTCTGTAAGATCGCTGTTACTTCACTTTTCAGATTTGATGCCGTCTTAAACTCCTCCGGTGAATAGGATTCATTAAATCCCTGTGCCTTCAGCAGAATACTGTTCCATTCATCTGCATTCAGGGAAACTTCTTCATTGCTGTCCTGATCCGTCTGTGTCTCGAGCTTGGAAGACGTAATGGTGTAAATATTGGTTCCAAGTGCAACCTTCTGTGCATCGTCTACAAAATAATTGACATATCCGCTTTTTTCAGCATTCACCACCGTTTCTTTTCTGAGAACTATTCCGGTAAGATTCCTGTCTTTTAAAATGCTTCCTTCCCGTACCTCATATACACTCACTCTGTCTTTTCTAAAATAGATCAAGAACAGGTAAAAACAAGATACAAAAAAATAATTCCAAACAGAATCGTACCAATATTTAAATGTCCTTTTCGTTTATATTTCTGGAGGCTGACGACCTCCGTATTCTTCTTTTTCCCAGCCAAAAATCAAGCCTCCAAATCTATTCGGATTTTAACAGACATAGTGCCGCACCATTCAGATAATCACAGCACCTGCCTGATACCTGCCTTCCTCTTCCATCTTCTGCAGCAGTTCGTCCCTCAGCCTCCACCAGCTGCATCCCCAGTTACAGAACACCGCATCTTTCTCAGGAATTCTTGAAAACATTCGTTCTACTGCCACGGTTTCCGGAATCTGTTCAAGAAACGTAATCACTCTTCAAAATATTCTTCCTTTGAACATACCGTTATTTTACCATTTTCATACCAATCGCACAACCGTGTATTTCTGGCAATATAAAGCGAATGCAGTTTCACAATATCCACACCAAGCGCAGTAAGGATTCTTGCAGTCTCTTTTGCATCCGCTGCCGTATCTCCCGGAAGATTAAGAATCACATGGGTACAGATTGAAATACCAGTATATCTTTTAATCCGCAGTACTGCATCGATAAATTCTGCAAGACCATGTCCCCTGTCGATCATCTGCAGTGTATGATAATTTGCTGTCTGTAATCCAAGTTCTACATTCATCTGAATTCCGGTCATCGCGCGGATATCTCTCATAATATCAAGATACTCAGCCGAAACACAATCCGGTCTTGTGGAAACAGATATCTCCACGACACCCGGAATCTTGGTAGCCTCCATCAGATAACTGCGAAATCTGTCCGGAGGAAGAAAGGTATTGGTATAATTCTGAAAATATGCAATATATTTGTTGGCATGGTATTTTCTCGTGATCATCTGTCTGGTCCGTGTCAACTGTTCTGTGACAGAAACTGCAGCCGACATTGCCTCAAATCCGGTTCCTGCACCGGCACAGAATGCACATCCATCTCCGTTAAGACGGTTCGGACATGTGACCGGAAGGTTCACCGGAAGCTTGTATACTTTTTCACCATATTTGTTTTTCAGGTAATCCGAATATTTATAATATAACATATTTTTCCTCTCATTTATGAATAATTACAAAATTTTAACACATACTAACCGCATAGAATCGTATAAGGAGGATATTTACATGAAATGGTTTGATAATACAGCACTCACCGTCGTGATCATCGGTGCTGTGAACTGGCTTCTGATCGGTATATTCCGTCTGGATCTTATTGCCTGGCTTTTTG
>ENA-OQLB01001280-OQLB01001280.1-human-gut-metagenome-genome-assembly--contig:-NODE-1280-length-11157-cov-4.564461_pt1 | contig 11157 bp, 13 predicted proteins | sample MGYA00242656_ERZ504813 | MGnify/ENA primary metagenome ERZ504813 (study PRJEB26092, sample SAMD00036388) | human gut metagenome | host: Homo sapiens | study: EMG produced TPA metagenomics assembly of... | reverse complement strand
TTAATTTGGAAACTTTCCAAGATAATGGTAACAAGAAATCTTAATCAAAAAATAACGGATATTGCTTGAATTTTATATATCAACAAGGTGTGAGTATTTAATGTTATAAAGAGATATATTGAATATGGAGCAAATTGCAAAGGGAAAATTGTATTTATAGGATCGACCTTATCTGTACTTGCAAGGAGTCCAATAGGAAGAATATTAAATATCGCGGTATATGGTGGAAATACAGTTGAAAATGCTATGAATGGATTTTCATTTGCACATGCTTTGTCATATTTAGTAATGGGAAAACAATACTTGAACGGTAATGGTATGGGATCTTCATATATAGCTGAAATTATGTATTCTTTTGGATATATGGGAGTATTCATTGCAAATATATTTTATGGTGTTTTTTTACGTAAATTTTTTTAAACTTAAAAAAGATAAAGTTTGGATTAATACAATTATTATTATCATGATGAAATCATTGTTTTTTGCTCCAAGGGGATCGTTTGACGCCTTTTTTTCAGATCTGTTATCCGTTAATGTATGGTTGACGCTTATTTTTGTTTATTTGTTCTCTAGTATGATTTATAAAAATAAGAAAAAAAACGTATGCTAAAAGAGGAAGAAACGTATGAAAGAAAAAAATATATATTTATTAAAAAATCTGATACTGTTTTTTTTAGCTAGTTTTCTTCCTAAAACAATTTCTTTTTTTTTGGTTCCATTATACACAAATTGTTTATCAATACAGAATATGGGACAGCGGATTTATTGATTAATACAGTTTCATTATGTGTACCGATTTTAACTTTAGTGGTTCAAGATGCAGTAATGAAATTTACATTGGATAATCAGCATGATAAAAAAATTGTGTTTACAGTAGGAATTAAAATTACATGCATAGGTTTTCTTATATTATCTATCGGATGTACACTGTTAAAAACTATTGGAATATTAAAATTAGATTATTTTTATATTTTGTTTTTAGTCTCAAATTATTTAGTATCTGCTTTAGTTGAAATGATTTCTTATTTTTGCAGAGGAATAAATCAAATAGTAATTTTAACAGTTTCCAGTGTAGCACAAACAATGACAACTATAGTATCAAATTTGTTATTTTTGCTTGTATTAAAAAGTGGACTTAAGGGATACTTGTTTTCTATTTTACTAGGATATTGTGTTAACATATTAATTGTGTTTTTTGGAGCTGGCTTACATAAATATATTGATTTTAGACATAGAGATAAAAAACTGGAAAAAGAAATGTTTATGTTTAGTGCTCCATTAATCGCAAGTTCATTATCTTGGTGGATAAATAACGCTTCAGATAAATATATATTGACATATATGTGTGGTTTATCTGTGGTTGGAATTTATTCTGTTGCATATAAGATTCCAACGATTTTATCTGTACTGGGAACGGTAATATCAAAAGCATTTACGATATCAGCGATAAAAGAAATTGACACAGATGATACAGATGGATTTTTAGGAAAAAGTTATTCTTTGATAAGTTATGTCATGACTGTAGGATGTGCTGTATTAATTTTATTAAATCCGTTTTTATCAAAATTGCTGTTTGCAAAAGATTTTTATATAGCATGGAAATTTGTTCCTCCACTTTTAATTGCGTTTTTGATGTCAGCAATTTCTGGAACGTGTCAAAGTATACTTACAGCAATTAATAAAACAACTATAATTTCTTTTACAGCAATTTTAGGAGCGTTTGTAAATGTTATTCTTAATATTATATTAATTCCTTTATATGAAGGATATGGTGCTGCGGTAGCACTATGTTCAGCTTTTTCGTCTGTTGGATAGGAAGATATTTAGAGTTGAAGAAATATGTTAAATTCAAGAACAAAATTTCAAAGGAAATAATAGCTTATTCTTTGGTAAGTATAGAAATGATTTTAGCGTATGAAGAAAATAAATATATCTGGATGGAAAGCTTGATAGTTGTTTTGATTATAGTGTTGTATCATAAAGAAGAAATTTATTTTATTAAGAATATATTTACAAAGAAAAAATATGTTATGGAGAAGAAAAAGTGAAAAGATTGATAAGATACTTAAAGATGTTGTATATAGTATGTTGTAAAGGGGATATGCCAGAGCAAAATTATTAAAAAAATGGGAATATTTTAAAAAGCAAGGTGAGAATTGTTTCTTTCAACCTTGGAATTTTGGATCAGAACCGTATTTAATTTCATTTGGAAATAATGTTCATATAGCAAGTGGTGTTACATTTGTAAACCACGATGTTACAGCTTATATGTTTCAAAATATGGATAATAAGAAATATAAAATGAGATATGGCGAGATTAAAATAGGAGATAATGTTTTTGTCGGGACTAATAGTACAATTTTATATGATGTCAAAATTGGTAATAACGTTATTATTGGAGCTGGGAGTTTGGTGAATAAATCAATTCCTGATGGTGTTATAGTAGGTGGAGTCCCTTGTAAAATAATAGGAAAGTTTGATGATTATAAAAAAAGAATAGAATTTATAGATAATATGTAAAAGATAAAATTTATCAAGAATATATGATGAGAAATGATACAAATTAATCATAATATTCAAAATACCCAGGAAGCCTCACGCTTCCTGAGCATTTTCTCAAATTATCATTTCTCCCGCAATTTCAGAACATCCGCAAGTGGAAGTCCTGAAAATCTGGAGATATCCTCAGGAGAGAACCTAGAATCCTGCAGCATGCGCTGTGCAGTAAGTAAAGCATGTTCCTGAAGACCTTGAGATAGACCTTCGGCACGTGCATCATCGCACATTTCCTGAACAGCTTGACACATATTAACGCTCCTTTCTGTTTCTGTGAAACGTAAATGGATACCGGTTATGGAGTCAATGACCCGGGCTGCTTTGAGTTCGAGTGACCGGAAACCGGGGTTCTGTGATGTGAGCTCCTGAAGTTTCCGTTTATCTTTGGAGTATTTAATGAAGAGCATGACTTCTTTGAGATTGCTCTCGAGTTTGTCAAGTTCTTCATCCTTTATCTCGGCAGGTGAGAAGAGATTGATCCGGTAATCCGGGACCAGAGAAAGAATCTCGGGATCCTGGACAGAGAGCATTTCGTGGAGGCTTCTGGGAGCTTTCCAGGTATCGGAGCCGAAGTATACGACTACGGTGATGACCGGAATCAGCCGGTCATCCTTGTAGAAGCCGGTGAGATATTCTCCGGATGTGGAGGGCCATTGCTTTGCTTCTCTGTGTGATCTGGCGGAATTTTCCACCTGCCTGCGTATTCTAATGCATCATAGATCATGTTCTTGACCGGCGAAAAAGCGGACGTTCGCATTCCGCTTTGCTACATGCTCATGAACGCAATTGCTTTGCACTTGCGTTACATAGTGTTGTTCCGACTGGTTCTCAATCCTCAGGAGAAGATAAATTCTTGAATCATCATGCATAACATTAAGAGATTTGAATTCGTCCCGGAATTTCTGGACAGGAACTTCTGAAGTGCCGGATCCGTAGGGGACAGCGATAGCTGTGGTATCCAGTGGATGAAGAGTGTCAGAGTCTATGATGTTTTTTCCTTTGTACAGCATATGGTTGAACACATCCGTAAAAAACGCGGTTGTCAGCCATGTAATCTTTGGTGATGGTATCCTTTGTACCCATAGGTTTCACCACCTTCGATCTTGCTATGTGATCAGAGTTATTTTATCATCTGATCCATTTTCGGGGTAACATAGTTATTGCTTTTGGAAAGAGGATTTTGTGAAAAAGCTTCAGAACTGCGCAGGTAAAGCGGATATGTTTGTCGAACGGAGTCGAAATAAATCAATAGACAAAAAAGAGCGTATTGTGCTACTCTGAAAGCACGAATCACGTGGCAATTGGCATATTTGTATGTGATTTTTCGCATTGAAAGGGAGTGGAACGCGGAATATGAAGAGACCGAAGCTACCGGTGGGAATTGAGAATTTTCAGGAAATTCGTCAGGCGGATTTTTATTATGTAGATAAGACCAGGCTTATCGAACAACTGATCGATCAGTGGGGGAAAGTAAATCTTTTTACAAGACCTCGGCGTTTTGGGAAAACATTGAATATGAGTATGCTTCGTTGTTTCTTCGAGATCGGGGCAGATGAAGCGCTGTTTGAAGGTCTTTATATTTCCCGGAAACAAGAACTGTGTGAACAGTATATGGGGAATTTCCGGTAGTGTTTTTATCACTGAAGAATGTTGATGGACTTACCTTTGAGAATGCACGCTATCAGCTGACAGAACTGGTAGGCAGAGAGGCCAGTCGTTTTCTGTTTTATTGGAGAGTGACAGACTGACAGAAACGGATAAAGATATATATCGTACATTGATCTCTGTGGAGAATGGCCGATATTCTATGGATGAAAATATTCTTTCTTCTGCGTTGCAGATATTGTCTCAGCTGTTGCATAAGCATTATGGGCAGAAGACGATCATTCTTATAGATGAATATGATGTTCCTCTGGATAAGGCTTTTCAGCATGGATATTATAAAGAAATGGTGCTCATGATACGCGGTGTGTTCGGACAGGCACTTAAGACTAACGATTCTCTGTATTTTGCAGTATTAACAGGGTGTCTTCGCGTGTCTAAAGAGAGTATTTTTACAGGACTTAATAACTTCAAAGTGCTTTCGATCACGGATCATCGATTTGATGAGCATTTTGGTTTCACAGATGATGAGGTCTGCAGATTGCTTACAGCATATGGCATGGAGGATCATCTTTCCGAAACAAAGGAATGGTATGATGGATATCATTTTGGAAATACGGATGTGTACTGCCCATGGGATGTGATCAATCATGTAGATTGTCTGCGTGGGAATCCGGATGCGGAGCCGCTGTCTTACTGGATCAATACCAGTGGGAATGAACTGGTAAGGAGATTTATTGACAGGGCAGATAAGACTACAAGAGATGAGATAGAGCGTCTGATCGCAGGTGAGTCTATTGAGAAAACGGTTCGTATGGAGTTGACCTATGATGAAATCGATAACAGTCTGGATAATCTCTGGAGTGTATTATTTACTACAGGATATCTTACACAGGCAGGGAAGACCGAACGGGGAGTGTATCGTCTGACCATTCCGAACAGGGAGATAAGAGAAGTTTATGTGCTTCAGATAAAGGAATGGTTTGACCGCGCAGTGCTGAAAGAGGCGGAGCCGACGAAAAATCTGCTGAAAGCAATAAATGAAGGGAATGCAGGTGAGATTGAGGAACGCCTTACAAAGATTCTGGGAAATACGATCAGTATTTTTGATACAAAAGGACGAAATGAAGAAAAAGAAATTTTTTATCATGGACTTTTGTTGGGGCTTTTGCGTAGTGATCCAAACTGGCTTGTTCAGTCTAATGCGGAATCTGGAGATGGTTTTGCAGATATTCTGGCAGAACCGGAAGATCCGGATGCCGGGATCGTTATCGAGCTGAAGTATTCTCAGACTTTTTCAGGACTGCAAAATGCATGTGAAAGAGCGCTGGCACAGATCAGAGAAAAGCGGTACGATGAACGGTTACGTAATGAAGGAAGAAATAATATTCTGGCGTATGGAGTTGCTTTTTGTAAGAAGCGATGTAAAGTGGCTGTTCAGAGGCTGTAAATCTGCTGGAAATATAGATAATATTATTGATGTTCATACAGAAAGATAAGAACAATTCTGATCGATCTGTATGACACATCAATATATAAGATAAGTTATAAATATTAACACACAAAGGAGAACAAGAAATGGGAAAATATTTTGGTACAGATGGCTTCCGTGGAGAAGCGGGTGTTTCGTTAACTGCAGATCATGCATTTAAGATCGGGCGTTTTCTGGGATGGTATTATAATGAGCTGCGCAGAAGAGCGGGGGAGACGGCTGCGGCCAGGATCGTGATCGGCAAGGATACCCGACGTTCCAGCTATATGTTTGAGTATTCGCTGGTTGGCGGACTGGTGGCGTCCGGAGCGGATGCTTATCTTCTCCACGTGACAACAACGCCGTCTGTGGCTTATGTTGCCCGTACCGATGGCTTTGACTGCGGTATCATGATCTCTGCCAGCCATAATCCTTATTATGATAACGGGATCAAGCTGATCAACGGCCAGGGTGAGAAGATGGAGGAGGAGATCATCGCTCTGGTGGAGGATTATCTGGATGACCGTCTTCAGCTGTTCGGAGAGAAATGGCATGAGATTCCTTTTACAAAGGGCGGTGAGATCGGCAGGACGGTGGATTATTCGGCAGGCCGGAACCGTTACATAGGATATCTGATCTCCTTGGGAGTATATTCCTTTAAGGGAATGCGGATTGGACTGGACTGTGCCAACGGAAGTGCATGGAATATCGCAAAGGCGGTTTTTGATGCGCTGGGAGCGAAGACTTATGTGATCAATGCTGAGCCGGATGGTACCAATATCAATAACAATGCCGGTTCCACCCATATCGAGGGTCTCCAGAAGTTTGTAGTGGAGAAGGGACTGGATGTTGGCTTTGCCTACGACGGAGATGCGGACCGCTGTCTCTGTGTGGATGAGAAGGGAAATGTGGTTAGCGGGGATGCGATCCTTTATGTGTACGGCCGTTATATGAAGGAGCGCGGAAAGCTTCTCACCAATACGGTTGTGACTACGGTAATGTCCAATTTTGGCCTTTACAAGGCTTTTGATGCTCTTGATATCGAGTATGCGAAGACTGCAGTAGGGGATAAATATGTTTATGAATATATGATGCAGAATGGCTGCCGTATTGGTGGTGAGCAGTCCGGGCACATTATTTTTTCCAAGTATGCATCTACCGGGGATGGCATCCTTACAAGTCTGAAGATGATGGAAGTTATAATGGCAAGGAAGAAAAAGCTCAGTGAGCTTACTGCTGATCTGGCGATCTATCCCCAGGTTCTTGAGAACGTGCGTGTCCATGACAAGGCAGCAGCGCAGGCAGATGTGGATGTGCAGGCAGCAGTAGAGAGTGTGGCTGAGGCGCTTGGAGACACCGGAAGGATCCTGGTGAGAGAATCCGGCACAGAACCTCTGCTTCGTGTTATGGTAGAGGCAGAGAGTGAGGAGCTTTGCAGAAAATATGTGGACCAGGTGGTTGAGATCGTCCGTAAGAAGGGGCATGTGGCAGAGTGATGTCCTGGATGCAGACCGCAGGTGTCTGAAGAACGGAGCAGTCAGAAGAATATAAAAATGCAATAAGAGGAGAAAAAAATCATGTGTGGAATTGTAGGTTTTACAGGCAGGCATCAGGCAGCACCCATCCTTCTGGACGGGCTTTCCAAACTAGAATACAGAGGATATGATTCCGCCGGCATCGCAGTGCGTGACGGGGAAAAGGATATTGAGATCATTAAGGCGAAGGGCCGTCTGAAGGTCCTTCTGGAGAAAACAAACGCAGGTGAATCTGTTCCGGGTATGTGCGGGATCGGTCATACCCGCTGGGCAACTCACGGAGAACCATCAGAGGTCAATGCCCATCCTCATGTCAGTGATAACGGAAATGTGGCAGCTGTGCATAACGGTATTATCGAGAATTACCAGGAGCTGAAGGAGAAGCTTCTCCGCAGGGGATATTCTTTTTATTCTTCCACAGATACGGAGGTTGCTGTGAAGCTGGTGGATTATTACTACCAGAAATACGGCGGATCTCCGGTTGAGGCAGTGCGTCATGCATGGTGCGTATCCGTGGTTCCTATGCGCTGGTAATGATGTTCCGTGATTATCCGGAAGAGATCTTTGTAGCGAGAAAAGACAGCCCTATGATCCTGGGTGTGGAGAATGGAGAATCCTATATCGCATCGGATGTTCCTGCGATCCTGAAGTATACAAGAAATGTTTATTATATCGGAAATCTGGAGCTGGCATGTGTAAAACCGGGTGAGATCACTTTTTACAATCTGGATGGTGAGGAGATCGAGAAGGAGCCTAAGATCATTGAGTGGGATGCAGAGGCAGCGGAGAAAGCCGGTTTTGAGCATTTCATGATGAAGGAGATCCATGAGCAGCCGAAGGCAGTCGCAGATACACTGAATTCCGTTATCCGGGAGGACAAGCTGGATCTGACAGAGATCGGTCTGGATGATGAGAGGATCCGCAGCATCAGCCAGGTTTATATCGTGGCCTGCGGCTCTGCTTACCATGTGGGAATGGCTGCACAGTATGTGATCGAGGATCTTGCAGGTCTTCCGGTGCGTGTGGAGCTTGCTTCGGAGTTCCGTTACCGGAAGCCGCTTCTGGATCCTGCCGGCCTGGCAGTGATCATCAGTCAGTCCGGTGAGACTGCGGACAGTCTGGCTGCGCTTCGGGAATGTAAGGAGAAGGGGATCCGCACGCTGGCTATTGTCAATGTGGTGGGCTCTTCCATTGCAAGAGAGGCGGATCATGTATTTTACACACTTGCAGGACCGGAGATCTCGGTTGCTACCACCAAGGCGTACAGTACACAGCTGATCGCTTCCTATGTGCTGGCATTGCAGATGGCACTGGTCCGCGGAAAGATCTCAGAGGAGCAGTGTGAGTCCTACATTAAGGAACTGAAGACACTTCCGGACAAGATCGGCAGGATCATCGAGGATAAGGAAAGGCTTCAGTGGTTTGCCTCCAAGCAGGCCAATGCAAAGGATATCTTTTTTATCGGAAGAGGGATCGATTATGCCATCAGCCTTGAGGGCAGCCTTAAGATGAAGGAGATCAGCTACATCCATTCTGAGGCGTATGCGGCTGGCGAGCTGAAGCATGGCACCATTTCCCTGATCGAGGACGGCACCCTTGTGATCGGTGTCCTGACACAGCCGGAGCTTTATGAGAAAACAGTCAGCAACATGGTGGAGTGCAGGAGCCGTGGAGCGTATCTGATGGGGCTTACTACGTTTGGAAACTATAATATCGAGGATACTGCAGATTTTACGGTTTATATCCCGAAAACAGACCCGCATTTTGCAACTTCTCTGGCAGTGATCCCGCTGCAGCTTCTGGGTTACTATGTCAGTGTAAATAAAGGTCTGGATGTGGATAAGCCGAGAAATCTTGCCAAGAGTGTTACCGTGGAATAAGGAGATCCATTTCACAGAAGGAACATTTTAGCGGCAGTTCCGTGACATCGTGAGAGCATAAAAGGATCATGATATCACGGAACTGTTTTTGCATTTGGCGATTTACGATATTTCTTGCTTTTATCAGTAAAAAAGCGTAAAATGATTAGGATATTTGAATCTGTACAGAGAGTGTCCATATGTAATATTCTCTGTACCATCAAAAATGGAGGATTGCATATGAGAAAAATGGGGAAACATATCCCAGGGCTGATCGTGACGCTTGTGGTTCTGATCACAGCAATCGTATTTGCGGTCATGCTTCTGAATATGAAGGTGATCCCGACGAAGTTCATTGCAGTGATCGGACTGGTAATGCTGGTCCTGATCGTGATCGTCGGGGCGCTTGTATGGAGTACGGATGGTAAGATAAGATTTGTAGTGGGAGTGATCCTGGCAGCAGTTTTTGCAGCAGTATTCATTCTCGGAAGTATGTATGTTTATAAGACACATTCCACACTGGCAGGGATCTCCGGTGTGAACACAGAGATTACGGAGGTCGGCATTTATGTCCGTGCAGATGATTCTGCAGATTCCATAGAGGCTACAGCAGATTATGTGTATGGTGTGCTGACAGATCTTGACAGAGCCAATTCGGACAAGGCTATCCAGGAAGTGGATTCCGAGACAGGCAAGACTGTGCAGGTCCAGGAGTATGCAGGACTTACAGAGCTGGTTGACGGTCTTCTGAACGGACAGACAGGTGCGATCGTGCTGAACAGCGCATATTTAAGTGTTATTGAAGAGATGGATGGATATTCCGATATTTCTTCCAGGATCAAAGAGCTGACCGTGAAGAAGGTGGAGACGACCATTGAGCCCCAGGAGACAGAGGCGAAGGCTGAAGAGCGTACCAATGACGGTTCTGTATATACCATCTTTATCAGTGGTATCGACAGCCGCAGCGGCCTTGTTGCAAAGAGCCGAAGCGATTCCAATATCATTGCTACGGTAAATACAGCTACCAGACAGGTGCTTCTGGTTTCCACACCTCGTGATTATTTTGTACCGCTTTCTATTTCAGGCGGACAGAGAGATAAGCTGACACATGCAGGTATCTATGGTATCAATGTATGTATGGATACTCTGGGAATGCTTTATAATGAGGATATCAACTATTATTTCCGTATCAACTTTGCGGGATTTGAGCAGCTGATCAATTCGCTTGGCGGAGTTACTGTTTATTCTGACTATGACTTTGATTCCAAGAATGAGACAGGATATCACTTCAATCAGGGAGAGAACTACCTGAACGGTGAGCAGGCTCTGGTATTCAGCCGTGAGCGTTATGCCTTTAAAGAGGGCGACCGTCAGCGTGGCAAGAACCAGATGGCAGTGATCAAGGGTGTGATCAACAAGGCTCTTTCACCGGAGCTTCTGAAGAATTATTCTTCTGTTCTTTCCAGCATCCAGGGATGCTTTGAGACCAATATCTCCTACGAGGAGATCGCCAGACTGCTCCAGCAGCAGTTGAACAACGGCGGTGACTGGAACATCGTAAGCTACAGTGTAAATGGTACCGGTGACACACAGAAGCCGTATTCTATGAGCCAGAAGGCTTACGTTATGATTCCGGATGAGTCTACCGTTCAGAAGGCGGAGGCCATGATGAAGAAGGTTCGTGACGGAGAGACTGTTTCCCAGGAGGAGGCAGACAGTGCAACATCAGCGGCAGTAACTACGGATAATGATGCACAGGCAGCTGCAGAGGGAAGTACAGCAGAAGCGCAGGGTGAGACTGCAGATGCCACACAGAATGGCACAGCAGATGCCCAGGCAGCAGACGGAACTGTTGCACAGCAGTAAGATAAAATTATTAAATTTTAGCATAAGAACAGCCGGGGAAGCGTAATGATATGCCCCTTGTCAAGTAGACAGGTGAGATATCTAAAGGTAAGCGACAAAAATACCTACATTTCATTTTGGAGTGTAGGTATTTTTTATGCACACCATTTCTCTTTTATATTTTTTAATTCGTTTTGTTTTCTGGAATAGGATATTCTACTGGTATGTCAGATTTCAGTGCTTCTTGACGTACTTTCTAGGGGTGTTTTGCAGCAATTACCTATCCTGT
>ENA-OQLB01001279-OQLB01001279.1-human-gut-metagenome-genome-assembly--contig:-NODE-1279-length-11159-cov-1.566443_pt1 | contig 11159 bp, 14 predicted proteins | sample MGYA00242656_ERZ504813 | MGnify/ENA primary metagenome ERZ504813 (study PRJEB26092, sample SAMD00036388) | human gut metagenome | host: Homo sapiens | study: EMG produced TPA metagenomics assembly of... | reverse complement strand
ATTATTGTTACCTTTCAGACTGTCTTTTTTCAAGAGAAGCGGGGAGCGAGGAAAGAAATTAGTTTAGTGTTATTTGAAACATGGGGACATTCTTTCCATATGCATGCTATGTTTATTGAGAATATTATTATGTTTATTCCTTTTGGTGTATTGTTACCAATAGTTTTTAAACAAGTCAGAAGCGGTTGGAAATGTGTGCTGATTGGTTTTTTATGTTCCTGTGGTATAGAGATCACACAGCATATTACGCAGAGAGGATATTTACAATTGGATGATGTGGTAACAAATACAGTTGGGATGTTTATCGGATGGGCGATATGGAAGATCGTATGCAAGTGCCTCAGAACATCTCTGAGTGAAAAGTGCTGATATTATCCAGAAATAATTTCCTGGAATTTCAATATTCGATTTGCGGGGAGTACAGAGCATCCTGGATAATTGCGGCAGATATATCGAATATAAAAATGCTGATGAACTGGTTTTTATAACAAATTCAAGTGCACTTCTAGTCAGATATCTGAGTGCGGGTTGCAAGAGACTCTGGACATGCTATTCAGAGTATTTCATAGTGAGCGAGGAAGAAGGCTTGCAAAGAAAATAGTAGATTTTTTGTTGGAAGATGAAGGATGTGCAGAATGCTTTCCGTGCAATTTAATCGAAGAGTTTAAATGATAAAAACAGCAAAGAACATCAGTGTCTGTTTGAGAAGGGAAGTTCTTGATGTTATATCTGCTGGGAAGCTCTTCCCGCGCTAATCCTAGCGCAGGAAGCCTCTCAGCATTTTTTTCTTTCCAGAACCGGTACTTCTGATACCGTATCGGCAGATCCATCCAGGTTTTCTTATCGACCATGCTTCTCTGATGTGTGAAGCATTCAAATCCTTCTTTTCCATGATAGCATCCCATGCCGCTTTCTCCGACACCGCCGAACGGCATCTGGCTGGTGGCGAGGTGGATGATGGTATCGTTGATGCAGCCGCCGCCAAAATGGCATCTGGCAAGGACTTTCTTTTTGGCAGCAGGATCTTCGGTGAAAAGATAGAGTGCAAGCGGGTGGGGATGGGATTCGACCTGCCGGATTGCATCATTTAGGTCAGAATAGGTAAGTACCAGAAGAATCGGTCCGAAAATTTCTTCGCCCATGACCGGATCGTCCCAGGTGACATCTTTTAGGATGGTCGGGGCGATGCGCAGGGCAGACGGATCGGACTGGTCTCCGCAGACCAGCTTATCAGTGGCAATCAGATTCTGCAGCCGGTGAAAATGTTTTTCGTTGATGATTTTCCCATAATCCGGATTTTGCAGAGGCTGTTTGCCAAACTGACGGTGGATTTCTTTTTCCAGTGCCTGAAGGAGTTGGTCGCGAATGGAAGCATCACAGAGGATATAATCCGGGGCAACGCAGGTCTGTCCGCAGTTGAGATATTTTCCGAATACAATCCGTCTTGCGGCGAGAGGAATTTTCGCTGTGGAATCTACAATACACGGACTTTTTCCGCCAAGTTCCAGAGTGACAGGAGTCAAATATTCGGCAGCGTGACGAAGGACTTCTTTACCGACCGTTTTTCCTCCGGTGAAGAAGATTTTATCAAACTGCTGGTTTAAGAGTGCCTGATTTTCCTCCCGGCCTCCGGTAATCATCGTTACATATTCCGGCGGATAACATTCCTTGAGAAGCTGATTCAGGATCTGACTGGTGTGTGGAGCGTAAGCGCTTGGCTTCAGAATGACGGTATTTCCGGCGGCGAGCGCATCGATCAGCGGTTCTAAAGTGAGGAGTACCGGGTAATTCCAGGGACTCATGATCAGTACGGTTCCGTATGGAGATGGCGTCCGGAAACTTTTGGCTGCAAACTGTGCCAGCGGAGTAGGGACGGTTTTACAGCGCACCAGCTTTGGTAAATGCTTTTGCATCCAGGTGAGCTCGGAAAGCGTCAGACCGATTTCACACATATAGCTTTCCATCCGGCTTTTTCCAAGATCCGCTTTTAGTGCTGTGTACAGATCTTGTTCATGGTGTTTGAGTGCAAGTTTTAGCTGTTCTAATTGTTTTAATCGAAAAGAAAGCGGAAGTGTTGCGCCGGTTGCAAAAAAATCACGCTGCGTGGAAATCCGCTGTCTGATTGTCTGTTCATCCATGTGTTTTAACCTCCCAGGTATCTGGATTATTTAAGTTCGATTCCTGTTTTCCGAATTGTGTTTGGTGTTAGAATATTTTTGAAGAGTCTTTTATACTGAAAATAACGTATGTTTCTTTTATGATAACGAAAATAAGGGAATTCTTCAATGGTGTGAGTGGCGAAAATGGAAAGAATGTGATAAAATATTTTTGTTTGCAGCAGCAGACTCGCATAATTTTATCAAGACAGGAGTTTTAATATATATGGGATACGAGCGTTTGGAAAAGAGTTTAATCGATCTGGTAAAGGAAGAGCAGGCAAAGCTCGGATATCGGAAAGAGATGATCCGGCTTTATTATCCGCTCAGTTCACTGAATCATTTTATGGAGGCGAATGCAGATGCGGAAGAGATGCAGGAGCTCCTTGCAGATTTTCCGAAAGCAGCAGAAGATATTTTCGGGGAAGTCGGGATTACACATGTAAAGGACCGTTTTTGCTTTGCTTTATCGGAAAAAGCATCGGAATATGTGCATGAAAATATGAAACCGAATGAATTTATCAAAGAGCTGGTGGAGCTTGTCGCAAAGCATGGCTGCACGATGGAAGATATCGAAGCATTGTTCTGTTCACATTCGGACAAGATCGTGGCAGAATCTATGGACAATGGAGAATTTGACCGGATGATCCGGTTTGAAGAGGGAGAAGACAAGTATTATTATTGCTTTAAAGATGAAGGATGCCATATTATTTATCATCGTTCCTGCCGGAAGATTATGCAGATTTTGATTTTTAAATCGAACATTGCGGGAATTGCATAGCAATGGAGCAATCCGGTTACATCAGTGAGTGGCAAAATTTACTTTTGACACTCACATCATTAAATTGAATAAAAATAGATACAGATTTTGGCTTTAAACCAGATAAGAAAATAAGAAATCGAGGTAACACCAATGAAAATCGGAATATATGATTCAGGGATCGGCGGACTTTCTGTGCTTCACCGCGCACTGAAAAAGATGCCGGAAGCAGAATTTATATATTATGCGGATACAAAGCATGTTCCATACGGAGAAAAGACGAGGGAACAGATCAAAGGATATGTAGAAGAGGTTCTGAATTTCCTGATCGCGAAGGAGGTTGATGCAATCGTAATCGCCTGTAATACGGCAACCAGCGTGGCAACGAAAGAATTCAGAGGCGAATTTGCCGTACCGATCGTCGGTATGGAACCGGCAGTCAAGCGCGCGCTCAAGCTCTATCAGGATATGCAGAAACGGATTCTGGTAACAGCAACACCGGTTACGATAGCCGGAGAAAAATTACACAGCCTTCTGGAAAAAGTAGATACCGAACACGAAGTAGACCTTGCGCCACTTCCAAAACTGGTCCGCTTTGCCGAAGCCGGAAGATTCCAGGACCCGGAAGTAGATGAATATCTGAAAAACAGCCTTCAGAGCTATACACTCAACCAGTATGCTGCAGTCGTACTTGGCTGTACTCACTTCAACTACTTCAAACAATCCTTCCGCAAAATCTTCCCGGGAGAAATCCATTTCGTAGACGGCAACGAAGGCACCCTTCGCCAGCTAAAACGAGTTCTCCCCGAACAAACCACCCCAGGAGAACCCAGCAAAGTCACCTACTACTTCTCCGGAAAACCTGCTGATGATGAGGGATGAAGAAAATCCAGGCATGTATGACGCAGTTAGATAAAGTATATGAGATCAAGTAAATACTGATATCGAATAAAATCCACCCCATTCCTATCTTGTGCAATGGAGATGAGACTCAAGAATCGTGGAAGCCTTTGCTGAACACGATTCTCGCACTAAGAGGCTCATCGGAATGCTTTACACAACTTGGAATGGGGTGGATTTAATTCTTCTCTGGTGGTGTCACAACCTATCTTATTGTACTTCCTGAATCCCGGAAATATCACTATCTATCATCATCGAATAATTGGTATAATACACGACAAACCCAGGCTTGCTTCCATTTGGTTTTTTAACCTGCTTTTTCTCTACATAGTCAACCTCCACCTTTTCAGCCCCGGAATTCTTCGAGTAATGCGCAGCAAGTCTGGCTGCCTCTTCAAAGGTCCGGTCCGGAAGTTCTTCCCCGTTCGTCTTCACGATGACATGGAACCTGGTGCTTTTTTCGCATGGAACCACCAGTCCCCGCCATTTGCAAAATGAAGGTGAGTTCTTCGTTCTGAAGATTATTTTTTCCAACATACATATGGAAACCGTCTGAAGAAATATAGTGGAACGGTTTGCTTGTGATCTTCACCTTTTTGGCAGACTGCTTTCTGCGGATAAATCCACTTTCGATCAGTTCTTCCTTGATCTGGATCAGGTCATCCTCGCTTCGTGCAATATCCAGGGATTTGCTGACGGACTCCAGATAATCAATCTCATCTTTCGTTTCTTTGATCAGTTCTGAAAGAGCCTCGAAAGTACGTTTTTGTTTATTATATCGGTCAAAATATTTCTTTGCATTTTCCTGTGGTGTTTTCTGCGGATCCAGCGGAATTTTGATCATTTCGTTAGTATAATAATTGAGTGCTTCCAGTTCTTTTGCACCTTCTTCCAGATTGTAACCGTAGGTGTGGATCAGTTCCCCGTATACCTTGTATTTATCGCGGTTTTCCGTATCGCGAAGCTGCTTTAACTGCAGGTCGTATTTCTTGCGGTTACGTTCCAGTGCTGTCTGAACCACACGGCGCAGATCCGAAGATTTCTGGCGGATCCGGGTGATCAGATCACGGGAAGAATAATAAGTCCGGATCACTTCGGAAATCGAATCATAAGATTTTACCTGATAGTTGGAAAAGTGGGTGAGCAGAAGAGATGAGAACTCTTTCGGCTCATTTCCATCGTAATAAATAGCAGGAGAGAATTTGCTTTCTGTCACCTGCTCCATAAAATAGGTAAACTGCCGGTACAGATGCGCCAGCAGATCACCGGACATCTCCGATGCCGGAACAGAAGAGTCGATTCCTGCCAGATAGCAAATCTCTTCGGCGACAACCGGACTGATTCCGGTAAAACTGTTGTAGATCGCTTTTCCGACCGGCATTGGTTTGGATAGAAGTTCCTGTGTGAAATTTTCCTCCGGTATGCCAAGTGGATTCTCTTTTTCATTAGTATCCGGGATAAAATATTCTCTTCCCGGAAGAACCTCACGCACAGAACTCATCTGCGCGGAAACATGCTTGATACTGTCGATGATCATTCCTTTTTCATTACAGAAAATAATATTGCTGTGCTTGCCCATGATCTCAACGATCAGGGATTTGCGGCACAGATCTCCAAGTTCATCCAGGTGCTCGATCTCGAAGCGGATGATCCGTTCCAGGGAAGGCTGAGAAATGCCTACGATGCGGCCATTTGCAATATGTTTTCTCAGAAGCATACAGAAATTCGGTGCAGTCATCGGACTTGGTTTGTTGTCTCTGGACAGATAGATCAGCGGCAGGGATGCACTTGCGGAGATGACCAGCCTTACCTGTCCTTTTGCAGGTTTGATCGTGAGAAGCAGTTCATCATTTTCCGGCTGTGCGATCTTGGCGATCCGTCCGTTCAAGATGGTATCATTTAATTCTTTTACGATATTTGCGATTGTAATTCCATCAAAAGCCATTTTAAAAATTCACCTCATATTTATCCGGGAATATGCCAGGGCACATTCTTTTTTCAATGGGCTCATTATAGCATAGAGAGGCATGCATAGACAAGTGAAAATGCCCTGTCACCCGGTTGACGAGTAAGTGTAAATGAACTATAATAATCGATAGTAAAACGGCCCTTAAAAGGTCAGTAAGAAGAGGGAAAATCAAATGATAAAAAGTATGACAGGCTTTGGACGGTGTGAGATCGCCGAAGCAGACCGCAAATTTACCGTAGAGATGAAGGGGTTAATCACCGTTACCTGGATGTGAATATCCGCATGCCAAAAAAGCTTAACTTCTTTGAGTCCGCGATCCGCAACTTGCTCAAGCAGTATGTGCAGAGAGGAAAGATTGATATTTTCATCGGATATGAAGATATGACAGAAAGCCAGATGACTTTGAAATATACCAGAAGCTGGCAGAAGAATATATGGCAAGCTTTAAGCAGATGGAAGAACAGTTTGGGCTTGACAATGATGTGCGGGTATCCACACTTGCACGCTGCCCGGAAGTCCTTACGATGGAAGAACAGTCTGTGGATGAGGAAGAACTGTGGAGTGGTCTTGAAAAAGCAATGAAAGGCGCATGCGAACAGTTTGTACAGACCAAGACTACAGAAGGTGAGAACCTGAAAAAGGATATCATTGGCAAACTGGATGGAATGCTGGAAGTTGTTGCCAGGGTTGAAGAGCGATCTCCGCAGATCGTTGCTGAATACCGGGAGAAGCTGGAAACGAAAGTGAAGGAGCTTCTTGGGGACACCCAGATTGACGAAGGACGGATTGCGGCTGAGGTTGTGATCTTCTCTGACAAGATCTGTACAGATGAAGAAGTGGTAAGCTGAAAAGCCATATCAAGCATATGAAGGAAACTCTGGAACAGACAGAGGGAATCGGACGCAAGCTTGATTTTATTGCGCAGGAGATGAACCGTGAGGCGAACACGATCTTATCCAAGGCAAATGATCTGGAAGTATCCAATTATGCGATCGATCTGAAGACTGAGATTGAAAAAGTCCGTGAGCAGATTCAAAATATTGAATAAAGCTTTGAAAAATGTAAAAAGATGTGTTAAAATGACATTTCAATGTCTGAGTATGCAGGAGAACTGATTATGAGAGAAAAAAAAGGAATCCTTATTGTAGTATCCGGATTTTCCGGAGCCGGTAAGGGAACACTGATGAAAAAGCTGATGCAGGACTATGATAATTATGCATTATCGATCTCTGCAACCACGCGGCAGCCTCGTGTCGGGGAAGAAGATGGAAGAGAGTATTTCAAAACCAAAGATGAATTTGAAAAAATGATTGCGCGTGATGAGCTTATAGAGTATGCTAGATATGTAGAAAACTACTATGGAACTCCGAAGCAGTATGTTATGGAGCAGTTAGAGGCAGGCAAGGATGTGATCCTTGAGATTGAGATCCAGGGTGCGCTGAAAGTGAAAGAGAAGTATCCGGATACCTTGCTGATGTTCGTGACTCCGCCGAGTGCGCAGGTACTGAAAGACAGACTGGTAGGACGGGGAACCGAGACCGCAGAAGTGATCGATTCGAGAATGAAGCGGGCCGTAGAAGAATCACAGGGCGTAGAGAAGTACGATTATCTTGTGATCAATGATGACCTGGAGCGCTGCGCAAAAGAGATGCACAGCATTATTCAGGGTGAGCATGACCGGGTAAGCCGGAATGCTGACTTTATAGATGATATCAGAAAAGAACTGAAGGAACTGTAGGAAAGGAGCAGAATTTATGTTACATCCATCATATACCGATTTGATGAAAGTAGTCAATCAGGACGTGGAAGAAGGCGCAACTAAGATTGTCAACAGTCGTTATTCTATCGTTCTTGCAACAGCAAAGAGAGCGAGAGAGATCATTGACGGCGAGATGCCGCTTGTTCCTGTTAAGGACGGCGAAAAACCGCTTTCTATTGCAATTGATGAGCTGAACAGTGGAAAGATCAAAATTATTGCAGAAGACGCAGATAAATAAAAGAAGTTCGATACCCTGCAGCTGTCTGCGGGGTATTCTTATGATAGGGGATTTTATTTTCCGGTGAAGATGATTTCCCCTGCCGCCCAGAAATTATGCTTGAGGAGAAATTTATTTTATGAATATATTATTCATTTCATTAGGCTGTGACAAGAACCTTGTGGATTCGGAGGTCATGCTTGGGATTCTTGCAAAGGACGGTCATCAGATGGTGGACGATGAGACAATGGCAGATGTCATTATCATTAACACCTGCTGCTTTATCCATGACGCAAAGGAAGAGAGTATCCAGAATATTCTTGAGATGGCAGAACTGAAGAAGACCGGCAGATTAAAAGCCTGATCGTAACAGGCTGTCTTGCACAGAGATACAAAGAAGAGATCATTCAGGAAATCCCGGAGGTTGGATGCGGTTCTTCGGAACGACGATTCTTATGAAGAGATCGCACAACGTGATCGGATGGAATTTAAGCGACAGTCCGATGGAGCGCGGAGATGTGCGCCTGATCATGAAGGACGTGGATTATCTCCCGGTAACAGACACACACCGTATGGTGACGACCGGTGGACATTTCGCTTATCTGAAGATCGCAGAAGGATGTGACAAGCACTGTACTTACTGTATTATTCCAAAGGTACGTGGAGATTTCCGGAGTGTACCGATGGAGCATCTGCTGGAGGAAGCGCAGAATCTGGCAGACGGAGGGGTGAAGGAACTGATCCTGGTAGCGCAGGAGACCACCATGTACGGAACCGATCTGTACGGAGAGAAAAGGCTTCCACAGCTTTTGAGAGCGCTCTGCAAGATCAGTGGACTTCGCTGGATCCGTATTTTATACTGCTATCCGGAGGAGATCACGGATGAGCTGATTCAGGTAATCAAGGAGGAACCAAAGATCTGCCATTATCTGGATCTCCCGATCCAGCATGCAAGCGACGGTATCCTGAAGAGAATGGGAAGACGGACTTCCAGAGCGCAGCTCATCGAGACCATTGAGAAGCTTCGCCGTGAGATTCCGGATATCGCACTTCGCACGACTTTGATCACCGGATTCCCGGGAGAGACACAGGAACAGCATGAAGAGCTGATGGATTTTGTGGATCAGATGGAATTCGACAGACTTGGCGTATTTACCTACTCACCGGAAGAGGATACTCCGGCAGCATCTATGCCGGATCAGATTCCGGAAGAAGTCAAAGAGGAACGTCAGGCGGAGCTCATGGAACTTCAGCAGGATATCGTATTCGACCAGGCAGAAGACCGGATCGGGGGAAGAGCTGCTTGTGATGATCGAGGGCAAGGTAGCAGATGAGAATGCTATGTGGGAAGAACCTACCGGGATGCGCCGAATGTAGACGGACTTATTTTGTGAACACATCGGAAGAGCTGAATGTCGGGAGATTTGCAAGGGTAAAAGTGACCGGATCGGCAGATTATGATTTGATAGGAGAGTTATTATGAATTTACCAAATAAGTTAACGATTTTACGAGTGATTTTAATTCCGTTTTTTGTAGTGTTTATGTTATTTGATATTACCGGAGCAGCAGACAAATGGATCGCACTTGTGATTTTCTGTGTTGCCAGCCTGACGGATATGCTGGATGGAAAAATTGCAAGAAAATACAACCTGGTAACGAACTTCGGTAAATTTATGGATCCGCTTGCAGACAAGCTGCTGGTATGTACCGCGCTGATCTGTCTGACATCTATGAACCGACTGAATGTCATTGTTGTTCTGGTGATCATTGCCAGAGAATTTATCATCAGCGGATTCCGTCTGGTTGCTTCTGACAATGGAATCGTCATTGCGGCAAGCTACTGGGGCAAATTCAAAACCGTATCACAGATGGCACTGATCATTGTGCTGATCATGGATCTGGGCGGTGTGTGGAATGTTGTAGGTACAGTCCTTACATGGGTAGCACTGCTCCTGACCGTCGTTTCACTGATCGATTATATTGCAAAGAACAAACAGGTATTAACACAGGGAGGCATGTAAAATGGTTGTAGAGCTGATTTCTGTCGGCACTGAAATTTTACTTGGCAACATTGTGAATACAAACGCAGCATACCTAGCAGAGAAATGTGCTCTGCTAGGTTGTTCTTTATATCACCAGACTGTTGTCGGTGACAATGAAGAGCGTATGGAAGAAGCAATCCGCCAGGCAATAGAGCGCGCTGATATCGTAATTCTGACAGGGGGACTTGGCCCTACCAAGGATGATCTGACAAAAGAAGTAACCGCAAAGGTATTTGGCAGAAAACTTTATATGGATGAACATTCCAGAACTCGAATCCGGGACTATTTTGAGAAGATTAAGAGTAAAAAGGTGACAGAGAATAACTGGAAGCAGGCATTGGTTCCGGAAGGCGCGATCGTGATCGACAATCTGAACGGAACGGCACCTGGACTGATCCTGGAGGATAAAGAGCGCGGCAAAGCAGCGATCCTGATCCCTGGGCCTCCGAATGAGATGAAGCCGATGTTTGAACATGACATTGCACCGTACCTCAATAAAAAGCAGCCGGAGGGAATCTATTCCCAGATGGTAAAAGTGTGCGGGATCGGGGAAAGCAGGGCAGAGACCATGGTTGGCGGATCTGATGGATGGCACCAGACCAATCCGACGCTTGCGCCTTATGCAAAGACAGGAGAGGTACATTTTCGTTGTGACTGCAAGAGCATGCTCTGAAGAAGCGGCAGAAACTGATGGAGCCGAATGAGTCGAAGAGATGAAGAAGCGTTTTGGTGATGCTGTTTATACGACCGAAGAGAATGTGACACTGGAAGAGTCGGTGATCCGTATTCTGGAAGAGAAGAAGATGACTGTGACAACGGCAGAATCCTGTACAGGAGGAAAGCTTTCCGGCAGACTTCTGAATGTGGCAGGAGCTTCCGGCGTGTATAATGAAGGATATATACTTATGCGAATGCATCGAAGGAAAAGATCCTTGGTGTGAAGCATGAGACACTGGAAACCTACGGGGCAGTCAGTGAACAGACAGCAGCGGAGATGGCACTTGGCGCAGCAAAGGCGCAGGTGCGGATGCGGCACTTAGTGTAACCGGAATCGCAGGACCTGGCGGCGGCACAGCGGAAAAACCGGTCGGACTTGTGTATATCGGATGTGCGGTAAATGGAGAGGTAACGGTAAGAGAGTACCGTTTTACCGGCAATCGTGAGAAGAACCGGGACTATGCGGTTGCACGTGCGATCACGCTCTTGCGGGAAGAACTTTTTAAAGAGGGCGTAAGAGAGAAAACCAGTTCATTCTGGAAAAGATGAGGTACAGAAAAATGATCATAAAAAGACTATATAGCAGTCAGGAGGTTGTGGAAGGTCTGCATCTGGTATGGGATGTATTTATCAGAGAA
>ENA-OQLB01001278-OQLB01001278.1-human-gut-metagenome-genome-assembly--contig:-NODE-1278-length-11178-cov-2.523754_pt1 | contig 11178 bp, 16 predicted proteins | sample MGYA00242656_ERZ504813 | MGnify/ENA primary metagenome ERZ504813 (study PRJEB26092, sample SAMD00036388) | human gut metagenome | host: Homo sapiens | study: EMG produced TPA metagenomics assembly of... | reverse complement strand
TTTTTTACAAATCCGACTTCAAAAGCACTTGTTGGGCTTCGCCCAAACCCAATATTCAGCACAAAATTGTGCTGGCTGTGCCTCCTCGCTGACACTGAATATGCAAATTTTCTTGGAGAAAAAAATTATTTCAGAAAAATAGACATTGATTCATTCAATATTGCATCAAACCGAAGCTATTACTTCCGGTTTTGAAGGTAAAAAGCGGAAGCATCCCTTCCGGTTTTTCCTTGGGATTCTCCTAAAATCCACTGAAAACCGGAAGGAATGCTTCCTAAAAATTTCTGCTTCATTGTGATATGCTTTCTACAAGCCTTCATCGAACCTTGAGAACCGAATGACCGTCTGCATGAGATACCCGGCGATGACCTCGCAAGAGCGAGCCGGAAAACGCCGCTGGAAAGGGGCAGGAACACCATGCAGAGAGATCGGCGTAAGAACAATGATATTCTATTTCATTTCAGAAAGGATGGTTTGCCTATGACAAAACTGAACCAGCTTAAAATCGATCCGGAGTTCCAGAATTAAATCACCCCTCCGTCGTTTGAGGAAACCCACCAATTGGAAATGAACATTCTCAAAGAAGAATGTGTGCTGAATCCGATCATCACGTGGAACGGCTATAAAGCCAAGCGGGATTCCAGTATCACAGATTCGTATTCTTCGCCTTCAAAAGGTAATGAGTTTATAACGACCTTCAAGCAAGACATTCAGGGGCATAAGAAAGGACTCAGCAAGGAAGAAAAACAGAATCTCAAGGATGCCGTCAAGAGCATCTATTCCCCTCGCCGTTTGGCAGATGGCGAAGCCATGATGTGCGAGATTCAGGGAGCGCAGGAGGATTTTGTCCGGCGGTGGGAAATGTGCTTTCGTGAATACCCGGATATTCTTACTGAACCGAAGAACAATGAGAAACTGCTGATTTTTATCGACCGTGCCAGTCGGTATCTTCAAACGGTAAAAGATCGTCTGAATAATGATGGAAACCAAACTCTCAAACGGTTTAGCACTAATTCGGATGTAAAAATGGAGGTGAATTCCATTTCGGATTACTTGAAACCCAATATGCCACTGCCGCAATATCTGCCCTACCGCAGTCGGAAACCGCTGATCGTCACCACCAACCTGACGCCGGACGAGATACAATACCCACAGGATACCGCCCATGCCCGCATCTACGACCGTCTGCTGGAAATGTACGTTCCGATTTCCTGCATTGGGGTCAGCTTACGGAAGGAGAACGCACAGGAAAAGCTGGAACGCTTAAAAATTTTAATCGGATAAATCAGAAACATTTCTGAAGGAATCCGCAGGACGTCCTAAATTCTGCCACAAGGAAATGGGGTTGCCTATTGAATAATTTTCATCGTATAGAAAACAATTCCACCCCTTCGGAATGCTCTACGCCCACACTCGATGAATGGAGCGCATTCGCAACCTTTCTAGCCGATGTGATTGAGAAGTACGCACCGGTCTTGGAAATAGACAACGCCGTATCCTCAACCAACAACGAAAATCAACAAGATGCGGTTGATGCCGCTCTTGCATCATGATATAATTTTCTTGCAATATTTGTCCCAATACAGTGGTAAGGTTCCTCTTCCACTGTACCACATACACGGAACGAGGTGCTTAAAATGAATCGTCCAGATGCCTCTCCTAAAAATTCCATCCTCATTTACACCACGGAAGATGGCCTGACCAAAATTGATACTACCTTTGACGGTGACACCGTCTGGCTTTCCATTGACCAGATGGCTGAGTTGTTCCAACGTGACAAATCCACAATTTCCCGTCACATCAAAAACATTTTTGCAGAGGGTGAGCTTGAACGAGATTCAGTTGTTGCAAAATTTGCAACAACTGCCGCAGACGGAAAGACCTATCAGTCGAATTCTACAATCTTGACGTCATTATTTCTGTTGGTTATCGTGTCAAATCCAAACGAGGCACACAGTTCCGTATCTGGGCAACTGGCATTTTGAAAGAATATATGCGCAAGGGATTTGCGCTGGATGACGAACGCCTGAAAAATCTGGGCGGCGGTGGATATTTCAAAGAGCTGTTAGAACGCATCCGTGACATCCGTGCTTCCGAAAAAGTGTTTTATCGTCAGGTTCTGGAAATCTATGCAACCAGCATTGACTACGACCCAAAAGCAGAAATCTCCGTCCATTTCTTCAAAAAAATCCAGAATAAAATTCATTATGCCATCCACGGTCAGACTGCCGCCGAGGTCATTTACAACCGTGCAGATGCCGAAAAGGAATTTATGGGTCTGACCACTTTTGCAGGAAACCAGCCCACTTTACGAGAAGCTACTATTGCCAAAAACTATCTGAACGAAAAAGAGCTTCGTGCTATGGGGCAGTTGGTTTCCGGTTATCTGGATTTTGCTGAGCGTCAGGCAGAACGCGAACAGCCCATGACAATGCAGGATTGGGCAAACCACCTTGACCGTATTCTGACTATGAGCGGCGAGCAGCTTCTTGTTGGCAATGGCAGTGTGACCCACCAGCAGGCAGTGGGCAAAGCTACTACCGAATATCGGAAATACAAGGCTAAAACCCTCAGCGATGTGGAGCAGGATTATCTGGATTCCATTAAGTTTCTGGAGCAGAAAACAGACAACAAACAAGCATTTTGTAAGGTTTTTATGTCACAGGAAAAGACATAGGTTTACATTTACACCCGTGTTTCTACGGCCATGCAGATCGATGGCTATTCACTGGATGCACAAAAGGCTCGCATGAAAGCCTATGCAGACTTCAACGACTGCCAGATCGTCGGCGAATATGAGGATGCCGGCAAACTCAGGTGTCTTGGAGTATTCAGTGTAGGATTTAGATGTCAACAGAATACAGGCGCGAAAATAACCCTCCCGGCCATCATGGTAAGGAGGGTTTTGATTTTCATTCTATTCACTCATCCATAAATTCTGTTCCAGCAATCAATACACATAGTCTGTCCATTCTCCTCTGTGATAAATGTAGCTAGATCTTCATTGCCACATCGAGGACAAGTATAAAAAATGTGATTTCCTGAATCCGCATAGGTATGCTGCTCCAGCACATCATAGTCCACACTTTCATCATAGATTGCGTCTGCATCAATTCTTTTCATGTGTATCCTCCACTGTCGTTACTTAAACTCAGATATTTCATTTAAAAATTTTGCTGAAACAAAAATATGGATTGCTGTCTGCCCCTACTTTTTCAATAAGAACCGCTTCTCCATCCTGCTCAAGCACTTTGAATTTATCACCCTTCGAAAATTGTAGCCCTTCGTCGCTTTTACAATCCCTATTAACGGCATGCTCTTTGGCTGTTTCCATCTTTTTTTCTTGACTATGCCTCTTTGCCCTTTTTATGATAGTCTTAACCGTTCCCTCTCCGGTACGTAAAACAACATAACCTGCACATGCTGTTGCAATCAGAAGATTTGCCGGCCCTCCGAATTTTTTAGACCACACTGTAATCATCTGGTACATTCCCAGATTGCTCAATTATCATCTCTCCCCTTCACCTATTAATCTTTGCATTAATCTCTGCTGCTATTTTCTTTAAATCCCCCTGTTGGAGAATTTGATTCATCCCCTCCAATTTGGACTTTTCTTCTGCAACTTCCTTCTGAAGTTGCTCAATCATTTCTGTTTTTCGTTGAAGTACTTGCTTGCTTGTAGTTATTTCCTTTTGAAAATACGATTTAATATCTTCCGCTGTAACCCTTCTGCTATCTTTATGGAAAGCACTTTTAACTAAGCCTCCCATCAAAACACTTATAGCCGCCGGAAAAAGTGCCGACACCGTCACTGTAGCAATGCCCTGCATAGCTGCTATTGCTGCCATTTCCGCATATTTAGGAGTACTTTTTAGAAAGTCTTGAAGACTTTCCGAAGATATGAGATTTCCAGCCTTCTTAGAGTTCTGAACTGCTTTTAATTTTCCAGACCGTATCCATCGCCTAACTGTTTCCGGATTCGTCTCCAGCATTTCTGCAATTTGCTTAACCGTATATTCTGACATTTTGCTAACCTCTTTTGTTCTTATTGTAGCATATATGCAGCATTAAGTCAACAATGTAGCATTATTTTATAGTAAAAATGCCGCCGGCGTATCATGTGAAATCATCACACGGTACACTGGCAGCTATACCTTATCCTCTATTCTTGTCACTTTTCACGCAGGCACATCAACACTTAGCCCAGACTTCAGTTCCACGGTATAGTGGTCATTCCAGACTGTGACTTGCCGGAGCCAACGTTTGACCAACTTTTCATCAAACTCGGTCAGCTCATTGCTCGGCTGTCCGATAAATTCCTGCCGTTCCTTGATGCGCTCCATCTGAGTCTATCGAAACCAACCAAACACTGCCAGTGCTGCTCAGGACCTCCCTCAAAATAATGGAAGTCCCGACAAATGATGTGCAGTGGCGGGAAAGTGCCGATAAATGAACAGGAGCGGAAAATTTACAACTATGTCCTCGAAAATCCATCCATCACGACTACCCAAGCTGCCACTTTATTGAATATCAAACAGCGCTGTGCGCGAAACATTTTAGTCAAGATGGTAGATGATCAGTGGCTGAATAAGGAAGACGCTTCTCGTAGCACTATTTATGTAATCAACCATGACCCTGTGTAATGTTGCTCTGTTCCCCAGAACGACCATAGTTCTGTTCTCCCCTACCCTTTTCATTGCATTGTTCCCAAGAACGAACCCGAAAAATGTACGATTATGGCGTCATTTTGCAGATATCGAGCCATTGTGAATGTGTCATTGCACTTTCCAAGGGCGAGATCGACTCCTGAAAAGGAATACTTAAGATGATACAAACTCAAACCACGGTTCGGCGGAGCGTTATGTTCTCCGCAAGCCGTGATTTTCCCTCGCTCAAGCTGCCCAATAACAAAAAACGCCGGAGTTCCTCGTCAGGCAACTCCGGCCGTTTTATTTTTCTTCTTATTCCTCTTCGTCCCTGGCCCAGTGATAGGCGCAGCGGACGGCCTTATTCCAGCCTTGATGCGCCTGGTGCGTTCCTCTTCCGAGATGTCCGGGCGGAACACGCGGTCCACCGACCAGTTGCGGGTGATGTCCTCGGCGGACTGCCAGTAGCCTACGGCGAGGCCGGCCAGATAGGCCGCGCCCAGCGCCGTCGTTTCCACGCAGCGGGGGCGCTTGACTTCGAGGTCGCTGATGTCGGCCATGGTCTGCATGAGGTAGTTATTGGCCGACGCGCCGCCGTCCACCCGGAGAGACTTCATGCGATGCCGGAGTCCGCCGCCATGGCGCGGAGGACGTCGTTGACCTGATAGCAGATGCTGTCCAGCGTGGCGCGGATGATGTGGTACTTGTTGCAGCCCCGGGTGAGGCCCACGATGGTGCCGCGGGCGTACTGGTCCCAGTGGGGCGCGCCGAGGCCGGTGAAGGCCGGCACGACGTAACAGCCGTTGGTGTCCTTCACCTTCTGGGCCATATACTCGGAGTCGCGGGCCTCTTCCAGCAGGCGCAGCTCATCGCGGAGCCACTGGATGGCCGCACCGGCCACGAAAATAGAGCCTTCCAGCGCATAATTCACCTTGCCGTCGGGGCCGCAGGCGATAGTGGTGACAAGGCCGTTCCGGGATGTGACCGGCGTCTCACCGGTATTCATGAGCAAAAAGCCGCCGGTGCCAAAGGTGTTTTTCGCTCGCCGGAGGCAAAGCAGGTCTGGCCGAAGAGGGCCGCCTGCTGGTCGCCTGCCGCACCGGCAATTTTTATCTCGCCGCCGAAGTGCATCGGGTCAGCGTACTCATAAAAGCCGCTGGACGGCACCGGCTTCGGGAGCATACATTTCGGGATGTTCAGGTCCTGCAGGATCTCATCGTCCCATTCCCGCGTGTGGATGTTGAACATCATGGTGCGGCTGGCGTTGGTATAGTCGGTGACGTGCAGTTTTCCGCAGGTCAGCTTCCAGATGAGCCAGGTCTCCACGGTGCCGAAGAGCAGTTCTCCCCGCTCGGCCTTTCGCGGGCGCCGGGGATATGATCCAGTATCCACTTGAGCTTGGTGGCCGAGAAATAGGCGTCGATGATGAGGCCGGTCTTCTGCCGGAATTTCTCCGTCAGGCCCCGGGCTTTCAGCGCGTCGCAGTATTCGCTGGTGCGGCGGCACTGCCAGACGATGGCGTGGCAGATGGGCTCCCCGGTCTCCTTGTCCCAGACGATGGTGGTCTCCCGCTGGTTGGTGATGCCGATGGCGGCGATGTCCTCGGCCCGGGCGCCGACTTTGTTCATGGCCGAGAGGGCCACGCCCAGCTGGGTGGCCCAGATCTCATTGGCGTCGTGCTCCACCCAGCCGGGTCTCGGGTAATACTGAGCAAATTCCTTCTGCGCGACGCTGCAGATCTCACCCGCTTTGTTGAACAGGATGCAGCGGTTCGAGGTGGTTCCGGCGTCCAGCGCCATGATGTACGACATAGGCTCTTTTCTCCTTTTCCTGCTCTGGTTTTATAGTGTCAGAACGCCAGCGCGGGGCTCACTTCATTCCGCCGCTGGGTCTGGACGATACAATCCTTGTCCGGCACGACGCCCGCCGCACCGAGGGTGGAAAAGACGGTCTGCAGCGCCAGCATAGGGGTGTTGTTCTCCTGCGAGAGGTGGCAGAGGGCAAACTTTTTGCAGCCCTCCTGGATGAGTTCCAGCAGCTTTGCCGCGCACTCATCGTTGGAGAGGTGGCCCCGGACCGACTCGATGCGGGCGCGCAGATAGTAGGGGTACGGCCCGCTGCGGAGCATATGCAGGTCGTAGTTGCTCTCGAGGGCCACAAGGTCGCAGCCGGAGAGGGCTTCATGTACGGCAGGAGTCAGCACACCGAGGTCGGTGGCGATGGTCATGGTCTTCTCGTCGGGGGTGTGGATGCGGTAGCCCACACAGGGGACGTCGTGGCTGGTGGGGAAAGCTTTGACCCCGAAGACACCGACGTCCTCTTCCCTGCCCGGCGTCAGGGCCGTCAGGTCGCAGCTGGCTGGAACGACCCCGTTCGCGTCCAGAAATTCCAGCGTTTCCTCTGCGCCGTACACTGGCAGCGGATATTTTTTCAGGAAGGTGGAAAGGCCCTTCACATGGTCGCTGTGCTCATGGGTGACAAGAATGCCGTCGCAGTCGGAGATGTTCAGCTCCAGCTCCTTGAGCTGCGCCGGTGGTGCGGACGCCTTTGCCCATATCCACGATGAGATACCGCTCCCCACAGCGCACGACGCTGCTGTTGCCGGAGGAACCGGAATAAAGAGAGATGAATTCAGACATGATAAACCTCAACAAATAAAACCTCTCCGTCTGCTGCGCAGTCATAAAAACGCAGGGACTGACGGACTGCCAATGCCTCCCCTCGGCGGGGGAGGCGGCACGCCGCAGGCGTGACGGAGAGGTTTTTCTAATTACAGAGCCTGTTCCAGTGCAGCGGGCATCCGCTCCACCTTCCTGATGTCAGCACCGAGGCCGCGCAGCTTCTCCACGATGTTCTCGTAGCCGCGCTCGATATGGCCGATCTCCTCGATCTCGCTGGTGCCGTCGGCCATCAGGGCTGCAACGACCATCGCTGCACCGGCGCGCAGGTCGGAAGCGCGGAGCGGAGCGGGAGAAAGCTTCTCCACGCCCTCGAACACGGCCACCTGACCGTCCACCTGACATTCGCGCCCATCTTGCGCAGCTCGTCCACATAGCGGAAGCGGTTGTCCCACACATCTCGGTGACGGTGGAAGTCCCCTTTGCCACGCTGAGCAGAACGCCCATCAGGGCTGCATATCGGTGGGGAAGCCCGGGTGGGGCATGGTGTTGATCTTGAGGGGCAGGATGTCGCCGGTGCGGCGAACCCGCACAGCATCGTCAAACTCCTCCACCTCAATGCCCGCACGGCGGAGCTTTGCGGTGATAGCTCGAGGTGCTTGGGGGTGACGTTCTTCACCAGCACATCGCCGCCGGTGGCCGCTGCAGCCACCATGTAGCTGCCGGCCTCGATCTGGTCGGGGATGATGCTGTAGGTGCAGCCGTGCATCTGCTCGACGCCGCGCACCTTGATGACATCGGTGCCTGCGCCGCGCACATCAGCGCCGCACATATTCAGGAAGTTGGCAGATCGACCACATGGGGCTCCTTGGCACAGTTTTCCAGAATGGTCTGACCCTTGGCCATGACAGCGGAGAGCATACCGTTCATGGTAGCGCCCACGCTCACCTTATCAAAGAAGATATGAGCGCCGTTCAGCTCGTCGGCGTGGACGGTGATCATGCCGTAGTCCACACTGTCCTCCGCGCCAGAGCGCTGAACACCCTTCAGGTGCTGGTCGATGGGGCGGGGGCCGAGGTTGCAGCCGCCGGGCATGGCCACCTGTGCCTTGCCGAAGCGGGACAGCAGGGCGCCAAGGAAATAGTAGCTGGCGCGCATCTGGCGGGACAGGTCGTCGGGGACGTTGGTGCCGGTCAGATGGGTGGTGTCGATCTCGTAGGTGTTCTTGTTCAGCATCCGGACCTTTGCGCCCAGCACGCTGAGGATCTTGAGGCTCACCGCCACATCGCTGATGTCCGGCAGGTTCTCGATGACGCAGACGTCCGCTGCCAGAATGGTAGCGGGCAGGATGCCCACAGCCGCATTTTTCGCGCCGGAGATGATGACTTCGCCGTGCAGGGCTTACCGCCCGTAATAACAAACTTTTCCAATTTTATGATCTCCTTGTCACAGTCCCGCTCCCCGCAGGCCCAAAAGGTCAGTTCAAGGTACGTTATTCCTTCTCGCTGTACAAAGCTCACAACCAGTTGACACAATTACAGCTACTTTATTATACACAACTTCCAGCAAAAAGCAAAGCCCCAATGCACGCTCGTCGATTATTTTCTGTTTTGCCCAGTTTCTTCTCTATTATCCTCGGGTTTTGTCTCTTATTTTTAGGAAAATTTTACATTTGCCGCTGCTTACCACACACTGTCGTCGCAGCGGGTCTCCTTGATCCAGCCCAGCTGATAGGCCCGGACCAGCTGTTTGAGGTCGTGGACCTTCTCCCGCAGGATCTCGCCCTCGTCCGTCTCCTCCACAAGGATGCGGTGGTTCTCCGTCTCGAGGATGTTCTTCTGAGAGAGGATGTCCAGATTCTCGTTCACGGCCTTTTCGGCGCTCTCGAAGGGCTGGTGGGTGCGCAGGGACATGGTGCGGCTGGAATAGACCAGCGTGTAGCCCGCGATGCCGGTCTTTTCGTGGTAGGCGCGGCAGAAACCGCCGTCGATGACCACGAGGCGTCCGCCGCCCTTGATGGGGCTCTCGCCCTTCTTCTCCTGCACAGGGACATGGCCGTTGACGATGTGGCTGGTGCCGGGCAGGCCGAACTCGGCGAGGATGCGGCGGCAGACGGCTTCCTCATTATACCATGTATAATAGGGGTCCTTTACCTCGGTGTGGGTGGAAGTGTCTTCGACATACAGCCGCTCGAAGGTGGTCATGGCGCTGCGGCCATACAGGGGCGACAGCTTGCCGCACCACAGATACCACAGGAAATCCTGTCCGCTCTGGCGGGCGGCGCTGCCCTCGGGGGCGAAGTAGCCCCGGCGGCGCGCTCGTCGCAGTAGTCCATGAGGGCGCGGCCCGAGTAGGCGTGGCCCTCGAACCGCTCCACAGCGAAACTGCCTTTCCTGGTCATCGGCACAGCGCCGTGGTAGAGCAGGTTGCCGTTCTCGATGTGGTAGACACTGCCCTTGGCGTACAGGAACTCGACGTGCTGCTGTAATTTCTCGCTCTGGCGGAAGGACTGCACCAGCTTTTGCAGCACCACCTTCTCGTCGCTGTTCAGCGCGGTGGGGTCAGCGGGGTCCACCGTCGGGAAAGACATATCCCGCATGGGGTACTCCCTGCCGCTCACCATGACGGTCCTCTTCTCCCAGTTGATGCGGCGCAGGAAGTCGCGGTCCTGCATCTCGAAATCCGGGTTGCGGTCGATGACCTGACACTCGAGCTTGAGCATCAGGATGGTGATGCCTTATGCATGACGGCGCAGCGATGGAGCATACCGGGGGTGTAGGGGCCGCGGGCAGTGTCGGTGTGAGGCATCCAGATGGTCAGATCGTCGTCGCCGTAGAATTGCTCGGCCATCCGCTGCAGGTGGCGGAGGTTGATGCCGTAGCAGTCCTCCACCATGCCGTGGTTGTGGTAAGAGAGGGTGGTCTTCAGCACCGTGCAGATGCAGATGGGACTGCCGGCCGCCGCGCCCATCCAGACCACGTCGTGGTTGCCCCACTGGATGTCCACATCGTGGTGGCGCATCAGCAGGTCAAGGATGACGTCGGGGCGGGGGCCGCGGTCGAACAGGTCGCCCACGATGTGGAGCTTGTCCACGGCCAGCCGCTTGATGAGCTCACAGAGACGGACGATGAACTTATCGGCACGGCCATTCTCGATGATGCTGCCGACGATCTGGCCGTAGTAGAGGTCTTTGTCGTGGTCCTCGAAGTGGGCGTGGAGCAGCTCATCCAGAATGTAACCGCAGCTGGACGGCAGGCAGGCCCGGACGTGCTCCCGGGTGTGCTTGGAAGAGACAAGACGGCAGATGTCGATGAGCCGCAGCAGCGTCTCACTGTACCACTGTTCCAGCGCTTCCTCGTCGGCGCAGCGCTCCTTGAGCTGGGGCAGCTTCTCGTTCGGATAATAGATCAGAGTCGCCAGCTCGGCCCGCGCCCCCTCCGGCACGGTATCCCCCAGCACAATGTCTACCTTTTCGCGGATGACGCCGGAAGCGGAGTTCAGGATATGTACGAACGCCTCGTTCTCGCCGTGCAGGTCGCTCATAAAGTGCTCGGTGCCTTTGGGCAGCTTGAGCAGTGCCTGTGTGCTGATGATCTCGCTGGCGGCCGCTGCCTGCGAGGGATAGTCCCGGGCCAGAAGGCTCAGATATTTCAGGTTGTCCCGGATCTCTTCGGTCTCTGTACGCATGGTATCCTCCAGATCATGTAGTATTCTTGCATGACATGCAATATTCAATCTTAGTATACCACTTCCGGGGGCAAAAATGATATAATAGCCTCGGATAATTTAATATGATTCTTTCTCATAGGAGTTGGACAATATGTCTAAAAACATTTCCACAACGCCGCCTGTCTCCTGTACCCTCTGCCCCCGCCGCTGCGGCGCAGACCGTGCCGCCGGGCAGACAGGCTGCT
>ENA-OQLB01001277-OQLB01001277.1-human-gut-metagenome-genome-assembly--contig:-NODE-1277-length-11185-cov-1.997830_pt1 | contig 11185 bp, 19 predicted proteins | sample MGYA00242656_ERZ504813 | MGnify/ENA primary metagenome ERZ504813 (study PRJEB26092, sample SAMD00036388) | human gut metagenome | host: Homo sapiens | study: EMG produced TPA metagenomics assembly of... | reverse complement strand
CGGAAACAGTAGTGCCCTGCGGTCTGGATTCACAGCAGCTTGACAAGGGATATTGTCCCGAAGCTGCTGCCCCCGTAAGCGAGGCCCGCTCTTTTGCGCCTGTCGGGCCTTAGGCGTCCAGCGCAGAGTGGCCCGGCACGCCAGTGGCTCCCCCCTTTGGGGGAGCTGGCGAGCGGAGCGAGACTGAGAGGCATGCCGCCACCGGGGCAGAGAGGTTGACTCCTATCGGAAGTCGCTCCCAAAAGATACAGTTTATACACAGATACTTCATTAGTATACCCAGAATCCATGATAAAGTAAAGAGGAAAAAATACCATTGTGCTGGAAATTTGAAGATTTCCGCCTTTTCTTTTCCGCATTTTAAGTGTATAATACTGATAAACTACCCTATTCATTGGAGGATGTTATGCCAAAATACTATGGCTGTCCGTGTGAGGCTGCGGCAAGCCCCTCACACTTCAGGATGACATCGTGGTCTGCCCCGACTGCGGCGCGCCTTATCACCGCGTCTGCTACGAGAAGCTGGGCCAGTGCATCCACCGCCCCGCCCACGCCGCCGGCTGCGAGTGGAAGTTCCCCTACGAGGAGAGCCAGCTCCGCACCTGTCCGTCCTGCGGCGAGCGCACCCTGCGGGATGAGGAAACCTGCCGCTGCTGCGGTGCTGTGCTTCCCCCCGAGGGGCAGGAGCCTCCTTCTTCCCGCGGCAGCGGCGAAGAGACTTTCGACTACTCCAAGATGTACCGTCAGTTCGGCACTTCCGCCGACCCGGAGAAGGCGTTTTTTGAGGACGCCTTCGGCAAAGAGGCCAAGATGGACGGCATCGCCCGTCAGGACTGGCTGGACTATATCGGCCCCGCCGCCCCCGCTTACCTCGCCGCTTACAGCCGGATGCAGCTCCAGAAGAGCAAGGTATCCATGAGCTTTTCGGCCCTGCTGTTCGGCCCCTTCTACTTCTTCTACCGCAAGGCGTGGAAGCCGGCCTTCGGCTTTCTGGCCGCTGAGCTTCTGCTGGCAGCGCCCACCTTTATCGAGCTGCTGCAGCTCTCCGGCAGCGCCTGGCCCCCGCCATGAGCACTTCGGCTCTGACGGTATTTGCCCGGGTTTGCTCTGTCCTCAGCTTCGTGCTGATGCTGGTGCGCGGTATGTACGGCAAGTGGCTCTACCGCAAGAGCGCCGCCGACACATCCGCCGCATCCAGTCCGAGTTCCCCCGACGCCCGGCAGCGTCAGGCCGTGCTCCGCGCCCAGGGAGGGCGTCAGCTTCGGGCGCGGTCTTCCTCTGCGGCCTGCTCCTGAGTGTCTGCGGCAGTGCGTTCACCCTGCTGCTCGGCCCGGATCTGCAGGCCATCCTCAACGCTTTCTATGGCTGATGCACCCAGCCGTAAATCTGAACGTGAAGGAGTTTGAACCATGAAAAAAATCACCAAGGCAGTCATCCCCGCCGCTGGTCTTGGCACCCGCGTGCTGCCCGCCACCAAGGCGATGCCCAAAGGAATGCTCCCCCTCGTGGACAAACCCGCCATCCAGTATCTGGTGGAGGAGGCTGTCCGCTCCGGCATCACCGACATCCTTATCATCGTGAGCCGCAATCAGGACATCATCCAAGACCACTTTGACCGCAGCCCTGAGCTGGAAGCAAAGCTTGCCGCTCCCGGCAAGGAGAAGATGCTGGAAGAGTGCCTCGGCATCTCTGATCTGGCCAACATCTTCTTCGTCCGCCAGCAGCAGACCCTCGGCCTCGGCCACGCTGTCAGCATGGCCAAGCCTTCACCGGCGACGACCCCTTCGTGGTCATCTACGGTGACGACGTCATCTGGGGCGAGGACCCGGTCTGCGCCCAGCTCATCCGTGCTACGAGGAGTTCGGCCGTCCGGCTGCCGGCGTGTCCGCCGTGCCTTGGGCCGACGTGAGCCGTTATTGCAGCCTCAAGACCACCCCCATCCATGACAATTACTTCTTTGTGGACGATATGATCGAGAAGCCCAAGAAGGGGCAGGAGTTCAGCAACTACTCCATTCTGGGCCGTGTGCTGCTGACCCCGGAGATCTACGACATCCTCGCCAGGACCAAGCCCGGTGCCGGCGGCGAGATCCAGCTGACCGACGCCATGGCCGAGTATGCCCGCAGCTACGGCGGCATGACGGCTGTGGAGTTCACCGGCAAGCACTACGACATGGGCAACAAGCTCAAGGTCGCTGAGGCACAGGTGGAGCTGGCCCTGCAGCACCCCGAGATCGGCGAGGCGTTCCGCGCCTACCTGAAAGAGTTCTGCAAGACGCTGTAACCCTCTCAGTCACCTACGGTGACAGCTCTCCCAAAGGGAGAGCCTTTGGCAGACCGGGTCACTTTCACCTGACTGCTAGAAGTTTCAAATAACATAAAAGATAGTGCCCTGCTACAGAGATTCACAGCAGCTTGACAAGGTTCTTTTGTCTAGAAGCCGCTGCCCTTTATAGCAGGGCACTACTGTTTCCGACAAAATCAAACCTTGCTCGTCCAGCGTGGGCCTGATCGGCCTGCCAAGGCCTCTCCCCATGGGAGAGGTGGCATTGCGAAGCAATGACGGAGAGGGCCAAAAAGCGCCTCACCTTGTCATCGGTGAGGGCGCTTTGCTGATCGCTGATTATTTTGATTGGGTTGATTATCTCAGATTAGTCGCTGACGTAGGGCATCAGAGCAACGTGACGAGCACGCTTGATAGCCACGGTCAGTGCGCGCTGATGGAAAGCGCAGGTGCCGGTAACACGGCGGGGAATGATCTTTGCACGCTCAGAGACGTACTTACGCAGACGGGGAACGTCCTTGTAATCGATGGTGTCGATGCGATCGACACAGAAGCTGCAAACCTTCTTGCGGCCGCGACGCATGGGGCGTGCGGGACGAGAGCCTTCGGTTCTTTCAAAAGCCATTGCTTATTACCTCCTGTTGGATTTTTACGGTTAAAACACCGGTTCGGGAATCAGAACGGCAGGTCGTCGCTGTCGTCGATGACGGCGAAGTCATCTGCATTGCCGGCGGAATAGCTGGGAGCTGCCTCCACAGCAGCCGGACGGGCAGGGGCTGCGTTCTGGTAGGACGGAGCAGCATTCTGATAGCTGCCGCCGCCCTGATTGCTGCCATTCGATTTGGAGCCGGCAAAGTTGACGTTGTTTGCCACGACCTCCACAGCGGTGCGGTTGTTTCCGTTCTTGTCCTGATACTGGCGGGTCTGGAGACTGCCTTCGATGGCGATCAGACTGCCTTCTGGAAATACTTGGAGACGAACTCTGCCTGCTGGCGCCATGCGACGATGTCGATGAAATCGGCCTGACGCTGCTCGCCCTGACGGGCAAAGTTGCGGTCACACGCAATGCGGAAGCTGCACACATTGGTGCCGCTCTGGGTGGTGCGAAGCTCGGGATCCGCCACGAGACGGCCCATGATCGCTACAACATTCAACATAATACGGACTCCTTTTTCGTCACGAAAGATTACTCCTCGTGGGCAACGATCAGGCTGCGCATAACGCCCTCAGTGATCTTGTACACACGGTCGAGCTCAGCGGGGAAGCTGGGGTCAGCAGTGAAGTTGATCACGGTGTAGACGCCTTCCTCCTCATCGTTGATGGGGTAGGCCAGACGGCGCTTGCCCCACTCATCGATGGAATCGATGGTACCGTTAGCCTCGATCAGGGACTTGAACTTACCGATGAGAGCGGAAGAAGCCTCCTCGTCGAGAGCAGCGCTGGTAATCAGCATGGTTTCGTACTTTGCCATTTTGTAGCACCTCCTTTTGGACTTAAGGGCCTCAAGAACATGAGGCCAAGGGTACACAGCCGGCGCGGCGTCGCGTGGACTGTGCGGCGTGTCTGTTCAGACAGCAACTTATTATAGCAAGCCCCGCAAAAATTGTCAAAGCCTCCCGCAGGATTTTTTTTCGTATTTTTGAGCGCACGACAGCAAAATCTCCCTCATCATTCTTTTTATGCTTTTCCAGTATACCCGTCATATCTCTTTTGTATGGCGTCCTTAGCCATTCCAAGTTGATTTTCCTTTGCATTTCGCCGAAAGAGGGACTATAATAAAAGGAGAACTATAATAAAAGATGTTCTTCTCCCCTTCTGTCTTCGTGCGCGGCGCATGGCAGGGCTTACGGGGGAGCGGGACGACCGCTAACGTCAAAGGAAGGATCGCCTATGTATTCCATCTTTCGGAATCTCGCCCTCATCCTCATCAGCGCCAAGTTCTTCGCGCTGCTCGCCCGCAAATGCCGGGCGCCGCAGGTGGTGGGCGAGATCATCGCAGGTCTTATCATCGGTCCCTGTCTGCTGAACTTCGTCCAGCCCAGCGACTCCATCGCCATTTTTGCTGAGATCGGCGTCGTGCTGCTGATGTTCACCACCGGCCTCGGCACCAACCTTCAGGAGCTGATGCGGGCAGGCCCCATCGCCACCCTCATCGCCTGCGTGGGCGTAGCCGTTCCTCTGGCGGGCGGCACCCTGCTCTACAGCCTGTTCTACGGCTTTGCGGCGGTGGGCAGCCCGGAGTTTTATCGGGCGCTCTTCATCGGCACCATCATGACGGCCACCAGCGTCTCCATCACCGTGGCCACCCTGCAGGAGCTGGGCAAGCTCAAGAGCTTCCTCGGCACCACCATCGTCAGCGCAGCCGTCATTGATGATGTCATCGGCATCGTGGTGCTCACCTGTGTGCTGGGTGCCAGCGGCGGCGCAGACACCAGCCTCGTCGATGTGCTGATGGACACCGTCCTCTTCTTCATCGCAGCCATCGTCATCGGCTCATCATCCACAAGGCCATGCTCTGGCTGGACCATCGCAACCCCCACACCCAGCGCATCACCATCGTCAGCCTCGCCTTCTGCTTTGCCATGGCCTACATCGCGGAGCAGTATTTCGGCATCGCCGACATCACGGGCGCTTACATCGCGGGCATCGTGCTCTGCTCCATCGAAGATGCGCCCTACATCGAGCGCCGGGTGGACATCAGCAGCTACACCCTCTTCGCCCCCGTCTTCTTCGCCAGCATCGGCCTCAAGACCGACATCAGCGGCCTGACACCCACCATCTGCTGTTCAGCGCCTGCTTCGTGATCGTCGCCCTGCTCACCAAGATCATCGGCTGCGGCCTCGCCGCGAAGCTCTGCCGCTTCAGCTGGCCGGACTCCCTCAAGGTAGGCGTCGGCATGATGACCCGCGGCGAGGTGGCCTCATCGTGGCCCAGAAGGGCCTCGGCGTGGGGGTGGTGGACTCCGTCTTCTTCACCGCCGTCATCCTCCTCATCGTCGTGTCCTCTATCGTGACGCCGCTGGCGCTGAAGGGGCTGTTTAGTAAAGGATAACGTCCTTGCCCTCTCCGTCATTGCTTTCGCAATGCCACCTCTCCCAGAGGGAGAGGCTCTGGCGTGCCGGTCAAGTTTACACTGGACGAGCAAAGCTTACTCTATCCTAAAACAGGAGTGCCCTGCTACAGAGGGCAGCAGCTTCGGGACAATATCCCTTGTCAAGCTGCTGTGAATCTCTGTAGCAGGGCACTATCTTTTTACGTTATATCAGGCTTCAGGCGTCCAGCACAATGCTGCCCGACCTGCCAAAGGCTCTCCCTCTGGGAGAGCTGTCACCGAAGGTGACTGAGAGGCTACGCGCTAAATCCCTCAAACGACCTGAATGCGTCCTGCGCCATACGGATTCTCGTAGTTCAGCAGGTAGCCCGGATAGCTTGCCAGCGGGCTGTTGGCGCTGCTCAGGACAGGCATATCATTCACAGCGTCGAAGATCATGGCGTAGGTGGACATGACGAGGTAGTCCTCAGAGACATAGTCCTTGATGAGCTCTGCGCCGTCGAACATGGCGAAGCCATCGCCCAGATTGCGCAGGGTGTAGTTCATGCCGGCCAGCGCATAGGTGCGGTTCGGGTCCAGCGGCTCGTAAGCACCGGTCTTCTTGTTGTAGATGCGCACGTTCTGGACGCGGGGCGTGCCGGTGGCGCTGCCCATCCAGACATTCTTGTCGTCGGTGAGGACGGTGTTGGGGATGTCGGTGTGGATCTCGTAGTCGCACCGGCAACATGCAGGAAGCCGCCGTTCTCCTTGCCTCCGGGCCGACGAAGCGGGCGCCGAACTCCAGAGCATCCTGGATCTGCTTGCCGGTAACAGACATCAGGCAGGCCACGTTGCCGAAGGGGCTGATCTGCTTGCAGGTCTTGAAGGTCCACTTGCCGGCGGCCACATCGGTGCGGATGCCGCCGCCGTTCATCATAGCGATGTCGCAGTCCAGCTGCTCGACTCATTGAAGTAAGTATAGATGCCGTCGGCCACGAAGTCGCCGAGGTTGGTCTCGCCCATACGGATGCGGCGCTTGCCGGCAGCGGGGTCGTTGATGTAGAATTTGATGTCCGTGGTGGCGATCTGCTCGCCCAGCATAGTGTCCACATCGTTGATCCAGGCTTCTGCGGTAGCGGCCACAGCGGCGTCGGAGACATCGGCGGTGGAGATGAGCTCGGTGGTGATCGCGCCGTCCTCGGCGATGGTCATCTTACCGACGTTGCCAGATAAGAGCCGGTCTGAGTCAGGGTGACAGGCTTGCCGGCTGCATCGTAGACCCGCTTGTTCTCCATGACGGTGTGAGAGTGGCCGTCGATGAAGGCGTCAAAGCCGGTGGTGTTGGCAATGACATCCTCACTGGTCCAGGGAGAGGAGGACGGGTCAACGCCCAGATGGCCCAGACCGATGATGATGTCTGCGCCAGGGTCTTGGCCTTGTCGATGGCCTCTGGACGGCGTCGTACAGCTTCCTGCCGTCGTCACCGCCAGGATGTCGTAGATGTACCTGGTCTGCTTGGCGTTCATGAAGTAGGCAGGAGTGGACTTGGTGAAGGACTCGGGGGTCGTGATGCCCACGAATGCGATCCACTTGCCGCCTGCGGGGAACAGCTTGACAGCGGGCAGGACGCGCAGGCCGGTGCGCAGGTCCACCCAGTTGCAGGAGACATAGGGGAAGTCCGCTTCCTTGATGATGGCCTTTGCGCGGGCCATGCCGTAGTCGAACTCGTGGTTGCCAGAGTGGCGATGTCGTAGCCAGCCTCGTTCATCAGCTCGATGATGGTAGCGCCGTCGTCCATGGAGCCGTAGGCAGTACCCTGAATATGGTCGCCTGCGTCCACCAGCAGGACGGGCTTGCCCTCATCCACGTAGCCCTGCTTCATGGCAGCGATAGCGGCATAGGTCAGTTTGGGAGACTTGTGGTCGATGTAGGTGTGGACATCGTTGGTGTACAGGATGGTGACAGCGGCATCCTTGCCCGTCAGGAAACCGGCCGAAGCCTGAGGAACGGCAGCAGCCATGGCGGAGGCAGCGGCGGTGACACCGACAGCTTCAGGAAATTGCGGCGAGAAATAAAGTGTTTCACGAAAAAAGACCTCCTTTATGTTCCAGACCAGTTTTTGCGGCACAGTCTCTCTTCCGCCGTGCCGCATTCTTTGTTTTAAGCTTACCACAGAACCGCCGAAAGAGCAAGCGCAAAGATGGTCATTCTGCATAATAGTTTTCTTTATGAGTACGACTTTTTATGAAGTCTCGCGCAGATCAGCACAAAAAGGCCGGGCCGCTGCTTCCTGCCTCAGGCTTGCAGCGACCCGGTCTTTTGTTTTGGGCGGTATTGTTCCGTCGTGAATATCGTCTTGTCAGATAGCGTTATACTGGCGCAGGAACTTCTCGAGGTCGGTGCCTTCGATCTTCTTCAGCGCCTCCTTCAGGCGATGCGGCCCATAAGGGCAGCTCCATGTCCGTGAGCTTCCGGCCGTCCCGCAGCTTCACCGAGGCATCCACCAGCGCCCGGACGTCATAGGTGCTGCCCCAGACCTCCCGGCACGCCCCGGTCGATGTTCAGCAGCCGGTACACCGCCTCCATGCCGGTGCGCATGGAGTATTCGGTGGTGAAGATGGTGTCCCGGCCGGTCTCAGCGAACTGGCCGAGGAAGGCAAAGTTCACCGCATCCTTCGGCACGATGTCGGGGCGGTCGCCCTTCGCGGCGGGGCATGAAGAAGGCGTCGATATAGGGCATCATGACCGGCACGGTGTTGGCGCTGTGCTCGGCAAGCTCTGCGATGTCCTCCACCGGCACGCCAGATGGTAGAGCCACTCCATGCAGATCTCCCGGCCGTGCAGTCCCGCATGGGCTTTTTGACGTAATCGCCGGCTTATCGCTGAACAGGCCGTACACCCAGACGCAGAGCTGGTCTTTGGGCTGTGCCCGGAACTGCTGCTGGCGGTTCAGGGTCCAGCTCAGCAGCCAGGCCGAATCCTTCACGGTGACGATGCCGCCGGTGACGGTGCGGCCGCTGAAGGGGTCGCGCTTGCAGATCTTCTGGATATACTGGGGGATCTTCTCATCCAGCGTCGTGATGGTGGCGCTTTCCCAGTTGCTCAGCTCCGGCTGGCTGCAGAACTTTTCCGGGTGGCCGAAGGAGTCGTCCAGCGCGGCGATGCGCTTCCAGAGGTCCCAGCCGTTGCCCGGCTTGATGGTGGGGTCGAAGCCCGCGGCCTTGTTCTGTGCGCCGATGGTGCAGCTCTCCACGCAGCCGCCGTTGGTGATAAAGAGCAGGTCGTCCTCGGTGAGGTCGATGGTCTCCACCGCGCCCTTGTGGTCTACCGTGATGCCCGCCGCCTGCTTTTTGCCCGGCTCGAGGCTGAACTGGACGTCCACGACCTTTGTGTCGTAGTAGAACTGGACGCCGTGGTCTTTCAGGTAGGTGACCATGGGCAGGATGATGGACTCGTACTGGTTATACCGGGTGAAGCGGAGGGCCGTGAAGTCGGGCAGACCGCCGATGTGGTGGATATACCGCTTGAGGTAGAGCTTCATCTCGAGGGCGCTGTGCCAGTTCTCGAAGGCGAACATGGTGCGCCAGTAGAGCCAGAAGTTGGAGTTGAGCACCTCATCGTCAAAAAAGTCGGTGATCTTTTTGTCCTCAAGCTGCTCGTCGGGGGTGAAGAAGAGCTTCATGATCTCCATCGCCCCCTTATCCGACAGGCCGAACTTGCCGTCGGTGTGGGCGTCCTTGCCCCGGTTCACGGTAGCGCGGCAGAGGGAGTAGTTGGGGTCGGCCTTGTTCAGCCAGTAATACTCGTCCAGCACACTGGCCCCCTCGGTCTCCAGCGAAGGGATGGAGCGGAGCAGATCCCACATGACCTCGAAGTGGTTGTCCATCTCACGGCCGCCCCGCATCACATAGCCCACGTCGTACTTGTGGCCGTCGCAGGCACCGCCGGGCAGAGGGTCTTTCTCGAAAATGTGGACGCGCTCCCCCTTCATCTGGCCATCCCGCACCAGATAGCAGGCTGCCGTCAGGGCCGCCAGGCCGCTGCCGATGATATAAGCCGATTTGCGGTCCACGCCTTCGGGCTTGCGGGGCCGCGCAAAGGCTTCGTAATTGCCGCTGGAATAATACATAGACGTAACCTCCATTTTGTTCTGTACCGGCAGCACGTTCGGCTCCGGCTTGTTTGGTTCTGGCATCAGTATACCCCGCCGCTTCCTGCCCTACAACAAGCAAAACCGCCCAACTGCCGCAATTTTTGTCATACAGGCAGGTTTGCATAGAAAAATCCGCTCCCAGCGTACCGGAGACGGATAAAAAGCTTTATGATGACTCAGAATGTCAGCCGCATCTGATGCCAGACGACATCGCCGTGGGTGGAGACGGAAACGCCCTCATCCACGAAGCCGAACTGCGCATAAAAGCCGATGAGCCGTTCCTTGCAGGTGAGCACGACGCCCTTGCGCCCGGCGGCTTTCGCGTCGGCGCAGACCTGACGCAGCAGGCGGGAGGCGCAGCCCTCGTGCCGATGGGCCGGAGCGGTGACGACGCTGAATATCATCTGCCACCCACCCTTCGGCGTGTGGAGATGGGGGTCATCGTACATCTCATCGGTGAGGTCAGGCATATCGGTGACGAAGCCGTTGACGAAAGCTTTCACCCCGCCGCCCTCGTCCAGCAGCCAGAAACAGTCCGGGTAGACGGCCACACGCCCGGCGATGCTCTGCCGGGACGCCCCCTCAGCGGGCGGGTAGGACGCGGCTTCGATGTCGGCCAGTGTGTCCACGTCAGCGGGCAGTGCGTGACGGATGCTCATGCTCTCCCCTCCTCAGGCTTTGGCGGCGGAGCCACCTCAAAGTCGATCTTGCCCAGATTGACGTCGGCGCGGACGATGGTGATCATCATCTTGTCGCCGAGGCTCCAGGTCTTGCCGGAAGCGGGGTCGGTCAGGCGGACGCCTCGGTCAGGCTGGTGCCGGAGGGAGTCAGGCTGGAAGCCGGCACAAAGCCCTCCACGCCGTTGTCCAGCTCGATGAAGAGGCCGCGCTGGGTCACGCCGGAGACGGTACCCTCGTAGCACTCGCCCAGATGGCGGCGGGCAGTACTCGGCCTTGTAGCAGTCCTCGGCCTTCCGCTCGATCTGCATGGCGATGACCTCGCGCTCGCTGGACTGCTTGGAGGCGCGCTCTGCGAAATCGGTGTAGCGGAGGATCATGGTCTCCTTCTCGATACCCTTGAGCATATCGGTCATGATGCGGTGGATGGCCAGATCGGGGTAACGGCGGATGGGGCTGGTGAAGTGGGCGTAGTCCTTCAGCACCAGACCATAGTGGCCCTTGGGCTTCTCTTCGTAGAGAGCCTTGGACATGCAGCGGAGCATGCCGGTGTTGATGATCTGCATAGGGGTGGCCGCGCACACCCTCCGAGGATGGCGCTCAGCTCCTTGGGAGTGGGAACGTCCTTGGCGAAGTGGTCGTTGATGCCGCAGGCCTGCAGCAGAGTGTGCAGACGCTCCAGCTTCTCGGCGTTGGGCTCTTCATGGACGCGGTAGACGAAGGGGATCTGCTTGACGCGGGCAAAGTGGGCGGCGCACTGGTTGGCCAGCAGCATGAACTCCTCGATCATGCTCTCGCTCTCGCCGGAAGTGCGCTTCTTGACGTCGATACAGCGGCCATTCTCGTCGAGGATGAGCTTGACTTCGCCGCTCTCGATGTCCATGCAGCCGCGCTCCTTGCGCAGGCGGGCGCGGTGGCCGTACAGCTCCTTCATGGCGGGCAGCTGGTCGATGACGTCGGCATACTTGCCTTGATCTCGGCGTCGGCAGTACCGGCCAGCAGGGCGTGATCGTCGGAGTAGACACCCTTGACGCGGCTGCGG
>ENA-OQLB01001276-OQLB01001276.1-human-gut-metagenome-genome-assembly--contig:-NODE-1276-length-11205-cov-2.222874_pt1 | contig 11205 bp, 11 predicted proteins | sample MGYA00242656_ERZ504813 | MGnify/ENA primary metagenome ERZ504813 (study PRJEB26092, sample SAMD00036388) | human gut metagenome | host: Homo sapiens | study: EMG produced TPA metagenomics assembly of... | reverse complement strand
GTTGGAAAATCATGCTGGCCGTAGATGATTACGGCAGCTTTACCCGTGTAGGCGCAGAACTCGGTTACACACAATCCGGCATCACACAAATGATGAAAAACCTGGAAAAAAAAAAGGTCGGATTTCCACTCTATATCAAAGATCACCACGGTATCAGACTTACAAATGAGGCCAAATCACTGATTCCGGCAATCCGCACATTATTGAATGCCGACGAGGTGATTCATCAGGAAATTGCAGCGTTAAACGGTGCTCAAAGAGGCACAATCCGGATCGGTACTTATCTCAGCTGTTCGATTCACTGGATTCCAAAGATCATCCGTGAATTCCAACAGAAGCATCCGGATATTATCATCCAGGTAATCGAGGGTGTTGAAGGCGAACTTGCCGACTGGATTCAGGAGCGCCGCGTAGATATCGGATTTATCACGCCTGCAGAAAAATCATAAGTATCAATTTCTTCCTGTCATGGACGATCCAATGTATGCAGTTATTCCGGAAACGATCCGCTTGCCAAAGAAGCGGAAATTCCGAATCGAAGTATTCGAAGGAGCTCCTTTTATCATCACTGAATATACACCCGGAAGCGATGTGCACCGTGTCTTAAGAAAGAATAAAATCCATCCAGATATCCGTTACGTAACCCGAAATGAATTTTCTTCTCTTTCTATGGTAGAACACGAACTTGGATACTCTATCCTCCCAGGTCTTCTGCTCCGTGGTCAACAGGGAAAATTCGTCAAACGTCCGCTGAAACCAACGATTACCCGGCAGTTAGGCCTGGCCTATTCTTCTTTAGAAGATTTGTCACCGGCTTCCAAGACATTTCTGGAATACGCGAAAAATTTCCTATTAGATGATTAATCCCACAAAGCTGCTGTTTTATCTGTATACTTTACTTAACAAACAAAAACCCTGCTGTTTTTCAGAGCGATTACAGCAGGGTTTTCTATTATATATAATGTGTCAGATGCACTCAATGCCTTAAATAAATCCAAACACATGAAGTATTACAATCAATGTAAGCACCGGACAGATCACTGCCAGAGACACCTTATCATACATAGATAACTTTCCATGTTTACCATTATTCGTAAGTTCTTTTTCATACTCTTTAAATCCCCATGCTTTCACAATATAGAAACACGTCAGCAATACGCCCAGAGGCAGGAGTACATAACCGCTCAGGCAGTCGCACCAATCATAAATATCGTAATAAGCAATTCCCTGAAAACTCGGCCATGGAAGTTTCAACCAGTTAAGTACGCCTTTTGACAAAGAGCAGAGAACACTTCCACCGTACACCAGAGCCGCTGTAATAATCAGAGAAACCTGATGTGACGTATGCGTCTTCTCCTGTACATACATACGCGGAATTTCAAGAATCGTAAAAAATGTTGAAATAACAGCAAAGATCAAAGATGCAAAGAAAAAGATACCAATCATTCTTCCACCCGGTAACGTTTCAAAAATCTGTGTCATTGCGACAAACACAAGCGATGGTCCGGAAGACATCTCACTTCCTGTCCCGACAACTGTCGGGATGATAACGAACCCGGCAAGCAGCGCAATAAAAGTATCGCAGATATCTACCCACCATGCATCTGCCTTCAGATTAGCGTCTTTATCCATACTCGCGCCAAGCGTCGTAAAGATACCCCATCCAATACCAACAGAGAAACATACCTGCATACATGCATCTGCGAACTGTTGCATTCCGAATTTACTGAAATCCGGCACAAAATAATATTTCAATCCATCCACAGCTCCCGGCACAACGATTAATGCATAAATACCGCATACAAGAAGTAACACTGCCAGCATCGGCATAATCACTTTTGAAGCTTTCTCGACAATATTCGTAATCCCAAAGAAAAGGAAGAAAACGATGATCGCAATAATAATCAGGCTATAGATCAATGGCTGCGTTGTACTGCTGATATAATTATCAAAGTATGCCTGTTTATCCTTGCCAAAATCACCAGACACTACATAAGTAACAAAATATTTAAGCACCCATCCGGATACAACCAGATAATAAATATCAATCAAGAATGTACATACTATATTAATCACTCCGACAAAACGCCATTTCGGATGAATCACGCCATAGCTTGCAGCTGCACTTGCACACCCTCTACGTCCAACTGCCTGTTCCGCCTGAACGATCGGATGCCCCAGAAGAATACAGATTACAATGTAAATCAGAACAAACGCTCCTCCTCCGTCACCGTAAGCCAGATACGGAAATTTCCAAATATTTCCCAGTCCTATCGCAGCACCGGCCGCTACCATAATATAACCGAATCTCGAGAAACTTTTTTGCTTCTTTGTGATCACTCATATATAATCACTCCTATCCTTTTAAGTATTCTACATGACCCTTTTATTCCCTGGTTTGATTATCCTTAATTTCTACTGTCTCATTCATACTTTGGTCTAAAACAAAAAGGGCGTTACTTCTCTTTCCTCAAGAAGTAACACCCTTGTCACGTAAAATCTGTTCCAATTATAACAGGCAGGAAATTATCTGTCAATATTTATATTTCATGCATATTTACATATATTTCCCCGCAAACATTACTATTCACTCATATTTTTTCACAATCCCGACTCTTCAAGCTGCTTCTTGTATATTATTTTTGACATCATTTCTCATTTATTCATTAAAATTGCACGAAAGAGCACCCATCAATTCCACATTTTCTTGTTGCAATGCCAGTTTTTTACATCCTTATTGACATCATCGAATTAACGTGCTATATTAATATCAACTTAAAAACAGACACAGACACCAATGGCGGTTCCTTAACAGAATTCTATTATACGGGAACTGCTCTTTTAAAATCAGACATTATATTGTAGTAATTTGTTTTTAAGAAACCATTATTATGGTTGTTATTGCAGTTATACCTAAGCCGGTCGTTTCCCCCAAGAATGACCTTGCGAAGGTGAACTCCAATTGATATATACATCCTCTATATAGAGGAGCATTCCCCAGCTTTGTATATAAAGACAAAACTGCAATGCAACGAGGAAAAACCTCTCAATGACATACCAATAAGAAAGAGCACGACATGTTCAGATGTCGTGCTTTTTCTTATTGAATCTGTCTATAATTTTCATGTTTGATTGACTTTTAACGATTTAATTGGTAAAATATTAATACAAAGCAATGCGTGAATTTATAGAAAATCTTTACAAATCGGGGTGTATAAGATTTCTTTTTTTAAAGTGCTAAAATACATTTTGCACTTATGCATTCACATGTATAGCTTGTCAACAATTAAATATGAAAATCTGGAGGGATGAATTTATGTTATTAGCGATCCAAATTTTATTAGGTGTTATGTTCGCCGGAACAGGTATCGGCCTTGTTGTCGACATAAGCAAGAACCGCATGGATGAACTCAAAGGTTCTACAGGTAAGCAGTGGGGTTCCGCTTTTGCGGTTGGTATCATAGCCAACTTCCTTGATACTTTAGGATGTGGTTCCTATGCACCATCAACATTCATGTACAAACTTTTTAATCAGATTGATGATATCAACATTCCGGGTACACTGAATGTTGGTGACACATTCCCAGTTATTTTTGAGGCATTCATCTTCACAACTTCTGTAGAATGTGATCCTATCTTCTTATGGGTAATGTTTATCTGTGCCGCTGTTGGTTCATTCGGATTTGCATCCATCGTAACAAAATGGCCACGTAACAAGATCAGAATTGCTCTTGGAACCATTATGATTCCTCTTGCTGCGATCATGCTTTGCAAGAACTTAGGTGTCGGACCTTTCGGTATTGTTGGTACTGCAACAGGATTAAGCGGATGGAAACTGATCGTTGCCGCAGCTCTTAATATCTTATGGGGTGCTTTAATGGATATCGGTTTCGGTCTTTATGCACCATGTATGGCAACATGTCTGCTTCTTGGTGTTGATGCTGCTACATGCTTCCCTGTATTCATGGGATCTTGCGCATGCTTAATGCCGGCTTGTTCTATCGAGTTCATTAAATCACACAGATATGACGTACCACACACAATCGGTAATGCGATCGGCGGATGTATCGGTGTATTTATTGCATGGAAACTGGTTACAGGACTTCCGATGTTCTGGCTCATCAACTTAATTTGTATCGTTCTTCTTTGGACTTCTTACACATTACTTAGTGCAGCAAAGAAAGATAAAGCAAAAGGTATTGCTTAATATCTGTAAAACATATAAATAAGCAATGCACTTATTTAAACAAAATAACATCTGGATGGCAGTCTTAACAGACTGCCATCTTTATATCTTGACACACAAGAGGAACTGCCTGTGCAGTTTCCACGCATTACAATTTTATTTATGGAGAATATCATATGTTTGTTAACGAATATGTAATGACACGCAAGCGTTATGACAAATGGGCAGCTCCAAAATTCTGGAGGCTTCCCATCTTTTACGTATATTGTATAATCTTCGCAGCCGGAACTTTTGGCTGGATTTATTTTCATCATGTAGGCGCTTCGCTCAGATGGCAGTCTGTTGGTGCTACACTTTCCTTTATAGCCCTCTACCGCGGAGTATTTTTCAAATGGATGCATGCTGACAAAACTTCCGTGTAACACGCACACAATATTTCAACGGAAAAGACTGGACATGTAAAGTGATGATCCGTGAGAAAGATATAGCACTCTTTATCAACAATAAGATCAACAATCATGTAAACTGGGAAGATCTCACAAAATTTGAAGAAGCAAAAACTTATTATAAATTAACTTCCAAAGATCAGATAGAAGGAGTTATGCTTGACAAAGACTCTTTTACAGAAGGGGATTCGAGCAGTTTTAAACAATGGATGTTAGAACAGCATCCGGAAATCAAATACGGACCTATTGATCCGGCATTTGACAAATAGAAAAAGAGAAGATTTCCATCGCAAAATGTGGTAATCTTCTCTTTTTACAATTTCTCCGTTTTCCTTTTTCAGACATTCTGTCCAGATATTTTAACGTCCTTCCAGTTCGTCTTTATGGCGCATCTTGAGTTTCAGAAGTGCCTTCGCCTTCAGGCAGTCTACTTTCACCATATTATTTTCTCCGACAACGTCTGTTTCTGTGCCATCGGCACTCTTATTAATATCAATGATTCCATCCAGATAATCATTGACTACAACGAATTTCGCAACCGTTCCGCTAAAATTAAGTCCCGTTACCGGAATTCCACGAATACCAAGTTGTTCACATGTGTTGGTATAATCCACATCACTATTTCCCCATCCATCTGATGATATGATCACACCATCTGCACGCATACACTCAGCCATTGCTGCCGCTCTGGTTCCAACCAGCATCTTATCTTTATTATCATCCGGAGTCCCTACTACAATAAGTCCAAGAAGGTCCAGATCTGTATCCTCAGATACGACTTCCAGAAGAGGATCTCTGAAATGATGTAATGATGTTTCTTTTGTCGATGGTCCAATACCCATAACTTCTGCACCTCCTATTATTACTGCATCGAACGGATAATACCGTCTCTGTACTCATTTGGAGTAATCATAACCGGCATATTACCCATATCGATAATTGAACGTCCGCCTTCAACCCCTGACGGTTCATCCGGGAACATCCACGTATCATACATAGCTCCCTGACCTGCAACCTGACGGATAATGACAACCTTCTTCTTTCCAGGTCTCACCTTATCATGATATTCATGCCGTTCCGTACACTTGTCCCCTTTGAACTTTTTCAGTTTATCCCTGTATGTCTGAATAAATTCATCACACAATCTGTGCGCAGTAAATGGTCCATGTCTCTCCTGTCCCATTCCGGCCGCAAATGTAACATCAAAAGAAATGATATAATCATCATCTCCCGGTGTACCTGCACGGTTTAAGTATAACTGTTCTTTCAGATTCCCTTCCGATGAACCAAATTCGTGACACTGCTTTCCATTCACATCAACGCCTGTCAGCATTACATATACACCGGTTATGGTGTGAGTAATTCCTTCTCCCAATTTACCAAGCACTTTTGTTGAGATTGGAATGATATCCATGATCGTGTTCGTCCATCTGTCGTGGTCTCCCGGTTTTATGATTTGAATATCAATCTTCTCAATACAATCATCCTGTGCAACAAGCTGATCGATCATCTCTTTACTGACTGTCATATGTCCATCCGTTGTGATATTATTGTGTTCACCCCATTCCACATCTGTCATATGAAATGCTTTGATCACAAGGCGTCTTAAGTCTATCTCTTTCTCAGCCATCATGTCACCTCCTATATTCTTAAGGCATATCTCTTTCCTGTACCGTTCAGGAAATTAAGCATATCTCTGCCCCTTTCTATGCCTTCTCCATGTCTCTAGTATACAATATACTGCAAGAAATTCCAATATATTGTCTCATTCTTTTTTAAAAAAGGGCAGATGCAAAATACATCTGCCCTTCTTAAGATCAACAATATTCTTTAAATAGAATTAGATCTTAGCAACATACTCGAATGGCAACGGAACAATCTTTCCTGGAGTTTCGATTTTCTCTAACTGCTCCAGAGTTGCCTTTACGATCTGTGTCTGCTGTTCTACGTTGTGAGGACCACCCGCATTAGCACCCATAGGTACCAACGGAGCTACCGCACGAGGAGTACCAGTCTGACGAACAACTGGTGGAAGAGCTGCAATAATAATTGTAGGAATTCCAGCTTCTTCAATCGCTCTCTGCACCAATACTGCAGAGCGGTGGCAGGTACCTCAGCCAGCGGTGAGGATTACTGCGTCAACATCCTCATTTTTGAACATTTCAGCGATAGCAGGACCAGTTTCATGTTTGAATTTCTCCTGGTTTCCACCACCACCCATGAATCCAGCATGTACAGGAGCACAAGCTCTGATAAATCCTTCTTTTGCTAATTCATGAATTCTGTCAATTGGGAACATACAGTTGATGTCCTTGTTAACATCACTGTTATCATATCCACCGTGTGATACCATCAGATCACTAGATGGTGTAGTGTTTTCGATCTTTCTCCATGTGAAGTCACCAGCAAGGTTAAATCTCTCCTGGCTCTTCTTGTGAACACCTGCTGCTGTTGCAAGAGCGATAGACATATCTTTTAACTCTTTTGTTACAGGAGTCCATACTGACGGTGGAGTAATAGGAACGAATATTTCAGACTGTAAGCCTTTAACAACCGTTAAACTCATTTTTAATCCTCCTTATTAGCATCCAAACGTGCTTGCATTTCTTGTTGTTTGCGACGTTCTTTTCAATATTGCTGACGTATTTCTCATTTACTTCCGGTCCGAGCTGTTCCGGGAAACTCATGTTCCAGCCAACTTCCTGACCTACTTTCGGTTCTGTATCGCAGATGAACATTCTCTTCGGAGCTTTAAAGAACCCCAAACGTCCTTTCAAGTCGATGCTGATGCTACAGTCATCAACATCTACGATCACACCTTCCATATAAATGATCTTATCGCCATAGTGTAAACGTTCATTATCCATTATGATAACACCCGATCTTAGTCGTATTTTTCTTTACGTTTCTGGCTCATCGGCAGAGACTGTTCGTTGTCTACGAGTTCAATCTTCTTACCGCAAGCTGCTTCGATCAGCTCTACGTTTGTAGATTTAACGTTTGGATTCCACTTCTTCTCAGCGGCCTTTACTTCTTCACCAGCCATAGCTGCTTTCAGCATAGCAAGAGCACGGATACCCTCTTCCTGGCAAAGTGTATTACATCCAAGTACCTCATTCTCGATACCAGACTCTGATTTGTTATTGTCAACCATGTACTGCATGTACTTGTTACCAACAACAAGTGCACCCTGAACAGCGCAGAATGAAAGTCCTACTACAGGAATTCCTCTCATACCGATCTGCTCGATGTGGCTTGCGAAATCAATGTGGTTATTTCCGAATCCTTCTGTTGTAACGAAAGCTCCGTCAACATCCATCATTCTACAGTATGTCCTACACGACGAGATACATAGTACTTCTCAGCATTGATCTGAGGTGATCCTACGAATACAACTCCGCAAAGGTCAACTTCTTCATCATGTAAAGCTTCAAGTACAAGTGGCTCTCTCCAGTAATGTCTTGACATCTCTTTAGATGCAGGTCCGATACATGTTAATGCATGGATACATCCATCAAGTACCTCAAGTGAGATACGCATACAGGTACGTTTCCTAAGTCTACGTTAGCTCTTGCGCCAAGGATACCAACTGGTTCTACAGGAAGGATGAAGTTATCATGCATAGCTCCCTGTCCCATGATCTCTTTTACGATTACGACTTTCTTCTTACCTGGACGACGGATAGATTTCAGTTCTTCGTCTTCAACAATGAAGCTGTCATCTAATTCTTTCATTACTTCACGGATTTCCTGAGTAATGATATCGAATGCTGTATGTGCAGCCATAGGTCCACGACGTTCCATGTTAGTCTTTTCCTGAACTACGATGTTACCTTTGATAAAGATTTCTCCCTTATCCGGCATCCAGGACGTCCCCACATGATGTTCTCGTCAAGGTATCCTTCTGAAGAACCGAACTCACCAATCTGAACTCCGCCTTCATCTGTTCCTGTCAGCATCATAACAACGCCGTCAAGTACTCTTGTTGCACCTTCACCAAGGATTGCATCGCCTTCTTTTGTAGCGACTGGCTGAACATCCATGATTGTCTCTGAGTATGTGTGGTATTTGTCAGGAGTGATGATTTCAAGATGGAAATCTTTAACCAGTTCCTGATCAGCAATTACTTCTGCTTCAATTCCTTCACGGATGTAAAGAGTTGTTCCTTCGATCTTTGTCTCTGGTCCTCTCTTAACCTCTGTGATCTTAATGTGTCTTCTTGTTAATGTTCCTACTACTTTTGCTTCTTCAACAGGTGCTTCTGCTGTTGCTGTAGCTGCTACTGCTGCTGCAGGTACTTCTGCTACTGCTTCTCCTGTTGCTCCAAGAGCTCCAACCGGAATTTCAAGATTGATATCTTTTCCTTCTCCGATATGGATCTTGAGTGTTCCTCCAGCTACTGTTGCTGCTGTTGCAACTGGTGCTGCCGGTGCAGCTTCCTCTGCCGGAGCTTCTTCCTCTGCCTTTTCTTCTGCTGGAGTTGTAGGTGCTTTTACACCATCCAGAACATCATTTGTTAACGGGCAAAGAGAATCACATGTTTTTGTAAGTTTTGCACCCAGTACTTCTTCAATAGTAAGGCATCCGTCCAGGTTTAATAATCCTGAATCTACCAGATCATCAAAGATTGCTGGATCTTCGAGGTTCGCCGGTTCAATTGTGATACCAGCTTCTGCTCTACAGCACAGTACTGCAGGATCATGAGCATGTGCTTTTGCTGTTTCAGCTGTGATTGACATATTGTTTTCCCTCCTTGTTTTGTTTCGGTACATTGTCCTTACGGGATATTGTAATTTTAATATATATACAGTTACATACAACATTCAGAAGAACCTCTCAATTACTTCTGGCGGGCAAAAGAATCGGGGGTCTTCTACCTCATTGTACGCAACAGTAATACCATAATATAATTTTGATAATATTGTGTCACTTCGGATAGTGATTAAAAATCAATATCCTGACTTACTTCTTTTGAAACCTTCAGACTTCTGTACAGCGGATGTCCAACTGTTCTCATAACGTGGTCTGTCTGATGGAATACTTTCAGTCCCATCTTCGGTCCTGACGCCATTACAGTATTTGAACAGTCTGAGCAGTTACCGATCAGAATGTATTCACATTTATCTTTCTTAAACTGCATATTGTTCTTAACCTGTCCAGGACAGTTACCAGGTCTTAAGCACTTCAGCGGTGCTCCCGGTTTATTTTCAATTGCCTGTTTACATTTGCACATAGATACTACTTTGGCATTCATCTTAGAAGCGATCTCACGCATACGCTCTTCGCTTCCGCCGCAGGCACATACAAGAATTCCCATTGTTGCTCCGTGGAGATCCGGGAACTCGACTGTTACAAGGATTGCTCCTGTTGTCTTGGTTGTTGGTGCATCTAATGTAGTAGACTTTCCTGTGAAAGCTCCACCCATGATGATCTCTCCATATTTTCCGTCGATTCCGCCGGCTTTTTCGATCATCTCTCCAACGCTTACACCTACCGGTACATCGAAGAATACATGTGCTTCATTTCCACCGTTTAATTTACCACGGACTGTCATGTTCTTGCTGATACAAGGTTTCTTTTCATTCAACTGCTTCTGCAATCTTACAGACTGTCTCTACGTTGACAACAACGGATCTTGCTGCTGATGGAAGCTGTGTAGTTGTGAGTAATACCCCAAGACATTCTCTTACTACTGCACGTTCCTCACCCATCGTAGATATCAGCCATCAGGTGCATCTTGATATCAGGCTCGTTTTCAAGAGCTTTCTGTAACACCTTGATTGCTTTGTGATGTTTCTTTTTGATAGCAATGATTGCTTTCTTAGCGTGAGTAATCTCCATACTATATTTAATACCACGGATTAACTTATCGCTCTGTTCCTCAATCTGTCTTGTGTTATGTTCCAGTCCCGGTTCGCATTCTGCCGCATTAACAAGGATGTATCCACAATCCAGTGTGAAGTCTTTCGGAAGTTCCGGGTTGATCTCAGGATCAAGCTCTCCCATTGGAGTTTCTTCTAAATTAATATTAAGTTTTACTCCTGTCGGGAATCCGGCTCCTCCCATTCCTACGATTCCGGCTGCTTTCACCAGATCAAGCTTTGATGACTCATCTGTGATACCTTCTACTGATTCGGTAACAGGAACGAATTCATCCGGCTGTTCAGCGGCCGGCTCGATGATGATGCGGTCTTCTGTAATCTCTGTTACTTTTCCATACACGCTTGAAAAAATGTTAGCTCCCAGGCCTGTTGGTGTAGCAATGAGAGTACCTTTTTTCACCTCAGCACCAACTTCTACACATGGTGCACAAGGAGCGCCAACATGCTGACGTAATAACATCTGTACATTTCCCATGACACACTTCTCCTTTTTAAATATTTTATCTAAGTCAAAACGAAACTATACAGTTCGTTTACTTATTCACATTTTTTTCATTATAGATAAATTCTATAAATTCATCTTCGCCATTTTTTTAACAGAATTGCTTGTTTTTTTGGCGGAGGCATGTGGGAATCGAACCCCACCCAGGACGCTCTTAACCGCCCTACACTAGTTTGAAGACTAGGAGGCA
>ENA-OQLB01001274-OQLB01001274.1-human-gut-metagenome-genome-assembly--contig:-NODE-1274-length-11218-cov-4.077450_pt1 | contig 11218 bp, 15 predicted proteins | sample MGYA00242656_ERZ504813 | MGnify/ENA primary metagenome ERZ504813 (study PRJEB26092, sample SAMD00036388) | human gut metagenome | host: Homo sapiens | study: EMG produced TPA metagenomics assembly of... | reverse complement strand
TTTAAACTGGAAGAACAGATTTATGGAAAATGAGTGTATATACAATAATTCAGAACCAATATGGGGATATGGAGTGTCCTGGGAGGGACTGAGTATATGGGAGGTAAATTTGTTCCACACAATCAGTTTCTATATTTAGCTTGTGTAGGTGGTTTATTATTAGTTTTGTGTTTAGTGGTCTGGCTTGTATATATTGCATATAAGGGAGATCAGTATTCCAAAAATGATATAGTGTTTAAGATTTGTCAGTATACTCTTTTGTCTCAACTTGTCTTATTCCTGACGTTATCATATTCAATTGAACAATTAGTACCATTTTTGTTTGTTATGGATGTTGCATCATATTATGTGGAAAGACAACTTGGAAAATCGAAAATTAAGAAAAATCGAAAACTAAAAATAATAAAGAGAAATTAAGAAAGGGATACTGCTGTGAAAAAAAGTCACTGGCTAAAAATGCAGCTTTAAATATGTTTAAAACTTTGATGTCAATGATATTTCCCCTTGTTACATATCCTTATGTGACAAGAATACTGCAAGTAGAAAACATTGGCAAAATAAATTTCTCAGGAAGTGTTGTTAGTTATTTTACGTTATTAGCAGGATTAGGGATAAGTACTTATGCAATTAGGGAAGGCGCAGGTTTACGACAGGACAAACATAAATTTGAGATTTTTTCAAATGAGGTTTTTACTATTAATATAATTTCGTCGATGGTTTCGTATGCTCTTTTTGTGTGTATGTTGATTGCAGTTCAAGATTTACATCCGTATATTCCATTAATTTTAATCCAAAGCATTGGGATTATTGGACCAACTGTAGGAGTTGAGTGGTTGTATTCAGTTTACGAAGATTATGAATATATTACAATTCGATCTATTGTGGTTCAGATTGCTTCAATGATTCTTATGTTTGTGTTTGTACACAAACAGTCTGATTATATATTATATACAGGAATTCTAGTTTTTGCATCAACAGCAGCTTATTTATTTAATTTTTGTCATTCAAAAAAATATATAAGATTAAGACTTACTAGAAATCCAAACATTAAGAAACATATAAAACCGATTGTTGTTATCTTTGCAATGTCTGTAGCAACTACAATTTATGTTAATTCAGATACGACTATGTTGGGGGGGATGGCAGGGAATTATTATGTTGGACTTTATAATGCAGCAACTAAAATCTATACGGTTATGAAGAGTTTAATGGCTGCATGTATTTTGGTATCTTTGCCTAGACTTTCAAATTATCTGGCGATAGAAGAATATGCTGAATATAGTGAAAAAGCATCTAGCATCTTAAATGGTTTTCTTACTTTTCTGCCACCAATTGTAATAGGGGTTTTTATTGACGGCTCCACAAATTATTTCGATTCTTGCAGGGAAATCTTTTTTAGATGCGACAATATCATTAAGGATATTGTGTATTAGTTTGTTTTTTTCAATAGTTGCAGTTTATATGACAAATGTAGTTTTGCTTCCATTAAAAAAAGAAAAGCAAATAATGTACGCAACATTCGCAAGCGCAATTATTAATTTGTTACTAAATTTTATTTTTATTCCTCTTTGGAAGCAAACAGGAGCGGCTATAACAACTGTCGTGGCAGAGATAGTTGTAATGTTTTGGCAAGTGTGTGCTATAAAAAGTCAGATCACTGTATTGAACTTCGATTGAATAAGAGTAATTTAAAGGCAATTTTCATTGCATGTTGTGTAATTATATTGATTTGTGTTAGCGTTGATACTTTTCAAATGAAATTTATTGTTGCATTTTTTTGTCAAAGTGATTTTGGCAATAATCAGTTATATTATTATATTAGTTGTTTTACATCATACGATTGCATTAAAAGTGATTGAATTTATAAGAAATTGTTTGAAAAAGTAATGGAATGTGTTGGAACTATAGTAAGGCAAAAAAGGGGTGTGTAAAATATGGGTGCATCGCAGATCGAGCAATATAAAAAATTGATGCACTGCTGATAAAAAATCAAAAAGCTGACAGAAGTACGAACCTGTGTCATTGTAAAAGCAGGTTTATTCTGTCAGCTTTTTTATGTAAGTATAATTTGAGCGGCGGATGATGTCCTGTGAAATCATACCAGTTTATTTAATTTTTCAATAATTTCTGTAAGTTCTTCTCTGGAATACCCGCCAAAGCTTACCAGTGCACGTAATGGCATGGAGTCGGTCATGGCTTCTGTCATTTCTTCAGTGATAGCTTCGGAAGCGGCTTCAGAAGAGGACTCTTCACCAACGTTCATGGCTGAGATATATTTTGCTGTCAGTTCTTTTGCTGTTTCGCTTGTTTTCGGGTTGCGGAACAGTTCGCCCAGGGTGGTGTTCATATGAACATGCATCGGAAGCTCCTGGCTGCTGTTCAGATGGATCCTGCCTTCAAGATGGATATCTCTGGAAGAGGTACCGACAAGGAGCTTATATTCGCCGCTGGCTGCGAACCAGTCATGAAGTTCTGTATTGTACCATGCGAAGCTTCTCTTGTCCAGCTCCATGGTTACTGTTTTAGTTTCGCCTGGATTCAGGAAAACCTTTTCGAAGCCCTTGAGCTCTTTTTCCGGACGGATTGCGGACTGGTACAGTCTTTGACATAGAGCTGTACGACTTCTTTTCCTGCTATATTTCCTGTGTTTGTTACATCAACCGAAACGGTGATGGTGTCTTTGTCTGTAGGATTTTCATTGGAGATCTTCAGGTCGCTGCAGGCAAAGGTAGTGTAGGAGAGTCCATAGCCAAACGGATATGCTACATCCATTTCTTTTGTATCGTAGTAGCGATAGCCTACGAATACGCCTTCATGGTATTCAACCTTTTCACCGCCGCCGAAGTTCAGGTAAGATGGATTGTCGGAGAGCTTGAGCGGTATTGTCTCGGCAAGCTTGCCGCTTGGATTTACTTTTCCGTAAAGGATGTTTGCGACAGCGGTACCGCCTGCCTGACCACCGAGGTATGCTTCCAGAAGTCCTTTTACATTATTGAACCATGGCATCTCCACGGGGGAACCGTTGTGGAGGACGATCACGGTATTCGGCTGTACTTTAAGGATCTCAGAAATGAGACGGTTCTGGCATTCAGGAAGCCTCATGTGGGAACGGTCGTATCCTTCAGATTCAAAGCTGTCCGGAAGTCCGGCGAAGATCACAACCTTGTCAGCGGCGGCAGCAGTTTTGATCGCTTCAGCTGCAAGTGTGTCATCGTAGAGGTCTTTGTCTGCAGGAAAACCTTCTGCATAAGTAACCTGTGCATCGGAAGGAACGGAATCCAGTGCGTTTGTGATCTTGAAGCAGTTGATATGAGAGCTTCCGCCGCCCTGGAAACGAGGCTTCTTTGCAAAACCACCGATGAAAGCAATTTTCTCGGATGCTTTCAGAGGGAGGATCTGCTCATCGTTTTTCAGAAGAACCATAGATTCTTCGGCAATGTGGCGTGCTTCTTCATGGTCTTTTTCCATGGTGAATTCCTGCGGTGCCCGGTTGTCTGCATATTCAAAAATTATGCGTAAAATGCGTTCAACAGCCTGGTCAAGAATGTCTTCCTTGAGGGAATCGTCTTTTACGGCCTGTACGATGAGGCATCGTTGACCCCATTGGAGGAAGGCATTTCCAGCTCAAGACCTGCCTCAAGACCTTTGACGCGGTCATTGACTGCACCCCAGTCGGACATTACATAGCCCTTGAAGCCCCAGTCGCCGCGGAGAACATCTGTGAGAAGCCATTTATTCTCAGATGCGAAAGTGCCGTTGATCTGGTTGTAGGAGCACATGAAGGTGTATGGCTGAGCTTTTTTTACTGCGGTTTCGAATGCAGGGAAATAGATCTCATGTAAAGTGCGCTCATCAGCTCGGAAGAATTACTCATGCGGTGATATTCCTGGTTGTTTGCTGCAAAGTGCTTGATAGAGGTTCCTACATGCTGGGACTGTACTCCGTTTATAAAAGCGGCTGCGATCTCACCTGCGAGATATGGATCCTCGGAATAATATTCGAAGTTTCTTCCGCAGAGAGGAGAACGTTTGATGTTTACGGCCGGTCCGAGAACTATGGATACATCGTTGGCCTGAGCTTCTTTTCCGATGGTTTTGCCCATTTCTTCCACCAGCTTGCGGTCAAAGGAGCAGGCGCTTAAAGCGGCCGGCGGGAAGCAGACGGCTTTGATGCTGTCATTCATTCCAAGATGATCGCCCTTGTCATCCTGCTTACGAAGTCCGTGAGGGCCGTCGCTGACCATTACTTCCGGGATCCCCAAGCGTTCCACATGTTTCAGATGCCAGAAATCAAGACCTGAGCACATGCCGGCTTTTTCTTCCAGTGTCATCTGGCTTACGATTTTTTTCAGATCACGTTTCATTAAAAATACCTCCGAAATGTTTTTCTTACTATGAACTATAGCATGTTTTGCTGGTAAAATATAACATAAATTTGTTAAAATAAAAAAATATTGCAGTTTAGCCGAATTAAGTAAGTCTCTTACTTCAATTGCGAATATCCGCATGACCCTCACATTTTCAGGAATATAAAAACGATATGCAGGTCGATTGACAGAGCGGTGAGAGATATCTTTTTCTGGCTTTTGTGGGAAGAGTGTAGTAATATAGGTAGGAATAATGACAGAGCTGCCGGACAGAAGAATGGTCGGCTGTCTGGCTTATGTGAAAGGACTTATAATGAAAGACATCATATCAAGTATTATTACAAGTGTACTGACAGCTTTGTACCAGCCATTTTGGTTTTCTGTGATCCTGTCTGTGATGGTACTGTTTTTTTATCTCTTTGCCTACCATAATGAGACAGGTGGAAGGGGAATCAGGGGAGCTTTTTCCGTGTGGTGGCAGTATTTCAGAGGAAATGCTTTTTTTCGGAAGCTGTTTTTTCTGACCTTTTATACAACCATGATCTTGTTTCGCACGCTGCTGAACCGGGATATGTGGATGAATCCCCTTTCGGATGTGATGGCGAACTGGTGGATCTGGAAATATGGAGAGGATGGTACCAGATATCTCACAACTGAGTGTATTGAGAATCTGATGCTGTTCATTCCGTTCACGATCCTGCTGTTCTGGACCGCAGGAAAGAAAATATTGAAAAAAACAACATTCTTGAATATTGTGTGGACCGGACTTAAGATTACCTTTGTATTCTCACTGTCCATTGAACTTCTGCAGCTTTTCCTGAGGCTTGGGACGTTCCAGGTTTCTGATCTGACATATAATACTCTTGGAGGAGGTATTGGCGGGACTGTGTACTGGATTGGTCATCAGCTTTCAGTCAGGCGGGGAGCCGAATAATGTCTGCCGCAGATAGCAGGAAGACAGAGAAACGGATCAGCCGGATTGCTGTTCGAGAGTGATACTTTGAAATTTTGTAGTTACTGTTCACTGGTAATATTCCGCGAGGTGTTTTTTGTGAGCGAAGGTCACAGAAAACCCGAGACATACCGCGCGAATTATGCGATTAGCATAAATTCTGTGCATCGCGAAGCGTGTTGCTGAGAACGGAGTGAACAGTAACTTTTTGCGCGGTGCATCGCTAAAATTTCGTTGACAAATCTTCCATAACGTGTTAACCTAATACCAGTTTCAAAAAGAAAATGCGTAGATGAGGAATAGTACACAAGAGAACGGAGCACAGAGAGCTGCTGTCCGGTGAGAAGCAGCGGAAGGGATTTGTGGAACTCGCCTCGGAGCATCTGCCTGAAATCTTTATATATTATATAAGAGAGTAGACGCAGACGGTGTCCGCCGTTATCCGGAGAGGATATAAGGATGTATATACATTCCGTATCTGTCAAGTGTGTGAATTTTTATTCATGAAATAAGAGTGGTACCGCGTAGGACAGCAGTTGTCTTTCGTCTCTTGCAGAATCTGCAGAGTCGGAAGATTTTTTTTATGTCTTTATATCAAAAACAGAAACCAAAGAGAAATTTTAATGGAAACAGAAAGTGGAGGAAAACAAAATGATGACACCATCCAAGTACAAACGTCAGTATTACATGCCGCCGGTGAAATGTATGAAATGGGCGGAGAAAGAATATGTGGATAAGGCCCCGATCTGGTGCTCTGTAGACCTTCGTGACGGAAATCAGGCACTTGTGATCCGATGAGCCTGGAGCAGAAAGTGGAATTTTTCAAGCTTCTTGTAAAGATTGGTTTTAAAGAGATCGAGGTTGGATTTCCGGCTGCTTCTGAGACAGAGTATGAGTTTCTCCGTACGCTGATCGAGCAGGATCTGATCCCGAAGGATGTAACGATCCAGGTGCTGACTCAGGCAAGAGAGCATATCATCCGTAAGACTTTTGAAGCTGTTAAAGGCGCCCCAAAAGCGATCGTTCATGTATACAATTCCACATCCGTATCTCAGAGAGAGCAGGTATTCAAAAAATCAAAAGAGGAGATCCTGAAGATCGCAGTAGATGGCGCTGCACTTCTGAAAAAGCTGGCTGATGAGACAGAAGGCAATTTTCAGTTTGAGTACAGCCCGGAGAGCTTTACGGGAACAGAGCCGGAGTATGCACTGGAGGTGTGCAATGCGGTTCTGGATGTATGGCAGCCCACTGCAGATAACAAAGCGATCATCAACTGCCTGTTACGGTTGAGCATTCTATGCCGCATGTGTATGCAAGTCAGGTGGAATACATGTGTGATAATCTGAAATACCGTGAAAACGTGATCGTTTCTCTTCATCCGCACAATGATCGTGGATGTGGCGTTGCAGACTCCGAGATGGGTCTTCTTGCAGGTGCTGACCGAATTGAGGGAACTTTGTTCGGAAATGGTGAGCGTACCGGTAATGTGGATATTGTAACGCTTGGTATGAATATGTATTCCCAGGGTGTGGACCCGAAGATTGATTTTTCTGATATGCCGCATATTTGTGAGGTTTATGAGAAATGTACCGGAATGCAGATCTATGAAAGAAGTCCGTACAGTGGAGCTCTTGTATTTGCTGCATTTTCCGGATCGCATCAGGATGCCATCGCAAAGGGTATGCACTGGAGAGAGAACGGAGATCTGGAGCACTGGACTGTTCCGTATCTGCCGATCGATCCGACAGATGTGGGAAGAAACTACGACGCAGATGTTATCCGTATCAACAGCCAGTCCGGAAAGGGCGGTGTAGGTTATATACTGGAGACAAAGTTTGGCCTGAACCTTCCTCCGAAAATGCGCGAGGCTATGGGCTATGCAGCCAAAGCAGTGTCCGATCACAAGCACAAAGAGCTTCATCCGGACGAGATCTTCAGTCTGTTCAAATCTACCTTCGAAAATGTGGTTGAACCATACAGCATCAGTGAGGTTCATTTCCAGCAGAAGGAAGACGGCATCGTAACACGGGTTACTTCTACATTCCGTGGAAAAACCATCGTTACAGAGGCTTCCGGAAATGGTCGTCTGGATGCGGTAAGCAATGCACTGAAGAAAGCTTACGAACTGAAATACACACTGGAGACTTATCAGGAGCATGCTCTGGAGCAGAGTTCTTCTTCCAAGGCTATCGCTTATGTGGGAATCCGTAAACCGGATGGAACGCTTGCCTGGGGAGCGGGTGTTGATCAGGATATCATTCGTGCCTCTATTGATGCACTGGTAACTGCGATCAACAATCGATAAGCATCCGGTTCCGGATAGGTTTACAAAAAATGAGAAGCTGCCATAAAACGCAGCTTCTTTTTTTGCCGTGCAGATGCTATAATAGTGCGGAATGTGAAAATAACAGTGAGTAAGAGGGATATTATGAAAAATAAGAAAAAAAACAGAAGCTCATACAGCCTGTCTGCAGAGCTGAAAAACGCTCTGAAATATCTGCTGATATGGGGAATGATCCTGATCTTTTCCGCATATCTGCTTAGTGATTCGGAGATCCTCGGAAATGTAAAGCAGCAGGCAAGACCGGATACCTGGTCTATGATCGGTGCGGGAGGAAGCTTTGAAGAGGAGTTTACCTGCAAAACGAACCGTCTGTCCGGTGTGGAGCTTTTTCTTTCTACAGAGAGTGCATCGGTTGCTGGAACGTTTCAGATAACGCTGTATCAGAATGAAAGGGAGATCCAGAGCTGCAGGCCAGCAGACTGACCATATCGTCGGGGGATACCACGTATTTCCGGCTTGACCAGAAGCTTACGGAATGTAAGGGGCAGAAATTCCGGATCGTTTTAGATGGTGCAAAAGGGGATACCGGAGTGGCTGCAGGGTTGGTGAGCCAGAAGGATGATACACAGACACTTGCCTATCGGATCATTTCCAGGCCATTTCCAAAATCACTGGTGTTTCTGGTGATTGGAGCGGCGGCAGCTGTGATGCTGGTGATCTTTGCATTTCTGAAACGCAGACAGCTCCGGGCAGAAGTGGTGTTTGCCGTTGTTTATATTTTTATGAGTATCTGTACGCTGGCGGCGGTTCCGGCCTTTAATTCGCCGGATGAGTACAGCCATTATCTGAGAAGCTATGAGGTTTCCAGAGGATATCTGACGTCGGAAGGCAACGGAGGAAACGACTTATTCTCATATGGAAGGACGTTTAACAGTGGTCTGGTTCCGGAATTTTCCGCCAAGGATCATGTATCATTATGGGATATCGGAGAGAATGTAGATCAGCGTATCGACCGGGAAAAAACACAGTTTTACGGATTTGGAAATACAGCCTTGTATGCACCTACTTCGTATCTTCCCCAGGCAGTAGGGATCCGCATTGCAGATCTGTTTACGGACCGGCCGATGGTTCTTGCCTATGCGGGAAGGATCGCCAATATGCTTATGTTTGGACTGTTCTTTTTCTTTGCCATTCGTCTGACGCCTGTTGGGAAAAATTTCCTCGTACTTCTGGGGCTGGTACCTGTGAATATCCAGTCAGCAAATTCCATGTCAGCAGATGCCCTGGCCCTGGCTCTGACAGTTGCTCTGGCTGCCTTTGTACTGGCTATGCGATATAAACAAAAAGAAGTGATGAGTAGAAGACAGCTGATATGGATGTACGTGCTGACCGGATTCCTGTGTCTTTGCAAAGTGGTTTACATGCCGTTTTGCCTGCTCCTGTTCCTGATCCCGAAAGAACGGTTTAAAAGCAGAAAAAATTACTGGTTTCATGTGGTCTGTGCAGGAGCTGTGATCCTGATCTTAAGTTTCGGCTGGCTGGTCATTGCGTCCCGATATCTCTGTGAGTCACAGCCAGGTGTGGATACAGCTGCACAGCTTGTGGGGATCCTGAAGGATCCGGCTGCCTTTGTCCTGACTTTTGTGCGGAGCCTGGATAATTTTGGTGTGACCTATCTTACAGAAATGATAGGAAGTAATCTTGGATGGCTGAACATTCCTGTCTGTGCCCTGCTGGCAATGGGATATCTTTTGATCCTGGTCCTTCAGTTTCCGGGAATGATGATATATCGGGAATCCGTCTGGATCTTCCGGTAAAGAGCATTCTGGGAGGAGTCAGTCTCCTGGTATTTGCGCTGATCTTTGTAACGTTATACGGACAGTGGACAGCCTATGGCTACGATAAGATCCTGGGCGTGCAGGGACGGTATTTTCTGCCGCTTCTTTTTCCGCTGATCCTTGCGCTGAAGCCCAAACGGTTTGCCGAAGGAGCCGGGGAAACACCATGGGGACTGTTTCTGGGAGCCTGGAGTATCGATCTGTGCGTTTATGCGACACTTTTCGTGCAGGCCCTGTGCCGTTTTGCATAAGGCGTCGGATCTGGTTGAGCAAAAATCCTTGACTGACTGAAAACAAAATATTATAATCAAATCTGTAAATAACAGAGGAAAAAACTGTTCTGAAAAAGGATAAACAGGCAGATAGAAGTACGATTTCCGGAAAGTGGGTGTACAACATTGGACGGAGATGGAGACGCTATCTGCCTTTTTTTCTGAAATGAAATACGGTATGAGTGTGGATAACTCTGCGGTTTTATGTGGATTTTATGTGGAATACATGTGGATAAGGTGTGGATAAAACACAAATACCGCCGTTGAAGCGTTAAATACGGGAAAAAGCTTGACATATTCAATATTATTAAATATAATTTTCCCATACATTACAAAAATGTTACAAACATGTAAAGGAAATCGTAATGATCCGTATTTATCCGGGAAGCGATGATAATGGGGGCTGTGATGTCGCATCGGAGGATTATGGGCTGTTACAGAAAATGAAACGCAAGGAATGAGATTATGAAAGTTGAGAAAGATTTACGCGAGGCTGACGGAGTGCAGGATGAACGTAGAAATGGAAAAACCGGAGGAAATTCCGCGCGCAGTTTTGCAGTGCTGACATTATGTGCAGTTTTGGCGATGGTTATTTCTCTGGGGACAAGGACATTTGCAGAAAGTGAGGGAGGCAGGTTTATGCAGCTTCGGATGGAGGAGAGGGCTCTCCCTATGAAGAGGTTGCTGTTCCTACCGGGATCGCAGGTGTGGTTTCAGGAGTTACGGATACACCATTATCCGGAAGCACGGTTACAAGAATCGGAAGTTCCTGTGAGCAGGTGATCGTAGGCCAGAGAGTACAGAAAGTAACCAATACTGCTGCAGATCTTAATGTAAGCTCCTCTATGGAAAACAAAGTAAATGAACTTGATGCAAGGTCGATCACACTGGCAGAAAATCCCACACTGATGTCAGATGAAGACTATGATACACTTCTGAGGATCGTGGAGGCAGAAGCAGGAAGTGAAGATATCAAGGGCCGTGTTCTGGTGGCCAACGTCATCATGAACCGTGTAAAAAGCGAAGATTTTCCGAATACGGTGACAGAGGTTGTCTGGGATAACAGTGACGGCGTTCCACAGTTTTCACCGACCTATGATGGCAGGATCAATGAAGTTGCAGTTTCCGATGAAACAAGGGAAGCGGTCAAGCAGGCGCTGAAGGGTACGGATTATTCTGAAGGTGCACTGTTCTTTATCCAGAAATCTGCAGCAGAGGAACATAATGTGAAATGGTTTGAAAAGGACCTGAAGAGGCTCTTTAAATACGGGTCCATGAATTTTATACATATAAATAGGAAGAACTGATGCAGTACAGAAGGAACCAACCGCCGGCAGAAACAGTGATATGATACCTCTAAAGTAGACAGATTAAATATAAAAATCTGTTACTTTGGAGGTATTTTTCATGCCAAAATCAAAACATTCACCTGAGTTTAGAGCTAAAGTATCGCAGGAATATCTGGATGGTATAGGTTCTATTCAGTTCCTTGCTGATAAATACAGT
>ENA-OQLB01001273-OQLB01001273.1-human-gut-metagenome-genome-assembly--contig:-NODE-1273-length-11231-cov-1.308447_pt1 | contig 11231 bp, 19 predicted proteins | sample MGYA00242656_ERZ504813 | MGnify/ENA primary metagenome ERZ504813 (study PRJEB26092, sample SAMD00036388) | human gut metagenome | host: Homo sapiens | study: EMG produced TPA metagenomics assembly of... | reverse complement strand
AAATGGAAACACAAAAATCTTAATTGAAAATGCATAAGGAATAAATTCAAACGTAAAAATTTGTGAATTTTATTAGTTGCTAATAATTTAAATGAAAATGGTGCTGGTTTCAAAAAAAGATACTAATAAAGTCACTTTTATTAGTAAAAATGACGTACAATCAATTGAACTTATGTCTAAAGATGAATTAAGTGATTTAATCTTAAAAAAATTAATAAAAATTAAGGAGAGTCATTCATGTTAATTGTAATTGATATTGGAAATACAAATATTACGATGGGATTAGTTGATAAAGATGAAATTATTGACAATTATCGTCTAACAACAAAATTAGAACGGACTTCTGATGAATATGGATTTATGCTGCTAAGTTTCTTGCAGGCATCTAGCATATTAGTTGATGAAATTGAAGACATTATTATTGCCTCAGTTGTACCTAAAATTATGTATTCATTTACTAATTCGATTAAAAAATATTTTAATAAAGAGCCGATTATTGTTGGTCCTGGCATTAAAACAGGAATCCGAATTAAAATCGATAATCCTAAAGAATTAGGAGCCGATCGCCTGGTTGATGCTGCTGGAGCATATTACATTCACGGTGGCCCTTGCCTTGTAATCGATTTTGGAACTGCGACTACTTTTGATGTAATAAGTAAAGATGGTGATTTTTTTAGGCGGTGCAACAGCTCCCGGGATTGGCATTAGTATTAATGCGCTATCTAGTCAGGCAGCAAAATTACCAGAAATTGAAATCAAAAAACCTAAAAGTGTAATCGCCAAAAATACTGTATCTAGTATGCAAGCTGGAATAATCTACGGATATATTGGATTAACTGAAAATATTATTCGTGAAATTAAAGCCGAGTATAATGAGAAACTTAAAGTTATTTCTACTGGTGGACTAGGTCGGATTATTTTTAATGAAACCGATTTAATTGATATATACGACCCTGATTTAACCTTTAAAGGTTTGAAAATCATTTATGATAAATATCGAAAAAATAACAAATAGGAAGTAATAATACTTCCTATTTGTTGTCTAAATTTCAACTCACGTATTAATTAAATTTTTTTCAATTTCATTAATAGTGTATACACCTAGATTACTATTATCCTCTTGATACATTAAAATAATATCTGATAACGGTACTCCTAAAACATTTAGTTCCCGCTCAAGCCAATCAACATCATGATTAATTGATTTTAAATTTTCATGAAAATCGTTCCTTCTTTAACTAATAAAGTCGGCGGATTAACTTTGTTAATTTTAATATTTAAATCATTGACCACAGTAGGACGATATTTTTTCTTTTGGAAAAAACTTAAGCTTCCATTTGTTTCTAATACAACCATCTGTAATTCATTTAAATCAAAGTAGCCCCTATTCGACATTGCATTAAAAATTCATCAACATCAAGTTTAGCCTTTTCCAATTCTTCATTATATATTTGATCATTTTCAAATAAAACCACCGGATGCCCGTCAATAATATTTCTCATCGTTAAAGAAGTACTTGCTAGTTTGGAAAGGATAATTATTACAATTGTATATACGATCATAGCAATAAGCGGCTTTAACATATTATCAAACCCACCCATGACTAGCTCACTGGCAATACTCCCAATTGTAATTCCATTTATATAATCATACATATTTAATTGGCTAACTTGTCGATATCCCATCATTTTGTTATTCCAAATAGAACTGCTAATGATATAACAGGGACAACTATATATTCTAATATCTGCATATTCTCACCAATTAAAGTATGTCCTTAATATGCAAAAATAAACGAAAAAGATTAATCTTCGTTTACATAAATACTTTCTATTTCACCAATATAAATATAATGATAATCATGATCTGGATAATTTTTCACATCTAGAGAAACATCAATGAACCCTGTTGGTTCAATTTTACCCCGATATAATTTTTTACAAACCATTCCCATTGTGCCTTGTTTGAATAAAGGCTGTTCATTAATCATCTCAACATTAAAACCAACTTCTCTTATTTTATCACTGTCACGTCCAGATTTTGAACCTAGAACCCCTAATTCTTTTTTATAGCCATCAAAAAAAAGTTAACGTGAAATAATCTGCACTATCTACAAATTCCTTAGTATATCGCTGTGGTCTAATATACAGAGTCACAACATTTTTATCCATGATCACTCCAACGCTACCCCAAGAGGCAGTCATTGTATTTATTTTTCCATCTTTGACAGCACTAATTAAAAGCCAATCTTTTCCGATTGTTTTAAACGGATTTAAACTTAATTCATTGACATCTATTTTTTATAACTCATTTTAATCCTCGCTTTTTAGTTTATTAAATAATTTAAAAGCTTTCTCAACTAAACTCATGTTTGATACACGATAAGTCCAATTGGTATCATTAACTTCTCCCGGAATATTAAACCGTTGTTCATTATCTACTTCCAGCAAATCCCAAACTGGAACAATTACATCACTGGCATTGGAATGTAAGCAGAATTTAATAATTGCTAAATTTAGCGGCAGTTTTCATCAACTATTTTCTTTATTTTATTCAATGCTTCTTCATTAAGGCTATCGCTCCATCCTTTGATTGTTTCGTTATCATGAGTTCCGGGATAAAAATATGAATGTTCAAGATCAATTAAACCATCATCTAACATAAATTGAAAAACTTTCATTCCTTTGAGATGATAATGATTTTTTAATTCAATAACTTCAGGACGCAGATAACCTAGATCTTCTGCTACTAAATCAATACTTCCTAGAGAGGCATATAATTGATCAAATAGTTCGTAGCCGGGAGCATATTTCCAACTTCCTTCAATCGCTGTTGGTGCATCAACAGGAATATCCCAATACGAATCAAATGCTCGAAAGTGGTCAATACGAGTAATATCGAAGATCTTACTAGCCCAGCCAATTCGATCAGTCCAAAATTTAAATTTATTAAATTTTAGATATTTCCAATCATAAAGAGGATTTCCCCAATATTGCCCAGTTGGACTAAAATAATCGGTGGAACACCAGCAACACTTGTTGGATAACCCGCTTCGTCCAATAAAAATGACTGATTATCCAACCATACTTCGACTGAACCGTGATCAACATAAAATGGCATATCACCAATAATTTTGATTCCTTTATCATTAGCATATTTTTTAAATGAAACCATTGATGATAAAAATAAATTGAACAAATTGATAGTAGCAATCTGCTCTGTATATTTTGTTAAATTTACCTGATGATATTTAGGATAATCTTTAAATTCAGTCGGCCATGATGCCCAATCATAACTTTTATTAATTGAAGCAAACGTACAGTAGAGAGCATAATCAAAAACCCAAGGGCATTTAGTTAAAAAACGATCGTACTGATCATTGCCCTTAAAATTGTTATATGCCAATAATAAATATTTATGCTTAAATTTTCTGATTTTGTCATAATCAACATTTGATGTTTCAGAATAATATTCAGGTACTTCATCTAACAGCCCATTTTCGACTAAACTGTTTAAATTAATATAGATTTCATCTCCGGCATATGTACTTACCGCACGATATGGTGAATTAGCTTGAGTAGAAGGATGAAATGGCAAAATTTGAAGATATTGACCTTTATTTGCAGCAAGCTGGTCAATGACCTTATAAGCTTCTTTTCCTAAATCACCAATCCCATGTTTTGAAGGAAAACTTGATAAAGGAAATAAAATTCCACTCTTCATCTTAATAACCTAAATCTTGATCAACAATAACGATCTTAATTCGATTAATGTTACCTTGATACCCCAATTTGACATAGCTGCTGCATATTCTATCTGCTGATAAACAATTCATACATGTCCCTGTTTTAGTACATGGTGTTTTTTTATTTAAACGAACAGCATTTGCGGAGCACTAATTGATTTAATGTGATTGATTGCTTCTTCTTCACTATCAAAAATCTTATTTTTCCCAGCGATTACAATAACTTCTTTTGGACCATAGATCATAGCTGCAACACGATTTCCATTTCCATCAACATTGTATAAACATCCATTTGTAGTTAGAGCATTTGTGCTCGTTAATAAATAAATCGCTAGTAAAAGCTTTTCTGAATATTTCCTGCATTTGTTCTCGCTCTAATCCCTCTTGATAGCATCATGCAATAAAACATCAGATTGATGAATTAAATCAATTACTCCTGTTTCAAATAAAGTCATCGAACCACCTAAGGCAACTGTTTTGTGATTACTATAAATATTTTTTTAAATAATTATGTAATTGTTCAAAGTTATCAACAAAAGTAATTTGCATATTATTTTGTTCAAACGCTTTGATCATCCCATCTTGTTTAATTTTAATAATAGTTCCTAAATTTTTATCCATAATGTAAGTCCTTTCATTGGTTATCTATTTATAATTATATTATTTGTCAATCAAGAAATCAATAAAGCTAAATGATAAACAATAAAAGCAACTACGTAAGCAATTCCTGTTTGATAACCTGCTGTCAAGATTGCCTGTAGCCAAGAACCAAGTTCTCGTTTTGTTGCCGCAAAAGCAGCCACACAAGGCATATATAATACTGTAAAGGTTAAAAAAGCAAATGCACTTGCTGGTGTAAGTAAAGTATTCAAAGCATGATATAAAGCATCCGGGCTACTTGAATTAGTAAGGACAGATAAGGTTGAGACAACCGATTCTTTTGCTGTTATTCCAGTAATCAAAGATGTCGATAAGCGCCAATCAGAAAATCCTAAAGGTGCAAAAATAAATGATAGTTTATTTCCGATGTAAGCTAAAATACTTTTTGAACTATCAGTGACCATTTCAAAACGAAAATTAAAGCTTTGTAAAAACCAAATTAATAAAGATGCAATAAAAATAATTGTAAAAGCTTTTTTTAAAAATCCTTTGCTTTCTCCCACATATGCATAATCACATTTTTAGCTGTTGGGATTCGGTAACTTGGTAATTCCATTACAAAAGGAATTGGATCACCAGGGAAAAATTGTCGCTTTTAATAATAATGCAGAAAAAATTGCAACTAAAATTCCAATACAATATATAGTAATCATCACCAGTGGGGCTTTCGTACTAAAAAAAGCTGCAATTATCATCCCATATATTGGCAATTTAGCACTGCATGACATAAATGGTGTCACAATAATTGTCATTTTACGATCACGTTGAGACGATAATGTTCGTGAAGCCATAATTGCAGGTACAGAACACCCAAATCCAATTAACATCGGAACAAAAGATTTACCAGATAAACCTATTTTTCTTAACAGCTTATCCATTACAAAAGCTACCCGTGCCATATATCCGCTATCCTCTAACATCGATAGAAAAAAGAATAATACAACAATTAACGGCAAGAATGATAAAACACTTCCAACTCCAGCAATTACTCCATCTCGCAGTAGCGAAATTAGCCAAGGTGCAACTTGATGATTAGTTAAAAATGTAATAATCGTACTCCCGATAAAATCAACTGCTATTTCCATTAATGACTGTAACGGTGCACCAATAACATTAAAGGTCAGAAAGAAAATCATTAGCATAACGACAATGAAGATTGGTATTCCAAAATATTTATGAGTTAAAATAGAATCTATTTTTTCAGAACGTACTTGACCCGCAGTTTCTTGCTCTTTAAAAACAGTTTGTCGTGTGATATTTTCAATTACTTGATAGCGCATATCCACTAAGCCGCATCTTTATCCAGCCTTCCTTTTCTTCCATATCCTCAATAATATGTTTAATAATATGAAGTTGCTGAACATCAAGATGTAATTGCCTGATAATATCTTTATCACCCTCAATAATTTTTGTAACGGCAAAACGTTTTGGTAGTTTTGCCTTAACTGCATTATCTTCAATCAAATGGGTTATTGAATGTATCGCTTTGTGAATCTCACCTGAACAAAGATCTAAATGTGAACAGTTATTTTCTTTTAGAGTTGTTTCAATAGCCTCGATCAATTCTTCAATTCCCTCATTTTTACTTGCTGATAACGGAATAACCCGTATTCCTAACGCCTGTTGTAATCCTTCTACATCAATGCTATTACCACTACTAATAACCTCATCCATCATATTCAGCGCCAAAATCATTGGAATATTTAATTCTAAAAGCTGCATTGTTAAATACAAATTCCGTTCAATACTAGTCGCATCGATAATATTTATTATCATTGATGGTTTTTCTTTAATCAAAAAATCAGTTGAGACGATTTCTTCCATTGTATATGGTGTTAATGAATATATTCCTGGCAAATCAACTAATTTAATCGATGGATGTTTTTTAATAGTTCCAGATTTTTGTTCAACTGTTACACCTGGAAAATTACCAACATGCTGATTCGAACCAGTTAAAGCATTAAAAAGAGTTGTTTTACCACAATTCTGATTTCCAATTAAAGCTATTGTTTTAGTTGGCATCACTAATCACCTCTACTTCAATCATCGCTGCATCATCTTTACGAATCGTTAAAACATAACTTCGTAAATAAAGTTCAATAGGATCACCCATCGGTGCAATCTTGCGAACTTTTACAACTGTTTTTGGAGTCAATCCCATTTCCAACAAACGACGACGCAATAAGCCCTCTCCGTGAACAATCGTAACTTTCCCACTCATTCCTGGAATTAATTTATCTAGTGTCATGTTACTCCTCCTACAACCTATATTCTTCCAGATCATCAGGCACAAAGATATTTCCATTAAAATATTGCTTTGCTTCATCAGTGTACAATTTTTTACGATGACTAAGATTTTTTTCCTCAGTATGATATAAAATCAAATTCTTGATATTTAATGTTTGTGCTAGTTCGCTAGCTTCTCTTACTGTTGAATGATGCTTTTCGTATGGCTTAAAAAATCACGTTCTTGATATAAACAAAAAGCTTCACTTAATAACCATTTTGAATCAACAGCATATTGATAACATAATTCATTGAATGGCTCATCACCTAAACATGTCAATTTTCCATCATCTAATTCAATCGAAAAACCAAATTGTTTTGCTTTTGTTGAGTAAATATCAAAGAAAGTCACAAGATGTTCACAAATTGTGATTTTTTGTCCATCTTGTACTTCATTAATAAATATGCGCTCATCAATTAAATTATAGAGTTTCTCTTGTACTGTTAGTTTGATAATTGTTTTTATTGTAGAAACCAATTCATCATGACAGTATATGTTGAAGTTACCGTCATATTCACCACTTTTGATTTTGGTTGCAACATTCTAAAATCCATACTACTCCCAATACATGATCAGTGTGGCTATGCGTAACAATCATATTTGTTATTTGGGATAATTCGATCTTTGCCAGTTCAAGCTGCTTTAAAATACCATTTCCACCGCCGGCATCAACCAATAAATATTCATTTTTATTTTTCAAAGCAAAGCAAGTATTATAACAATTTTTTACACCTGCATTTCCTGTTCCTAATATAATTACCTTCTCCATAAATATCCTCCGCGCTAAATTATACACCATATCAAATAAAGTTTATAGACTCTAACTTTAAATTAAAGAAAATTAGGACCGGCTAACCAGTCCTAATCAATTATCGTAATATTCTCATTGAATTTAAGATTGCAATCAATGTTACTCCAACATCAGCAAACACACCCATCCACATATTGGCGTATCCAACATTGTTAATAATAAGACTCCAATTTTAATAATCAATGTAAAAGTCACATTTTGTTTTAGAATTTTATTTGTTTTTTGTGAAATACAGATTGCTTCACCAATCGTAACAATATCATCATTCATCAATACAATATCAGCTGCTTCAATAGCGGCATCACTTCCAACACCACCCATAGCAATTCCCAAATCAGCTCGAGCTAGAACTGGTGCATCATTAATACCATCACCGACAAATGATAATTTTGCTCCCTGATTGATTAGAGTTTCTACTTGAATTACTTTATCTTGTGGCAACAACTCACTATAAACTGTGTCAATTCCAATTTTTTTAGCAATATCTTCGGCTACTTCGCTACGATCCCCTGTCAACATTACAGTATTTTTAATACCATATTTTTTCAGATGTTTGATTCCTTCAATAGTAGTTTCTTTTATTTTATCTGCGACAACAATATTACCTAAATATTTACCTTGACAAACAATATGCACTACTGTCCCTACTGTAGATGGATTATTGACTGTAATTCCTAAACCTTCAATATAAGATTTATTACCTAAATTATATACTTTATCATCAATTTTAACTTCAATACCTTTACCTGCTATCTCTTTAAAGTCACTAATTCGCTTTTGATCAATTTCTTGACCATATTTTCTTAAAATACTTTTAGCAATTGGATGATTTGACATACTTTCACCATATGCTCCAAGCATCAATAAGTCATCGGCACCATTAATTTCTACAACTTCAAAGCTACCTTCTGTAAGTGTTCCAGTTTTATCAAACACAACAGTATCAATATCCTTTAATAATTCAAGATAATTACCGCCTTTGATTAATGCCCCAACTTTACTTGCTTTCCCTAATCCTGCATATAGTCCCAATGGAATTGAAATAACCAATGCACATGGACATGAGACAACTAAGAAAGTTAAAGCCCGATATAACCAATCTGTAAATACTGCATCTTTAAAAATCAGCATTGGAACAATTGCAAGTGCAACAGCCAAAAATACAACAGTTGGCGTATAGATTCTTGCAAAGCGTGTAATAAATTGTTCAATTGGAGCTTTTTTACTAGCTGCATTTTCAACTAAATCTAAAATTCTTGAAACAGTTGAATCTTCATAAACCTGAGATACTTTAAGATTAATAATTCCTGTTAAATTAACTACGCCTGCTAATACTTCGTCACCTTTGCTAACATTACGCGGCAGTGTTCATCAGTTAAACTAGATGTATCTAGAGTACTAGCACCTTCAAGTACAACTCCATCAAGAGGTACCTTTTCACCAACTTTAACAATAATCTCGTCACCAATCTTAATTTCTTCTGGAGCAACTTTTTTTATTTCCTCACCCACTAATAAATTAGCATAATCACTTTTTAAATCCATTAATGAACTAATTGAAGTTCTTGTTTTATTAACTGCATATGCTTGAAAAATTTCTCCAACAGAATAGAATAACATAACTGCAATAGCTTCTTTATAGTCACTGATACAAAATGCTCCAATCGTTGCAATACACATTAAGAAATTTTCATCAAAAACCTCACCACGCCTGATATTCTTTAATGCTTTTAATATAACTTTATACCCTACTAATAAATATGCAATTCCATAAACAATTGCTGCATAATCAAATTCGCCCGCTATAATACCAGCAATATAAACTAAGGTTCCACCAATTAACCCAAGATGTTCCTTAGGAACAAATAATTTTGGTTTTTCAACTACTTTAATTTCATCTTTTAATGTCAAAGTCACATCGTCTTCAACTTGATCAACTACTTTTTGTAGTTTTTTCAATAATTCATTTTGAGCAATCGATGTCTTAGGTTTTACTTTCAGTGTTTCAGTAGAAAAAAATAATCATTGCTTCATCGATTTCATTCATTTTATTAATTGCTTGTTCAACTTTCATAGCGCAATTTGCACAATCCAATCCACTGATTTTAATATTAATCGCACCTTTTAAATCACCATGTTGAACTGATTCAATATTATGCTCATGGTCATGTCCACAGCTGCATTCCTTGTGATCATGGTGATTGTTCATGCTCGTGTCCGCAGCCACATTTCTCGTGATCATGATTGATGTTTGTGATCATGTTCATCCGTTACATTCTTCGTGATTATTAGAAACATTATAATCTTGACCATTTTTTGATAAATTGATTACTTCTACATCCGGTTCAACGCTTTTAACAGCTTCAACATTTTGATTCATCAAACAAATCAGTATCTGTTTCAACAAACATTTTTGTCGTTGCGAACACAACACTGCACTCTCTAACATTTTCAAGTTACTAACTCGCTCTTGAACCTTTTGAGCACAATTAGCACAATCTAAACCTTTCAAACTATACTTAAGTTTCATAAATACCCTCTCCTTACTCAATTACATGTTTATACCCAGCGTCAAATATCTGCTTAACGTGTTCATCATCAAGTGAATAATACATCAATTTCCCATCTCTCCTAAATTTAACTAGGTTTGCTTGCTTTAAAATTCTTAATTGGTGTGAAATAGCAGACTGTGTCATATCTAAACACGCCGCTAAATCATAATACACACATTTCTGATTCAAACAAAGCACAAATAATTCTGATTCTAGTTGAATCACCAAAACTTTAAACAACTCAGCAACATCATAAAGAATTTCCTCTTCCGGCAATGCTGCAGCAACTTTATTAACAATAGCTTCGTTTACTACTTTATCCATTTCTTATCTTCCTTTCGTATGAATATTTATTTCATATGACAATATGATTATATATCCATATATTTACATTGTCAATCAATAATGATAAAATATTTTAAAAAGTATGGAGGATTCACATGAAAAAATTACTAGTAGTGATTGATTATCAAATGATTTTGTAAATGGTAGTTTAGGATTCCAGGAAGCAGTGGCCTTGGAAGACTATCTTGCAGATCTTATCAAGGAATACCATAATAACAACGATGATGTTATTTTTACTTATGACACTCATCAAAAAAATTATTTAACTACCCAAGAAGGAAAAAATCTTCCTGTTGCGCATTGTCTTGAAAACACTGAAGGATGGCAACTATATGGAAAAATCCATGATTTAGCAAAAAATGATAAAAAAATAATAAAAGAAACTTTTGGCTCATTAGCATTAGGTAATTATTTAAAAAATAAACAATACAATGAAATTACTTTAGTCGGTGTCGTTTCAAATATCTGTGTAATATCTAATGCAATAATTATTAAAGCAGCCTTACCCGAAGCATCTATCATTATTGATTGTTTAGGAATTGCAAGCAACGACCCCCTTCTTGAACAGAAATCAATTGATATTATGGAAAATTTACATATGAAAATTATTAATAAAAAGATAGCTGTATTGAAGATTTAAAACAGCTATCTTTTTTATTAACATTTCGATATGCAACACCACGAGTAATCCGTAATAATTTCTCTTCGCCAGGAAAATGAACTGGATTATTAGGGAACGTCCGATAAATTTCAATTATATCTTTTGCATCTGCAACTATTTCTTCTAATTGCATAAAACCGTACATTTTAGGCGGTAACAGATAAATTGGAA
>ENA-OQLB01001272-OQLB01001272.1-human-gut-metagenome-genome-assembly--contig:-NODE-1272-length-11241-cov-5.860986_pt1 | contig 11241 bp, 12 predicted proteins | sample MGYA00242656_ERZ504813 | MGnify/ENA primary metagenome ERZ504813 (study PRJEB26092, sample SAMD00036388) | human gut metagenome | host: Homo sapiens | study: EMG produced TPA metagenomics assembly of... | reverse complement strand
CCAGTAGGTGAAATGACGAGAGCTGCGCGAGTCCAGAGTACGGCCAGACACGGTGAAACCTGGTCGGAAGATGGGGGGACCACCCTCCAACCCTAAATACTACCCAGTGACCGATAGCGTATAGTACTGTGAAGGAAAGGTGAAAAGGACCCCGGAGGGGAGTGAAATAGAACCTGAAACCTTGTGCCTACAAGCACATAGAGCACATCAACGTGTGATATGGTACTTTTTGTAGAACGGTCCGGCGAGCGATTGTATGTTGCGAGCTTAAGGTCTTAAGGACTGGAGGCGTAGCGAGAGCGAGTCTGAACAGGGCGTTCAGTAACATGCAATGGGCCCGAAACCGGGTGACCTACCCATGATCAGGCTGAAGTGAAAGTAAAATTTCATGGAGGGCCGAACCGACCTCCGTTGAAAAGGCGGCGGATGAATTGTGGGTAGCGGAGAAATTCCAATCGAACTCGGAGATAGCTGGTTCTCCCCGAAATAGCTTTAGGGCTAGCCTCATATTAGATACCCGGAGGTAAAGCACTGAATGGCCTAGCGCCCGAGAGGGTAGCGAAGCCTATCAAACTAAGAATGCCGGAGTATTGATGTATGGGAGTCAGACAGTGTGAGATAAATCTCATTGTCAAAAGGGAAACAGCCCAGATCTACAGCTAAGGTCCCAAATTGTATCTAAGTGGAAAACGATGTGGAAATACGCAGACAACCAGGATGTTGGCTCAGAAGCAGCCACTCATTTAAAGAGTGCGTAATAGCTCACTGGTCGAGCGTCTCTGCGCGGAAAATTTAACGGGGCTAAGATACAAACCGAAGCTTAGGCTGCAACGAAAGTTGCGGGGTAGGGGAGCGTTGTGTAAGCGGAGAAACAGTAGCGTAAGCGGCTGTGGAGTTTACAGAAGTGAGAATGCCGGAATGAGTAGCGCGAATGTGGTGAGAATCCACATGGCCGGAAACCTCAGGTTTTTGGAGGAAGGTTCGTCCGCTCCAAGTTAGGCGGGAGCTAAGGTCAGGCCGCAAGGCGTAGCCGATGCACAGACGGTAGAGATTCCGTCCCCACCGAAAGATTTAAGCACAGGGACACTTTTAGAAGGTCAGAGCCGGGTGTTGGTTCCGGTAGTGATCGAGGGAAATTTAGTACCGAAGTCTGGCTGGATGAGAGGCGAGAAAAGCTGTGTGTATATCTAAGGTGCCCGTACCGCAAACCGACACAGGTAGGTAGGAAGAAGATTCTAAGGCCAACGGGAGAAGGGTTGTTAAGGAACTCGGCAAGTTGACCCCGTAACTTCGGAATAAGGGGTGCTCACGAGAGTGAGCCGCAGAGAATAGGCCCAGGCAACTGTTTACCAAAAACACAGGTTTGTGCTAAATCGAAAGATGACGTATACGAGCTGACGCCTGCCCGGTGCTGGAAGGTTAAAAGGAGATGTGCAAGCATTGAATTGAAGCCCCAGTGAACGGCGGCCGTAACTATAACGGTCCTAAGGTAGCGAAATTCCTTGTCAGGTAAGTTCTGACCCGCATGAAAGGCGTAATGATCTGGGCACTGTCTCAACAGCCCGCCCGGCGAAATTGTAGTACCGGTGAAGATGCCGGTTACCCGCGACAAGACGGAAAGACCCCATGGAGCTTTACTGTAGCCTGATATTGGGTTTCGGTGTTGCATGCACAGGATAGATGGGACACTGGGAAGCGGATGCTTTGGCGTTCGTGGAGTGGACGTTGGGATACCATCCTTGCGACATTGGAATTCTAACCTGCGCCTCTGAATCGAGGCGGGGGACATTGTCAGGTGGGCAGTTTGACTGGGGCGGTCGCCTCCTAAAAAGTAGCGGAGGCGTTCAAAGGTTCGTTCGATCTGGACGGAAACCAGATGAATGAGTGCAAACGCATAAACGAGCCTGACTGCGAGACTGACGGGTCGAGCAGAGACGAAAGTCGGAGTTAGTGATCCGGTGGTATGTGAGTGGAAATGCCATCGCTCAACGGATAAAAGTTACCCTGGGGATAACAGGCTGATCTCCCCCAAGAGTCCACATCGACGGGAGGTTTGGCACCTCGATGTCGGCTCATCGCATCCTGGGGCTGAATTCGGTCCCAAGGGTTTGGCTGTTCGCCAATTAAAGCGGTACGCGAGCTGGGTTCAGAACGTCGTGAGACAGTTCGGTCCCTATCTGTCGTGGGCGCAGGATATTTGAAAGGCGCTGTCCCTAGTACGAGAGGACCGGGATGGACGAACCTCTGGTGCACCAGTTGTCACGCCAGTGGCACAGCTGGGCAGCTATGTTCGGATCGGATAAACGCTGAAAGCATCTAAGCGTGAAGCCGGCCTTAAGATAAGATATCCCACTGAGTCAATCAGGTAAGACCCCTTGAAGACTACAAGGTTGATAGGCACACAGTGTAAGCGGAGTGATCCGTTCAGCTAGCGTGTACTAATAGGTCGAGGGCTTGACCCCATCTTGATCAGATACTCTATTTGCAAAAGCGGTTCGATATTCAGTTTTGAGGGTACATCCTCAACAAAAAGAGAAGCATGACGAAGGTCACGCGTTGGCCGGTGTCGATGACGGTGAGGTTCCACCTGTTCCCATTCCGAACACAGAAGTTAAGCTCACTTGTGCCGAAGATAGTTGGCTGGAAACGGCCTGTGAAAATAGGTAGATGCCGGCTTCTCTTATAAGCACCATTAGCTCAGTTGGTAGAGCAACTGACTCTTAATCAGTGGGTCCTGGGTTCGAGTCCCCGATGGTGCACCAAAAAAATACCTCGCAAGAAGTTGCGGGGTATTTTATTGCTGTTTCCCGGGACATTGCGGAACGAAGCGGCTAAAAAATATAAGACTTGTTGCCATAAAAAGAGAAATCCCCCAATACCTATCGTATACTATGCCTGCAAACGGCAGATACTGAAAGGGATTGGGGGATTGCTATGAAGATCGTCTTTTACGGGGCGCGGGAGTATGACCATTATTACTTTGATGTGCTGGCGGCTGACCCGGAATATGGCTGTGAGATCAGGTTTTTAACGGCGAATCTTGATGCGGATACCGCGCCGCTGGCCCGGGGCGGGATGCGGTGTGTGCGTTTGTCAATGCAGACTGCTCGGCGGCGGTGCTGGAAAGGCTGGCGCAGGTGGGTATCCGCTGCCTGCTGCTGCGCTGCGCGGGGTACAATCATGTGGATCTGCAGGCGGCGCAGCGGTGCGGCATCACGGTGCTGCGGGTGCCGGGCTACAGCCCCGAGGCAGTGGCCGAGCACGCTATGGCGCTGGCGCTGGCCGCGAACCGCCGCATCTGCAAGGCGTATATCAAGGTGCGCAACAACAATTTCTCGCTCGATGGGCTGCTGGGGTATAACCTGTACGGCTCGGCGGCCGGTATTGTGGGCACAGGGCGCATCGGCGCGGCGATGGCCCGTATCTGCTGCGGCTTCGGCATGACGGTGCTGGCCTGCGACCAATACCGTAACCCTGCGCTGGACGGCCTTGTGCGGTATGTGGGCTGGAGGAGCTGCTGCGTACCGCAGATCTGGTCAGCCTGCATTGCCCGCTGACGGCGGAAACCTACCACATGATCAACGCTGAGACGATCCAGATGATGCGCGACAGCGCGGTGCTTGTCAACACCAGCCGGGGCGGCTGATCGACACGCGGGCGCTCATCAACGCGCTGCGCAGCCGCAAATTTGCCGGTGTGGGGCTGGATGTCTATGAGGATGAGGACGGTCAGGTGTTTGAAAACTTCTCCGACGATGTGCTGCGCAATGAGATCGTGCCGGTGCTGATGAGCTTTCCGAATGTGGTCGTGACGAGCCATCAGGCGTTTTTTACCCGGACCGCGCTGCAGAGCATCGCCATCACAACGATGGAGAACGCGCGGGCATTTGCGCGAGGGGAAAAGCTGGTGAATGAGGTGAAGGGGTAAGCAGGCAGAAGGGCGGTAAAGGCAAGGCTGCGGGAATCCCTCCGGCCTCGCGGGCTCGGCCACCTCCCTTTGACAAGGGAGGCAAAGATGCCGGGAGGATGAATCCATCCCCTACGGTTTAAAGATAACGTTGCGATACAGGCAAAGCTGCGGGCCGGGCATGCCCGGCCCCTACCGTGGCGGTCTGCGCATTCCCCAAAACAAAGCCACTGCTTGCGCAGCGGCTTTTTTTGTTTTTATACAGCAACTAGAGGATGGCAGGAATCAGCGGTTCTTCTCTTCGTCCAGACGATCCAGCAGATCCCAGACGCCGAGCATGTACTGCACGCCGAGGGCGCGGGTCGTACTTGCCGTAACCGGGGCGGCATTTGCCGGGGCCTTCCTCCCACAGCTGACGGCCGTGGTCGGGGCGGATGCAGCCGTCGGAAGCCGCAGTCGTGGTAGGCGCGCAGGATCTCGATGATGCCGGTCTCGCCGCAGCAATCGCGGTGGGCAGCCTCAGAGAAGTCACCGTTCTCGAAGTGATGGATGTTGCGCACATGGGCGAACGGGATGCGGTCGCAGTGCTTGCGCACAATGGCGGCCACATTGTTGTTGGGGTTGGCGTTCATGCTGCCGGAGCAGAGCGTCAGGCAGTTGTACGGGTCATCGACCATCGTCAGGAAGCGGTCGATGCTATCGGCGTCAACCAGCAGACGGGGCAGGCCGAAGATGTCCCACGGGGGATCGTCCTGATGGATGGCCATCTTGATGTCGCACTCGCGGCAGGTGGGCATGATCGCCTCAAGGAAGTACTTGAGGTTATCCACAGCTTCTCCTTGGTGACGGGGGCGTAGGCCTTGAACAGCTCGTCCAGCTTGGCCATGCGCTCCGGCTCCCAGCCGGGGAAGGTCATGTTGTACTTCTCGGTAAATTCGAGAATGTAGTTTGCCATGCCCTTGTAGTCGTCCTTGATCAGGTCCTTCTGATAGAACAGGGCGGTGGAGCCGTCCCCGACCGGGTGGAACAGGTCGGTGCGGGTCCAGTCAAAGATCGGCATGAAGTTGTAGCAGATGGTCTTGACGCCGAACTTGGACAGGTTGCGGATGCACTGCTTGTAGTTCTCGATATACTGGTCGCGGGTGGGCAGACCGATCTTGATGTCGTCGTGGACATTGACGGACTCAACGACGGTGGCGTCGAAGCCGGCCGCGTGGATCTGTCTACGACCTCCTTGATCTCGGACTCCTCCCAGATCTCGCCGGGCATTTTACTGTGCAGGGCCCAGACGATCTCCTCAACACCGGGAATCTGCTTAATGTCGCTCAGGGTGATGGGGTCATTGCCCTCACCATACCAGCGCCAACCCATTTTCATAGACATGTGGTGCTCCTTTTGTTTGTATAGTCGTTTGCGTAGGGGCGAGGCATGCCTCGCCCTCAAGTTTCCGGTTGCAAACCCGTGAGCGGGTTATAGATTTTATGCGGCGGGCCGGACATGTCCGGCCCCTACAGCGTAGCTGCAAAGGCTTCCCCCTTGGGGGAAGCTGTCATCGAAGATGACTGATGAGGGGAACCTGGCCATTGCTGCTCGTTGACGGGGCAACTACGCAAACTTACCCCTCATCCGGCTGCGGGGCCACCTTCAGTCTCCGCGCTAAGAGCCGCCTACGGCGGTTGCGCTCCGACACGCGCCTGCGGGCGCAGCCCCTTGGGGAAGGCTTAGGGAAGTTGCAATCAGCCGTTCACGGCCTCGTGCAGGGTCTTGCGGACGGCGCCGGGGCCGGCGATCTCGGCCTTGAAGTACGCCTTGATCTTGTCAGCCAGCACGGTCTTGGTCAGATCGGTGCCGAAGATGGAGGCGTTAGACAGGATGCCGTCCAGCTGATCGGTGACGGTCTCGGGCTTGCCGAACTCAATGCCGGCAAGCTTGGCCTGCAGGTCGTCCTTCAGCGGGTCAGCGGAAACCTCAAAGGCATTGCCGTTGTCGTCGATGGCCAGCAGGTAGCGCAGCCAGCCGGCGATGGCCAGAGGAATGGAAACAAGGCTGTTCAGGTCGCGGCCCTCGGCGATGTAGCTCTTGATGGTCTCGCCAAAGCGGATGCCGACCTTCTGGGAGGTGTCGGTTGCGATGCGCTGCGGCATATCAGGCATGAAGGGTTGGGCAGGCGCTGCTCGATGACCTCGTCAATGAAGGCCTTGGGGTCAAGGATCTTCGGGTCAACGACAACGGGCAGACCCTCGACATAGCCCAGACGCTTGATCAGGCAACGATGTCCTCGTCCTTCATCTCGCGCAGATCAGGTCGTAGCCCAGCATGCAGCCGTAGACGCTCATGGCGGTGTGCAGGGGGTTCAGGCAGGTGGTGACCTTCATGCGCTCGGTCTTGTTGACGGTCTCGCGGTCGGTCAGGTAGACGCCGGCCTTCTCCAGTGCGGGGCGGCCGTTGGGGAACTTGTCCTCGACAACCAGATACTGCGGGCGCTCGGCATTGACAAACGCAGCGATGAAGGTGTTCTTGGAGGTGACGATGGGGGTCATGCCCTCGATGCCGTCCTTCTCCAGAGACTCCTCGACCATCTTGTGGGGGCGCGGGGTGATCTTGTCGATCATGGACCAGGGGAAGGTGATCTTGCTCTCATCGGACAGGTAGTCGATGAAGTCCTGACCGACATAGCCCTTCTCGAGCCAAGCCTTGGCAACGGTCATGACGCTGGCCTGCAGCTTCTCGCCATTGTGAGAGCAGTTGTCCATGCTGACAACGGCCAGCGGGGCGGCACCGTTCTGGAAACGCTCCAGCAGCAGGGCGGCGACCATGCTCATGGCGTGGCGGGCGTGGGCGGGACCCTCGTCAATGTCGGCCTGCACAACGGGCATCAGGCTGCCATCGGGACGATAGAGGGCGTAGCCTTCTCGGTGATGGTGAAGGAGATCATCTGCAGGCCGGGATCGGTGAAGATCTGCTTGAAGCGGGCCATCATCTCGGCGTCGGCAGAGTTGGCGCGCAGGCCCTCGGCCACAGAGCCGATGATCTCGCGGCTGGTGGTGCCGTCCGGGTTCAGGGTGACATTCATCGTCAGGTTGTCATACGGGGTGTAGATCTTGTCGATAATGTCGTAGTCGAAGGTGTCGGCTGCGATGATGCCGCGGTCGGCCAGACCCTCGTTCAGCAGACGCTGCTGCAGGGCGGCGATAAAGCCGCGGAAGATGTTGCCGGCGCCGAAGTGAACCCAGATGGGATGCTCTTTGGTGGCGGCGGTCATGGCGGCGTGGTCAAATGCGGGCAGCTTGACGCCCAGCTTTTCCCACTCAGCTTCTGGTTGACGATGGAAGACGCGTTCATCTGCATAATGATTTGCTCCTTTTGTTGCTGTTGAGGGAGTGGTCCTATATGCCACTCGCGATAGTTTCAGTATAGCACGCAACTTTTCGCAAGAAAATAACCGTAGTTGCTTGAAAAATTGTAAAAATTGCGGTAAAATCAAGATAAATTCCATAGATAATAGATAAGAGATAAAAGATAATAAAAATGTGGAGTTTGCCCATAAATGGTCAAAAACAAAGCCCGTAGGGGCGCATTCCATATGCGCCCGGGCAGCTGGCGGCATTATGCGGGCAGAAAAAATTTTGAAGCGGCGCACCGCGCCGCGATCCACCAATTTTATTATCTATTATCTATTATCTTTTATCTGAAAAATTCCCTTAAAATGTTGGAGTTCCCCTATGTCAAACTACAACCCCTACACCAAACGCCAGACGATGATCGCGCCCGACTATGAGGTCTACCGCTACCGGTCTACCTACATGAACGAGGTCGAGCTGCACCACCATGACTTCTATGAGGTCTATCTGCTGCTGCGCGGCCGGGTGGAATATATCGTTGAGAACCAGCTTTACCGTGTGCGCCCCGGTGACTGGATGCTCTGCAGCCCGCTGGAGCTGCATCAGGCCCGCATTGCCACCGATGCCGATGCCTATGAGCGGATCGTGCTTTGGATCGCACGGCCGTATCTGGAGGGCTTGTCCACCGCGCACACCAGCCTGACCCGCTGCTTTGACACCACGATTCCCGGCCATACGAACCTGCTGCGGCTGCCCGGCGCGACCGGCGCGCCGCTGCGCACCACGGTGGACAAGCTGTGCGCCTTGAAGGCAAGCAAGGACTACGGCAGCGACCTGCTGGCCAGAGCGCCTTGTGGAGCTGCTGGTCGGCTGAACCGCGCCGCCGCTGACCGCGGCGATGCCCGGCCTGTTGGCACGAGCGATCAGGTGTGGATGCGGTGCTGCACTACATCAACGAGCATTACAGCGAGCCGCTGACCCTTGACCAGCTCTCGGAGAAGTTCTTCATCAGTAAGTATCACCTGCTGCGCAAGTTTGATGCACAGGTCGGCACGACCGTACACCGGTATATTTTGCAAAAGCGGCTGCTGAACGCCAAGCAGCTGCTTGCAGGCGGCGTGCCGCCGAACGAGGTCTGCCAGTACTGCGGCTTCGGCGATTACGCGAATTTCTACCGTGCGTTCCGGGCCGAGTACAACCAGACACCGAGACAGTATATACAGTCGGCACGGGGGAAGTGAGCGGCTAAAGGATTAACGGCAGTCTCCCGGGAGGTCTTACTTTCTTTTGTGACCAAAAGAAAGTAACAAAGAAAAGTCCCGCTGTTGCGGATGCAGCGGACCCCGCCTTAGGGGCTGCACGCCCCTAAGAACCCCAAAGAGGAGGTCGGAAGGGGCGGGGGCTAAACGAAAGCAGTATTACTTTTCGTTCTTACGCCCCCGCCCCTTCCTCCACCTTTGAGTCGGGAGTTCCCCCGAACCCCCGTTACCGGAAACAGCAGTCCGTAGGGGCCGGGCATGCCCGGCCCGCAGCCTTGCGTCAGCTCCCGGTTTCGCTTTGTGCCCCCTTGTATGTTACATCGTAGGAGGGGTCTTGACCCCTCCGCTACCTTCCGTTAAACTGCTGTCAACGGTTCATCCGTAGGGGAGGGATTCATCCCTCCCGGGCACTTTCCCGCCGCCGCAAACGGCCACGGCGGCCAGAGGGCTGGCCGCCCTACAACCTCACTTGAAAATCCGTGCGTAGGGCGGGGTGCCCTCACCCCGCCGAAAACTGCCGCCACAACCCCGCTGTCCAAATCCCACAAAACCAACCGCCCCCTCCGAATCCCACTTCGGAGGGGGCGGTTCACTAACCTTTATATATACACTAAATGGTGCTGCAAATTACTCCACATCCTGCAGGGCGGCGTAATCCTGCTCGCCGGTGCGGACCTTGACGACCTTTGCCACATTGTAGACAAAGATCTTGCCATCGCCGATGTGGCCGGTGTACAGGGCCTTGGTGGCGGTGTCGATGATCTTGTCCACCGGGATCTTGCTCACAACGACCTCGACCTTGACCTTCGGCAGCAGGGTGGCGTCCACCTCGCGCCGCGGTACTTCTCGCCGCTGCCCTTCTGCAGGCCGCAGCCCATGACCTGCGTCACCGTCATACCGGTCACGCCGATGTCGTTCAGCGCCTTCTTCAGCGTCTCAAACTTCGCAAGCTGCACAATGATGGAAACCTTGTGCATGCCGGAATCCAGCCCGGCGGGCAGCGGTGCCTCCTGCACGACCTTGACCGCAGCCGCAACCTTGGCGGGGCTGGCCTTGGTGATGTCGTCCTCGCCGAGGTCGGTGTTCTCGTTGACATCCAGCTCGGCATAGGTCGGGTCGCTGATCGCAAAGCCTGCGTAGGCGCTGGTCAGGCCGTGCTCGTGGATGTCAAGGCCGTCCAGCTCCTCCTTCTCGGAGACGCGCAGCCCGATCGTCTTTTTGATGATCGAGAAGATGATGTACATCGTGATCAGCACCCACGCGGCCACGCTGACAACGCCCAGCAGCTGGATGCCCAGCTTGGCAAAGCCGCCGCCGTAGAACAGGCCGCCCTCGGTGGCAAACAGGCCGACGGCCAGCGTGCCCCAGCAGCCGTTGACGCAGTGGACGGAGACCGCACCGACCGGGTCATCAATCTTGGCAATCCTGTCGAAGAACTCGACCGAGAAGATGCAGAGCACACCGGCCACGATGCCGATGACGGCTGCGCCGAACGGATCGACCACATCACAGCCCGCGGTGATGGCGACCAGACCGGCCAGCGCGCCGTTGAAGGCAGGGACACATCGGGCTTGCCGTACCGCACCCACGAGACGATCAGCGCCGCAACCGTGGCCAGCGCGGCGGCAAGGTTGGTGTTGAAGCAGATAAGGCCGGCGGAAATCATCGTATCATCGCCGGTCATGCTGACGGTGGAGCCGCCGTTGAAGCCGAACCAGCAGAACCACAGGATGAAAACGCCAGTGCCCATGGCGGTCAGATTGTGGCCGGGAATGGCGCGCGGCGTGCCCGCCTTGTTGTACTTGCCAATGCGGGGGCCGAGCATCCATGCGCCGAGGCAGGCCGTGACGCCGCCGACAAAGTGGACCGCCGTGGAGCCTGCGAAGTCATGAAAGCCGAGCTGCGCCAGCCAGCCGCCGCCCCCAGATCCAGTGGCCGGAGATGGGGTAGACGATCAGGCTGATGGCGGCGGAGTAGCAGCAGTAGGCGCTGAATTTCGTGCGCTCGGCCATCGAGCCGGAAACGATGGTGGCGGCGGTCGCGCAGAACACGGTCTGGAACACCGCGTAGACCCAGACCGGCAGCGTGCCGAAATCGTAACTGCCGCGGATGAACGGGTCAAACCCGCCGATGAGCGCGCCGGAGCCGGCGAACATCACGCCGAAACCGACCAGCCAGTAGCAGGGTGTACCGATGCAAAAATCCATCATATTCTTCATCAGAATATTGCCGGTGTTTTTAGCGCGGGTCAGGCCGGCTTCACACAAAGCAAAGCCTGCCTGCATAAAGAACACCAGAAACGCCGCAACCAGTGTCCATGTTACATCTGCTGAGTTGTACATACCTTGAAACCCCTCTCTCTTACTTCGCACAGAATACTTGCAAAAGAAACAGAAAAAGCGCCGGGCAGAAATACTCTGCGGCGCCTTTGCCGTTCTTTTGTTGCGTTTATGCTATCACAGAGTTGCGGCCCAGTCAAGAGGGCGGGAACATATTTTGTTCATATTTGTAGAAAATGCTGTACAACCAGCTGAAAATGATGCTGAAAAATTGGGCGGTGTGCACAACGGCAAACGGGCAAGGCCCCTCCGACTTCGCTTCGCTTGTCACCTCCCCTGAGAGGGGAGGCTCTCACGCGGGCAAAGCCCGCGCAAAAAGGCGCCCCACGCAGTGGGGAGCTGGCCGAGCCTGCGAGGCCTGAGGGGCTTTGCAACCTTCCGTCCGAGCCAGCCCAC
>ENA-OQLB01001271-OQLB01001271.1-human-gut-metagenome-genome-assembly--contig:-NODE-1271-length-11243-cov-5.569180_pt1 | contig 11243 bp, 12 predicted proteins | sample MGYA00242656_ERZ504813 | MGnify/ENA primary metagenome ERZ504813 (study PRJEB26092, sample SAMD00036388) | human gut metagenome | host: Homo sapiens | study: EMG produced TPA metagenomics assembly of... | reverse complement strand
CCAACGAGTGGAGAAATCTTATTTAATGGAAAGGATATCAGTGAGCTTCCTCCAAATGAGAGAAAGTTTAATACTGTATTCCAAAAATATGCATTGTTTCCACATTTAAATATCTACGATAATATTTACTTTTGGAACTAAAAGAAAAGAAAGTACCGAAAGAAATTGAAGAAAATTCCCGTGGGATGGATAGGATAGGAGAGTTTATTTTGGATTGGAAAACTACTTCTATTTTTTATCTGTTTCAGCTAACTGTTCATTGATAAGTTCAATCTGACTTATCAGATGTTTGATTTTGATTACTTCTGCTGCTGATGAAATTCCAATAGAAGATTTAGCAGAGTCTTTAAGCTGCTGTGCAGTTAGAGATATGCGGTTCCCTCGGCCTTTTATTTCAAAACATTTGCGAATAGTTCTAATATCAGTACTAGCGATATTTTCAGCACTGCCAAATGTTTTAAGTACATTCATGTAGATAATGCCGTATTTAGATGAAAATAAGCTGTTGAATTCAGGGAAAACAATATCAATGCATTTTTGTAGGCGGTTTGTATAAACATTGAGTTCTTCTTTTAAATTGTGATGATGTCTAGTTAATTGCTTTTGTTCATAAAGATCGAAGCTGTTGACTTTTGTAATACGATACTGCTTTTTTCGTACAGGAGTATCCAAAACATCACAGATAGTAAGAGTGTCAAGTTTATCATTCTTAGTGATGCCGTTCTGTATTTTACGAGTGTAATCAGTAGTTTTAGGGTTGATAAGAGCAACAGTAAAATTTTTTTTCTAAAAGATACTTAATAAAGCAAAATGATAATGCCCGGTGTCTTCCATACCAATCAATATAGAGTCCTTAGAATAAGAACTAAGTTTTTGGATTAGAGAATCAAATCCATCTTTAGTATTGGAAAAAGAAGAAGGTTGAAGTAAAACTTCACCACTATCTTTGTCCATAATACAAAAGAAGTGTTTTTTTTCAATATCGATACCAACTAATTTCATAATAAAAGATCCTTTCTTGATAAAAATATGTGAAAAGGTATCCACAACACTTAGACCACAAAACCTGGTGCAAAATACGAATTCAAGACTCATATAACTAATCATTATTTAGGAATAAGGTTGTGGTAAGGGCCTGCCTAAAGTAGTCATGCTACAAGGTGAAAAAATACAAATCCACATTTACATATTAAATATTTTACAAATTAACTTAACCGTAATCAACCACGGTTTAAATGGTTGATAGAAAGGAGAAGGTATATTTGTAGATGACTATTAAATGAGTCAATTACAATATACCAGGTAAAAATATTTATGATCGTGCAGGCGATAAAGTAAACTCTAACAGACTGGTACAGGCATTTTATTTAAAATAAGAGCGTTTGGCGAAGAATCAGATAAAATATCAGCAGACATGATGTTTTTGCGTTGTATTGAAAAATAGACCTGTTTTTAATTCTTTAAAAAAAAAGAAGGGACGGTTAATAAAATAGCTGTATTTAATAAAAAAATAAAATCAGAAAAGAGTCGAAAAAATGGGAGAAAAAAGGGAAGTCACAAAAATAATGTGAAAATAACTCTTTACAAGACAAAAGGGATATGGTAAATTAAATAGGCACTCGAGGAAAGGGACGTAAGGACCGGAGAGAAAAAGCAAAAAAAGTTAAAAAAAGATTGACTAAAAAGCGAAAAGAGTGTAAGATATTCAAGTCGCAAAAGAAGCCGGAGAGATCATTGAAAACTAAACAGAATTAAGAAACACACGTCAATATCCAGAAGGATAAAAAAGAAAAAAGAGCTAAACAAACGAAGAGTTGTTTAAATAAACAATGGAGAGTTTGATCCTGGCTCAGGATGAACGCTGGCGGCGTGCCTAATACATGCAAGTCGAACGCGAGCACTTGTGCTCGAGTGGCGAACGGGTGAGTAATACATAAGTAACCTGCTAGACAGGGGGATAACTATTGGAAACGATAGCTAAGACCGCATAGGTACGGACACTGCATGGTGACCGTATTAAAAGTGCCTCAAAGCACTGGTAGAGGATGGACTTATGGCGCATTAGCTGGTTGGCGGGGTAACGGCCCACCAAGCGACGATGCGTAGCCGACCTGAGAGGGTGACCGGCCACACTGGGACTGAGACACGGCCCAGACTCCTACGGGAGGCAGCAGTAGGGAATTTTCGGCAATGGGGGAAACCCTGACCGAGCAACGCCGCGTGAAGGAAGAAGGTTTTCGGATTGTAACTTCTGTTATAAAGGAAGAACGGCGGCTACAGGAAATGGTAGCCGAGTGACGGTACTTTATTAGAAAGCCACGGCTAACTACGTGCCAGCAGCCGCGGTAATACGTAGGTGGCAAGCGTTATCCGGAATTATTGGGCGTAAAGAGGGAGCAGGCGGCAGCAAGGGTCTGTGGTGAAAGCCTGAAGCTTAACTTCAGTAAGCCATAGAAACCAGGCAGCTAGAGTGCAGGAGAGGATCGTGGAATTCCATGTGTAGCGGTGAAATGCGTAGATATATGGAGGAACACCAGTGGCGAAGGCGACGATCTGGCCTGCAACTGACGCTCAGTCCCGAAAGCGTGGGGAGCAAATAGGATTAGATACCTAGTAGTCCACGCCGTAAACGATGAGTACTAAGTGTTGGATGTCAAAGTTCAGTGCTGCAGTTAACGCAATAAGTACTCCGCCTGAGTAGTACGTTCGCAAGAATGAAACTCAAAGGAATTGACGGGGGCCCGCACAAGCGGTGGAGCATGTGGTTTAATTCGAAGCAACGCGAAGAACCTTACCAGGTCTTGACATACTCATAAAGGCTCCAGAGATGGAGAGATAGCTATATGAGATACAGGTGGTGCATGGTTGTCGTCAGCTCGTGTCGTGAGATGTTGGGTTAAGTCCCGCAACGAGCGCAACCCTTATCGTTAGTTACCATCATTAAGTTGGGGACTCTAGCGAGACTGCCAGTGACAAGCTGGAGGAAGGCGGGGATGACGTCAAATCATCATGCCCCTTATGACCTGGGCTACACACGTGCTACAATGGATGGTGCAGAGGGAAGCGAAGCCGCGAGGTGAAGCAAAACCCATAAAACCATTCTCAGTTCGGATTGTAGTCTGCAACTCGACTACATGAAGTTGGAATCGCTAGTAATCGCGAATCAGCATGTCGCGGTGAATACGTTCTCGGGCCTTGTACACACCGCCCGTCACACCACGAGAGTTGATAACACCCGAAGCCGGTGGCCTAACCGCAAGGAAGGAGCTGTCTAAGGTGGGATTGATGATTGGGGTGAAGTCGTAACAAGGTATCTACGGGAACGTGGGGATGGATCACCTCCTTTCTAAGGAGAAACGCATGATCGAAGATGATGCACAAGAGAAGTGATGTTTCGAAGATACTGTTTAGTTTTGAGTGATACTCAGGTATGACTCAGAGATCATTGAAAACTGGATAATAGAAAATAAATTGCGATAGAAATAGAAAATGAGATCGAAATAGTAATTGTTATTATTGAGGTCTTTCTAGAAAAGTCGAAAACTAAGAATTTTCATCACTAAAAAACATAAATCGAAACGGATGGATGGATTTTAGTAAATAGTTGAAAATAGTAATCAAGCAAACACCAAAATAGGTAAAGTAAGAAAGAGCGTATGGCGGATGCCTAGGCACAGAGAGGCGAAGAAGGACGCAGCAAACAGCGAAATGCGACGGTTAGCAGTAAGCATGCAACGATCCGTCGATGTCCGAATGGGGGAACCCACCTGGAGTAGAGACCAGGTATCCTGAAGTGAATAAATAGCTTCAGAGAGGCGAGACTCAGGGAACTGAAACATCTAAGTACCTGAAGGAAGAGAAAATAAACGAATGATTCCCTAAGTAGCGGCGAGCGAAAGGGGAAGAGCCCAAACCGATCTTAGGATCGGGGTTGTAGGACTGTCGGCAAAGAGCAAGAAATCATTATAGGCGAACGGAATGGGAAGTCCGGCGAAACAGGGTGACAGCCCGTAGCGAAATAGTGAAGAAGCACGAGACAGCACCTGAGTACGGCGGGACACGAGGAATCCTGTCGGAATCCACCAGGACCATCTGGTAAGGCTAAATACTCCTCTGTGACCGATAGTGAACCAGTACCGTGAGGGAAAGGTGAAAAGAACCCCGGGAGGGAGTGAAATAGAACCTGAAACCATATGCTTACAAGAAGTTAGAGCCCGTTAAAGGTGATAGCGTGCCTTTTGTAGAATGAACCGGCGAGTTACGATATGGAGCGAGGTTAAGCAGGATATGCGGAGCCGAAGCGAAAGCGAGTCTTAACAGGGCGAAAGTTGCATGTCGTAGACCCGAAACCGAGTGATCTAGCCATGACCAGGTTGAAGTTGGGGTAAAACCCGATGGAGGACCGAACCGACCCCCGTTGAAACGTTGGCGGATGAGTTGTGGCTAGGGGTGAAATTCCAATCGAACTCGGAGATAGCTGGTTCTCCCCGAAATAGCTTTAGGGCTAGCGTCGAGGTAAAGTCGTGTGAAGGTAGAGCACTGAATATGTGATGGCCCCATCTCGGGGTACTGAACATAATCAAACTCCGAATGTCACAAAGATATACTCGGCAGTCAGACAGTGGGTGATAAGGTCCATTGTCAAAAGGGAAACAGCCCAGACCATCAGCTAAGGTCCCAAAATATATACTAAGTGGAAAAGGATGTGGAGATGTCCAGACAACTAGGAGGTTGGCTCAGAAGCAGCCATCCTTTAAAGAGTGCGTAACAGCTCACTAGTCGAATGACTCTGCGCCGATAATTTACCGGGGCTAAGTATATTACCGAAGCTATGGATTTACGCGTAAGCGTGAGTGGTAGGGGAGCGTTCTATGTGCGGAGAAGCGGTACCGTAAGGAGCCGTGGAGCGCATAGAAGAGAGAATGCCGGTGTGAGTAGCGAAACGTGGGTGAGAATCCCACGCACCGAAAACCCAAGGTTTCCAGAGGAAGGTTCGTCCGCTCTGGGTAAGTCGGGACCTAAGGCGAGGCCGAGAGGCGTAGTCGATGGACAACAGGTAGAGATTCCTGTACTTACGGTATGAATGATGGAGTGACGGAGAAGGCTAGCGGATCCTGCTGATGGAAATGCAGGTGCAAGCGAGGTAGCCGACAGCCAGGCAAATCCGGCTGTCGAAAGGCAAAGGCGTGAGGCGTATGGAAAGCTGCGGCAAGTACAGAAGTCCGTGAAGCCAGCTTCCAAGAAAAGCTTCTAGTGATAATCATACAGTAACCCGTACCGAAAATGGACACACATGGGTGAGGAGAGAATCCTAAGGTGAGCGAGAGAACTATAGCTAAGGAACTCTGCAAAATGACTCCGTAACTTAGGGATAAGGAGTGCTCATAGAGATATGAGCCGCAGTGAAACGGCCCAAGCGACTGTTTACCAAAAACACAGCTCTATGCTAAGTCGAAAGACGACGTATATGGGGTGACGCCTGCCCGGTGCTGGAAGGTTAAGAGGATGTGTCAGCGCAAGCGAAGCATTGAATTGAAGCCCCAGTAAACGGCGGCCGTAACTATAACGGTCCTAAGGTAGCGAAATTCCTTGTCAGGTAAGTTCTGACCCGCACGAAAGGCGTAACGATTTGGCGCTGTCTCAGCTGTAGACTCGGTGAAGTCTTAGTACCTGTGAAGATGCAGGTTACCCGCGACTAGACGGAAAGACCCCATGGAGCTTTACTGTAGCTTGATATTGGACTTTGATGCAAGATGTACAGGATAGGTAGGAGACTGAGAGACATGCACGCCAGTGTGTGAGGAGTCAATGTTGGGATACTACTCTTCTTGTATTGGAGTTCTAACCGGATGCCATGGAACTGGCAACGGGACAGTGTCAGGTGGGCAGTTTGACTGGGGCGTCGCCTCCCAAAGAGTAACGGAGGCGCCCAAAGATACCCTCAGCTTGGATGGAAATCAAGCGCAGAGTGCAAAGGCATAAGGGTGTTTGACTGCGAGACCTACAAGTCGAGCAGGGACGAAAGTCGGGCTTAGTGATCCGGCGGTGCTGAATGGAAAGGCCGTCGCTCAACGGATAAAAGCTACCCTGGGATAACAGGCTGATCTCCCCAAGAGTTCACATCGACGGGGAGGTTTGGCACCTCGATGTCGGCTCATCGCATCCTGGAGCTGAAGTCGGTTCCAAGGGTTGGGCTGTTCGCCCATTAAAGCGGTACGCGAGCTGGGTTCAGAACGTCGTGAGACAGTTCGGTCCCTATCTGTCGTGGGCGTAGGAAGTTTGAGAAGATCTGTCCTCAGTACGAGAGGACCGGGATGGACATATCAATGGTGCACCAGTTGTCACGCCAGTGGCACAGCTGGGTAGCTAAATATGGAAGGGATAAACGCTGAAGGCATCTAAGTGTGAAACCCACTTCAAGATGAGACTTCCCATTACGCAAGTAAGTAAGACCCCTTAAAGACGATAAGGTTGATAGGTCAGGAGTGTAAGCATGGCGACATGTTCAGCGGACTGATACTAATAGGTCGAGGACTTAACCTAGAGAAAAAGGGTTAAGGCTTGAAACTGAAAGAAGACAAAGTGGAAGACAAAAGACGCAAGAAAACTATTATCTAGTTTTGAGTGATTCTCGAAAGGAATTGCTTAGAAAAGAAGATCTGGTAGCGATAGCATGATGGACACACCTGTTCCCATACCGAACACAGAAGTTAAGCATCATAACGGCGAAGATAGTACCAAGGTGCGACAATAGCAAGCTGCCGGTTCTTTTTTTTTATTTACGGATACCTCTGCGTATCCTTTTTTCTTTGCAATTATTATAGATTGCGCTATTATATTTATTAAAGATGGAGGATGTGGTATGAAAGTATTATTAATTAATGGAAGTTTTAGAAGAAATGGCTGTACTTTTACAGCTTTGAATGAAGTTGCTAAAGCATTAAATACTAATGGTATTGATACTGAAATATTTCATATTGGAACAAAAGCTATTAGGGGTTGCATGGGATGTGGTGTTTGCCATGAGAAAGGTGAATGTATAGATAACAGTGATGCTGTTAATGAGTGTTTAAAACTATTTGAAGCTGCTGATGGAATTGTGATAGGAAGTCCTGTTCATTATGCAAGCTCTTCTGGAATGATTGCTTCCTTTATGGATCGCCTATTCTATGCTTCAAGATTCGATAAACGTTTTAAAGTTGGTGCCACTGCAGTTAGTTGTCGCCGAGGTGGTGCCAGTGCTACTTTTGATCAATTAAATAAATATTTTACAATCGCTCAAATGCCGATTGTATCTTCGCAATATTGGAATAGCATACATGGTAATACACCCGAAGAAGTAAAACAAGATTTTGAAGGAATGCAGACAATGAAAGTATTAGGTAATAATATGGCATTCTTACTCAAAAGTATTGCTTTAGGTAAAGAAAAATATGGTTTACCTGATGCAGAACTAAAAATAGCAACTAATTTTATCAGATAGGAGTATTAGAATGACACGAATTTATTTATTACGTCATGGGCAAACTTTATTTAATCAAAAAAATCTAATCCAAGGAAGTTGTGATTCTAAATTAACAGCTAAAGGAATAGCCCAGGCTAAAGCTGTTAAGGAATATTTAGATACAATAAATTTTGCAGCTGTTTATTGTTCAACAAGTGAAAGGACATTGGATACTGCGACATATGCAACTGGTGGAAAATATCCGATCTACCCATGTAAAGAATTCAAAGAAATTGATTTTGGAGTAGTTGAAGGTGAAGATGGTAGTCAGTTATTTAAAGGAATGAAACATGATAATTTTGTATCATTACTGTTAAATGAAGGATGGACTTCTTTAGAAGGAGAAAGCGGTTTTGATTTTACGAAACGAATTTTCACAAAACTAGATGAGATAACTGCTCAATATCCTGACGAGAATATATTAATTGCGACTCACGGGGGCACGATTTTAAATACAGTAGTTAACATTGACCATAATTTTGTTAATATGGATGGTCCAGCTAATTGCTCGATCACCATTATTGATTGTCATGGTGAATATCGAGTGATTGAATATAACTTACAGGTTGCTCAGTAGATTAAAAATAGCATGATTAAATGAAGAAAAATTAATTAAAATAAATGAAAAAAAGCCTTGCAATAGGGGCTTTTTTTGTTAAAATACTACCGTTGACGTTGCAAAGATGTGCGAGGTTGCTGAAACACCGAAAGGCGTTGTCATGAAACGGCATGTTTCAGGGAATTCGTATTGAGTAAGTCACATCCTATAAGTTGAAAGGAGAAAAATCATGGCAAATAACAAAATTAGAATTAGATTAAAATCATTTGATCACAAAATTCTAGATAACTCAGCAGAAAAAATTATTGGTGCTGCTAAGAAATCTGGAGCTCAAGTAGTAGGTCCTGTACCTCTACCAACTGAAAAAGAAATTTATACAGTATTAAGAGCGGTTCACAAGTATAAAGATTCTCGTGAACAATTTGAAATCAGAACTCACAAACGTTTAATCGACATTGTGAATCCTACACAAGAAACAGTTGACATTCTAACAAGATTAGAATTACCAAGTGGTGTAGACATCGAAATTAAATTATAAGAAAGGTAAAAGGTGTAACTCATGAAAGGAATCTTAGGTCGTAAGATTGGAATGACTCAAGTCTTCACAACTGATGGTTTATTAATCCCAGTAACTGTAGTAGAAGCTGATGCTAACGTTGTATTACAAAAGAAAACAGTTGCTACTGATGGATATGATGCAATCCAAGTTGGATTCGAAGATAAGAGAGAAAAATTAGCTAATAAAGCTGAATTAGGTATTGTGAAAAAAGCTAACACAGCTCCTAAGCGCTTCATTAAAGAATTTCGTTATGACGAAATGATGAGTTATGAAGTTGGAGATAAAATTACTGTTGATAGCTTCGTAGCAGGTGAAGTTGTAGATGTAACTGGAACTTCTAAAGGTAAAGGTTATCAAGGTGTTATTAAAAGACATGGTCAAAGAATCGGTCCTAAAGGACATGGTTCAGGAGCTCATAGAATTGTTGGTTCAATGGGACCAATCGCTCCAAACAGAATTGCTCCAGGTAAAAAATTACCAGGACAAATGGGACATGTAACAAGAACAGTACAAAACTTAGAAGTGGTAGCTGTTGATGTAGAAAATAATTTATTATTAATCAAAGGGTCAGTACCTGGACCTAAAAAAGGATTAGTAATTGTAAAATCTGGAATTAAAGCAGCTGGTAAAGTAAACGAAGCTCATGAATTAGTAGACTTTACACCAGTAGTAGAAGAAACTAAAGAAGCAGATGCAGCAACTGAAACACCAGTTGAAGCAGCTGAATAATTTAGGGAAGGAGGATTCGATATGCTTACAGTTAAAGTATATAACCAAGAAGGTTCTGAAGTAAAAGATTTAGAATTAAATGAAGCTGTATTTGGGATTGAACCAAATAAACAAGCATTATTTGATATGGTCTTATTACAAAGAGCATCATTAAGACAAGGTACTCATAAAGTAAAAAACCGTACTGAAGTTCGTGGTGGTGGTAAAAAACCATGGCGTCAAAAAGGTACTGGTAGAGCTAGACAAGGATCAATCCGTGCACCACAATGGCGTGGAGGAGGAGTTGTATTTGGTCCAACACCTAGAAGTTATAAATTTAAATTAAATCGTAAAGTTAGAAGATTAGCGCTTAAATCAGCACTATCTACTAAAATTAACGATAATGAATTCATGGCTTTAGAAGCTATTAAATTCGACGCTCCAAAAACAAAAGAAATGGTGAAAGTATTAGCAAATTTAGAAGCACCAGTTAAGACATTGATCGTTGTTGACGAAATTTGTCCAAACGTTGCTAGAAGTGCTAACAACATCCCAGGCGTTAAATTATTAGATGCAAAACATGTAAATGTTTATGATATCTTAAACAGCAACAAGTTAATCATGACTGAAGCTGCTATTAAATCTGTTGAGGAGGTACTAGGATAATGGCACACATTACAGATGTATTAAAAAAACCAGTACTTACTGAAAAAACAATGACTCTTCAAGCAAACGAAAACAAATACACGTTTGATGTAGATGTTAATGCAAATAAAGTTGAAATCAAACAAGCTGTTGAAGCAATGTTTGGTGTGAAAGTTGAAAGTGTTAATGTTATGAACGTTAAACCTAAAACTAAGAGAATGGGTAGATACGAAGGTAAAACTAATCGTAGAAGAAAAGCTATCGTTAAATTAGCTGAAGGTAACGAAATCAATTATTTCGGTGAGGAATAATTAACTAAAATATTGGAATACACAATTCCAGATAACTAGGAGGAAACTAAAGATGGCAATTAAAACTTATAAGCCAGTGACGAATGGTCGTCGTAATATGACTTCATTAACTTATGAAGAAATTACAACAAATAAACCTGAGAAATCTTTAGTTGCAAAAGTAAGCAAAAACGGTGGACGTAATAACCAAGGTGTTATTACAACACGTCATCATGGTGGAGGACATAAACGTAAATATCGTATTATTGACTTCAAACGTAATAAAGATGATATCGTTGGAACTGTAGCAACTATCGAATATGATCCAAATAGATCAGCAAACATCGCATTAATTAACTATGCAGATGGTGAAAAAAGATATATTTTAGCTCCAAAAGGATTAGAAGTTGGAAGTAAGATCGTATCTGGTGAAAACGCAGATATTAAAGTAGGAAATGCTTTACCAATGGGAAATATGCCTGAAGGTACTGTAATCCACAATATCGAAATGCAACCTGGTAAAGGTGGACAAATCGCACGTTCTGCTGGTGTGTCTGCTCAGATCTTAGGTAAAGAAGAAAGATATGTAATCGTAAGATTAGCATCTGGTGAAGTACGTAAATTATTAGCTGTATGTAGAGCTACTGTTGGGGTTGTTGGAAACGAAGACCACGGATTAGTTAACTATGGTAAAGCTGGACGTATGAGATGGAAAGGTGTTAAACCTACAGTACGTGGTTCTGTAATGAACCCTAACGATCACCCTCATGGTGGTGGTGAAGGTAGAACTTCTATCGGACGTAAAGCTCCAATGACACCTTGGGGTAAAAAAGCAATGGGTGTTAAAACTAGAAAAATAAGAAAGCGTCTACTAAATTAAATTGTACGTCGCAGAAATTCTAAATAATAAGAGGAGGAAGAAATAATGGCACGTAGTTTAAAAAAGGGACCATTTGTTGATGGACAACTTAATGAAAA
>ENA-OQLB01001270-OQLB01001270.1-human-gut-metagenome-genome-assembly--contig:-NODE-1270-length-11260-cov-1.869667_pt1 | contig 11260 bp, 14 predicted proteins | sample MGYA00242656_ERZ504813 | MGnify/ENA primary metagenome ERZ504813 (study PRJEB26092, sample SAMD00036388) | human gut metagenome | host: Homo sapiens | study: EMG produced TPA metagenomics assembly of... | reverse complement strand
CTGGCCAGTCTTCTTCTTCTTTCGTCAATCAATCGCGATCAACCACGCACTGGCTTCCAAACTTCTCCAGCTGTTCCCGGATCAGTTCCGTCGAATTGATTGCAGAAGATTGATAGAAATCTTGTCCGCACCTTCCCGAAGCAATGCCTTAAAATCGTCAACGGTCCGGATTCCACCACCTACCGTAAATGGAATAAACACACACTCAGCAACTTTACGCACCATGTCAACCACCGTGCTTCTGTCGTCCGAAGATGCCGTGATATCCAGAAATACCAGTTCATCCGCACCTGCCTTATCATAAGCCTTCGCAATCTCAACCGGATCTCCTGCATCTTTGAGATCCACAAAATTCACACCTTTTACAACCCGTCCATTCTTCACATCAAGACATGGGATAATTCTCTTTGTAAACACTGTCTGCCCTCCTACAATTCTACAAAATTTTTCAGTATCTGAAGTCCTGTATCACTGCTCTTTTCCGGATGGACTGGCAGGCAAATACATTTCCCTGTTCAACCGAAGCATGAATATGTGTGCTGTACTCGGTTGTCGCTTTTACAATACTTTCATCTGTTGCTTTCAAATAGTAGGAATGAACAAAATATACATACGGCTCTTCAGGTAAATCTTTAAACAATCTGCCGTCATTCTGAAGCTTCAGAGAGTTCCATCCCCATATGCGGATCTTAAGTCCCGGACAGTCCGGAATTCTAAGGATCTCTCCTTTTAGAATACCAAGCCCCTCCACACCTGGCGTCTCGTCACTTCTTTCAAACAAAAGCTGAAGCCCAAGACAGATTCCAAGAAGCGGGATTTGTCTCTTTGCTACTTCGCGAAGCACTTCATCCAATCCATATTTTTTCAGATTGTACATGGCATCGCCAAATGCACCGACTCCCGGAAGGATCACTTTATCGGCAGAAAGTATCTCTTCTCTGTCCCTTGTGATAACCGCATCCTCACCAAGATATTTTAACGCTTTTTCTACACTTTTAATGTTTCCTGCATCATAATCAATAATCGCTATCATCCGCATATCCTCACGATTTTTATATTCTTGTAGTTATTCAAAAGAGCTTTTTCCGCTCATGTCACAATCTTCTTCCCTGTGTCAATCAGTAATAAGCTCTTTTATAATGTACCACGTTACAGTGCGAATTGCAAGATTCGCGTTTATTTCATGTCCAGTTCAAACCAGAACTCAACACCATTGGTATGATTGATCGCACCGTATCCTTTTCCAAAGGAGTCCATGATCGCCTTCACAATGGAAAGCCCGATACCATTTCCACCGTATTCTCTGGTCCTTGCCTTATCAACCTTATAGAATTTCTCCCAGATATGTGGCAGATCTTCCTCCGGAATCGGCGTTCCGGTATTGAATACGGTAATTTTTGCCATATCATTTTCCTGGGTGATCTTGATCTCGATCACCTTCTCACCATCGACATGGTTCAGTGCATTGTTGACATAGTTCCGGACAACCTGCTCAACCTTAAACTCATCTGCAGACATAAACAGGGTTCTTGTGGCGGAAAATCACTTGTGCTTCTTTCTGCTCAATCAGAATATCCAGACTCTGCAGGACACCCGAAATCAATGAAGTAATATCAAACCGTTCAAACTGTACATCATCCTCACCAAATTCCAGCTGGTTCAGGGCAAGTAGATTCTTCACCATCCGGTTCATCTTTCCTGCCTCGTCCATAATGACTTCACAGTAGAATTCCCGGCTCTCCGGATCATCATTGACGCCTTCTTTCAGGCCTTCTGCATATCCCTGGATCAGGGCAATCGGCGTCTTCAGTTCATGGGAAACATTCCCCAGGAATTCGCTTCGCATATTTTCTCGTTTTTCTTTCTGCTCAATGTCTTTCTGCAATTTATAGTTGGCTTCTTTCAGATTGGAAATCGTCTGCTCAAGTCTTTCTGACATCCGGTTAAAGTTCTCTCCCAGTACACCGATTTCGTTGCTTCCGCCGCTGGTATATTTTGCATCAAAATCCAGATCGGCCATCTTCTGTGAAAGTGTTGCGAGCTCCATGATCGCTCCGTGATCCTTTTTGAGAAATACCACGCAAGCAATACACTCACAAGAATCACACATCCGCCGACGACTCCGATAAATCTGTTAAAAATCATGACTGCCGAACGAATACTCTCCAGCGGGCTTCGCATGATAAAGATATCACCATTGTCAAAGTTTCCCCACATGGTCAGGTACTCTGTATTATTTTGCGGATCAACCGACTTGCAGATATCATAACTGTCCGTTTTTTCCAGAATCTCCTGATGATTCTTATCGTACAGATATCCGAAAAGCTGTACGACCATCATCTGTTTTCTCTTACATTAGTATAAACCACATTGTATTCTGAATCGATGACTGCAATGGAAATATTATTTTTCTCTGTAAATCTTCCCAGGTCTTTTTCCGGTGTCTCAGAATCGATTGTCCCGTTCTCCACACCTTCCTGCACCATTGTATAGGCCTTTATAAATTCTGATTTCTTATTGGAAATATAATACTTCTCCAGAAAGCTTCCGTTGACGATCATAAATACAACGATCATAAATAGAATCAGACCTACAAAAACAGTCATCATCTGTCTTTTTATTGAATATTTCATGACTGTACCTCGAATTTATACCCATACCCCAGATAGTCTTAATATAATCTCCTTTATCACCAAGTTTACTTCTCAGCTTCTTTACATGGGTATCAATGGTTCTGGCATCACCGAAATAATCGTAATTCCATACATTGTTAAGAATCTTCTCTCTCGATAAAGCGATCCCCTGATTCTCCACAAAATATGTCAGAAGTTCAAACTCTTTGTAACTGAGTTCGATCGGTTTTCCATCGATCTTCACCATATGTGCTGCTTTATCAATCTCGATCCCGTCCGCATGAAGCAGATCATCCGAAGCAAGCGCATTGGTTCTGCGCAGAATCGCAGTAACTCTTGCAACCAGGATCTTCGGGCTGAACGGTTTGGAAATGTACTCATCCACACCGAGTTCAAACCCCTGAAGCTCGTCCCTCTCTTCACTTCTTGCGGTCAGCATAATGATCGGAACCTTTGATTCTTTACGGATCTCACGGCAGGTCTGCCAGCCATCCATATGCGGCATCATGACATCCAGGATGATCAGTGCAATATCTTTTTCCTCATAAAAAATGTCCATTGCTTCCATACCGTCTCCGGCTTCGAGTACCGCATATCCTTCTCTTTCCAGGAAATCGCGCACCAATTTGCGCATACGGCTTTCATCATCTACTACAAGAATTTTCAGTTTATCCATAACTCTCACGGGCTCCTTTTATCACTTTATTTCTAATTATACACCAGAATAGCAGATAATTGTGTTCTTTATGTGAAAGAAGAACAACAGGATCGTAGTTTCGTATTTATTTTTATCCTAAAAAGCCAAGATGCTCTAACAAAATCTTCAGACCAAGCAGAATAAGGATGACCCCACCGACAATTTCGGCTTTGTTCTTATAGCGGGCTCCAAAGACGTTACCAATCTTTACTCCGGCAAAGGAAATGATGAAGGTCACGATTCCGATAAAACAGACCGCCGGAATAATACTTACCTTAAGAAATGCAAAGGTAATTCCTATAGCGAGTGCATCAATGCTGGTTGCTACTGCGAGAAGGAACATGGTCTTCACATCCAGGCTTGCATCGGCTTCCTCTTCGTCATTGTCCAATGCTTCGTGAATCATATTTCCACCAATCAGCGCAAGTAATACAAATGCGATCCAGTGATCTATAGAAGCAATGGCTTCCTGGAACTGCGCTCCTAAAATATAACCAATTGCCGGCATCAATGCCTGAAATCCGCCAAACCATAAGCCAACAATAGCCGCCTTTTTGAAAGTGCACTTCGGCATAGCAAGTCCTTTACAGACAGAAACTGCAAATGCATCCATGGACAACCCTACTGCAATCAAAAACAATTCAATTAAACCCATAATTTTTCTCCTTTTTAAAGCTAATCATCTTATCCAATGTGAAAATAATTGTCTGCGGCAGTACTTTGCCTGCACTTGGCTCATCGTATATAATCGAGCAGGCTGACTCCTACTCGATTTGTATACTTTGTACACCATCTCGCTTAACAGCTCGATGATGTACATTCGCCAAATGCAGATCCTTGTGCAAGCACAAATCTGCACTTGGCTCATCGTATGCACAAAAAAAGACTTATTCGTAGCATAAAATACTACGAATAAGTCTCATTATTTAAAGCTATGCCAGACAGCCATTGCTGTCAGTATGTTGACAAAGCTACGTCATCGCGCCAACTACTCCCTTATCGATAAAAAATTATTATATCGGGCAGGTTCTTTTCTGTCAAGCCTGATTCTCTCCAAATTCAGATCAGACTCATTCTCCAAAATCAACTTTTGACTGCTACGCCATGATCGGCTTTAATGCTTCTGCGAATTTTGTCTTTCTTTGCCTGTGCTTCTTCCAGATCTTTTCCAAGTGTTGTGTAATAGATCTTAATCTTCGGCTCTGTTCCTGAAGGACGAACAATAACAGTCTCGCCATCTTCCAGTTTGTAGATCAGTACATTCGCAGAAGGAAGTCCGGTTTCTTCCGGTTTGGTGTAATCTGTAACAGATGCAACCTTGATTCCGGCTACTTCTGTGAGCGGATTCTTACGAAGGTCTTCCATGATACTTGCCATCTTGTCCATTCCGCTAAGTCCCGGGAATTCAAAGCTGTCTACTTTGTTCAGATAACGTCCATACTGCGCGTAGATTTCTTCCAGTCTCTGCTTCAGTGAGCTTCCGATGCTTCTGTAGTAAGCTGCCATTTCGCAGATCAGCATAGATCCGATAACAGCATCTTTATCACGTACATACGGTCCTGCAAGGTATCCGTAGCTCTCTTCAAATCCGAAAATGAAACGATCTACTTCTCCGGCCTCTTCAAGCTGTGCGATCTGGTCACCGATCCACTTGAATCCGGTAAGTACGCTTCTGAGTTCTACACCGTAATGCTCTGCAACTGCATCTGCAAGCGGAGTAGATACGATTGATTTTACAGCAACTGCTTTCTCAGGCATGGTTCCTTTTTCAATACGTCCTGCGCAGATGTAATCGAGAAGCAGAACACCGACTTCGTTACCACTTACCAGTCGTAAGAACCATCCGGACACTTCATTGCAATACCTACACGGTCTGCATCCGGGTCTGTTGCAAGCATCAGATCTGCATCTGTCTCTTTTGCAAGGTTAAGTCCAAGCTCCAGAGCTGCAAAATTTCCGGGTTCGGATAACTGCAGGTCGTGAAGTATCCGTTTGGATATTCCTGTTCCGGAACGATTGTGATATCTGTGATTCCGATGTCTTTTAATACCTGTGTTACCGGAACAAGTCCTGAACCATTGAGCGGGCTGTATACCAGCTTCAGTCCTGCTGTCTTGCAAAGTCCCGGTCTTACCTGACGTGATTCGATTGCTTCATAAAGCGCCTTCTTGCAGTCATCTCCTACAAAACGAATCAGCCTTTTTCTACACCTTCTGCGAAGGATATGTATTTTGCACCTGTGAGGACATCTGTCTTCTGGATTTCAGCATATACGATTGCTGCTGCATCATCTGTCATCTGGCATCCGTCCGGTCCATATGCTTTATAACCATTGTATTTTGCCGGGTTGTGGGATGCAGTTACCATAACTCCTGCATTACAGTTATAATAACGTGTCGCAAATGAAAGTGCCGGCACTGGCATCAGCGCGTCATAGATTCTGACATTGATTCCGTTTGCTGCCAGAACACCTGCTGCTGTCTTTGCAAATACATCACTCTTCAGACGGCTGTCGTAGCTGATTGCCACAGTCTGTGTGCCACCCTGTGTCTTAACCCAGTTCGCCAGTCCCTGTGTTGCCTGACGTACTACATAAATATTCATACGATTCGTTCCTGCTCCGAGAACTCCACGAAGTCCGGCTGTTCCAACTTCAGAGCTACAGCGAAACGATCTTTTATCTCTTCGTCATTTCCTTCAATTCTCGCTAATTCCGGACTCAGATCGGCATCTTCCAGATCTGCTTCCAGCCAACGTTTGTACTCTTCCTGATACATCTTGACCACTCCCTACTATAATTTGTTCTTATTTTTGTACATTTTGACAAAAATATACTTTAAATATACCATATCTTTGACTAACCCGCAATGATTTGGGCGAGAAAAGTCCGTTAAAACACTCTAAATTTCAGCGTAAGTATTTTCATAATTTGTTTCATTTTACAATCCTGATAAAGTTCTCATTACCAGATCCACATCTTTGTTTTCCAGCTCCTGAATAATATGAAGATATGTTTTCTGTGTTGTCGTCATACTTGCATGTCCTAACCGACGGGCAACACTGGCAATTGATACACCTGCAAACAGCAATAACGACGCATGTGTATGGCGAAGTCCATGAATTGAAATTTCAGAAATACCACATTTTTTGCAATGTCTGGTAAGTGCTTCATTTACAGTAGAATTATAAATTTTTGATTTTCCTGCAAAAATAGGTTTATCTTCAGGAAGTCTTTTGTCAACTCGAAAATTTAACTACGATTTGTCCAGTCAATCTGAATTTTTCTTACCGAGGATTTATTTTGGTAGGTAAAAAATCCACCATTGCCTTTATAATCCCATGTTTTGTTTATCGATAATGTCTGTCTGGAAAAATCAAAATCCGCAGGTGTAATAGCAAGTGCCTCTGAAAAACGCATGCCAGTCTTTGCTACCAGAAGAATGAACCAGTCCCAGTTTGGTTCTTCTCCGATATCAAGATCATCAATCAGCGTATGAAGTTCAAACTGATTCAGATACTTTATCTTTTTTACTCTTGGTGTTTTTCCTTTAATGATTGCTTTTCTGGTTGGATCTCTTTCAATCATTCCTTCATCAACAGCATCCAGAATCGCACCTTTCAACTGATGATGGAAGTCTAAAGTCGTCTGCCTTTCATGATCTTTTGCATAATCATTCAAAAGTTTCTGATATGCCGTTCTTGTCAATTCTGAAACTTTCAACTCTGGTATCAATTTTTCTACCCATTTTTGCGTCATTAAATATTTCGCCATCGTTGCTTCCCGGATCGCACCTCTTTTATAGATTTCTATCCATTGAGCATAATATTCACAAAAAAGCAGATTGTTTGTATCACTTCGCATAAGTTCCCTCCATTTCTTGAAATTACTTACGCTGATGCAAACATCTATAAATTTCCAAACACCTATACAGTTATCAGCAATGGCTTAATTTCCTCTTCCAGAATCATCCTTAAATCTGCCATCATCTGTGAAAAATATTTAAACTTCGGAAGTGGCTTTTCCTGTCCCGCTTTATATTTTGTGTAATCAACCGTTGCTTTAATTGCACTTTCATTCGGGATCTCACCATTTCTATAATGCATTGCCGCATACATAACGTCATCTTTTGAAGCACACCATGTACTGCAAAAAATCTGCGATAACCGTATTTATACAATTCCTTTTCATGTTCTCTACAATATTAAGGATTGACTTTCCTCTGTACTTTGTATCATCTTCTTCAATATCTCCAATCAGATCACACATGATTTCTGCTACCTTGCCATTACTCTTTCGCAGTTCTTCAACATACTGCAGAACTTCCGCAATTTTTCTTTGTTTCTCCTCCGACGATATTTCTTCTCCCTCTTCTACTGGCGTAACAATATTCTGAATCAAATTGATAATATATTCGTAATCAATCTTGTATTACTGTACGCCATCAATTCATAGTCCTGATCAATTTCTTCACCTGATTCCTTTTCTGAGCCGCCACCGTCCGGAGTTTCTTCATGAATTTCTTCCATAACATTTTTATAATGACCTACATACTCATCATATTCTTCTTCCGTAAATCCATATTCTTCAAGCATGGTGTCATCATATTTGGTAAATGATTTCAGCTGTGCAAACAGACTGTCAAAAGACTGGAACATTTTTGCAAATACTTTCTTTTCCTTCATAGACATTTTCGGAATGTCTGAAGGATTTTCTGCACATACTTTTAAAGCTGCAAGCGCCTTACGAAATGCCGGTTCTATTTCTTCCCATTCTGCCAGAAGCGCTGTTCCTGTACTTCCTGCTGAATACAGCTTCACCGCATCATCCACACATTTCTTAAAAAGCTGTGGTGCCTGAAAAGTCACAATCTGTCCGTAGGTTTTGTTTTTATCGTAAATACGATTTGTCCTTGAAAATGCCTGAATCAAATCATGTGGTCCCATTGGTTGACGATCTATAAAAATAGTCGACATACATGGTGCATCGAATCCTGTCAAAAGACGATCAACCACAATAACCAGATCCAGTTGTTCATTTCTGCTCTTGAATTTGGCATCTTTTCTTGCCAGCCGTTTATTTAAATTGCTATTGTATCCCTGAATCTGTGAAATTTCAAACTTAGTGCCAAACATTCCATTGTAATCATCAAGAGACTGCTGCATTTTCTCCTGGTTTACATGTGATCCCTCTTCGTTTTCTGTTACCGAATAAGTAATTGCAAATTTAGGAAAATCCGGTAATACCTGTTTGATTTTCTCATCAATCACAAGTGAAGTGTCTCCATTTTTTACTTTTGTCAGCAAATCATAATATTTCTGTGCCATCTGAATAGAACTCGTAGTAAGGAGTCCTTCATAGGTTTGACCTTTTCCATTTTGAAAGCCAAGCTTGTGATAAGATTTATTCAAAATGATATCTAATACACTTAACATATGTGTTTCGTTATCATATGCACTACTATCTGTTTCATCTGCAATGTTTTTCGGACCATTATGTTCTACCTGGAATCCTAAGACAGCTTTGTCATGAATCGCATTCTGTATTGTATAACGGTGAAGACGTTCACCATATAATTCTTCGGTAGTTCTCGGCAAATCTCCCATCTGTGGATAAGGATTTTCAGCAAATCTCGGTGTGCCGGTAAATCCATACCATAAAGATTTGCCAAAAAATCGTTCCAGTTCTCTTTTTGTTTTTGGTGTAACTGCTCTATGGCACTCATCTACTACAAAAGCAATTTTCAAATTTTTTAATTTTATTATATTCTGGCGTTCCTTCCTGAAGTCTCTTGCTTACAAGAATCTGCATCTTCTGAATCGTTGTAACAATCACCTGTCTGTCATCAGACCTGAGTTTTTTCTTAAGATCATTTACATTATCTGTCTCATCAACATCTACAAGGTCATTATTTGCATACGCCTGAAATGCCATTGTAGTCTGCGTATCCAGATCTTTTCTATCAATCAGGAAAATCGCTTTATCAATTGCCGGAATATCCATCAAAAGATTTCTTGTTGCTTTATAGGAAGTCAATGTCTTTCCAGAACCGGTTGTGTGCCATACATAACCGGATTTTCCCGTCTTCGATGCCTCTCGGATCGACTCAATTGCATGAATCTGATATGGGCGAAGCAAAATCAGACGTTTTGCATCCTCATCCAGCACTGTATATCTCGCAATCATTTCATGCGCTTCCGGAATCCGAAGAACACTTTTTGCAAAAATCAAGATAATTTGCCACCTGATTATTGTCTTTATCCACCCAGCCACTCATAAACTTCGGATTTAACTCTGTATCACTGGCTGCTGCAAAATATCTGGTATCAGCACCATTACTTACAACGAACATCTGAACAGCCGAAAAAATTCCAGCAAATTTTCCTTCGCTGATGTATTTTTTAATTTGATTAAACGCTTCCATGTAAGAATGCTGCTTATTCTTCAATTCAATATGTATCATTGGAAGTCCATTAATCATCAGCGTTACATCAAAACGCCGGTCTCTTGTCAAACTGGTATTTTCATCATCTGTTTTTAACGCACTGTACTGATTGATTACTTCATAAACACTGCTGCCACCGGCAATATGTTCATGATTCATCACTACCAGGTGAAGTCTTTCCGTATCTCTTTGAACATGAACCTGCACTTTCCCATTCTCTCCAACCAGCCATTCACCTGCTTTATAAAATGAAGAAAACTGCAACTGGTTCTTTACCTGCTCAAATTCTGAGTCTGACAAAGGTTCCCCATTCAGCCTGTCTTTGTTATTCTGTTCAAGGATATATCTGAAATTCGCCCATAAATCTGCCTCTGTTTTCAAATCCTCCTGTATGTCCACTGTGACTCACCGTAAATCAGCTGATCGATCAGTTTTTGTTCTATCATTGACTCCAACTCTGGCATGATTTTCTTCTCCTTTATGATTGTTATTGGAAATTATACTTCTGGTTCTTCCTACTGAAATGCCTCTTTGCTACTTATCTGATACTTACGGGCAAATTCATTTACACATGCAATAGTAAAACCAATTTTTCTTTTCTGCTCACTCATCAAAACCACTTCCTTTCGGCATAAAACCAGGTCTATCTGTCACCTATTATTGTTCTAATCATAATATGACGACTTATTTTCTATATAAACATATTTTGTAACATAAATTTCTTAATGCTTTGCAATTCATCACACTTACGCTGGTGAAGAGTGATGATGGTATCAAGTCTTCTAAAATAGTCCGAAATTTGTCTTTGCTCATCCAATTTAGGAAAGATTACTTCACCTTTTAATGCGTTCTCAGCAGACACTTTCATGTCGTTTTTAGCACCTTTATTTACCAAAGGATGCATGTAGGAATTCATTCTTGCATCTTGTTCAAAATATACCTGAACAAATTCAGAATCCGTAATATCATTTGATGATAAACAGCATATAAGGTCGATACAATGCCCGGTTTTCCTTTATTTGACTTGATAATTCCATACGGATTTGCTTTCAGCGGAGACTTCGTATAAACAACGTCATTAGTCTCCACTACGCCATAGTTTGTAACGGATGCACCTGCAAAAGAACGTCCCTGAAATTCAATCTGATTTACTATTCCGTAATCGCCTGATACAGAAAGAACATCCTCTTTATCGTACTTCTCATCTCTGTTTTTCTGTCCTGACACCGACAGGTAATCGGATAACTTACGCTGTTCCCAATCTTCCGTAAATCCATTAAATCTAATCTCTGGAACTTTTTCACCATTTTGCGAAAACATTTTTTGCAACATATATTTTTTTAGCGTTTTTATTTCATCGCACTTACGCTGGTGAAGAGTGATGATGGTATCAAGTCTTCTAAAATAGTCCGAAATTTGTCTTTGCTCATCCAATTTAGGAAAGATTACTTCACCTTTTAATGCGTTCTCAGCAGACACTTTCATGT
>ENA-OQLB01001268-OQLB01001268.1-human-gut-metagenome-genome-assembly--contig:-NODE-1268-length-11281-cov-1.900753_pt1 | contig 11281 bp, 11 predicted proteins | sample MGYA00242656_ERZ504813 | MGnify/ENA primary metagenome ERZ504813 (study PRJEB26092, sample SAMD00036388) | human gut metagenome | host: Homo sapiens | study: EMG produced TPA metagenomics assembly of... | reverse complement strand
AATCGTACCGGCTTTGAGCCATGTTTCCTGCAGGACCATGCCGAAGTTACGGCGCAGTGCGCGGCGCGGGATAGTCTGCGTATTCGTGCCGTCCACGCTGATGCTACCGCTGTCCGGGTCGTAGAAGCGCATGAGAAGATTGATCATCGTCGTTTTGCCGCAGCCCGTCGGGCCTACAATGGCGACGCGGCAGCCTGCCGGTACATCCAAGCTGAAATTGCGAATGAGCGGGCGGTCTTTTGTATAGGAGAAGCAAACGTTATCGAACGTGACCTGTCCTTTTGCGGTCTCGCTGTGCTCCGGCAGCAGTTCGGGGTCGGCAGACATTTCTTCGCTGTCGAGGAATTCAAGCAGGCGGTCTGCGCAGGCGAGCGCGTTCTGAAGCTCGGTGATAACGCCGGAAATCTCGTTAAACGGCTTCGTGTACTGATTTGCGTAGCTCAAAAAGCAGGAGAGCATACCAATGGTGAAGCCCTGTCCGGTCACGGCCAGAAAAGCGCCGATGAGCGCAACCGCCGCGTACACAACGGAGTTTACAAAGCGCGTGGCGGGGTTTGTGATGGAGGAGAAGAATGTCGCCTTTAATGTGTGGCGGCGCAGCTCTTCGTTGATGGTGTCGAATTTCTCCATGTTTTCGTCTTCGTGTCCGTATGCGCGCACGACCTTCTGGTTCGTGATCATCTCATTGATGAATGCCGTCTGGCGGCCGCGTGTTTCGGACTGTAAGCGGAACATGGCGAACGTTTTCTTTGCGATGAAGCGCGCCACCAAAATAGAAAGCGGCGTGACAAGCACCACGACAAGCGTTGTCCAAACGTTGACGGAAAGCATGAAGCCGATGGTGCCGATGATCGTCACAACACCGGTAAACAGCTGTGAGAAGCCCATCAAAAGGCCGTCTGCAAACTGGTCAACATCGGCAATGATGCGGGAAACGATGTCGCCGGTTTCGTGTGCGTCGAGGTAAGAAAACGGCAGACGGTGAATTTTTTTAAAGGCTGCCTCGCGCATATCGCGGATGGTGTTGTACGTGACCTTGTTGCCGCAGACATTCATCAGCCACTGGGCGAGCGCCGCGCAGCCGATGAGCACCGCGCAGGTGAAGAGCTTCGGCATGATAACGGCAAAGTTGACCTGTTCCTTGCCGATGATGGCGTCGATGGCGTCGCCGACGAGCACCGGGATGTACAGCGAGCACAGCACGCTGACTACGGCAAGTGCAAGCAGCAAAATGATGGTCGCAGATACGGACGGATTTGCAAAAGAACACGTTTAATGGTGCTGTTTTTGTTATTTATCTTGCTCATTTTGCAGCTGCCTCCTTTCCGCCAAACTGAGAGTCATAGATCTCGCGGTACACGGAGCAGTTCTCAAGAAGCGCATCGTGTGTGCCGCAGCCGACAAGCGCGCCGTTGTCTAAGACGAGAATCTTATCCGCATGCCGCAGCGAAGATGTGCGCTGCGAGACGATGAACACAGTCGGCTTATTCGGCAGTGCGGAAAGCGCGCCGCGCAGTGCCTTTTCGGTCACATAGTCGAGCGCGGAAGCGGAGTCGTCCAGAATAAGAATCTCGGGATTACCACAAGTGCGCGGGCAATGGAAAGGCGCTGGCGCTGTCCGCCCGAAAGGTTGCGGCCTTCGGCGGTAATCTTCATATCGAGCCCGCCCTTACTCTGTACGAAGTCTGCGGCCTGCGCAGCCTTTACAGCTGCCTGCATCTCTTCGTCGTTGGCATTTTTATTGCCCCAAAGCAGGTTTTCGCGCAGCGTGCCGCGAAACAAGACCGCGCGCTGCAATACGACGTGCACCTTTTCGCGCAGTTCTTCAAGCGAATAGGAATTCACGTTGCGGCCGTCCACGCGGATGGTGCCGGAGGACGCATCATAGAAGCGGGGGATAAGCCCACAAGCGTCGTTTTTCCGCTGCCTGTGCCGCCGATAACGCCGATGATCTCGCCCGGCTCGGCGGTGAAGCTGATGTTTTCGAGCGCGTCCTTCGCGCCTTCGTTATAGTGCATGGAAACGCGGTCGAACTCGACGGCGTGGGTATTGTAGATTTTCTTGTCGTCGGAATAAACGGTGTTTGTGTCGAGCTCGAGCACGTCGCGGATACGTGCGGCGCTTGCAAAGGATTTTGTTACGGTGATGATGAGGTTTGCAAGTTTGATGAGCTCAACTAAAATCTGGCTCATGTAGTTATACAGCGCCACGACCTGACCCTGCGTCAAAATGCCGGTGTTGACCTGAACAGCGCCGTAATGGATGAGCAGAATGATGCCGACGTTAATCAGGATAAACGTAATCGGGTTCAAAAGTGCGGAGATACGGCCCGTGGATTTCTGGAGCTTGGAGAGCAGCGAATTTTGGCCGATAAATTTTTCTGTTTCGGTGTCTTCACCGCAGAACGCGCGTATGACACGTGCGCCGTTCAGATTTTCACGCGTGGTGTTCAAAACGGAATCCAGCTGGTTTTGAATAGCCTTGTAGCGCTTGATGGTCAGCAGCATGATGCCGAACACCACAACGGAGAGCAGAGCGACCACAATGAGGAACAGCAGCGCGCTGCCGGGATCAATGGTGAACGCCATAACGCATGCGCCGAACACAATGAACGGCGAGCGCATAAACAGGCGCAGTACAAGGTTCACACCGTTCTGCACCTGATTTACGTCATTTGTGATGCGTGTCAGCAGCGTGGAGGTGCCCACACGGTCCAAAAGAGAGAAGGAGAGTTCGTTGATTTTTTGGAACAAGCTGTGACGCAGCCCGGTGGCAAAGCCCACGGCAGCCTTTGCGGCAAAATACTGCGCCGTGATGGCACTGACCATGCCGACCACACCGAACCCGACCAGAAGCAGACAGCGGGAGATGATGAAGCCGGTGTCACCGGTCTGAATACCCACGTCGATGATCTGCGCGATTACGAGCGGGACAATCAGCTCAAAGGTGGCTTCGAGCAGCTTGAAAAGAGGCGCTAAAAACGACTCTTTCTTGTAGTCTTTCATGTAAACGAGGAGCTTTCGCATGGCGTTCGTCCTTTCAGAACAGTTTAAACGGCATAGTTTTCCATACAATTCCGTTTTTGTCAGTAATTTTTATTATACCGCCTATTATAGTGTAAGTCAAATCGAAACATACCCTGCCACGGAGCGCAGCAGGGTATGTTCTATAGAACTATTTATTCACAGGAAAGCTCTACCGGGTCTGTAAAGTGTTCGTTGTTGTAGATGTCGCGCAGGGTGTATTGGATCACCGTGCGGTATTCGCCGATTTCCTCATAGGTGACGACGGGTTCACTTGTGTATGTTACCGGGTCGCCGAGCGTGTAGTCCCGGTCGTAGTTGAAATCGTAATCATAATACGAACAGGTGTACTGAATCTGATCCGTCTCCGTAAAGCTGTGCAGACCCTTTGCCGCTACCGTAGGCTCTTCGGTCTTTAAGCGGTAGCCCGCAACAAAGCCGCTGTCATGGTCGCTGTCCCAGCGCAGAACGATCTCAATATCGGTGCTGCCGTTCAGTTCGGCCGGCACATAACCCGTTGTGTACCAATAATCGTCCGTCTGTTCCTCGGTTTCGGCGTAGAACGGCACAATCACGCCGTCGATCGAGATCCATGTATAGTCAAAATCGACTTTCAGGTCGCCGTCGTCGTCAAACTCGTACACGTTGTCATTGCCAAGGTCAATGTATCCCTCGCCGTCGTCGAGGTAAACGGTCATATCAATGTACGTGATGAGGTTCCATGCTTCATCGGAAAGAGAGAGTGCATAATAGTCGCCCTTGTCGATGAGTTCAAAATCGTTGTCGTTTATTGTGGTGACGTTTTCGCCGTCAACCTCGGAGGAATCGAACCAATCGTAGTAGGAGTAAAAATCGATATCACTCTGCGAAAGCGACTGCCCGGAGAGCATCGTGTTCATGAATTTATCGTAGAATTCAAAATACGATTCCGGGAAGCCGACGCAGGTCATTTCAAAGCGTGTATCGCCGTAATAATCCGGCCACAGGCACGGAAAATAGACCGCAATGCCCGCAGCGGACTTTTCATAGGTGACGTTATACACCACCATGTTCTGAACGGCGGCCTGCACATCGTCCTCGGTGCCGAGGGAAAGGCTCTGCTTTGTCAGTGTGGCGAGGTCGGAAAGATCGACCTGGTCGTATTCGTTGTCGCCGAATTCTCGCACATTGTTGCGCACCTGCGAAAACGCACCGTAGCTGCCGCTTTGCAGTGCGGCGTAGGCGCTTCCCCAGTAGCTTTCCAGCGCGGCGTATAATTCCGGCACATAGCGCAGGTCTAAAACGGAAAGCGTCGGCATGTCGGCGAAAATATAGGCCTCAAGGAAATCGTCCGCCAGCTTTTTGCCGAGCTCCGCCGTGGGTACGGCGGGGTTTTCCGCCAGCATCGTAAGCCAGTTTTTGTACGCCCAGCCTTCGCCGGGCTCGGATTCTTCGGAAGCGATGAGGTAATCCGCATACGGATCCAAGGCGTAGGCCACCTCTGCCGTCGCCATCAGGCAGGCGTCAAAGCCGATGAAATCAAACTGCACGCCGCGTTATAAAGTGCTGTGGAGAGCGACGAGAGTGTCAAAGAGGTATCTTCGTACAGCTCGTCGTAGCCGAAGCCTGTCATGGTGCCGCCGCCGTGATCCCACAAAATGAGCTCGTAGCGGTCTGCGGGGTAGCTTTCGGCGGAGAAGCGAATGAAATCGGAGAGCGTGTCGGCGTCCGTCATATTCATGCTGCCAAGCTTTGGAGCAGCGTCATATCGCCGTTTTCGATCACAAAGCGCTCACTTTCATCGTCTGTGCAGACATCGTTCCACCAGGTTTCGGTGCCGCCGGTCTGGAGTACAAGGTGAACGTTTTCGGAAAGCGCGGCATCTGCCATTTCCAAAAGGTCGTCGGTCGCGGAGCCGTCCTCACTCTCTAAGTCGGAGCCGATCATGTACACCATTACCGTGACACTTTCAGCGTTTGCAACATCCGTGTAAAACGCACGCAGGTCGCCGTCTTCAGTCGGCACAGGGGTGGAGATGACGCCGGAGGACGCGGAGCTTTCCGAAATCACGGAGGACGAAGCTTCGCTGTTTTCACGAGCTTTACCGGCTAAGACCAAAACCGTGCTGCATCCTGTGCAGTTAAAAATCAACCGAAGCTGAGCAAAAGGGGCAAAACGCGGGATAAAAACCGTTTCATACAAAACTCCTTTTATGGCTGTGGGCGGAAAACGACCGTGCCGGTTGCGTCGTCCATGCTTTCCACAATGGCGAGCGATTCGAGAGGGTAGCCCATCTCGCGAATTTTCGCGCCGCCGGGCTGGAACCCCTTTTCAATCGCGATACCGATGCCTTCCACCGTGCCGCCCGCCTGATCTACAATAGAGATGAGTCCCTGCAGCGCACAGCCGTTTGCAAGAAAATCATCGATGATAAGAATGTGATCCTCGGGGCCGAGAAATTTTTTCGAAACGATCACGCGATTCACACGCTTATGTGTGAAGGATTCCACTTCGGAAACGTATACATCACCATCGATATTCACACTCTGGCTCTTTTTCGCGAAGACGACCGGCACGTCAAAGCATTCCGCCGCCACACATGCAATACCGATGCCGGAGGCTTCAATCGTCAGAATTTTGTTGATGGGCTTATCTGCAAAACGTCGCTTGAACTCTTCGCCCATTTGGCGAAACAGGCGCACATCCATTTGGTGGTTTAAAAAGCTGTCTACTTTCAATATATTGCCGGCTTTTACAACGCCGTCTTTTACGATACGTTCTTCAAGAAAATTCATACTGTTTTGTCCCCCGAGGTTCTTGTTGATTCTATTGTACCGAAGCAACGGGAATGTCAATTCCGAATGCGCATAGGAAAGCGCGTCTGCCCTGCGAAGCTGCTTTCCAAAGAGAAATCAAGAAACCCTCCCGTGTCGGTCATGGATATGCTTCCTTTATAGGGTACATATCCATCACTTCGGGAGGGTGTTTTTGCTTTTATTCAGAAATTCTTATTGTTTTCCGGCGGCGTCCAGGTGAAATCCTCGGCGGAAAGAAGCGTTTTGCCGCTGTGAAAGCGGTCAAGCTCCGCGGTGCACAGCCGCACGGCGTCTTCAATGTACGTGTCCGCCATGGCAGCCGTAAAAAAGTAGGGGGGCATCCGCCGGCGCGGGCACAAAGTTTTGATGAATCGAACGCAAAAGACCTTCGGCGTCAAACGGCTCAAAAGCGAAAATCGGTTCCTGCGGGAAATTTTCCGGGACGGCAAGGTCATCCCGAATATTATACTTTTGAATGAAATGACGGTTTAAAAGCGTGTAATCGTGGTGCATGCGCGCGGTGCTTTCCGGCGTGTAGGGATTCCAGCCGAAGGTGTCGTACAGTGTTTTGCGGTACAAAGCATCCTCGACGAGGTGCAGATAGTAGCCGAGGTAAAGGTCGTCTTTTTGCATACGCTCGCCGAACTGCGCGCGGTACGATTCAAGATCATAAAGCCGAATGCCGAGCTTTTCATTGTAAATGCGAAAATGTGTTTTCCGCTTGTTTACGGAAGCGTCCGGCAGCACCGCGCCAAAGCGCAGCCGCGCACCGTCGTGCATAGGAAACAGTTGCAAAATTTTATCCGTGATCGCGTAGTGCATGAGACTGGAAGCCATATTTTTTTACCTTTCTTCCGTAATTTTCGGGAGCGGAATTTGCAAATATCCGCAGGCGGGAATAACCTTTTCGGTAACGGGGCGAATCATGGGAAAGCCTTCTTTTGTTTTAATTCATCTTATCCAACCGTACGACGCATTCTACATGGTCGGTGTGGGGGAACATGTCTACGGGCTGAATCTTTTCGGCGCGATAGCCGCGCTTTGTGAGAAAATTAAGGTCGCGTGCGAGCGTTTCCGGGTTACAAGAGACGTATACGATGCGTCTCGGTGCAAGTGTGAGCGCGCAGGAGAGAAACGCGGTGTCGCTGCCGGCGCGCGGCGGATCCATGAAAAGCACGTCGCAGTGTTCACCGGCGTTTGCCATATCTACCATGAAGTCGCCTGCATCGGCGCAGACGAAGCGGATATTTTTCACGCGGTTTAATTTTGCGTTTTCACGGGCATCGCGCACGGCGTCGCGGTTCACTTCTACGCCGAGGACCTGTCCGGCTTTTTTGGCGGCGACCATGCCGATGGTGCCGATGCCGCAGTACGCGTCAATGACGGTTTCTTTGCCCGTGAGCTCCGCAAATTCCATCGCTTTGCCGTACAGCACCTCGGTCTGCACGGGGTTAATCTGGTAGAATGATTTTGCCGAAATGCGGAAGCGCAGCCCGCAGAGAATATCCGTGATATAGCCGGGGCCGTAGAGTGTTTTCTCGTTCTGCCCGAGCAGCATGGAGGTGTAGCGGTCGTTGACATTTTGAATGATTGTGGTAATCTCCGGGTGAAGCTTTAACAGCGCACGGGTGAAATTGTTGCGCGCGGGGAAGATCGGCGTACCGGTGACGAGCACAACCATGACTTCGCCGGTCTGAAAGCCGCGCTTGACGAGCACATGGCGCAGAAAGCCGCGCCCGGTGACTTCGTTATACGTTGTCATTTTGAAATCGCGCAGCAGGCGGCGGATATCGACGATGATGCGGTCGGCAATTTCGTCTTCCGTCATGCAGCTGTCCACGGCGACGATGTTGTGCGTGCTGCTCTGGTAAATGCCGGAGATGATGCGTCCGACACGCGTGGTGCCGAATGCGGCCTGCACCTTGTTGCGGTAGTGGTAGGGGTTCTCCATGCCGATGATGGGCTCTACGCGGCAGAATTTGCCGAGCAGGCGGATGCACGTGCGCTCCTTGTGCGCGAGCTGTTCCTTATAATCGAGGTTCTGCAGTTGGCAGCCGCCGCACTTTTTGCTGTGCGGACAGCGCGTTTTGTTCTGTGTGCTTTCCATTTTTATATGTCCTTCCGTGTGTGAATCGGGTTGGTTTAAGTTCGTTTGTGGTTTTTTAACGGCTTGCATGATTCGTCGTTCAGGGAATCCATGCAACTGGGTTTCCTGCGGACAACAGTCTACCAGACTGTCTGTCACTTTCATAGTTCTTGGTTAAGCAAAAGGGTTTCAACTTTGAAAACAGATAAACTTTTGAAAAAGCTTAAGCAAAACTTTTAACCACCGTTGCCGTTGGCTTATGTTTCTTTTATACTATCATTTTGTTTCTCTAAATCAAGAAAAGCCTTGTTTCTGCCCGAAACACAAATTTGGTTGAAAGCGAAAGTTCCGTGCTATACTGAATGATGAAAAAGGGTGCTGACGTATAAAGTCGGCTGAGAGCGGCGTGAACGCCGAAACCTGTTACCTGATTCGGATAATGCCGACGTAGGAAAATACGCTTATTCTAAGTGCTTTTTATGCCGCGTACCGAATGGGTGCGCGGTTTTTACTTTCTCCGCTTTATCCCCTAAATTTCGGCAGAAAACCGGAGGAATGAACTATGAAGAACAATAATACAAAAAAAGCTTGCGGCCTGCGCGGTTATGGTCGCACTGGGCGCTGTGCTCAGCATGATCAAGGTGCTTCAGATGCCGTTTGGCGGTTCTATCACGCTGCTTTCCATGCTGCCCTGCGCCATGATTTCCATCATGTACGGCCTTAAGTGGGGCTTTGCGGCTTCCTTTGTGGAATCCGTCGTTCAGCTTGCGTTCGGCATCACGATGGACGGCATCCTCGGATGGGGCATGACGCCTTCTGCTCTCATCGGCACGATTTTGCTCGATTACATCGTGGCATACACGGTTATCGGCATTGCGGGCATTTTCCGCAAGAAGGGTTATGTGGGCATTTGCTGCGGCACGGCGCTGGCTGTTGCGCTGCGCTTTGTGTGCCACTTCATTTCCGGCGCATCATCTTTGCAAACTTTGATGAGTTTGTGGCGTTCGGCGCTTCCTGGGTGGGCCACCCGTGGCTTTACTCCTTCTGCTATAACGGCACTTACATGCTGCCGGAGCTCATCTTTACAGTTATCGCGGCGGTTATTCTGTTCCGTCTGCCGCAGATGAAAAAGCTCATCGCGGACGAGGGCGAATAAATCTTAACAAGCGAAATTTCGGGCGGTGCTCTGCGGAGTGCCGCTTTTTCGTATAAAATCCCGCCGCGGTAGTTGTGTATCTTTGAAAAACGTGGTATGATTGATAAATCACAAGCGCAGCATCCAGCTGCACGAAGCCGTGCAGCAGCCAGCGGCGCGAAAGGAGTTTAACAAATGAAGAAAGTTCTGAAGCCCGAAGAAAAGACCATGGAAAAAATCGTGGCGCTCTGCAAAAACAGAGGCTACGTATACCCCGGCTCCGAAATTTACGGCGGTCTGTCCAACTCTTGGGACTACGGCCCGCTGGGCTGCCTTTTCAAGGACAACGTAAAAAACGCGTGGAAACGCAAGTTCGTGCAGGAGAGCCGCTACAACGTGGCGCTGGATTCCGCAATCCTCATGAACCCGGAAGTCTGGGTGGCAACCGGCCACGTGGGCGGCTTCTCCGACCCGCTGATGGACTGCAAGGACTGCAAGACTCGTCATCGTGCCGATAAGCTCATTGAAGACTTTACCGGCGAATCCGCAGACGGCTGGACAAACGAGCAGATGCAGCAGTTTATTGCCGACAACAACATTGCCTGCCCGGAGTGCGGCGGCCACAACTTTACGGATATCCGCCAGTTCAACCTGATGTTCAAGACGTTCCAGGGTGTTACGGAAGACGCAAAGAGCCAGCTGTACCTCCGCCCGGAGACTGCACAGGGCATTTTTGTCAACTTCCCGAGCATTCAGCGCACCACGCGCAAGAAGGTGCCGTTCGGCGTTTGTCAGGTGGGCAAGAGCTTCAGAAATGAGATTACCCCGGGCAACTTCATTTTCCGCATTCGCGAGTTTGAGCAGATGGAATGCGAATTCTTCTGCAAGCCGGGCACGGACCTCGACTGGTTCTACTACTGGAAGGATTTCTGCAAAAACTGGCTTTTGAACCTCGGTCTGGACGAAGCGAACATCCGCCTGCGCGACCACAGCCAGAAGGAGCTTTCCTTCTACTCCAAGGCGACAACGGATATTGAGTATCTGTTCCCGTTCGGCTGGGGCGAGCTTTGGGGCATTGCAGACCGCACGGACTATGACCTCACCCGCCATCAGGAGCATTCCGGCAAGGACCTCTCCTATTTCGACCCGGAGACGAACACCCGCTATGTGCCGTATGTCGTCGAGCCGTCTCTCGGCGCGGACCGCGTAGCGCTGGCGTTCCTGTGCGATGCTTACGACGAAGAAAACCTCGGCACCGAAGAAAAGCCGGACGTGCGCGTTGTACTGCGTCTGCACCCGGCACTGGCACCGTTTAAGGCAGCGATTCTGCCGCTCTCCAAGAAGCTGAGCGAAAAGGCCGGCGAGGTTTACGATGCGCTCGCAAAGAAGTTTTCTGTTGATTTTGACGATACGGGTTCCATCGGCAAGCGCTATCGCCGCCAGGATGAGATCGGCACGCCGTTCTGCATCACGTATGACTTTGACAGTGAAAATGACGGCTGCGTTACCGTTCGCGACCGTGACAGCATGGAGCAGGAGCGTGTGAAGATTGACGAGCTTGAAGCGTACATTGCAGAGAAGATCGATTTCTAAAGAAATATAAATAGACACAGTACCCGCCGTTTCGACTGCATGAACCGTGCAGAGAAGCGGCGGGTTTGTTTATTTTGCCGTTGAAACACCATGCAAAATATGCTAAACTAAATAAAAATGAATTCGAAATCGTGACACATAAAAGTTATCACGAAAGAGGAAATGGATTATGAGAAATACTTTTTCTAAACGTATATTTGCTGTTTTAGCGGCGGTTTTACTCGGCGCTGCGCTGTGTGCGCCGCTTACCTTTGCGGATGAAGCCGATACGGCCGATACCACAGACAGCACCGAAACGGTGGACACCACGGAAGGCACGACCGACACCGCAGGCGAAGACAGCAGCGGGGCGGAATCGTTCTTTAATGAGCTGAGGCCGATAACGGCGTCGGCCGCACGCTGTTCATTGCGGGTGCGGTGTGCATCGTGCTCGGCGTCGGCGGAATTGTCAGCATCATTTTGTGGCAGCGTGCAAGCCGTAACCGCGACAGCGGCGAAGCGGACCGCGCGAGGTGCTGGATGAGATCGAGCAGGAGGAACGACGCAACCGCAGAAGACGCGAAGAAGAACGTATGCGTCGCGAGCAGATGCAGGCGCGCCGCGAGGCAGACGCCCCGCGTGCCCACGTCCTTTGACCCGGATAAAGACA
>ENA-OQLB01001267-OQLB01001267.1-human-gut-metagenome-genome-assembly--contig:-NODE-1267-length-11281-cov-2.177515_pt1 | contig 11281 bp, 24 predicted proteins | sample MGYA00242656_ERZ504813 | MGnify/ENA primary metagenome ERZ504813 (study PRJEB26092, sample SAMD00036388) | human gut metagenome | host: Homo sapiens | study: EMG produced TPA metagenomics assembly of... | reverse complement strand
TCTTGTTGTGGGATCTTCTCCTGCTCGGCGGCAGTAGGCGACGAGCTTTTTGACCATGTCGAAGTTCATCGAGAGGCTCGCCGCCGAAGAAATCGACCTCGAGGTTGCGGCGGGTGCCGGAGTTCTCGATGAGGAAGTCCATAGCCCGCTTACCCACCTCGAAGCTCATCAGGGCGCGGTCGCCCTGATAGCGGCCCTGCGAGGCGAAGCAGTAGGAGCAGTTGAGGTTGCAGGTGTGGGCGACGTGGAGGCAGAGCGCCTTGACTACCGTCTGGCGGTTCTGAAGTCGAAGGCCATGTCCTTGTAGACGTCGGGAGCCAAAGCTTGCCGGCGGCTTCCAGAGAGGCCACGTCCTCGAGACACTGGCGCAGGTCGGCCTCGGTGACGTCGGGGCGGTCGGCATACTTTGCCAGCATGGCGGCCACGATCTCGTCGGCAGAGTGCTCTTTGTACATCGCAATGACGTCGTAAGCCACGTCGTCCACGACATGGACCGAGCCGCTGCAGCTGTCCAGCACGATGTTATATCCGTTCAGTTGATACTGATGTACCATTCATTCTCCAATCTATAATTGCCATAAAAATGCCGCCCTGCAAAGGCGGCATAGGGTCTGCAATGATTACTTATTGCTGTTCTCGCACTTCTGGTTTGCGACGCCGCAGGAGGTCTTGCAGGCAGACTGGCAAGAAGTCTGGCACTCGCCGCAGCCGCCGGTCACGACGCTCTTGGTCAGGTCACGAGTAGCGATAGTCTTAATACGTTCCATAGTTGAAAACCTCTCTAAGCTCCAAAGTTTCGCATACAGCTCTCTGTATACAGTGTTATCTTTATGTATGATAACACGATGTGCGGATTCTGTCAAGATTTCGCGGGTAGGTTTTTATCCCAGCGGCTGATACTTTTTCAGGATGGTATGCAGCCCCAGCTCCCGGGCGCGGGCCAGCAGGTAGCGGTAGCGGCACAAAAGCGCCTGCCGCTCGTAGATGCGCTGCTCGATGAGGTCGGAGTCCACCTCGAGGTCGAACATCATCGCGTTCCGCCGCAGGCAGAACAGGCACTCTTTCAGCTCTTCTTCCAGCTCGGGGTGGTAGCGCTCGTGCTCGTTGTCGCGGGGGATGCGGGGCGAAAGCAGAGTCTGGGTGGTCTTGGATGGGGTTTGCAGCATAAGGCGTCCTCCTTTATAAGTAGAAAATCAGGTACACCTTATTGTATGGTGCGGAACGTGCAGAAAATGCCACAAGAGAGTGCAGAAGAAATTGCTTCTGCCGGTCAGGCGTCGGCTCCTCTAAATTGCTCGAAAGTACGTCTGAATCGCGGCTTGCGAGAAAAAAGTACAGCTTTTTTTCAAAAATCTGCTTGACAAAGCGCCCGGAGGAGGCTATAATAGCACACGTTGGCCGGCCCGATGCCGCGAAACACAACAGGATATTGGGGATTTGCATAGTGGTAGTGCGGTAGACTCTGACTCTACTTGTGGGAGTTCGATTCTCTCATCCCCAACCAGACGCTTCCCAGTCGAACATCCATTGTTCGACTGGGAATTTTTGTTTTCGGTGGATTTGGAAATGTTGAAGTGGATGATCAGCTCCCGGTTGGTCAGCTCGACCTTATCGACAAAGGTATCCACAAGGCGGCGGCAGTAGGCGCTGGTGCGCTCGGACGGGGAGACACGGAACTGCTCAAGCAGGAAGATGACCTCGTCACGGCTCAACGTAAACGGCTCCGGTGTGGAGAGCGAGGCAAGCTGGTGATCGAGGGCGCTTTCCTGCTGCTCCAGATCGGACAGCCGGGAGGTCAGGGCGGCGCTGGCGGTGCCGTTTTCGATGGCGCTCAGGATGTTGCCGATTTTGCGGCGGATCTCAGCAAGCGTCTGCTCCAGGGCTGCACGCTCTGGATCGGGGCGGGACGCCTCGGCCTGCTGCAAGCTCACGATGGCGTCTGCAAGCTGCTGGATGTTTTCCGGCCGGAGCAGCAGATTGGAAGTGGACTCCACTACGAGCTTTTCCAGCACATCCTTCGGCATATTTTTCCGGGTACAGGGGCGGCCAAGCTGCGGCCCGGGCAGGAATAGTAATGATAGACGCGGCCAGAGGGGTTGTGACCGCAGATGCCCTTCATCAGGCAGCCGCATTCGCCGCAGTACAGCTTGCCGGAGAGGATATAGTCTGCTTGGCAGAGTGGGGAGCACGGCTCTGACGGTTGAGTCTGATCATTTTTTGTGTCCTTTCCCACAGGTCGTCGTCGATGATGGGCGGGATAGCGCCCTCGATGCGGACGTCGAATTTTTTGCTGACGTATACGCCGCGATACCTCTCGTCGCGGATGATGCGGCTGATGCTGCTCTTATCAAAAGGATTGCCCCGGACGGTGCGAAGGCCCATGCCATTGAGCCGTCTTATGATGGAGGCGATGCTGAGGCCGCTTGCGTACAGCTCAAAGATAAGGCGCACCGTATCCGCGCCTGCCGGATCTATGACGTAGTGCTTGGTGCTGTCTACCGTCAGACCCAGAGGGGGAGTCCGGCCCAGAGTCTGGCCTTTGAGGCTGACTCCCGCATCCCCCGGCGGGCCTTCTCGGCCAGCTCGGCGGAGTAATACTCGGCCAGAGCCTCCATCAGGCCCTCGATGATGATGCCCTCGGCACCCTCGATGTTGCTCTCGGCGGCATAGATGACGCTGACACCATTGTCACGCAGCTGCTTTTTGTACACGGCGCTGTCGTACCGGTTGCGGGCAAAGCGGTCGGTCTTCCAGCAGATGACCAAGTCAAAGGTGCGCTTTGCGCTGTCATCGATCATCTGCCGGAACTGGGCGCGGTCGTCTGTTTTGCCGCTGATATGGCGGTCCACATACTCGCGCAGGATGGTCATGCCATGGGCGCGGGCGTAGGCCTCGCAGTCCCGGCGCTGGCCCTCGATGGACTGCTCCGTCTGGCGGCTGCCGCCAGAGTAGCGGTAGTAGGCGACAAGGCGGGGCTGTGTGCTCTCTTTTTTCTGGCCACAAAAACTCCTTTCCGACTTGCTTGCCGATGCACATGAGGTATGGTATACTGGATGTGTCAGCAGGCGAAGAGTCATTGACTACGTTGTTTTTCCCCGACATTGCACCCCCATGCGCACCCCGGCGGCCTTTATCGTACAAGGCTGCGGGATCTTTTTTTGCACAAACGCCCCCGCTGGTGGAAACACTGGCGGGGGCGTCTGGTTATGTATCGGCGCTCAGGAGGTCGGCGGGTTTGATGTGCAGGATGTCGCAGAGTGCAAAGAGATTATCGATTTTGGGCTGGCCTGCGCCTCGCTCATAATAGCCGATCGTGCCGATGGTGACACCAAGCTTCTCCGCAAGTTCCAGCTGCGTCAGCCTGGCGGCCTGCCGTGCCTCCCGGATGATGCGGGCGGATTCGGGGTGGCTGCGGGTGGACATAAATGATCACCTCGATTCAAAATAATAAAAACGACCCCGCCATGGTGCGCATCATTGAGAGGCGTGGCGGGGTCTTTGTCATGACCCGCCATGATACGCTTGAATGCTTTCGCACTCAGAGGCTTAGCGGGTTCTGTTGCTTGTAGACAACACTTTTTTAATTCCCCAATTCACGCAGGGTGGGGTTAACCTGTAAGTTCATTATACAGGTTAGCCGAGAAAAAATCAATGGCAGATAAACGTATCAAGGGAGTCAACGACGCTTCTAAGACCGTACGCAGAATCTTTTCATCCCGGTGTCCGTCAATAATTTCTCCGTTTTTACTGACAATGGTTCTGTCCAAATCGGTTATATCTCGCAGATTTTTATTGCGGGTGCGTTTCCGGCTACATAGAGGTCATACATTACGAGGATTTTTAGCTTCATGTCATATGTAAGAGCGAAATCATAATCTTTATAGATGCCCACAAAACGCACTTTGATTTCGTCATTTATATGTTCGGCCAAATCATTCATAAAAGGAACGAGTTCTTTTTTCATCGGCAAGCTAAATGATTCTAGAACAATCCCTTCGGAAACAGTAGAATCCGTCTGTCCGTTTGAAAAATTATATCGATTGTCACCGATTTTAACGATCACACTATTAAAACCAGACGCAAAAGATCCTGTACGATTGAAGTCGAGATAATAAAAATCATAAGTATCGTTGAGGTATAGGCTGGAAGAAGCGCTTAATCGCGAATCATCATCAGAAACAATATAAGTGCCGCCTTCTTCTATGGTGCCAAACCGGGGAAATGCAAAAGTCCAACCGGTCATATCATCGGTCACAACTCCTACATAATCCTTCCCATCAAAGACGCTCATATCGAACTTCTTTGTGGCGAATGCCGGAAGAGAGGTGGAAACCATGATAGTCGCCGCAAGGGCAAATGAAATTAGCCGCTTTCGCATCTGTGATTCCTCCATATACAAACCGGCCGCTTTGGTATAGCCAGAGCGGTTATTTTTATGCTTCCTTTGCGCCCAAGCCAGACGCAGGACATTTTTTATAACGTCCGGTGAGGACGAGATCTTCAACATACTCCACCGCCTTGGTCTGGCCTTCCTCATTGAGCTGGTCGAAGGCTGCTAAAAGAGTGGACTGCTGGGGAGTGAGGACGTGAGCTTCGGCAAGCTCGGACGAAAAATCATCCTGATACAGGAAATTGGGGTCGACGTGAAGAATATCAAAAATTTCCACCAGAATTTCCCACTTTGGACTGCTTACACCATTCTCATAGTTGCTGATGGCGTTTTTGGTCACACCAAGTTTCTTGGCTAAATCCTGCTGAGTAAATCCAGCCTGCTCACGCGCCTGTCGGAGTCGAGAAGCAAAAGACATTTGAACCACTTCCTTAAAAAATCTCGTTCTGGTGCAAGTATAAAGGCCACGTCTTGAAAAGTCAAGATGAAAGTTCAAGAAAATTGAACAAAGCTCTTGACTAAACAAGAATCCTGTGCTATTGTAAAAATGTCCAAGAAACTTGTACAAGAAAGGGGCGTGCAGAATGAGCGCAACTGAGATGATTTATAAAATCATTGACGAAAAATGCTTGAAGCAATCAGCGGTTGCAAGGGCGGCAGGCTATGACCCGAAAAAATTCAATGCTCTTCTTCGCGGACGGAAGAAGATGACATCGGATGATGTCGTGCCGATTTGCAAAGCGTTGGGAGTAACTCCGAATGAGCTTTTCGGGGTTGACCGCTGACTCGCCGAAGAGTGCGCGAGGGAGGAGGAAGGTCGATGGTAAACGAAGAAGCTCTGTGCATCGCAGTCAGCATATTGGCAGCGGCGCTCAGTACAGCAGGAACCGGACTATTTGTGGTAGGAATCGAGAAAGACAACGATGTTCTTCAGACATTGGGGTCGGACTTGAAACGCTGGCAATTATTTTAGCGGTGTGGGGTGCATTGTCGTGCTTAACTCTTCTTGCATCGCGTGCATAGCGGCGATCTGAGCGCGAACAAATTCATCGGACAGCCCTTTGGAATCAGGATCTGACATGGAAAGAATCATGCTTTTTCCGTAAGTGCTCAGAGCGTCCTGCGTTTTGGGACTGGAAAAAAGGACGGCATAGGAGCAATCGGCATTTATCCGTAGCGTATTTTCTGCGGAAGGGTCTGCCATATACTCGGATGCCGTGCTGAGAAATGCCCGATAAGCTTCCGTTTTGGCATGGAAGAAGAGCTTTTCGGATTCCAGATCGTGAGTGGCCTGCACGGTGTACTTGGTCAAGCGATATGTGGAGTACAGGTTAACGGCAGAATGATACACGATGCAATGGCCGCGAGGGCAGTAATAATGTCAATCGACATGAGAAACACATCCTTTCTGAAAGGATTGTATCACGCAGCGGGAAAGCGGACAAGCCACTGACCCGCCGAAGCGTGCGGGAGAAAGGAGGAAAAGATGGACAACGAAAGCAAAAAGCCCTGCGCTCCTGTGGAAGAGGAGGGCAGGGACTACGATGCACTGGGACTGTTCCGCCGCGAGGGAGACAACGAGACCCTGATGGCGGCGATGGGCCTGTGGGAGTTTCTTCCGGCATGGATGGACGCCCGGCGGATGGCTCTGGTTGACCCGGCATACAACCGGAAAATGTCGGCTATGGTCGCTGATCTGGCCGGAACGGTGCAGAAAGCAGCTCAAGAGATGGCCGAATGGGGTCAGGAAGAGTGCGCACCGGGCAGGATGGAATAAATTCCAGCGGGATACGGCCGGACTCAAACATCAGATAAAGGGCGGCTGTACACATTTCGCAATTCTGGAGGCCGATTTGGTTTGCATGGTCACAGGGCGTCGGCGGCGTCCAGATCGGCACGGCGTTCGGGCGAGCGATACAACGTATCTCAGACCCGGCGGGAGCAGGATGCCCAACGAATCAAAAGGACAGCGTATCCGAAAGTAAAATTTGTAGAGGCCTATCAAAGAATCACCTCCTTTCTGGGGGTATTGTATCACATCTTAAAAAGTTTGGCCACGAAACGGGCCGCTGACCCGCCGAAGAGTGCGGGAGAAAGGAAAAAGACATGGAAGAAATGCTGAAGGATCTGAACGGGCCGTGGAGCAATGCGGCCTGCATGGGCTACTGCCTGATCGCAATGCGGCGGGCTCATATATGCCGCAGTCCACAGCTCAGGGTGCTGAGAGAATTGGAGCTGTGTTTTGACGATGTGAGCATCGAAGACGCGGAAAAGGCTGGCTATGCCAATACGGCTGGTTATATCAACACGGAGGGATAAGCAATGAACCGTTACATGATCGTGATCCCGGCGAAGAACCGGAGTTTTATGCTCAAGTGCGACGAGGGGGACGGTGCGAAGCTGGAGACCCTGCAGAAGCTGGTGAGCGGATATGTGGAGACCGTGCCGTCGGCGTTGGACGCCACCTGGGCGCGGGAGGAAGCCGACCGGCTGGTGCTGCTGGTGGACGAAGAAGGCCGAATGAAGTGCAAGCCTGCGAACCAGAAGGCCACGCAGCTTGCCCCGGCGGACGTCACGGCGAACGGCAAGCTGCCCATCGTGGGCGCTGCCGTGCTGATGTTCCAACGTGGCGACGAGCTGCTGGGGTTTACAAAGCACGTGGCCGACACCATTTGCAGCGAGTGGCTGGCATGAAGAGGTGAGACATGAGCAGGAAGAACGCCCCTTTGACCGGTGGCAGGCGCGAGCACTGTGCCAGATGATGCGGGATTTTTACGCGCAACCGGAGAACCGGGCCGCATTTGAGGTGTGGCAGGCTAACCGGAAAAAAGAAAGGCCCGCCGATGCTGGAACACCGACGAGCCAGATAACGATAGGGGACAAAACCTATCAGGTGGAGTATACCACAACGAAAGCAAAAATACCAGTATAGGCCGAATCATAAGGAGAATTGCAATGAAAACGAAGATGAAGATACAGGCGCTTTACCTGACCGGCACTGCGCTGCTGATCGGCGCGGCGGGGGTGGGCGACGGCATCACCTTTGACACCGTGGGCAGCTGGACGGGTGCGGTCATCCTGGCCGTGCTGATGGCCGCCGGCGGCATCGTCTGCTGGGCTATGGCCGGGGTCTGGAGATCGAGCAGGCGGAGAAGGCGCAGCTGCGCCGGTACTGCCGGAAGCTGAAGAGCTGCCAGAGGGCAGCGGAAGAGAAGAACGACAGACACAGTGCGTAAAGGAGAAGAGTGCAATGGTACGGATCGAAATGAAGAAGATAGCAGAGGGGCATTAAGGTGATGCTGCTGGATACGGAAGGCCTCAAGGCAACGCGGGGCGTAGAGGGCAAAGAAGCAAAGTTTATGGCAACACTGTACGGAATGAATGCGGGGGAGCAGAAATGAAGCTGGAAGAATACGAGCAGATCCTGCGCACCGGTACGCCCAGCGACCGGGCGCGGGCCATCGCCGCAGCGAGCGACGACAAAGAGGTAAGCGACGAAGAGTTCCACCAGCTGGCGGCGCTCATCAAGGGCGCTGTCCGGCCCAGAGCCCGGAAGATGACGCCGGACGAGGCGAAGCTCTGGGCGGAGGTGAGCCGGGTGAACACCCGGCTGAAGCAGGAGATGGTGGCAGCCAGCTTTACGGTGCGGGCCTTGCCGGGCGACCTGCAGGAGGACGCCATCAACATCCTCTCCAAGACCGTGAGCGGGATGCTGGGCGATCTGACCCGCCTGATGGCGGAAACTGGTGAGCCGTGATGCAACGGCGACGACCGCCGCCAGTGGCGGAAGCAGGGAGGAGCTGTTGGGGCAGCGGCCAGCAGGATGCAAGCGGAGCGAAGCAGACGCTGGGAACCGCAACCCGGGCTCCTTTTACGAAACAGTGCATCCATGTTTTTGAGATAACCCGTCCGGGGTGCCTTGCTTGCGCCGGGCGGGATGAGAAGTGCAGGGAGTACGAGCAACATGAAGAAAAACAAGATGAGCCTCACGACAGAGCTTGATCTGACGCGGGAAGGGACGGCGGAGATGACGAGGTGGTGCATCCTCATCGCGCTGCATCAGAGCTTCGGCGTTGGCGCGGCGCGGCTGAACAAGATCCTGGCCCGGGCGGAAAAGCTGGGGCAGGAGAGTCTGGATGTAGCCATGACGGTAAACGAGCGGGGGATGCCATCGACGGACAGGAGCCTTGCTTTGCGATGCAGCTGGATGCCGGAGGGCGTGGACCCGGATTTCCGGGTGCCGGTGCTGCACAGCCCCCGCACCCGGCGGCAAGAGCAGCTGCGGATGGCGGGCAACGTGGCGGCAGCATGGTCTGGACGCTGTGCGCCAAGGCCTGCATGGACGAGCTGGGCTTCGGTGCCGGGCGGCTGAACCGCCTGAAGGAAGAGGCGCTGGCCAACTACCGGCAGGTAAACGAAGAGGGTCACACCGACGGGCTGGACGTGGCGATGGAGCATCTGCGCCGGTGTGCGCAGGCTGCACTGAAGGAAGACATCGTGGTGGAGAATCAGCCGGACGAGGACCGGGCCAGGCAGAGCGAACGGGATTACGAGGAGCAAAAGCGGGCGTTTTTGAAGCGAGCCGTGATGCAGCAGCTGGGGCGCCGGGCCGGGAAGGGCGGGCTGCGGATCCTGAGCGAAACGCAGATGGAGGAAAAGGCTGCTGCCGCCATGGCGCAGCTGAAGGAGAGCACATGGGCAAAGCGAATCTCTACACCGTGAAGGACTACCTGACCGGGGAAGTCCTCGCAAAAGGCACAGCCGGAGAGCTGGAGGCCAGCGGCATCGTGCCGAGGGGCTACCACACCAGCGAGTGGGCCAAGCGTGAGAACAACCGGACGATGGGCCGGAGGTACAACATCAGCAGCGAGCTGCTGCATCCGGAGGACAGCCCCCGGCGGGGAGAAAAAGGCCGGATGATGAATGTCTACACCTGCTACGATGCAGCCGGAAACGTAATGGGCGAGGGTACGTCCCGGGAGCTGTGGGAGGCGGGCGTCTTTGGCGACGACAACGGGGCCTACTACGCCTACAACCAGCAGGGCGGGCGCTGCATAAAGCGCGGCATCGCAAAAATGACCTGCCGAAAAGAGATGCGGAAGGTCGGCCAGAACAATACCCGAGGTGAAAAGGCAGACTGCGCCGCAAAGAAGCCGGAGCTGCCCGCCTGCGGAAGATAAAAGACCCGACGCCGCTGGACTACGACGTCCACGACCTGATGACCTACAACGCCATCGCCAAAAAAGAGGGCCGACCGGAGCTGACCTACGGCTACTGGCAGCGGCGGGAAAGCCGGCGAGGCCATAAAAATACAGACAGGTAAGCCCCCGATGGGAAACCATCGGGGGCTCTTCGACAAAAAATATAAGGCGGGATGGGTGCTGCCGAGGAGGCTCGACGGCAGGCATATCGGTTTATATAAAGGTAGAACCTCTCTCAAATAAAGCGTCCGGGCGGGCGCTTTGGGGAGCTAGTATACCCGTTATTTCTGTGACGGTGATGACCACGGAAGAGAAAACTACACTACCAGCTTAAGGCAGCAGGAGGGTACAACGTGAAGCAGACCTACACCCGGGAAAAGAAAACGCTCTGCGGAGAGGGGTACATGGAAGTAGACCTCTACCCCATCACGCCCGAGGAGCATGCGGCCAAGCGGGGGAAGAAAACAAAGCCCAGCAGCGAGCGGCAGAAGAAGCGGAACGCCCAGCACGCACACCGGCGAAGGGTACAGAAAGCCAACGCAAACTTTACCGTGCTGGGATTTTATCTGACCCTGACCTACATAGAGGGATTTTTGCCCGAGAGCATGGAGCAGGCCCAGCGAGATCTGCGCAACTACATCCGCCGGGTGAAGGCTGCCATCGCAAAGCTGTACGGCCCAGACGCTGAGCTGCGGGTGATGGGCCTGACCGGCTGCGGACGAAAGAGCGGGCGCTACCACCATCACCTGCTGGTGGAGTGCAAAGGGCTGACCATGCGGCAGAACGCAGACTTTCGGCAGCTGCTGGAGGACAAATGGGCCGTGCGCTGGCCGGACGGCAGCGTGGAGAGCTCGGCACAGCCAACGCCGACCGGTTAAATCTGCAAAACAGGCTGGATGACTGATCACCTACTTCGAGAAGCACGCAGATGCGGTGGTACGAGACGAGAAACCTTCAGCTGCCGGTGGAGCACGCCCCCAACGACACCCGATGGAGCCGCAAGCAGCTGCGCAAAGGCTGCACCGACTGCAAGGACAACGCCTACTGGTGGGAGCAGCGGTATCCGGGCTGGAGGTTCGTGCGGTGCGTCGTGCCGGAGCCGGAAGCGCCGGGCGACGAAAAAGAGGGCTGGGACGCAGACGAGCTGCGCTGCTATGTGGTGATGGTGAAGCGGGAGAGTGCGAAGTTCGCACCTGACAGACAAGTACCGGTATTTGCGTTTTACGCGCGCGGAAGAAAGGCGGCGAGGGATTGACCAGAGAGCAGAAGCGACGGGTGCGGGCGGAGCTGCGGGCTTGTGGACAGGGAAAAAGCGACTGGGCGGGTGTGATCGCGCTGGCGATGGACTACTACGAGGCCGAAGACCCGGTATGCAGGCGGCTTTTGGAGCTGAGGTATCTGGACGGGATGCCGGAAGAGCGGGTGGTGGCGAAGCTGCACATCGGGCGGACGACCTACTACCACAAGGAGCTGGAGGCGCTGAGCACCGTGGCAGTGTATGCGGCGGCGGCAGGGCTGATGCCCTCTCAGTCGCTGCGCCGACAGCTCCCCCGAAGGGGCAACGATGACGACCGCCGCCAGTGGCGGAAACAGGGAGGAGTTGTTGGGGCAGCGGCCAGCAGGGCATGAGCGGCAGCGAAATGACCGCTGGGAGCCGCAACCCGTGCTCACCTGACGGCGAGACCTTGCA